>Ga0209121_10001075_pt1 | contig 28667 bp, 30 predicted proteins | sample Cruoilmetagenom3_FD_187292 | JGI IMG/M metagenome (GOLD analysis project Ga0209121, IMG submission 187292) | Oil polluted marine microbial communities from Coal Oil Point, Santa Barbara, California, USA - Sample 3 (SPAdes) (version 2) | ecosystem: Environmental > Aquatic > Marine > Oil seeps ...
GCCCCACGGCTAAAGCCGTGGCACCTCCAGCGCTTGCGGCGGAACCCGCCGAAGCTAACCCTCCTTCGCTAAAGCTACGGAGGGTTACCCACCTCATACGCATTCATCCATGGGTAAACCCGTGGCTTTCTGCGAAGGCGGGTAAAAGGAAAGCCAAAAGTCAGGAGTTAGGATTAAGAAGAGACCAATCGCTTCAAGCCATCTTCACAATAACCTAAATTTTTCCACTCACAATCTCTGCAGATGCTCTTCATAAAATTTAAATCTATGCGTTCCTTAATCAAAGCCATCACCCGGTTGAATTGAACAACAGTCCCCGATGATATCCCCAGTTTCTCAAATAAATTTAAATCCATCATCGTGGGTGAATTTTCGGCAAAGCCATTTTTCTTTTGGCACCTTCCTTCAATGTTGTGGAGACAATATTTGCAAACATCGTCACACCAATGAATGAGTCTAACCTCACGATTTCCATCGACACGAAAAACTGTGATTATTTTTTTCAAGTTTGCCACAAATTCCTCGCTATAACCTAAACCGCGAAATCCTAAAATGCAAAGAAGGTGATGAGCACGAAGCTCTATGACTTCCGTTTTACCCTTTAAAAACATAAAGGCTTTACCCTTTGGATTAAGAACGAAGCCAGTGCGGCCTTAATTAAATCCACTCCAATAAAGGGAAGAACCCCGACAAAAAATGCTTTGGAAAAGCTCAATTTTGCAACCGCCATAAGCTGTAAAACTCCGATTAGATAGATAATTAAAACACCTACTATTAAGGACAGGAATACCAAAAGATAATGTAATTTAAGCTTGCCCTCGATTAGTTTCCCTATCACATACGCGGCCAAGATAAAACCAAATATATAGCCCCCGGTTGGGCCGATTAGAACTCCGGCGCCTGACATTCCCCCTGCAAACACAGGAAGACCCAAACAACCAAGAAAAACGTAAACCATCTGACTTATAGCCCCCAGCTTGCTACCCAAAAGAGCACCAGCGAGAAGTACAAAGAAAACCTGGAGGGTCACCGGCACAAGACTAAAGGGAAGCGGAATCACCATAAAAGCCCCAACGGCCGTCAATGCCGCAAATAAAGCAACTAAAACCATACTCTTTACATCAATTTTCATAAAATTTCTCCTTTGTTAACCCATAATTTTTATTAGTTAACAATTTTAACAAAATAAAAACCCTGTGTAAAATTATTTTTTAATGGTTACATCACCTGAATAAACCGTGCGTATTTCACCGGAAGGCAACCTCAACAGCAAACCACCGTGTTCATCGATGTCAAGGGCTTCGCCCTCCATCTCTTTATCCAGAGCCAAAATTTTTACGCGCTTGCCCAACATTTCACAAAGATTTCTCCACTCCGACAACACCTTCTTAAAATCACCCTCTTTTAAAGAAAAGTAGGCCTTTTCGAACTCTTTTAATACGGTCTTAAACAAAATCACCCTGTCCACCTCAATTCCCAACAACTTTTTTAAGGTAGTCGCCTTATCCCGCAACTCCTCAGGAAAAACTTTCATATCAAAATTTACATTTATTCCCAATCCAACCACAACAAAATTTACTTTATCAGCCTCGGCACTCATCTCGGATAGAATGCCAACCACTTTTTTGCCATCAATAAGAACATCGTTTGGCCACTTAAGTTGAACTTTCAATCCGGTTTCAATCTCAATGGCTTTCGCGACAGCAACTCCGGTAAGGATTGTTATCTTGGAAGCATCGATTGGAGAAATTTCAGGACGCAAAATTATAGAAAACCATATTCCACCAGAGGGAGAAATCCACTTCCTCCCCAATCTACCTTTACCTTTAATTTGTTCCTCAGCTATAATGAGCGTCCCCTCCAAAACTCCATCAGCAGCGTAAGCCCTCGCCACATTATTTGTCGAAGAAACCTTATTAAAATGATAAATTTCCTTGTTAAAAAGGCCTGTTTTAAACTTATACCTTATCTCTGAGGCCAAAAGCTCATTAGATACTTTAATCAGCCTATAACCAAGCTTTGGAATAGCCTCTATTTGGTACCCTTCTTTCTTTAAACTCTGAATATTTTTCCAGATAGCAGTTCTGGACAAAGAAAGACTTCTGGAAATTTCCTCTCCTGAGATAAAATTGCCGAAATTATCTTTCAAGAAAAACAAAATGGCTTCTTTTGTAGACACTTTACACCCCTTTACGCTTTTTACCATAAAGATAAATTAAAATTAAAAAAACGATTATCAGCGCAAAAAATCCCCATCCTATATTGTTCACAATTTTAAGAAGGGTTTCCCAATTTTCTCCGAAAAAATAGCCGAGCGTTCCAATTAAAATTGTCCATGTGACAACCGCTCCCAAGGTATAAAAGAAAAATTTAACGTAATTCATCCTCGCGGCTCCGGCAAGAGGAGCAATAAATACCCTAATACCAGTGGCAAAACGTCCGATAAATACGGTTTTACCTCCATGAACATCGAAATACTGCTCCGCTTCCTTAATCCGCTTTTCCGATATAAAAAAATGTCTACCAAATTTTTCTATAAAGGGCCGTCCTTTTTTAATTCCAATAAAGTAACCAATGTTATTGCCAAGCAGAGCTCCCATAATACTTATAACCACCACGTAAAAGAAATTGAAATAACCGTAAGAAGCAAAAAACTTGCGAGAAGAAGAATGGTTTCCCCTGGAACAATCAGCCCCAAAAAAATCGTATTCTCCAGCAAAAGAACAAAAAATAGGATGTAATAGCCGTAAGCCTTAAAATAAAAGAAGATTGAATTTAGAATCTCTGTTCCCATAAATCAGCCTCTTAGCAATCAGCCTGAAATTAACCGAACGGCGAAACCGAAACGATCTCATTGGTAGGCAGGCAATGACAAAATTCAATAGCCTCTCAATCCGAGATGAGCTCAATGGAAATGTCTAAAGGCGATGCCGCATATGTTATTGCTCCCACGGAGATTCTGTTTACGCCGGTTTTTGCAACTTCTTCAACGTTATCAAGGGCGATGCCGCCCGATGCTTCAAGTATTGCATTCTCGCCAACCATCTTAACTGCTTTTCGCATATTCTCGATATCCATATTATCCAACATTATAATATCGGTGTTTGCTTCAAGCGCCTCTCTTACCTGACTCAAATTTTCCGTTTCCACTTCAACCTTTTCCCGAGGAAATTTCCGACGAGCAAGCTTTATGGCCCGCTTGATACTTCCGGCAGCCGCAATATGATTATCCTTTATTAAAATCGCGTCGTACAAACCCATCCGGTGGTTATAACCGCCCCCCACTTTAACAGCATATTTTTCAATTAATCTTAACCCCGGCGTCGTCTTCCTCGTATCATAGATATCAACTCCATACGGCTTTGCCTTTTCAGCAAACTCAGATGTTGAGGTAGCTATACCCGAAAGATGTTGAAGAAAATTAAGAGCCACCCTTTCAGCCGCTAAAATTCCGGAAACATTTCCCTCCAGCTCGGCAATTATTTCCCCTTTCTTAACTTTATCTCCATCTTTAACTTTAGGTTTAAAGATAATGGACTTATCTACCGTTTCAAAGACTTTGGCCGCAATCTTAATCCCCGCGATTAAACCCGAATCTTTACATTGGACAAACCCTTTGACCTTTTGTGATTTGAGGAAAATGGCTTTTGTAGTAATATCGCCGCGACCATTTAAGTCTTCATCCAAAGCAATTTTTATTATTTTTTCCAATTCTTTTTCTTCAAGCATCTTTCCCCACTAAAATTTCTAAATAAATTTTGAAAATTTTGGTTTTTGAAGACCCCGTTTTAAAATTATATGTTTTTTCCACTTAGAATCATTGGTTTCGGAGAAATCACTTCGGAAGTGAGCCCCTCGGCTCTCTTCCCTTATTAATGCCGCTTGAGCCATCAATTTTGCCACAGTGAGCATATTTTGAAGCTCAAATCCGCCAACCTCATCAAATTGAATTTTAAAAACCTCATCTTGTAAATCGGAGATTTTTATAAGAGCTTCTTTAAGCCCTTCCTTTGAACGAACAACCCCAACAAATGTGGTCATTATTTCACGCAACAATTCCTTGTGTTTGTCAACGTCGATATCTTTTTTATTCCCAAAAAAACTACAAGTTAAATCGGCATCGGATATTTCTTCTTTGGATATTTTCCCAATATCATCTTTTAATATTTTGTATATTCTCCCGCTAAAAACCAATCCCTCTAAAAGAGAATTGCTGGCCAACCTGTTGGCACCGTGGATACCCGTACAAGCTGTTTCCCCGCTTGCATACAGACCGGGCAAACTTGTTCTTCCAAAAGTATCCGTTTTAACTCCCCCCATCATGTAGTGAGCAACGGGTGAAACCGGAACCATATCTTTGCTTAAATTAAAACCGCTCTCTTTACATCTTTCATAAATCATCGGAAATCTCTTTTCCAATTTTTCCGCCGGTATATGAGTGGTATCCAGATAAACGTGGTCTTCTCCACATCTTTTCATTGCCTTAACAATTTCTCTTACCACAATATCTCTTGGAGCAAGCTCAGCCAAGGGATGAACTCCTACCATAAACCTATTTCCCGCACAGTCCCTTAAATAAGCTCCTTCTCCTCTTAGGGCTTCGGTAATTAAAAAACGGGGTCTCTCTTTATCATATAAACCCGTTGGATGAAATTGCATAAATTCCACGTCGCAGACTTCAGCTCCCGCCCGGTAGGCCATCGCTATTCCGTCACCTGTAGCCAGTAAAGGGCTGGTGGTAACTTTATAGAGCTGTCCACATCCACCGGTAGCCAAGATAACCGCCTTAGCAAAATAAACAATGGGATTTTTCTCTTCGGGCTCAAGGACTATGGCTCCAACACAACGGTTTTTATAAACTAAAAAATCTAAAACAAAAGTGTTTTCTTTAATTTGAATGTCTGAGCAAGACTTTACCTTTGAAACCAAAGTTGATTGAATTTCGCTTCCCGTTGAATCCCCGGTGTGAAGTATTCTGGATAAAGAATGGCCCCCCTCGCGAGCAAGTTCGATTTTGCCGCTTAACGCTCTGTCGAAATCGACACCAAGACTTATTAAATCATCGATGGAATCGCGGGCCTCGTTTACCAATACTCTGACGGCTTTGGGGTCACAAAGACCGGCACCTGCTTTCATTGTATCTTGGTAGTGAAGCTCGGGAGAATCTTTCTCACTCATCGCGGTTGCAACGCCACCTTGGGCATACCAGGTTGCCGTTTCTTTGAGTTTGCCTTTAGTAAGAAGGGTCACTTTATATTCTTGATGACTTTTAATAGCCGCAGTCAAGCCGGCAATTCCGCTTCCGATTATTAATAAATCGGATGACCGTTGCTTTAAATCCTTTGTACTAAAACCAATTAAACGATGTGGAACGTTCTTCAAATCATCATCCGCTTATCTCTATCATTTTATTTACTGCTCTTGCTGCTTTTACCCTTATTTCTTCCGAAACAACAACCCTGGGTTCCAAGTCTTTAAGAGATTTTTCCACTTTGTCAAGAGTAATAACTTTCATATCTTTGCAGATTGCACCCTTTATTTCAATGAATTTTTTTTCAGGATTTTCTTTCTGTAAACGATAAACCATTCCCACTTCTGTTCCAACGATAACCTCATCGGCTGAGGTTTTTTTCGCAAACTTAAGCATCCCTGATGTACCTAAAATCTCATCGGCTAAAGCAAGAACACTTGGACGACATTCCGGGTGGGCTATAAAAACAGCGTGGGGATGGCCTTCCTTAAGTTTCTCAACCTGCTCCGGCGTTATATCATTATGAGCGGGGCAACATCCATCCCAAAGAGTTATCTCCTTGTTCGTCTTGGAGGCAACATAGCTTCCAAGGTTTTTATCCGGCACAAAAATAATTTTCTTAAAATCGCGCACCGAATTAACAACCGCCAACGCATTTGCGGAGGTACAACACACATCGCTTTCCGCCTTCACGGCTGCGGGAGAATTTACATAGCAGACGACTGCAGCGTCAGGATATTCTTTCTTTTTCTCCCTTAAAGCTTCAACCGTTATCGTATCGGCCAATTGGCAACCAGCGTAGATATCCGGAAGCAAGATTATCTTCTCCGGGCTTAAAATATTGGCTGTTTCCGCCATAAAATAAACACCGCAAAAAACTATGACTTCGGCATCAATCTGCATAGCTTTACGAGAAAGGTCCAATGAATCACCAATAAAATCTGCGACGTCTTGAATCTCGGGCGGTTGATAATTGTGCGCAAATATAATTGCGTTTCTTTTCTTTTTGAGCAACTCAATATGTTCAATATATTCTCTCAATAATTTTCTCCCTCAACAAATATCGTATATTGCCTTGTAATCCTCGACATCAATCATACGATTCTTTTCATCTACGTGAACAATCCTGGGCATCAGTTTCTTTGCTTCTTTATCATCAACAATTATATATGACAAGATGATAATTTTATCTCCTTTGTGTACTAAACGCGCTGCAGCGCCGTTTACGCATACGGTCCCCGAACCAGCTGGACCTGCAATAGCATAAGTTTCAAGACGCGAACCGTTAGTAACATCGACCACCTGAACTTTTTCGTGATTTAGAATATCGGCAGCTTTGAGAAGATTCTCATCAACAGTTATGCTCCCAACATAATCTAAATTAGCTTCAGTAATTGTCGCTCTATGTATCTTGCCTTTTAACATCGTCCTAAAAATAAGCTATCACCTAATTTCCTTCAATTAAAACGTTGTCAATTAATCTCGCCTTCCCCACCCTTGCCGCCAAGGCAATCAACACATTCTCTTCTATCTTGGAAAGCTCTTGTAAATAAATATTATCACAGATGGATAGATACTCTAAATTAACCAGGGGTTCTTTTTTAATCAGCCTCTTCATTGCTTTTTTTATCACGATTGAATCCTTTTCTCCATTTTTCACCATTTCCGAAGCTAAATTAAGAGATTTATTTAAAACAAGGGCAGCTTCCCTTTCTCGAAGACCAAGAAATTTATTTCGAGAACTCATGGCCAAACCATCTTTTTCTCTTACAATCGGAACCCCGACTACCTGAATATCAAAATTCAAATCATCGACCATCTTTTTTATTGCCACAAGCTGTTGGTAGTCCTTCTCTCCAAAGTAAACAAAATCGGGTTGTATTATATTAAATAGTTTTGAAACAATCGTGGCAACCCCCCTGAAATGACCGGGCCTGTTGGCTCCACAAAGAACCTTTGTTATCTTTTCAACATCTACATAAGCTAAACATTCTCCCGAATACATTTCCTCAACACTCGGCAAAAATAGATAATCGACTCCAACTTCTTCGGCCATCTTTGAATCGTTTTTTAAATTTCTGGGATAAGTCTCAAAATCTTCGGAGGGGCCAAATTGGATGGGATTCACAAAAATACTTGTAACCACCACATCGCAGTTTTCTTTCGCTTTGCGCATCAAGGAAAGATGCCCCTCGTGAAAGTAGCCCATCGTCGGAACAAACCCTATTGTTTTACCGCTCTTTTTTTCTTGGTTTAAAGCCGCCCTAATTTCTTTTATGGTTGTAATTATTTTCATAAAGCACCTGTTAGTAGGAAGTGTGTTCAAATTAAAAACCAAAAATGAAAAACGTAGAACTATATAGAAAAATTTATAATTAAAAACCAAACAATAAAAGATAAAATTCTAAAATGCTTTCAATCCAAAGGATTGTCCTCTGGACAAAAACTTTTTTAATTCTTAATTTTAGTTTTTCACTTTTCATTCTCCATTTTCCATTTAACTTCACCCTTTACCTTCATATATGCTCCCGACTACCGACTAGCCACTACCGACTAACAAAACTCCTGCTCTTCGGAGGGGAATTTACCCGTTTTCACTTCCGAGATGTAGTCGGATACCGCCCTCTTAATTTCGTTGTCTAAACGGGCATACTGTTTAACAAACTTCGGCACAAATTTATCATACATCCCTAAAAGGTCCTGAGTAACCAAAACCTGGCCATCGCACTCGCTCCCGGCTCCAATACCAATAGTTGGAATTGAAACTGTTTTTGTTACCTCCTTGGCAAGATTCTTTGGAATGCACTCCAATACAATTGAAAAGGCTCCCGCTTCTTCAAGAATCTGTGCATCCTTAAGCAATTTTTTCTTTTGTTTCTCTTCTTTGCCCTGAACCTTAAAGCCTCCCATCTGATGTACCGACTGAGGAGTAAGCCCTAAATGACCCATCACCGGTATCCCCGCTTTAACAATTTTATCAACCTTATCCGCCACCTCTTCGCCGCCTTCAAGTTTTACCGCTTGGGCACCGGCTTCTTGCAAAAATCTTCCCGCATTTTTAAGAGCTTCATCCACATTTATTTGGTATGACATAAAGGGCATATCGCCAACGACCATACTCGATTCTACCCCCTTGACCACCGCTTTTGTGTGATGAATCATATCATCCATGGTTACGGCCAAAGTATTTTCATATCCAAGCACAACCATCCCCAAGGAATCGCCGACTAAAATTAAATCCACTCCTATTTCATCCAAAAGTTTCGCGGTCAAATAATCATAGGCGGTGAGCATGGTTATTTTTTCGTTTCCTTTTTTCATTTTAGCAAGCTTGGTGACGGTAATTTTTTCTCTCATCTTCTACCCCTTATCTAAAAGTTGTTTAATTTTATCTGCTTGTTTCTCGTCTATGCTCCCTTTTTCAAGCGCCACCTCAACCGTATAATTGCCCAATTTCTCATAGAGATTTAAGGCCTCAGGCAGCTTCGACTTTAAAGCCGACAAATGCTTTTCAATTGTGCCCAAATCTCCGCGAGCAATCGGCCCGGTTAATGCTTGAGAAGTACCCTTCTGTTTTATATTTTTAAGCGTCCCTTCAACGAGAGGCCAAATTGCCTTAAGAGAAACTTCCTGCGATATTCCAATGCTCAAATATATTTCCTGGGCAAAGCGTAAAAGTGCCGCCAGATAGTTTGAGGTCACGCAAGCAGCAGCATGATAGAGCGGCTTATCCTCGTCTTTTATTACAACCGGCTCACCGCCGAGGTCTTTCACCAACTTAAAAACAAGAGGTTGAATTTTCTCCTCCGCGGTAACCCCAAAATATGCTCCCGGCAGTTGCTTTATTGCAAGGTCAATATCGACAAAAGACTGCATCGGGTGAATGCTTACCGTAAAGGCTCCCGCTTTCTCCGCGCTCTTTAGAACCTTCATTGAAAGCGCTCCGCTCATGTGTAAAATTACATTGCCGGCCTTAAACCCGTTTCCAAGCGCAATTTTTGCGCAAACTTTTTCAATTTGGTCATCTTGCGTGGTAATAAAAACCAAATCCCCCAAACTTGCAGCTTCAACAACATCAGTTGTAGTCAACCCTCCCGTATAGGGGAAAGCCCTGTCGAGAGACGCCTGTGTCCTGCTGGCAATGGCCGTTATATTATAACCTTTTGTTTTTAAAATATGACCAACGGCCGTTCCCACAACACCCGCGCCAATGATTGATACTCTTTTCTTCATTTTTTACTCCTAAAGTAAACTACCACTGGCCACAGGACAGGTGGCTTCCCTGCCCCCGATGCGGGCGGTATCCTACCGACTTAAGTCGGCCCTGGATTTTATTTAAATTTTTACTCTATCGTAAAATCATCAAATTAAACGCCATATCATTTTTAGGCTTAAAAATAGGTTTGCTTGGAACAAGCGCCGAAGCTGTTTGAGGGCGTAGCCTGAGTTCTGCAGGCGCCCAAGCAAGCCGTAGATTTTTAAGCCATTTAAAAAATGATCGGCCGCCCTTCTTTTGGTTCGTTTTCTTAGGCGAGTAAGAAAATGAACAAATAAAAATTATTTTTGTCCAGTAGACAATTATCCTTTGGATAAAAACTTTTTTCAATTGCTTCGCTTTAAAACGCGAGCACTGGATAAACCATTGGTTTATAATGCTAATAAAAAAATCTCCCGACCCGCAGAAGATTTAAATTTACCGCCATCTTCCGTCTCGGTCACAATGGATCCAAGCGGTTTAAAGGCATGCGCCAAAACCAATATGTTATTTAATAATATACCACTTAATTCTCCACCCTTCCAACCAGCTTAATCTCAAAAGAAGGAAGCTTATCTAAAAAGTGCTTCACGGACAAGCCCGAGGGAAGCTTGATGCCCGGGGCTATTTCTAAAAGAGGAACCAAAACAAAACTTCGCTTACACATTAAAGGATGGGGGATTTCTAAATTTTCCTCCTCGACTTCAAGTTCGCCATAGAGCAGGATATCTAAGTCTATAGTCCGGGGCCTCCACTTAATCTCCCTTTTTCTTTTGAGCAAATCTTCAATAAAGTTACAAATTTTAAGCAGCTCTCCGGGGGGAAGTGAGGTTTCAATCTCCAAGACCAAATTATAAAACTTCCTCTGTTCAACATAACCTTCAGGCTCCGTTTCGTAAATGGAAGACACCTTTTTAACATCAATATCTTTATGTTTTTTTAATAACCGTATTGCCGCACGCAAATAAGTTTTTCTATTGCCGATATTGGAGCCGAGACCAAGATAAACCTTAGTCATTCAACACCCCTTTTAGTTGAGAGTCGGTAGTAAGCTCTAATTAAAAAATAAAAATGTAAAATTGAAACCAAACAATAAAAGATAAAATTCTAAAATGCTTCCAACCCAAAGGGTTGTCCTCCGGACAAAAACTTTTTTAATTCTTAATTATCATTTTTCACTTTTCATTCTCCATTTTTCATTTAACTTTACCCTCTGCTATATGTTATTTACAGCTTCTTTATTCTTTTAACTTTTAACTATCAATTTCCCTTGAGCATCGCATCTGTCATTTTAGCAACGCGAGCCATCTCTTTCACATTGTGGACCCGAATGATGTTGGCCCCTTGAACTACAGAATATACAACGGTTGCAGCCGTTCCTTCTAATCTATCCTCGACGGGCAAATCAAGGGTTGCACCAATGAAAGATTTTCGAGAAGTACCCATCAAAATTGGATAACCCAAACTCTTTAACTCCGAAAATTTTTTCATAATCTCAAGATTGTGGTCCCGGGTCTTACCAAAACCAATGCCCGGATCAATGATAATCTTATCCTTTTGAACGCCGGCTTTTAGAGCAACCTCTGCTTGCTTCCTCAAAAAAGATATTATCTCCCCCATTACGCACTCATAATGGGGATTCTTTTGCATCGTCTTCGGAGTCCCTTGCATATGCATAATAATTACAGGAGCTCCGGTTTTCGCGACAAGCTCCGGCATTTTTTCATCCATCCTAAGTCCACTTATGTCATTTACAATTGTTGCTCCGGCCTCCAACGCCTCCTTGGCTACCTCGGTTTTGTAGGTATCAATTGATATCGGGCAATCGACTTCACAGGCCAACTTTTCTATAACCGGGACCACTCTCTTAATTTCCTCATTTATACCAACACTTTCTGCGCCCGGACGAGATGATTCTCCCCCAATGTCGATGATGTCCGCCCCTTCCTCAACCATCGCGATGCCGCGGGAAACGGCAACGTCGATGTCAAAATAAGTACCTCCATCAAAAAAAGAGTCGGGGGTCACATTTAAAATACCCATGATATGGGTACGTTTACTCAAATCCAACTCAAATTTACCGGCTTTAATAATCGAAGGCTTTGAGTCAAATTTTTCAAGAACTTCACCAATCCCCTTTGAAACATCCTTTAGCCCAAACGGTTGGCGAATCAATTTTTCACAAAGACGATTAAATTGGGCTATTGTGCCCGTTAAAATAACATCCGTAAGCTCATTTGTTAAATTATAAACTCTTTTTGATATGGCCGTTTCGCCTCCGCAAACAAGCATCTCTTGCTTTAAAACGTTGGCTTGGCGCGCCTCTAAACCATCCAATTTAATTACTCTAAAAATTGCCTTTGGAGTCATAATGTCGATACCCACGGAATCCACGCCCATCTTTCCAAAAGCGTTATTTATCTCACCCGGTTCATTTAAAAACAAAACTCTCGCGTTATGAGACAATTTTAATCTCTCCTTGCATGAATCAACGATAACGCTTCCTGTCGAGAAGCATCATTTGTTCGAAGAATTCCTCTCACAGCAGACGTAACAGTTAATGTCCCGGGTTTCTGAACACCCCTCATGCTCATGCAAAGATGCTCAGCCTCTACAACAACCAGAACGCCCAAAGGATCCAATGCTTTTACAAGATTGTTGGCAACAATTGTTGTTAACCTCTCTTGAACCTGAGGACGCTTTGAAACTATATCGATAACTCTCGCCAATTTACTAATCCCCGTTATTTTTCCATCTTTTCCCGGAATATATGCAACATGAGCTCTGCCGATAAAAGGCATCAAATGATGCTCGCAAACTGAATAAAATGGGATATCCTTAACCAAAACCATCTCATCGTGATTTTCGGAAAACATTACTTTAATTTCTTCGGAGGGATCCTTGTTTATTCCACAGAAAATCTCTTCACACATCCTGGCAACCCTGGAAGGCGTTTCCCTCACTCCTTCTCTATTTAAATCTTCCCCAATTCCTTCCAAAATGAGACGCACTCCCCGCTCAATTTTTTCCTTGTTCAAAAAACCACCTCCACTGCTTTAATTGGACACGGGTTTGACTAAGTATAATAAATAATATACTTTATTTCCCCAAATTAAAAAACTCAACACCGACTTAAAACAAAGGAGATTTGAACATCTGTGACGCCGCGCCTACCGGCAGGCGCAGTATCCTGCCCGCTGTGGACCCTGGATTTTATTTAAATTTTAACTTTGTCGTAAAATCGGTAAATTAAACGCCATATCATTTAAAAACAGCTACCAGACGTCAGTCTCCAGGAAAATAAGGGTATTGGGTAATGGGTAAAGTTGTTTTTTAAAACCCCGGTGGGTCGGACAAAGCGAAATTTGAGGCCGCCCCGATGAAGCGAGCGGAAGGCCGGAAAGCCCACCAGAGGTGGGCAGGCGAGCAAAGTGAGCGCCCGAGAATCTGTCTGAGCGCAAGCGAATTATTCTCGGCCCGCCCGGAGCGAGTAAAGTCGCGGATACGGCCGAGTGCGAAGCGTGTTCGACCCATAAAAAAATAAAAATTATTTAAAAAACGCTTTTCACTTTAAAACGTATCGTCAGACCAGTATCTGGCACACCGGGTAAACCAGTGGTTTATAACACTAATAAAAAAGAGAGGATTTTAACCCTCTCTTTTTCAAATCTTAAGCGTACCTCTCAGCCATATCACCAATAATTGGAAGTTTCCACTTTTCACCCTGGTAAGCTTTGACCATAAGCATAATCCATAGTACCAGAAATGCAAGGCCGAGCAAGGGACTGACCAGCGCAAACAGCATTCCGAAGACGTCAGCAATAAAAGCAAGCATTGCGAGAACAATGTTTAAGGCGATCACGATCACAAACATCGCTATACTAAGAAGTATTGATTGCATGGCATGAAACCGCACATACTTATCTTCCTTTTCAATAAGAAAAAATATAAGTCCGGTAACCCAGCCAGCTAAGTAAGAAAGCAAAGCTGCCACTTTTGGGTCCATACCCGTACTTGATGTTTTTGGAGGAGTAATAGGTCCTTGTTCCATGTTTTTCACCTCCTTATTTATGTACTTTATGTTATCTTTCGTTAATCACAAACAAAATTCCTTTAATAAGAGAAAATACTCAGAGGTGACGAAACCGTATCAGTCTTTTATTTCTTAAATTAACAATTCGTCCTCTTTTTAGAGAAAGTAAGCTTGCCATTTTTTAGGGCAACCTTGACAACATCGCCTTCACCGAACCTGCCTCGAATAATTTCTGAAGAAAGTGGATTTTCGACAAGCCGCTGAATCGTTCTTCGAAGCGGACGAGCACCCAAAAGAGGATCGTAACCCTCTTTGGCCAAGAACTCCTTAGCTTCCCTGGCTACCTCTATATCCATCTCCCGTTCTTTAAGTTGCCCCCTTAACTCCTCCAGCATTAAATCAACAATGAAAAGAGTCTCTCTTTGAGTCAACTGGTGGAAAACTATCACTTCGTCTATGCGGTTTAAAAATTCCGGACGAAAACTTTTCTTAAGCTCGCCCATTATCGCCTTCTTCATTTCCTCATAAGACTGTGCCTCATCCTGTTCGCTTGTGAACCCCAGGCTACGACCCCTTTGAATAAGATGAGCTCCGAGGTTTGAGGTCATTATCACCACGGTATTTTTAAAATTAACTGTGCGACCTTGAGCATCCGTTAAACGCCCATCATCCAATATTTGAAGAAGGATATTAAATACATCGGGATGGGCCTTCTCGATTTCATCGAGAAGGATGACCGAATATGGCCGACGCCTTACAGCCTCCGTTAATTGCCCTCCTTCTTCGTAACCAATATAACCCGGAGGAGCCCCAACGAGCCTTGAGATCGTATGCCTTTCTTGATATTCAGACATATCTATTCTAATAAGAGCATCTTCGCTATCGAATAGAAATTCGGCCAAAGCCTTGCTGAGCTCAGTTTTTCCAACCCCGGTTGGACCAAGAAAGATAAAAGAACCAATGGGACGTTTTGGGTTTTTAAGCCCGGCCCTGGCCCTCCTGATAGCCTCGGAAACACGCTCTACAGCCTCACCCTGACCGATAACTCTCTTATGAAGCTCATCTTCCATCCGAATTAACTTTTCTGCCTCTTCTTCCAGCATCTTCGTTACAGGAATACCCGTCCAACTTGAAACAATGCCGGCTATATGCTCTGCATTCACCATAGCACTTTTAAGCCCTTTTTCGGTTAGCCAAGCTTCTTTCTTCTCATTAAACTCTTTTTGCACCTTATCCGTTTCATCTCTTATCTGAGCCGCTTTCTCATACCCCCTTGACTGCACAGCCGCCTCTCCTTCTTTAATCAATTCCATGAGATTGTTCTCAAGCTTGCGCAAATCAGGAGGCAACATAATTGATTCCAGCCGAAGTTTAGACGCAGCTTCGTCTATAAGATCAATTGCCTTATCGGGCAAAAACCTATCTGAAACATAGCGATGAGAAAGTTTGGCAGCGACCTCCAATGCTTCATCGCTTATCTTTATCCTATGATGCGCTTCATATCTATCTCGCAAACCCTTGAGTATCTCAATAGTTTGCTCGACCGTAGGCTCGTTAACCATCACCGGTTGGAACCTGCGCTCCAAAGCAGCATCTTTTTCAACATGTTTTCTGAATTCATCGAGAGTGGTTGCGCCCACACATTGCAGTTCCCCGCGCGCCAGCGCCGGCTTCAACATGCTGGAAGCATCCAAAGCCCCTTCAGCAGCACCGGCACCGACAACATTGTGAAGCTCATCAATAAAAACGATAATTTCCCTCGATGCTTTTTTTATCTCGTCCATCACGCCTTTTAAGCGCTCTTCAAACTCTCCTCTATATTTAGCTCCGGCAACCAAGCTCCCGAGATCTAAGGAAACAACGCGCTTCCCTTTTAAAATTTCAGGAACTTCGTTGTTGACAATTTTTTGAGCCAGCCCTTCAATTATCGCGGTCTTGCCGACACCGGGCTCTCCAATTAAAACAGGATTATTTTTGGTCCTTCGAGAAAGAATCTGAATAACCCTCTTAATCTCTTCATCTCGCCCTATTACAGGATCTAACTTACCTTCTTTTGCAAGTTCGGTGAGATCCCGGCTGTATTTTTTAAGCATCTTCTGTGAGGAGCCAAACACCTCATCGCTTATTCCCCCTTGCCTTATCTGACGCAAGGCACCATATATCTTATCTTCCGTTAAACCAAGTTCTCTAAGAACTATTGCCCCAGCTCCCTCACCTTCTTTTAAAACACCGAGAAGCAGGTGCTCGGTACCAACATAGCTATCTCCAAGCTTTTTAGCTTCTTCGGCAGCTATATCAACCGCTTTTTTAAATCTTGGCGTAAGAAAAATTTGTTCAACAAATCCTTGTGCTTTTTCCTTACGACTCAATTCAACCACATCATTTATTCTTATCCTTGCCTCACCAATATCTATCCCCAAAAGTGCAAAAATTTGGGGCACAATACCATCGGTTTGAGCAAGAAGACCAAGCAGCAAATGTTCGGTTCCCATTTGATTTTGGTTGGTCCTTCTCAAAGCATCTTGTGCTATCGTGATAGCCTCACGAGCTTTTTCCGTAAATTGTTCAAACATTTAAATCAACCTCGTTTAATTATTTATTCCACTTCACAAGTTTCCCTTTCGGAATAAAAACTATTTCCTTTTTATATTTTTTGCGTACCTCTTTGATTTCGCATTCCATCTCTTCCTGCATTTCAGTAAAACATTCTCCCATCTCCGCAAGCTTCTTTCTCAACTCTTTCAAGTCCACATTTAGCTCCAAAATCATCTTCACGCCGGCAAGATTTATACCAAAATCTCGAGTTAGTTTCTGGATAGCCTTTAACCTTTCTATATCTTCATCCGAATAAAGCCGGGTGCTGCCGACGCTTCTGCCCGGACAAATTAATTTCTTTTGCTCATAAATCCTCAGCGTTTGCGGATGCATTCCTGCAAGCTCAGCTGCCACGCTAATCATATATAAACCTCTCTTGTCTTTCTTTACCATCTTTTTGCCTCTCACTCACAAGAGAACCGCACTTACATAAATTTTTTTAAGTGCTCTCTTGGATTTTCTTTACGCTTTTCGGCAAACTTTTTTAATATCTCTTTTTCTTCTTTATCCAGTTTCCTCGGAATAACCAATCTTACCTTCACCAGCATATCTCCTTTGCCCATCCCTTTAAGACGAGGAGCACCTTTGCCTTTCAATCTAAAAACCTGACCATCTTGTGTTCCTACCGGTATTTTCAAGGAAACAACCCCATTCGTCGTGGGAACTTTCACCTTAGTTCCTAAAACTGCTTCGGTAAAACTTATGGGTAAATCTAACAAAATATTACTGCCATCCCGTTTAAAAATAGAGTGAGAATTCACCCTGGTGATTACATACAGATCCCCGTGAGGTCCCCCTCTGTATCCGGCCTCACCTTTTCCCGGGAATCTAATCCTCGAGCCATCCGTAACCCCTGCAGGTATTTTCACCGCAATCGGCTCAGTTTTTTTTGCCCGACCTGTCCCCCGACAAACCGAGCAGGGATTATCGATGACAACTCCTCTGCCTAAACATTGTGGGCATGGTCTGCTTATGCTGAAAAACCCTTGATTTTGAGCTATCTGTCCTCTTCCTCCACAGGTAGGACATTTTTTTGGAAATGTACCTGGTTTAGCACCGGTTCCTCCACAATTAGAACAAACTTTCTCACGCATAACATTAATTTTGACGGCCGCTCCTTTTAAAGCCTGTTCAAAAGAGAGTTGAACATTATATTGAAGATCTCGACCTTTCTCGGGCGCTTCATAACCTCGCCTTTTCTTTCCTGTTCCAAAAAGATCAAAGATATCGGAGAATTGGCCAAAGTCGCCAGATGGTGCGCCAAAACCAAAATCCGCACCCGGGCGAAAGCCCGACTCAAAAAAGCGCGCACCCTGATCATATTCCTGTCTTTTCTTGGGATTTCCCAAAACTTCATAGGCTTCAGATATCTCTTTAAACTTCTCCTCTGATTTTTTCTTCTCGCCTTCCGAAGCTCGATCGGGATGATATTTACGCGCAAGCTTACGATAGGATTTTTTAATCTCATCCTGAGTTGATTTTTTATCTACACCTAATATTTCATAATAATCTTTACGTCTTCGGTTTGCCATCTTATTTCAACTTTCCATCTCTTAATTTAGTGTGCTTAATCTTTCGCTTAATTTTCTTCCTCTTTTTGTTCGTTGTTCTTTTCTTTTGATTCGCAGCCCTTAGCCACCTTAACAATAGCCGGTCTTAAAACTTTCCCTTTTAAAAGGTAACCTTTTTGTATGGCCTCAACCACCGTACCTTCTTCATGTTCATCGCTCTCAACCTGCATTAGCGCTTCGTGTTCTTGTGGATTAAAACGTTGTCCGGCGGAATCAATCGCCTCCAACCCCTCTTTTTTTAAACTATCTACAAGGTGAGAATAAACCATCTCTACACCCTTCTTAAAAGCCTCAAAATCAGCAGCATCTCGAGCAGAGCTCAAAGATCTTTCAAGGTTATCCAAAACAGGCAAGATTTTTATAACAATATCTTTGCAAGCAAACTCTAAAAAGTTAGTTTGCTCTCTAACAATCCTTTTCTTGTAGTTTTCAAACTCGGCTTGAAGATGTTTAAGTGTGTTGACATAATCCGCAAGCTCATTTTCCTTCTTTTTTATCTGCTCCTTAAGAAAAGTGTTTTCCTTTTTTAAATCCTTTTTTTTCTCTTTTTGCTCCGTTTTTTTCTCATTGCCCTTAGTAACTTTTTCTTCTTTTTCTTCGTTCATTAATCATACCTCCGACCTATAAGAGAAGAGGAAGGACTCATGCCTAAAGTGAGCCCTTCCTTCCACAATTTATTTTTTCTCTTCTTTTTTATCCTCATCGACTACTTCATAATCAGCATCTACGACTTCGCCTTCTGCAGAAGCGCCTGGTTGCTCTCCACCGGCTTCCGAACCACCCTGACCCTCTTTCTGCTGAGCTTGAGCATAAAGCACCTCTGCCAACTTATAGGACGCTTGTTGTAACTTCTCCGTAGCTTCTTTTATCTTCTGAACATCAGAGCCCTTAAGAGCTTCTTTAACTTCAGCCAAAGCACTTTCAACGTTTGTCTTATCATCAGCGCCAAGTTTATCGCCAACTTCTTTAAGACTTTTTTCGGTGGTGTATATTAAGTTATCAGCATTATTTCGAATTTCTGCTTCCTCTCTCCTCTTAGCATCCTCTTCAGCATGAGATTCAGATTCTTTAACCATTTTCTCAATATCATCGCTTGAAAGAGTGGATGTCCCTGTTACGGTCATTGTCTGCTCTTTGCCTGTGCCAAGATCTTTGGCGGACACATGCACAATTCCATTGGCATCAATATCGAAGGCCACCTCAATTTGCGGTATTCCTCTTGGCGCGGGAGGGATACCCACCAAATGAAAACGACCCAAGGTTTTATTGCCCACCACCATTGAACGCTCTCCTTGAAGAACATGAATTTCCACACTATTTTGCCCGTCATCAGCGGTGGTAAATATTTCACTTTTTCTAGTAGGAATAGTTGTGTTACGCTCAATCAACCTAGTGAATATTCCCCCTTTAGTCTCAATCCCAAGCGAAAGAGGGGTAACATCAAGCAATAGCACATCTTTTACCTCACCTTTAAGGACACCGGCTTGAATGGAAGCACCAACGGCTACCACCTCGTCAGGATTAACTCCTTTATGGGGTTCCTTCCCGGTTAGTTTTTTAACCAAATCACGCACAGCCGGCATACGAGTAGAACCACCCACAAGAATCACGTGATCAAGATCTTTAACATCGAGGCCGGCGTCTTTTAATGCTCGATTAAAAGAATTAGCACACTTTTCAAGCAAATCCGCAGTCATCTTCTGAAACTCGGACCTCGTTAAAGTTATATCGAGATGTAACGGACCCTGCTCCGTGGCCGTAATAAATGGTAGATTAATACTTGTAGTTTGCATTGTAGATAATTCACACTTGGCCTTCTCGGCAGCTTCTCTTAAACGCTGTAATGAAACCTTATCCTTTCTTAAATCAACACCATTCTTTGACTTAAAATCCTCGGCCATCCAATCAACAACTCTCTGATCCCAATCGTCTCCACCAAGATGTGTATCCCCACTGGTCGCTTTAACCTCGAAAACACCTTCTCCCAGGTCAAGAATGGAAATATCAAAAGTACCGCCGCCCAAATCAAAAACAAGTATTGTTTCCTCTTTCCCTTTACCTAAACCATAAGTAAGAGAAGCAGCCGTGGGCTCGTTGATGATTCTCAACACCTCAAGTCCCGCAACAACCCCCGCATCTTTGGTTGCTGTCCGCTGCGCATCGTCAAAGTAAGCAGGAACAGTTATAATAGCCTGCGTTACTTTTTCTCCAAGATAAGCCTCAGCATCCCTTTTTAGTTTCTGAAGAATAAATGCCGAAATTTGCTCGGGCGTGTACTCCTTATTTTCAATCTTTATCTTCTTTTTGGTCCCCATTTCTCTTTTGATAGATCTGATGGTGTGCTCCGGATTTACTATTGCCTGCCTTTTAGCCACTTCTCCCACAAGCACTTCACCTGTTTTAGAAAAGGCTACAACGGATGGCGTCACCCTGCCACCTTCTGCATTGGGTATAACGGTAGGCTCACCAGCTTCCAATGCTGCCATACAAGAATTAGTCGTGCCCAAATCAATCCCTAAAACTTTCCCCATTTCGCTCACTCCTCATAAAAATACTTTAAAATTTTAGTTCATTATTAATATAAAATCTAAGTCCAATATTGTCAAGTTTTTTAAAAAAATTTCTTGCTCATTGAAAATAAAGATTATAAAATCTTTTTTCAGATAAAATTAAAGGGAGAAGTTACGATACAGCAGTTTTAATAAAAAGCAGAGACTTCTTACTTGCCACGATAAATGCAACAGCAAGTGTACTAATTGGAATAATATCCCTTTTAAGCGGAATAGCCATAGGTCAAATACTTTAAAATTTCTCTTTACAAAACTTTTTTATTTTTGTATAAAGTTTTTAAACAGCAAATTAAGGAGGAGTAAATATGCCCAAACCAATTATTGACACCGACGAATGTACGGGATGTGGAATTTGTGTAGATGCTTGCCCCAATGATGTGCTTGAATTAATAGACGATGTATCAACCGTAGTTAATGAAGAAGCATGCACAGGATGTGGTGCTTGCGCAGAAGAATGTCCAATGGAAGCAATCAAAATAGAAGAAAATTAAATTTAAAAACAACTTAAATACTTAAAAGAAAAGCTGAGGCAAATGCCTCAGCTTTTCTTTACCATTTCTATAAAGTAATCATGAATTCTCTTATCCCCGGTTAACTCCGGGTGAAATGCTGTAACTAAAAGTCTTCCCTCTTGAGCCATTACAATTTTACCCTTAAATTTGGCCATAACGTGAACGTCTTTGCCAATTAACTCAATCCAGGGAGCTCTGATAAAAATCCCGGTAAACGGATTCTTCCCAATGCCGGGGATTTCCAGGTCCGCTTCAAAACTTTCCTTTTGTCGACCAAAAGCGTTTCTTCTAACCTCTATATTCATCAAGCCAAGAGTATATTTATTACCCCCAACAACCTTTTGTGCCAAGAGAATTAATCCAGCACATGTTCCATATATTGGCATTCCGTCTTTATAAAGCTCTTTTATAGCATCATCAAACCCATACTTTGCCATCAGCTTCCCAATGACCGTGCTCTCTCCACCGGGAATTATGAGTGCATCTATTTTGGAAAGCTCATGGGGTTTTTTTATAGAAACCCCATGAGCTCCAGAATTCTCTATCATTTGGATATGTTCCCTCACCGCACCTTGAAGAGAGAGCACACCAATATTTAACTTATTCAAAATTTCATTCTCCACTCCGGGATTTTAAATAAAGAAAGGCATTGATAGAAACGTGCTTACCATCCTCTGTGCTGTATTAACTTCTCTTTTTCAATTTCACTTATCTCAAGACCCGCCATTGCTTCACCGATACCCTTAGAAACCTCGGCGAGAACTTCCGGATCATTAAAATGCGTTGTAGCTTCAACAATTGCTTTAGCGCGTGCTTCAGGATTTTTTGACTTAAATATGCCTGAGCCCACAAAAACACCGTCCGCTCCCAACTGCATCATTAGGGCAGCATCGGCCGGGGTAGCTATTCCACCAGCCGAGAAGTTTACGACGGAAAGTTTTCCTGTCCGCGCTACTTCACACACAAGTTCGTAGGGAGCTTGCAATTTCTTGGCAGCCGACATCAATTCTTCTTTCTTTAGACTTTTCAGCCAACCGACTTCTCCCGTTATGGTCCGCATATGACGAACGGCTTCAACAACATTACCGGTTCCCGCTTCTCCCTTGGTCCGTATCATGGCCGCTCCTTCACCAATGCGTCTTAAGGCCTCCCCTAAATTTGTAGCTCCGCATACGAAAGGTACGGTAAAGTCGAACTTGTCAACGTGATTTGCTTCATCGGCAGGTGTGAGAACCTCGCTTTCATCAATATAATCCACTCCTAAAGACTCAAGAATTTGAGCCTCCACAAAATGCCCTATTCTCACCTTGGCCATTACGGGAATGCTAACCGCCTTCATAATTTCCTCGATAATCAGAGGATCAGCCATGCGAGCTACGCCTCCGGCGGCACGAATATCCGCAGGAACGCGCTCCAATGCCATAACCGCAACTGCGCCTGCCTCATCAGCTATTTTAGCCTGCTCAGCATTGGTAACATCCATAATCACGCCACCCTTGAGCATCTCAGCAAGCCCGGCCTTAACTTTAATGGTACCCCTTTTAACCATCAAATTACCTCCAAATATTTTCATTTAAACAACTCAATTTTACAAAATTAACTCAAAAGTAGCAAGATAAACGGCTTGCTTGAGTCCAACAAAAACCCTAAATTAAAATTTATCACAAAATCTTGATACAAACATGACTTCTTGACCGAATACCCAAAAAATAGTTTAATGTAGTTAATGTACCTTTACTTTTGGAGTACCTATGTTTGGATTTAGGGCTAATTCGGTAAGAGATGATTCTTTACTTTACTCAAATGTGTGGTCGCTATATAAAACATTAGCTCCAAAATTTTCAAATTTACCAAAAAAAGAGCAATCTTATCTAATAAAACATGCCATCGACACAGCTTACCATACTTCACAAATTGCCGAATCAATGGAGATTTCTTCACGAGAAATGCAATTTCTTGAAGCAGCGGCCCTGCTCCTTGATGTGGGAAAAACTGAAATACCGGTGAATATTCTCACTAAAAACAGCCCACTAACTCTCAAAGAGTATTGGACGGTTCAAACTCATCCCTTCTTTAGCGAGATGCTAACAAAGCCTTTAGACAAAAAAATTGCCTCTGTTATAAAAAAACACCACGAAAGAATAGACGGCCGTGGTTATCCGGGTGGCTGGAGGGAGGAAGAGATATGCCTTTCAGCAAGAATATTATCGGTGGCAGATAGCTACGCCGCTATGCGCTCGGACACCCCATACAGAAAAGCCTTAAACAAAATGGACGCGATGAAAGAGCTTGAAAGAGGGAAAAATAAACAATTTGACCCGGCAATTGTAAATGCATTTGGTGAAGCGTTAAACAAACCAAAAAACAAACTTAATGCTCTCCTTTTATTTCCTCTAACAAAACTACAATGTCTTAAAGACGCCGCTGCTTGTCTTACACCGCTACAAAGTGCGGCCGCAATAACCGGAGCTACCTTAGTTTTGAGCTTTGGAGCAGGTAAAACCCTTGCAGATAAAAGTAACGAGGCAAAGGCAAAATTTTTAGCTCAAGACGCGGAAATTAAAATTGCTCTCGAAATGAAAAGGGAGGATGAAAAATCCCTAATTCAAGAAGATATTACCATCTTTCAAAAAGAAACAAATCAAAAATCCTTGGCAAATGAGACTGCCGAGATCTTCTCAAAAAATGTTGGCGATGGTGCGGATAAAACTTCATTAAAACCCCAAACCAAAAAACAGGTTCAGACCAAGACCCAAACAATGAATCAAAGAAAAGCCCAAGCCGATATACTCAATTGCCCACCTCAAAATCAATATTGTGAGCCACAACAAACCCTCGATTCTAATCAAGGACCAAGACAAGAAAGAGAAGAGTCGCCATTCATTTGCCCAACACAAAATCCCGGATTTACAACTTCCAATGACGACACAAACACTGAAGAAAACAACATTTTTAATGATGGTAATGGCTCTGAAAACAGCGGTACTAATTCTAATAATTGCGAAGAAGACGTGCAAAATGATAGCTCGTTTATAAAAATTTCAGGGTGTGATAGTTCCAAGCATTAATTTTACAAGTCTCTTAAACCTGACATTTTGGACAAAAATGTGCGCTTCTTCCCCCTACTTTGATTCTTTTAATGAGAGAGCCGCATGCTTTGCAAGGCTTCCCCATCCTACGGTAAACCTTGTGACGAGGGACAAAATCCCCTTGTTTTCCAAATAAATCCACGTAATCATCCATCGAAGAGCCCCTATAACTGATGGCCGATGACATTATCTTTCTTATTCCCTCATGCAATCTGGCAATTTCATCTTCCTTTAAGGTGGCAACATTTCTTTCTGGATGGATACCGGCATAAAAAAGCGCTTCGTCTGAATAGATATTCCCTATTCCGGCTATAAAATGTTGATCCAGGAGAAGAGACTTGATCTTACCCGACCTTTTTCCGGCTAAAATATTGCGAAATTCATTGAGGCTCAGTTCCAAAGCTTCCGGCCCAAGTTTTTTCAGTTCCAACACTTCTTTAAGTTTCCCCGATACAAGCTTAACATACCCAAACCTTCTTAAATCCCAAAATCTCAACTGATGTCCATCATTCAAATTGAAAATTAGATGGGTATGTTTTTCTATAGGTACACTTGGCCTTAAAAGCAACAACCGTCCCGTCAATTTTAAATGTATCAGCAAGCTGTCTCCTGTAGATAGTTTGATAATTAAGATCTTTGCGCGCCTTTTTACATCCTTTATAAAAGCACCTTCTACCCTTTCTTTAAACTCCTCCACGGTGGTGTTTCCCAAGGGTTTATCCGATATTACTTTGGTGCTCTCTATTTTCTTTCCTTCAATCTCCTCTTTCATCTGTAATCTTATGGTTTCAACTTCCGGCAACTCAGGCATCTTAATCATCACCTTTTAAAAAGTTTCTTTTAAAACTTTTAAACTCAACACTTCCTACCCTAATATACTATATGCTCATCAAGGTCAACTTTCTTCTCAATTAAACGAGTTTTTAAAGGATAGCCCATGGGGATTACCGCCATAAGCTCATTTTTGGTCTCAAAAAAATCCTCGATGAATTCTTGTGGCATGAGAAGCGGCACACCGAGCCAAACGGCTCCAAGACCTCGGTCATGACACGCCAAAAGCATATTTTCTATGGCCGCCGCGATGCTCTGAACCTCCATTATATGAAGGGCCTCTTTTTTGCTTTGCCTAAAATATTTGCCTGCGGACTCACAAAAAGAACCATTGTTAAAAACAGTAACTATAACAGGAGCATCTTTAACCATTTTACCAGCATACTTTAACAATCTATTGACATAAAACCCCGTATATTCCTTATAACGTTCTTCCTTGGAGATACTCAAAAACATATCTCCAAGCTCGTCCTTTTTGTCCCCTTTAAGCACCACAAACTTCCACGGCTTGCTGTTGTGGGCAGAGGGCGCGCAACAACCGGCTTTAAGAATTTGCTTTAAAACATTATCGGGGATTGCCTCATCTTTAAAATGCCTGATGCTACGCCTTGTATTTATCGCTTCAATTGTTTCCATAGTTTCCTCCCAACAGATTTTTCAACACAAAACTCGTCCTTTTTACAAAAAATTTAAACTTTGGTCAACTCCTGTATCGAAAGAGGCTCGCCTTTTAATGAATCTCTTGAAAGCAAAATGGCACCAGACCTGCACTTTGTGACACATACCCCACATCCCATACATTTATCATAGTTTATCGCGACTTTGCTGCCATCCATTTCAATAGCACCGAAGGGACAAATTTCTAAACATAAGCCACATTTTAAACACACCCCTTCATCAATCTTTGCAACATAGCCAGACGAAGCAAGCATCGGAATATCGTAATCCTTAAAGGCTTTCATCCCGGCACAACAACAGCTGCAACAGTTGCAGATAGCATAAAACCTGTTTCCCATGGCGCTTTTAAACCATGCGGTGTGAATATGACCTCGCTCATCCTCCTCTTTTAAAATCTGAAGAGCTTCTTTCTTAGATATTCTCCTTGCTCCTTTAGTTTTATGCTCAATCACAAAACTCACAAAAGGTTCACCTACAATCAAACAAACATCCAGCGGTAAGCAGGGATTTTTCACCGAAAGACGGCAAGGACAATCAACCACTCCAACACTATCCGGATTCTTAATTATGATATCCCGCGCACGTTTGTAGGGAATAACTTGTTCGAGATCAACAAGAGAGACTTCTTTGTCTAATTTTATAAGAGACTCAGCGTCCGCAAGCTTGATGACCTTGCCGTGATAGGAACTTTTAAGCTGTCTTTTCGCCGAATTAACTGAAAAAAAAGGATTAATTCATAAATCTTACCCCCTGTTCTAAAAATGGACACGTATGTTTTAGGCCACTTCAAATAAAAATAGCCGTGAAGAAACCTTAAAGGACTTGTTAACCCGTGAAGCCGGGCAAACTCTTTGGTTGAGGTCTTGGCTTTTTTGGAAATAAAAAACCCCATAATCACACCAAGCAAAAAGGGGGTTAACGTTTTTCTTTTCTTCACACAATACCTCGTTTACCTCGTTCTAAAGTGAACCCATACTATATCAAAAAAATTTTAAGGGCCGCTACAAAAAGACTAATATTTCAGGATCGGCGGTAAATCTTTTAACGATTCTAAAATCATATAATCAGAGCCAAAAAACTTCGCCTTGACCAGATTATTAACGTAACTACTTAAACTGAAAATTGATTCGAAAAATGTTCTTTCGGGATATTCTTCGACAATTGGTTCCTCGATTCCAGCAAGTTTCGCTGCCTCATCAACTGCATCCTGATAATTTCCCAAAACATCCACCAACCCCAATTTCTTCGCCTGCATCCCGCTAAATAATTCCCCCGTGGCCAATTTTTTAACTTCCTCAACATCCAAATTTCTGCCTTCAGCCACTTCCTCTATGAACTGGCCATAAAGCTCATCTGAGAGAGTTTGCCACAACTTTTGTTCCTCCTCGGTCAACTCTCTTGAAAACATGTCTTTGTGTTTTCCCGACTTAATCGTTTGAGTCTTTATACCCAATTTCTCATAAAGTCCGCTTAAGTCCATAAATTGAGAAATAACTCCAATGCTCCCGGTCAGTGTTCCTTTTTTTGCAACAATTTTGTCCGCAGGAGCTGATATATAATATCCGCCCGAAGCAACCATATCCCCCATAAAAACGACTATTGGTTTTTCCATTCTCTTAATTTCCTGAGCAATTTCCTGAGAAGCAGCCACAGCTCCTCCCGGACTATTTATTTTTATAACGATGGCCTTAACTGCCGAATCATTTTTTGCCCTATCAAGTTGCTCCCGCACAAAATCCGGTGTAATTGCCACCGAAGCCATAAGCCCCTCTTCCCCTTCAGAAGCAATTGACCCGCTCAGTGAAATTACTGCCACCTTGTCCCCGCTTAACCCAATGCCTGTACCAAAAAGAAGAATGGCAACTACCGCTAAATAAAAAAGCAGAGCGATTCCCACAACTACACCAATTATTATTTTAGTTCTTTTCTTCATCCTAAGTCACCTGTTTCTTTTTCAATCCAATCCATAAATTCCATATTCCCTCCGCTAATATTAAACACGCTTATCGCGGGAATTTTATAACTGTGAATTTCCTTAACCTCTAATATAACATCTCTTGCTTTACTTTCTGTTGTTTTTGCAAAAATTAACGCCTCGGTGCCCTCACAAATCTTGCCTCCCCACCAATAATGAGACTCTACCCCCGGGACAATATTTACACAGGCAACAAGCCTTTTTTCAAGCAAGTCCCGAGCAATAAATCGAGCCTCTTTAATGTCCGATGCAGTTATATAAATTAAAGAGTAAGTCAATTTGCCTCCTTTTTTTGGTTGGTAGTCGTTAGTTGGGAGCGAGAAGTGAATTTAATTTTACGTTACAATTCTTCACTCTTTATTCTCCATTTTTTCGTAATGAGCTGCACCCTGCTTTTTGAACCGTTTTCTTAAACATCTAAGCGTAAGCGACAGTTTTAAATTGGCTGGCTACATACTCATCGGGAGTCATGTAGTCAAACGTTGAGTGTAAACGTTCTCCATTATAATAGGAAATCGCCTCATTGATAAGAGCAATCACCTCCTTTTCGGTTTTGGCATCGGCAAATACATCTCCCCATTCTTCTTTAAGGCGGCCAAAGAAGGATTCAACTTCCGGATTATCTGCCGGTGTCCCTTTCCTTGAGTAAGAGAGCGTAACCAAATCCTTTACAAGCGCTGTTACATAAGAGTAGCTGGTGTAGACCGATCCCTGATCCGAGTGGAAGATGACCTTCGATAAATCAACATTTATCTTTTTTAAGTACCTTCGCGCTTTTCGGTATGCGCCTATCACCAGCGAGATGCGAGGGCTTTTGTCAATTGTCCACCCCAGCAAGCGCTTGGTGTTAATATCGAGACACGCGGCAAGATAAACTTTGCCACTTCCATAGACTATCTCCGTAACATCGCAGCAGATAACTTGAAACGGAGTCGGACAAGAGATACCCCTGATAACATTGACCGACTCCCCAAAGCCATCTAATATTTTCTGGATGCCGCTTTTAGCTCGTCTTGTCTTGCGTTTTATAGCAAGCTTCCAGGCTCTAAGAAGTTTCCTTAAGACCTTGTGATTGATAATATATCCTCTCCTTTTAAGCTCAGCCTGAATTCTTCTGTATCCATAGCCCGGGTGCTTATCAACAATATCGGTGAGTTCCTTCTTCAGGTGCTCATATCGGGCAATCCAGTCTTTCTTGTTTAACTCGTAGTAATAGCTCGACTTGGCTACTCCCAAGAGAGCGAGACATCGTAAAAGACCATATTTTTTTGCATGTGCTTGTATGAGGGTAACTTTTACCTTTAACG
>Ga0209121_10001076_pt1 | contig 28622 bp, 26 predicted proteins | sample Cruoilmetagenom3_FD_187292 | JGI IMG/M metagenome (GOLD analysis project Ga0209121, IMG submission 187292) | Oil polluted marine microbial communities from Coal Oil Point, Santa Barbara, California, USA - Sample 3 (SPAdes) (version 2) | ecosystem: Environmental > Aquatic > Marine > Oil seeps ...
TCTCTGCGTGTATATTAACCTTATTCCTCTCTTTTGTCTTTTCTGTTTATAACCTAAATATAATAGATTGTAAACTTAAGCCGTGTATAATTAATTGCTTTGGCAAGTGATTATTTGGAAAATTCCTTCGGAATTTTCTCGCGTTCGTTTTTGTTTACTAAATTAGTTGCTGAAACACGCAACTAACCATACACAAAACCGTAAGCAAACATTTAAAAACAAACTTTATGAGAAAAACAAGATTAATTTTAATTCTGATTTTACTCAATGTCTTCTTCATTTCCTGTTCAACAGACGACAGTTCTGAATCCCAAGAACCCGAACCAAATGAAACATTTAAATTAGTGAAATCTGAAATAGTTAATGATAATTTCAAATCTGATTATACATACAATTCAGATAACTTATTGTCATCTTGGATTGGAACACATCCTAATTTCGGATATGAAATTGATTATGTGTACAATCCAAATGGCACTTTAAATCAGAATCATTACCGTGAAATAGGTACAGGGAATTATACCCAAGATAGTTTTTTTACTTACGATAATAATGGAAATCTGACCAGTTTTAACAACGTTGTATCATCACCAATTAATGACTATATAAGTTTAACTTATAGTTCAAATCTTATAACACTCATTGGAACAATTGAAGGAAATTCTAATGTAACAATCAACCTAGAAACAAATAGTTCTGGTTTAATTACAAAACTCATTGAAGATAATAACTATACAACCTTCGAGTACGATGCAAATGGTAACATTATAATTGTTAAAAATTATAATAACAATAATGTTTTACTAACAACTTATGATATTGGTTATGACCAAAATATAAATCCTTTTTATGGACAGATGGAATCAATTTACATCGAGCGTTTTATTGAGTTTTTCTATCCTTTTGATGGCATTTATATAAGTGGATTTGAAGGTTACAGTTTTCCATTTCTAAAGAACAACATAGTATCAATTTCAGAAAACGCAAATGCAATATCCAATTATACATATTCTTACGATATTGAAAATTATCCAATTAATGTTAACGAAGATTATTCAGGTAATACGTTTCAATTTGACATTACATACTATGAATAAAAAATGTTTGCTAAATTAGTTACTTAATCGCACAACTAACCATACACAAAACCATTTATAACCTAATACTCGTCTCTTTCTAAATAGATTGACAAAATAATAAATGAGATTATGGAGAATTATTTAAAACTTAACAATGATGTCAAAATCCCATCAATAGGATTTGGTACTTGGCAAATACCAGACGGGGAAATTGCTACAAATTCTATAAGAATTGCGATAAATAATGGTTATAAACATATAGATACAGCCGCAATTTATAATAACGAAAAAGGTGTTGGTACTGGTATACAGAAATGTGGAATTGAACGCAAAGAACTTTTTGTCACGAGCAAATTATGGAACTCTGAGCGTGGTTATGAATCAACCTTAAAAGCTTTTAAAAAGTCATTAAAAGATTTACAACTTCAATATCTGGATCTATATCTTATACATTGGCCTGCTACTGCAAATCAATTTAACGATTGGCGACAAATAAATTCAGATACTTGGAAGGCAATGGAAAAACTATACAACGAAGGAAAGGTTAGAGCAATTGGAGTTAGTAATTTTTTAGAACATCATCTTGAACCATTAATGGAAAATGCAAAGATTAAGCCTTCAGTTAATCAGATAGAATTTCATCCAGGATTTAAGCAAAATGATTGTGTTAAATTTTGCAACGATAATAACATTCTGGTTGAAGGGTGGAGTCCTCTTGGAAGAGGGAAGGTATTAGAGAATAAAATGTTGAAAGAAACTGCAATTACATATAATAAATCAGTGGCTCAGTTGTGTATTCGTTGGGCATTGCAAAACAATGTACTACCTCTACCAAAATCTATTACTCCTAATCGAATAAAAGAAAACTTCGAGGTTTTTGATTTTGAAATTTCAGAATCCGATATGGCATTAATTAATCAAATAGATAATTTCGGAGGTTCAGGATTAAATCCAGATTCTATTGATTTTTAATCATTAGTGTCCGATAAACATTTTTAAAAAGCGGGATTTCCTTAGAGGAAATCCCGCTTTAGTTTATATCTTGATTTTTACGACAAAATTTCGATATGAACAAAAGTAACAACTTTATCGAACACTAATGATAAATGATTTAAAAAAAGCATAAAAGTGTATGTATATAAGCATTTTTAAACCTCCAAAGCCATGAAGTTGAAGAGTGAAATCTTTTAGCTAATACTACAACGATTAACAGTATCTTTAATCGCAATATGAAACAACTACTCAGTTACATTTATCCCATAACAAAATCAATAACATCTCAATACAGTGGTGAATTAGAAATCACCTGGTACAATGGTAAAAAACACCTCAATTCTAAAAATGCCAATTACAGCTATGGTTCTCTACAGCGTATTTTAAAATTTGGACTTAAAAAAATTGATCTATCTACTGTCAATTCCGTATTAGTTTTAGGTATGGGAGGAGGAAGTGTTATTGAAACACTGAGAGAAGATTTTAATTATACTAAACAAATTGAAGCTGTAGAAATTGATCCCATAATAATTGAAATTGCTCGTACAGAATTTGATATTTATGAAAGTGACACTCTTAAAATTCATTGTTTAGATGCAATGGATTTTGTTAAAACAAATACTTCTAAATTCGATTTAATCATAGTCGATTTATTTATCGACCTAGATGTACCTAATACATTTTTAAGTACAGATTTTTGGAATTATGTCATTGGTTCAAAAACTTTAAAAGGTGCTATACTTTTTAATGCTTCCGTAAAAGATTCTAAAAGCAATGCGATTAAAGTGCTTGCCAACTTTATAAAAACAAAAGTCTTTAGAGTTGATGTACATGAAAACGTGAATAATACTAATACCATTATTATTGCAAGTGGTTTATAACTGTTTAATTATTATATTGTAAGGACTTAATTATAAAGGTATGCGAAAAAAATGTCCAGAATGTGGCGATAGAATAATAGGAAGAATAGATAAAAAATTCTGTGGTGATGCTTGTAGAAATGCGCACAATAATCGCATTAACAAAGATTCTAAAAACCTCATTAGAAATACCAATAACAGACTTCGAAAAAATTATAGAATTTTAGAAGAACTTAATCCTAATAAAAAGACGAAATCTTCAAGAGCTAAATTAATTGAAAAAGGATTTGATTTTAATTACTTTACAAGCATATATACAACCAAAGCAGGTACAATTTACTATTTCGTTTATGATCAAGGGTATTTGCCTTTAGAAGGAGATTATTATGCTTTAGTAAAACGTGATGATTAAGAACGACCTTTGGTAGAACTATTCCAATTTTCACCTTTAAGCTGAAGCGCTGCTTTTAAAATATCTTTCTGACTTATTTGTCCAATAAGCTTTCCGTTTTCTACAATAGGAAAACGTCTGCGCTTAGAATTTAAGAACTTATTTGCGGCATCAAAAACATCCATATTACCATCGATAGTTTCAACATTTATAGCCATTCGTTTTTCTACTTTATCGTGTTCTAATGGCATATTATAATAGCGACTTTCACTTAATTGCTTTAAACAATCACCTTCAGAAATAATACCAACCAATTCTTTTCTGTCGTTAACCACAGGACCACCAGAGATCTTGTTTTTAATTAAAGACTCTACAACTTCTTGTACAGATTGATTAGGTTTAAACGTTATAAGATTAGTAGTCATATAATCTCTTACTTTTAATGACGTAGGTGCTGTAACATTTTGTTGTTTACGTGCACCTTGAAAACTTTTAATTCCCATAGCGTAAAATTTTAGTGTTAATCTTAAAGTTACTGAAAATTAATTATTTAACAAAATCAAAAAAAATAAGCTTATATAATCCTTATTTTTAACGTCATTATTTAACCTTCTATCTTGAAAAAACAAATTAGTGTTATTGGTTGTGGCTGGCTTGGTTTGCCTTTAGCAACATTTTTAATCAATGAAGGCTTTATTGTAAAGGGTTCTACAACCTCTAATAAAAAGCTAGGCCTATTAAAAAGCCTCAAAATAGAGCCTTTTATAGTGAATTTAGGTTTACATGGTATTACTGAAAATTATTCTGAATTTTTAGCTCATAGCGAAACGGTTATTATTAATATTCCTCCTGGATTACGAAAAAATCCATCTAAAAATCATGTTTCTGAAATAAAACAATTGGTTTCTGAAATCGAGAAACAAAACATTAAAAATGTCCTTTATATAAGCTCTACTTCTGTCTTTAAAGATGAAACTCATTTTCCACAAATTAAGGATTTAACTGCGCCTAATTCTAATTCCAACAGCGCTTTACAATTAATTGAGATTGAACAGATGCTTTTTGGTAATTCTAATTTTAATACTACTATTTTGCGTTTTGGTGGCTTATTTGATAGTAAGCGTCATCCTGCAAAATATTTATCAGGAAGAACCAATATTTCTAATCCAGATGCTCCAATTAATTTAATTCATAAAGAAGATTGCATTCAAATTATTGCCAAAATCGTAAAAAACAATTTATGGAATATGGTTATTAATGCTACCTACCCTAGTCATCCAGATAAAAGATCATTCTACTCTAACTACTGTAAAATCCATGGCTTACCAATTCCAAAATTTAATTCTACGGAAAAAAGTAATGGAAAAATAATTGATAGTACTAAAGTGGTACAGCTTTTGAACTATACTTTTAAACAGAAACCTTAGAAATTATTAGATTTTTAAGACCATTTCCTATTAATTTTTATAGTTTTAGCCCATTAAAATCTAGACTAGATTATAATTCATTCGCAATTAATAGTTAATGACTAATTAAAATGATTTTGCGAATGCACCATTTGACCATTGAAAACAATTAAACTAAGAAAAATGAAACAGATTACAATTGCAATTCTTATGCTATTTTCAGTAAGTGTTTTTGCACAAACTAATGCAGAATTGAAAAATCATTACGAGGCGTATTACAAGCAAATGAAAACCCAAGGCGATGTGCAAGGTATTATTAATGCTATGACACACCTTAATGTATTAGAACCTTCAGTAGCAAGACAAGATACTTTAGCATACTTATACTTATCAGAAGGAAAATATATGCAGGCTCTAAATACAATTGGAGTAGAAAAAAATACGACAGATTCTGATATGAATGTGGAGGTAAAAGCACTTTCATTAAAAAATCTTAATCAGCCAAAAATGGCTTTAGAACACTACGAAATTCTATATAAGCGAAATCCTAGTGTTTTTTTAGCATACGAAATGGCTGATATGAAAATTCAGACCAATGATTTAGTAGGCGCTAAACTTAACATTGATTATGCGCTAACTAATGTTACGGAAGATATGAAACGAGCTTTTTATGAAACTCAACAGCCTTACGAAACTTCAATGAAAGCTGCGCTTCATTACCTAAAAGGTCTTTTAACATATTCAGAAAATAAAACGGCTAATATGGATGCTGCTTTAAAATTAATGAATGATGCCTTAGCAATTGATCCTAATTTTAATCTTGCAAAAGTGAGCAGACAGGCTTTAGAATCTCAAAAAGCACAACAGGTTGCTGCAGAAAAAAAGAATTAAAGTTTACACCTTTTTACAATAAATAAAAAGCAGCTCAATGAGCTGCTTTTTTAATGCTACCTATTATTCAGGTTTTATTTTATCGTATATATCGCGTTCTAACTTTTTATTAATCTGATAATTGAGATAAGAAAATGCTTTTAACACTTCCTTTACACTCAATAATTTATCTCGATCTTGGATATTGTCTAAGGTCAAATTTTCATTTAATTTTAAAATTGATGTTTCTAAAATTGCTATTCGCGAAGAAATTGGATTAGTAAGTAAAAGCTCTGGAGTTGTATCCTTAAATGAATCTATAATTTTTTTTAATTCGACTTTATCACCATTAAAAAAAGATAAATCTGCTTTTTTTAAATAACTAAGTTGAATCTCCAGTTCTTTATATTTATCCCAATCAATTAATGCCTTTTCACTTTCTACGCTCAGTACATAATCTGCATAATCAAAATTCTCAATAGCTTTTGCTGTAATGGCTATTTTTTGATCTGTGATTTCCGCGTCTACAACTTCTACTGTGGTCTTATCATCCCCACAACTTAATAGCGTAAAACAAAATATACTTATAACATATAATCCAATCTTCATGTGCAATAGTAATTTGATTGTAAATATACTTAAAGAACTCATCTTGACTTTTTCTATTTCTTAAAAAATGTATAAAATTCGTTAAGGGGAGTCTATTTCAAAATTCTATTATTCCAATTAATAATTAATACCATTAAAAACATCGTAACAGAATGTCTATATTTTCGATAATTTTAATATTTGTATGGTGATTTTCTTATTATTTTTACGAATAATTTAATTTTAACATATGTCTTCAAAAATATTAGTTATTGGTGCTTGCGGGCAAATAGGTACTGAACTTACTACAAAACTCAGAGATGATTATGGTGTAGATAATGTTATTGCCAGCGATATTAATACCAGAAATTTAGATTTAGTAAATTCTGGTCCGTTTGAAATTATTGATGCTAAAAATTTTAATGCCGTAAAGGATTGTTGCATACATAATAATGTAAAAACCATTTATTTGATGGCTGCGTTATTAAGTGCTACTGGAGAAAAATATCCAATGGAAGCTTGGGATTTGAATATGAACTCATTATTCCATGTACTTAATTTAGCAAAACAAAAAATAATAGATAAAATATTTTGGCCAAGTAGTATTGCTGTTTTTGGACCTACAACTCCAAGTGAAAATACACCTCAACATACTATTTGCGAACCAACAACTGTTTATGGAATAACCAAGCAAGTTGGTGAACGTTGGTGCGAATACTACCATGAAAAATACAATGTAGACGTAAGAAGTATTCGCTATCCTGGTATTATTAGTTATAAGGCCATGCCTGGAGGTGGTACTACAGATTATGCAGTAGAAATTTATCATGAAGCCATTAAAACTGGAACATATGAGTGTTTTTTATCAGAAAACACAAGTTTACCAATGATGTTTATGGAAGATGCCATAAACGCAACCATAGATCTAATGGAAGCACCATCAGAACAACTCACAATTAGATCTGCTTACAATTTATCTGCTATCAGTTTTACACCAAAAGAGATCTCTGATAGTATTAAAAAACAGCTTCCTGAATTTTCAATTTCGTACAAACCCGATTTTAGACAAGCTATTGCAGACACTTGGCCTACTTCAATTGATGATAGTGTTGCTCGTAAAGACTGGAACTGGAAAGAAAGCTTTGATTTAGAAGTTATGACAGCTGAAATGATTATGCAGTTAACTAAAAAATATAAGCCTTAATATTTTTGTTCATAAAACAAAAAAGCCACTACTTTCGTAATGGCTTTGTATGCTCCTCTTCTAAGACTCGAACTTAGGACCCTCTGATTAACAGTCAGATGCTCTAACCAACTGAGCTAAAGAGGAAGGTTATTTTCGCGTTAGCGAGCGCAAATATAAATCATTTTTTTAATTCGCACAAAATGAAACTTCACTTTTTTTTGAATTATTGCAGATATTTTTTAATTGGTTATCGCTTTAAAAATATCATTGCCATTTGCAAATAAAACTAAGGCGATTAAAATAAAAAATCCTACAACTTGAGCACGCTCTAAGAATTTTTCACTTGGCTTTTTACCAGATATCATTTCAAATAATAAAAACACCACATGTCCACCATCTAATGCAGGAATAGGTAGTAAGTTTAAAATGGCTAGCATTATAGATAAAAATGCCGTTAAACCCCAAAAATATGGCCAACTCCAAACTGGTGAGAATTGATCGTAAATAGCTTTAAATCCTCCTAAGCCTTTATAAGCTCCAGTGCTTGGGTTAAATATAGCCTTTAACTGCTCTCCATAATTACTAATGGTTTTAGTAAATTTGTGCCAACCAGCACCAAAGCTTTCACTAAAAGTATATTCTTTTCTAAAAATATCGTAATACCCTAATTCTTCAAATCGAGAAGGGTTATTATATGGTATTATTCCAAAATTTCCATCTGCATCAAGTTCTAATTCTTTGGTAACAATAGTATTATCTTCTCGCATAATTTCAACCGAAACCGTAGTGTTTTTTGCACCATTAGTAACTTCATCTAGTTGATCAAAATATTTTAATGGTTTACCGTTAATGCTACTAATTACATCACCAACCTTTAAATCCTTCTTTACATTTAATGATGTATCTACCACTTCGCCAACCATAAAAGGAATACGATACTCAAAGTTTCTTTTGCTTTTGCTTGCTGAATATTGTCCTAAAAAATCTTCTGGTAACTCAATAGTAGATTTTTTGCCATCTCTATTTATCGTTATAGATTCTGCGCTAATAAGGTTAAAACCAATATCAGAATCATTAATAATAGGTGTATCGTTAATGGCTAAAATTTTGTCACCTGTTTTAAATCCAAATTCTAATAATGCCGGATTATCTATCCAATAACCATCTTTTAAACTATCTACTTTTACATCAGAATCACCATAAGTAAAAGACATCGCTACATAAATGACATAAGCCAAAATAAAGTTTACTGTAACACCACCTAACATAATAATGAGACGTTGCCAAGCTGGCTTAGAACGAAATTCCCAAGGTTGTGGAGGCTGAGCCATTTGCTCCTTATCCATACTCTCATCAATCATTCCTGCAATCTTTACGTAACCACCAAGCGGTAACCATCCAATACCATATACAGTATCTCCAATTTTCTTCTTAAATAGAGAATACTTTACATCAAAAAAGAGGTAAAATTTTTCAACTTTAGTTTTAAAAAGCTTTGCTGGTATAAAATGCCCTAACTCGTGTAATACAATAAGCAAGGATAAACTGAGTAAAAATTGAGATATTTTTATAATAAATTCCATGTAGTCATTTTCAAATTTCGATTTGCAAAAGTAAGGTTTTTATATGAAACGAATTTTAACACAATTGACTATCAATTCGGGTCATATATTCTCTAATTTTTTATTATTCGCTTATTAATAACCTTGCTTTCTGTTTGAAATTGCACAAATAATAAACCAGAAGCGAAAGTACTTAAATTAAGTTGTGGAGTCCAACTACTCTGTAGTAACAATTGGCCTAAACTATTATATACGCTTATGCCTTGAATATCTATACCTTCAGGTTTTATAATATTAATGGTTGAGGTTGTTGGACTAGGATACAATATAAGGTCTGTGTTAAAATCAAATTCATCAGTGCGCAGTGTTACTGTACTATTTTTTGAAATTAGATGATAATCTGGATCAAATAATACATCTTGAATTGTAAAATTCACGTTTTCAATAAATTCCTCATTATTTGTGGTGTTATTTAAAACCACATCTAATGTTTCACCTAAAGTCCCAACAATTCGGAGTGGTACTCCGGCTTCAAAAAAGGAAACGGAATTATGACTTTGGGTTTGTGATATCGTGAGCTGTAATTGATTTCCATTTTGATTCCAATTTACGTTATAACTAGGATACCCTTGATTATAGATCCAGTCATTAAAAAATTCATCCAAATTTTCGCCAATAGACAATTCCATAACATCATTAAAATCTTGAGTTTTTGCATAATCATAAGCCAAGCCTGGTGTGTCCAGATAATCTTGTAAGCCTTGATAAAAATCAGTATCACCAAGCTTTTTTCTTAGCATATGTAATACCATGGATCCTTTATTATAACTTAATCGACTACTAAATATTCTATTAACACTTGTTGTATCTTGGTCAGTAAGATAAACTGCACCATCTAGCTGCGACGTAATATTATTGACTTTCTGTTGTCTCCACGTTTTAAAACTAGCGTCACCATCTAATTCTTCAACAACCAAACCAGACAGATAGGTTGCAAAACCTTCATTTAGCCAAATATCTTTCCAGCTACCACAAGTTATTTTATTACCAAACCATTGATGGGCAAGCTCATGTGCAATAAGACCTCTGTTAAATGATCCCATAAAAGAAACCGTTGTGTGTTCCATACCTCCTCCCCAACCAAATTGGGCATGTCCATATTTTTCGTTAGCATATGGATATTCTTCAAACAAATCGGTAAAAATATTCATTATATCAACAGTAACTCCAGTACTGGCTTGAGCTGATACTAAACTTTCCGGATACACATAATTTACTATGTCAAATGGGTTGCCATTATTAGGCACTTGGTGCGAATATATTTCATAATTAGTTACCGCAATTGCGATTAAATATGCCGGAATTGGATAACGATGCTTAAAATGGGTAAGTCTTTCTGAATTTGCAACAGATTGACTCATCTCTAATCCATTTGAAACCGCAACATAGGCTTCATTCGATGGATTAAATTCTGGTGTCGTGATATGCACATCTATCGAATCTATTTTATCAATTAAATCTTGTTTACAAGGCCACCAACCTTTAGCTCCATAAGGTTCAGAAAGCGTCCAAATAATGGGATCACCAGCGTGAGTAGTCTGCTCAAAAGAACCAAAACCAGAGCTAATAGGATTCCCAGAATAGCTAACTGTTAATGAATCTAAAACTCCTTGATTTTGGGTAATTGGTAGTGTAATAACTAATTCATCATCTGTGTTTTGTATAAATCCTAAAATATTACCACGTTGTAATACCTGAGAAACCGTCATATTATCAGCCAAATCGAAAGTGATTTCATTCATAGCTTCTTTGGCCTCAAAATATGTTGTAATATCTCCAGAAATTTGAGCTTGAGATGGATCTACATCTAATTCTAACCGATGATATTTAACATCGTAATTCCCTGTGTTTAAATTGCTGCTGCTCATCATTTGTCGATATGCAGTTCTGGCTTCAGAAACACGAATAGCATTTAATGTTTCTTCAAAATCCTGAGCATTAATCTGTAATGCAGATACTAGTAATAAGCATCCTAAAAACTGTTTCATAGCGCTTGTTTTTAATGTTAAAAATAAAGATTTTATTAAGATTCAGTCGTATTTTTGCACTCTATTTAATTGAAAATTCTAATCTATGCTATCATTTTTTAAAGACTATAAATATTTTGCAATTGCTTTTTCTGTCCTTTGTGTTATTATAATAGCCATTATTTATAATGTTCTAAATGTTAAAAAACCGCTTCCAATTTACCAACCAGCTATGGTTAGCGAAGAATTAGTGGATAGTACAATTCAGTACCAAAGAAAGTATCATAAGATTGCAGATTTTAGTTTAATAAATCAGAATGGAGAAACCATAACTCAAAATACTTACAAGGATAAAATTTACGTTGCTGATTTCTTCTTTACTACTTGCCAAACCATTTGTCCGATAATGACAGATCATATGTATCAAATACAAAAAGAAATTATTAACGATGATGATATTATGTTACTCTCTCATTCGGTAACACCTCAAATCGATAGTGTCCCTCAACTCAAGAAATATGCAAAAGAAAAAGGCGTTATTGACCGTAAATGGAATTTAGTTACAGGAGATAAAAAACATATCTACGAGCTAGCAAGAAAAAGCTATTTAGCCGTAAAAACTGATGGAACTGGTGATGAGTACGACATGATCCATACCGAGAATTTTATGCTTATAGATAAGAAACGTCAAATTAGAGGGTTTTATGATGGTACTAAACTTGAAGATATCGACAAACTTTTAGAGGATATTAAAACTTTAAAAGAAGAATCTTAAATTCTTCAAAAAATGCTTTTAGTCACATAAAATTTTAGCTTACTTTTGCTTCTTTAAAATTAATCTAAATAAGCATAAGGTTGACATTAGCAGAATTAAAACGTGGACAACAAGGTATCATCAAAGATGTTTCGTCTATTCATATTCCGTTAAAACTTCTAGAAATGGGATGTCTACCTGGTAATTGTGTTGAACTTTTACAAGTTGCCCCTTTTGCAGACCCTTTATACCTCAATATAAATGGGTCTCACGTAGCCATAAGAAAAGAAACCGCCATTCACATCTTAATTGAGACCATAGATGAGTAAGCAAATTAATGTCGCGTTAATAGGAAATCCAAATACTGGAAAAACTTCTGTTTTTAATGCACTTACTGGTCTTAATCAAAAAGTAGGGAACTATCCTGGAATAACTGTAGAAAAGAAAGAAGGAATTTGCAAATTGCCTCGAGGTGTAAAGGCTCACATTATTGACTTACCAGGCACTTACAGTTTAAATGCTTCTTCACTAGATGAAAATGTAGTTATAGAGCTTCTTCTAAATAAAAAAGATAAAGATTTTCCTGATGTCGCAGTTGTTGTTAGTGATGTAGAAAACCTAAAACGAAACCTTTTACTTTTTACACAGATTAAGGACTTAGAAATTCCAACAATTTTAGTGATTAATATGTCTGACCGAATGGAGTATAAAGGCATATCACTAGATATAAAATATTTAGAAAAACAACTTGAAACCAAAATTGCCTTAATCAGTACACGAAAAAATAAAGGTATTGATAAACTAAAGGAATTAATTACAAAATATAAAGAGCTTTCTGTAAAACCTTGCATGGATGCTTCTTCAATTGACAAACCTTATTTTGATAAGTTAAGAAAAGCGTTTCCAAACCAATTAATATATAAGCTGTGGCTTGTAATTACACAAGATGTTAATTTTGGTAAAACGAATAGAAAATCTATTGAAGCTGCTGCTAATTTTAAGACTAAATCTAAAACAGATTTAAAACACCTTCAACAAAAAGAAACCATAAAGCGCTATCAATTTATTAATGATACGCTGAAAAAAGGACAAACAATAGATCTTGAATCTGCGAAAGACTTGCGTATAAAATTCGATAGAATTTTAACACATAAAGTTTGGGGTTATTTAATTTTTGGTGTCATTCTATTGACCATTTTCCAAGCCATTTACGATTGGTCTAGTATTCCAATGGAATTTATAGATAGCTCGTTTGCTTCACTAAGTGAGTGGACAAAAAACACATTGCCAGAAGGAGCATTTACTAACCTTTTAGCTGAAGGCATTATATCTGGACTTGGTGGTATTGTTATTTTTATTCCGCAGATTGCATTTTTATTTCTTTTCATTTCAATCTTAGAAGAAAGTGGTTATATGAGTCGTGTTGTTTTTCTAATGGACAGAATTATGCGACAATTTGGTCTTAGTGGTAAAAGTGTAGTGCCTTTAATTTCGGGTACAGCTTGTGCCATTCCTGCTATTATGGCAACCCGTAATATAGAAAGTTGGAAAGAACGTTTAATTACAATTCTCGTTACGCCATTTACAACGTGCTCTGCAAGATTACCTGTGTATTTAATTATTATTTCTTTAGTAATTCCAGAAGGACGGTTTATTGGTTTAAGTTACCAAGCTTTAACGCTTATGCTTTTATATCTTATCGGTTTTGGAGCAGCTGTTGGATCCGCTTGGATTTTAAATAAGATACTAAAATTAAAAAGCAAAAGTTTCTTTGTTGTAGAAATGCCCAACTACAAACTACCAATGTTTAAGAATGTAGCACTAACTGTACTCGAAAAAACAAAAGCTTTTGTATTTGGCGCAGGTAAAATAATTTTAGCCATTTCAATTGTATTATGGTTTTTAGCTTCTTATGGTCCAGGTGAAAACTTTAATAATGCTGAAAGTATTGTAACTGAACAGTATGCCTCAGAAAACATAACAGAAGAAGAATTACAGCAAAAAATAGCTTCTCATAAACTAGAACATTCATTTATTGGAATCACTGGTAGAGCTATTGAACCAGCAATTACACCATTGGGTTACGATTGGAAAATAGGAATTGCTATTATTAGCTCTTTTGCTGCACGAGAAGTGTTTGTAGGTACATTAGCTACAATTTACAGTGTTGGTAGTGATGAAGTAGAAACGATTACCAATAGAATGGCTAAAGAAGTAGACGTGAAAAGTGGTAAGCCCTTATTTAACTTTGCCTCTGGTATATCGTTATTATTATTTTATGCTTTCGCAATGCAATGTATGAGTACACTGGCTATAGTAAAACGCGAAACTAATTCTTGGAAATGGCCAACCTATCAACTCGTAATTATGAGTGCTTTTGCGTATATTGTAGCATTAATAACATTTCAACTTTTGAAATAAATGAATACAATTATTCAAAATATTTTAGTTTTTTCTGCGCTTACTTTAGCGTTAGTTTTCTTAGTAAAGAAGTTTATTTTGTCACCAAAGAAAAAATCTACAAAAGGTTGTGGAACTAATAATGACTGCGGTTGTCATTAAGTAACTTATACCATAGCCCTCACTATTAAGCCTATTCATTTTATATTTAAAATTTACTAACTTTGCTATAGTGAGTAAATTATTTTCCATATCACTTTCTGCATTAATGCTAATTCAAAGTTTTAGTATTGGAGCAGACGATCTCATGCAATTAGACGAACTAATTGAGCATGCACAATTTCATGAACAAGAACATGGTGATAATTTTTTTGTGTTCTTATCTAAACATTATGGTGAACTAAAAGCTGAGCATAGCAAAAAACATCAAGAAGAACAGAAAGATCATGAACAATTGCCATTTCAATGTCAAAGTCATATCTCAACTATTGTAGCTTTTTTACCATTAATATCTCCTATTAATTCTAATGATGTTGAAATCTTTGATACCTCTGAATTAAATTTTCATTACTTTAATTTCTATTCGTCTTTGTACGAAAAAGAACTCCTACAGCCTCCTAAACAGGCATAATTCATTTTTTATATACTTTTTTATTTCAACTTATTATACAATGAGTTGACACAATTTTATTCAATGGATTATGTTATCATATATTATAAAATTTAGCTTAAAGAATAAGTTAACTATTCTGCTTTTTACGTCATTTATCATAGTATTTGGATTGTATTCGCTTTCTCAAATTTCTATTGGTGCTGTACCAGATGTAACCAACAACCAAGTACAGGTTATTACTACGTCTCGAAACCTTTCCACGCAAGACATGGAACAGTTTATTACCTATCCTGTGGAATTAGAAATGGCCAATCTTCCAAGTGTTCAAGAAATTCGTTCGGTTTCTAAATTCGGATTATCCGTAGTAACCATTGTTTTCGATGACGATATTGGTACATACCTACCACGTCAACTCATTGCAGAAAAAATTAAATCTGCATCAGAAAAAATTCCTAATGGATTTGGTGCACCCGAAATGGGTCCAATCACCACTGGATTAGGCGAAATTTATCAATATATACTAGACGTAAAGCCAGAATATAAAAATCAATATTCTGCAGAAGACTTACGTACAATACAAGATTGGATTGTAAAAAGACAATTGTCCGGAATTCCAGGTGTAGTAGAAGTTAATACTTGGGGAGGCTTTTTAAAACAGTACGAAGTAGCTCTAAATACTGACAAGTTAAATGCTATGAACATTACTGCTCAAGAAGTGTTTGATGCTCTCGAAATGAATAATAGTGTTGCTGGTGGTGGGTATATAGAAAAGGTAAATCAGGCATATTTTATTCGCGGTGATGGTTTGGTGTCATCACTAGAAGATATTAATAATATTGTTATTGAAAACAGAAATGGGATTCCTATTTATATAAAAGATGTTGCTAAAGTTGGTTTTGGTAATGCAACTCGTTTTGGTGCTATAACAGGAAATGGAGAAGGCGAAAAAGTTTTAGGTCAAGTAATGATGCTTAAAGGAGCCAATTCTAAACAAGTTATTGAAGCTGTTAAAGATCGTGTCGCTTCTATTTCTAAATCATTACCTAAAGGAGTTTATATTAATGCTTTTTTAGATCGAAGTGAATTAATTGCTAAAACGACTTTTACAGTTACTGAAAACCTAGTTTTAGGCTGTCTCATTGTTGTTTTTGTTGTGGTATTATTGTTAGGAAATTGGCGTTCTGGTTTGGTAGTAGCTTCTGTTATTCCGTTATGTCTATTATTTGCAATAGCACTAATGTACATTTTTGGAGTAGATGCCAATTTAATGAGTTTAGGAGCTATCGATTTCGGAATTATTATCGATGGTGCTGTTATTATTGTAGAATTTATTGCATTTCAGATTACCAAAAGACAAGTTGAACTTTCTACTATTAATAAAAATGAAGTACAAGCTTTTAAAGATAAAATCACTCTTAATAGTGCTTCAAAAATGATGAATTCTGCCATCTTTGGTCAACTTATTATTCTTATCGTTTTTATACCTGTTCTTTCTTTAAGTGGTATTGAGGGAAAAATGTTTAAACCTATGGCACTAACATTTAGCTTTGCTTTAATTGGAGCAATGCTGTTTTGTTTTACCTATGTGCCAGTAGTAGCTTCTTTATTTCTAAAACCGACAAAATCTTCAAAAAAAAATATTTCAATGCGTTTAATGCGTTGGCTAAATAAACTATATGCTCCAACTATCCATTGGGCATTACAGAGTAAAAAATTAGTTTTAGGTATTGCCGCTTTATTATTAGCCTTTTCTATCTATTTATTCGTTAACATGGGAGGCGAATTTGTGCCTACTTTAGACGAAGGTGATTTTGTGATTCAACCTGTACTTAAAACAGGAACATCATTAAGTAAAACTGTTGAAATTACCACTAACATTGAAAAAATCTTAATTGAACAATTTCCTGAAGTAAAACAGGTTGTAACCAGAATTGGTGCTGCCGAAGTACCTACTGACCCAATGTCTATGGAAGAAAGTGATGTTATCATTACTTTAAAACCAAAAAAAGAATGGGTATCTGCAATATCTAAAGATGAACTCGCCAATAAATTTAAAGAAGCACTTTCAATTATTCCAGGTATGGAAGTAGAATTTACACAACCTATTGAAATGCGCTTTAATGAATTAATCACAGGTGTTCGAGCAGATATTGCAATAAAAATATTCGGAGAAGATTTAGCAATTCTCACAAAAAAAGGAAGTGAAATAAAGTCATTGATAGAAAATGTTGAAGGCGCAGCGGATATTTCGGTTGAAAAAATAGATGGCTTACCACAGATGAGTGTTAAATATGATCGCGCAAAAATAGCGCGTTATGGTCTTAATATTCAAAATCTTAATGTTATGCTATCTATGGGATTTGCTGGTAAAACGCTTGGTAGTGTTTTTGAAGGTGAAAAACGTTTTGACCTCGTTGTTAGATTAGATAAAACTAATCGTCAAGACATTGATAACATCAAAAATCTATATGTGGATTTGCCTAATGGAGGAAAAATACCAATGAGTGAGTTAGCCTCTATAACCTACCAAAAAGGAGCTGCGAAAATATCTAGAGATGATACTAAAAGAAGAATTGTTGTAGGTATTAATGTAAGAAATCGCGATCTAGAATCAGTAGTTATGGACATACAAACTCTTATTGATAAAAACATAAAACTTCCTGTTGGATACAACATAATATATGGTGGTCAATTTGAAAATTTGCAAACTGCCAAATCGCGATTACTTATTGCTGTACCAATAGCATTATTACTAATTTTTGTGCTGCTTTTCTTCGCTTTCAATTCAATACGAGAAGCCCTTTTAATTTTCTCGGCAATACCATTGGCTGCAGTTGGTGGTATTCTATTGCTTTGGATAAGAGATATGCCTTTTAGTATTTCGGCAGGTGTCGGATTTATTGCGCTTTTTGGTATTGCAGTACTTAATGGTATTGTTCTTATAGAGCATTTTAAAGAATTAAAAAATGATGGGTACAATGATATGGAGGCCCTAATTAAACAAGGCACAAAAGACAGATTACGCGCTGTTTTACTTACAGCTACTGCGGCAGCATTAGGGTTCTTACCTATGGCTATATCCACAAATGCAGGTGCAGAAGTACAAAGACCTTTAGCTACTGTTGTTATAGGTGGATTGTTTACAGCTACATTGTTAACACTTATTGTTTTGCCTGTTCTCTATTCTTACTTTAATAAATATAATGATAACAGAAAAAAAATCAGTCCTAGTAAGACTAGTTCATTAGCAATTCTTGTTTTATTAGGATTAAGTACATTAAATTCATTCGGCCAAGACAACGACAAAACGCTAGAAGAACTTATCTCCATTGCTATAGAAAATAACTCTGGATTAAATGCTTTAAAATTAAAAGTTGAACAATCAGATGTTCTAGTAAAAAGTGCTTTCAATTTTGACAAAACTCAAGTTTATTACAGTTACGACCAAAATAATGTAGCTAATAATAATGAACCGATTGGTGTGTTTGGTGTGCAACAAGATTTTTTATTTCCGACAGTTTACTTTGCACAAAAAGAACTAAATAAAGCCAATTATAATTTAGAATCGTCAAGCTATGCAATTAAAGAGAAGTCATTAAAACGCGACGTTACTTATAACTATTATTTATACTTATATGCAATTGAGAAAGAGCAGATTTACAAACGGCTAGATAGTTTATACCAAAATTTCTCAAGTATGGCACAACGACGTTTTGAGTTAGGAGAAACCAATTATTTAGAAAAAATAACAGCAAAGTCTAAACATAGACAGGTTAATCTTAACCTGTTAAAAGCAAAAGAAAATGTTAGTATTGTATTTAATAAGTTAATGAGTTTACTTCAACTAGAAGATAGTGTTTCCGTGGCTAAAATTCCACTTATCAAAGTACCAATAAATATTGCTAGCCTAGACAAAAGTCCTGAAATTGAATATTATTCAAACGCCATTTCACTTTTACAAAGCAAACGTAGTTTAGAAAAACAACATTTACTACCAGATATTAGTTTAGAGTATTTTCAAGGTTCAAACTCAGGCATAAACACCAACTTATATGGTTATCAATTAGGGTTAAAAATTCCAATTCTGTTTATGGGTAAATCGTCCAAGATTAAAGCATCTAAAATTGCTGAGCATGTTGCCATTGAAGAATTTCAGAATTATGAAGTTAAACTAAAGAGCAAATACGATGTGTTATTGTCTCAATTAAATCAGCATCAGAAAGCTCTAGAATACTATGAAGTAGAAGGAGCTGACCTTTCAAATGAAATATTAAAAACTGCCAACAGTAGTTTTAAAAATGGTGAAATTGATTTTTATCAGTACATCTTAAGTCTCGAAAATGCTTACGATATACAATTAGATCATCTTGAAAATCTTAATACTTACAATCAAACCGTAATTGCAATTAATTATTTAACCTTTTAAACACAGTTTTATGAAACCTATATATAACTTAATAACAGTAAGTACAATACTTCTCTTTTTGGGATGTGGAAACTCAGAAAATAAAACTGAAAATAGCATAGAACAAAACGATGATCGTATTGAAATTTCAAAAGTTCAGTTTAATCATAATAAAATGGTTTTAGGAAGCTTAGAAAAAAAGTCTTTTCCAACTGGTATTAAAGTCAATGGAGTAATTGACGTACCACCAGAAAACAGGGCTGTTGTTAATTCAATTACAGGGGGTTTTGTAAAAACAATCCCTTTATTGGTTGGCGATATCGTGAAAAAAGGGCAAAAAGTAGCGACAATTGAAAATCCAGAATTCGTTTCAATGCAGCAAGAGTATATGGAAGTGAAAGAGCAACTCAATTATCTTAAATCTGAATTCGATCGCCATAATACGATGTATAATGAAAACATTATCTCTAAGAAAGTTTTCTTAAAATCGGAAAGTCAATATAAAACCGCAACAGCTAAATATAATGGGCTCAAAAAACAGTTGTCCATGATTAATATTAGTCCGACAAGAGTTGAACAGGGTCATTTAACTTCTATAGTAAATATCTACGCTCCAATCGCCGGAAGTATTACAAAAGTTAATGTATCTAAAGGTACTTATGTGTCACCTTCTACCTCGATACTAGAAATTATTGATAATAGTCATATACATCTTGAATTATCGGTTTTTGAAAAAGACATTATGAACATTAAAAAGGACCAAAGAATTGTATTTAGCATTCCTGAATCCTCTGATAAAACTTATGAAGCTACAATATATTTAGTTGGTACATCCATACAAGACAATAGAACTATTGTAGTACATGCACATCCTGAAGATGATGCACAAAAATTCTTAACAGGTATGTTTGTAAAGGCAGAAATAATTACAGAATCAAAATCAGCAATGGCTTTACCAGAAAACACCATCGTAGAATCAGATAATGAATATTATGTACTGGTTTTAGATGAGGAAAACGACGACAGTTACTTTTTTAATCAAGTAAAAGTTTACAAAGGTAAAACCTATAATGGCTTCTCAGAAATAAAAGACAGCACTCATATAAAGGTAACCGATAAACTTTTGGTAAATGGTGCATTTAACTTAATAGGCGTGGAGTAACGTCTATAAATAAGTGTTATAGTTGAAGTATTTTAATTACCTTTGAAAAATATTTAAGCTTGCTTAAAAATTAATTAAAGCGATTAAAAATGTCAATTGCGATAGAAAACTTTGTAAAGGCCATTTACAAAAATAATACACACGATGCTAAAGATACCAAACCTGGTAATATTGCTAAAAAACTAGGTGTTTCAAGTGCAGCAGCTACTGATATGGCAAAAAAATTAGCTACTAAGGACTTGTTACACTACCAAAAGTATCAAGAATTGCAACTGACTGATAAGGGTCGAAAAATGGCTTTAAATATTGTGCGCAAGCATCGTCTCTGGGAAGCATTTTTATTTAAAATGTTCGATATGTCCTTGCACGATATTCATAAGGAAGCTGAGCTACTAGAACATCAAACTTCAGATTTATTAGCAGATAAAATAAGTGCTTATTTAGGACATCCTAAATTTGATCCTCATGGTGATCCCATTCCGAATGCTAATGGAGAAATTACCACCTTAGATACGTCAATTCCACTTTCACAAGCCGAGGAAGGAAAAACTTACGTCATATCAAGATTAACGAGTGATGATAAAGAATTTTTTGAGTTTTGTGCACATCACAAACTGAAATATGACCATAATGTGACGGTTTCAAAACAGTTTATAAAAAACAAAATGACCGAATTATTAATTGGTAAAAACACCCTTTTACTAAATCAAGATTTTACAACTCTAATTTATATAAATGAAATTAACTAAAACTAAAGTAATTTTTTGCTCTATTATTTTTGCAACATCAGGATTATCTTTTGCGCAAGAATCACAAGCCATAGAGCCTCTTGTTACTGATAGACCAGATGCCACTGAGTCTTCCTCAACCGTTGGCAAAGGTGTTTTACAATTTGAAACAGGAGGTTTATACGAATCATTTGAGGAAAACAACATTCAATCAGAAAATTTCACTTACAATACCATGCTTATTAGATATGGACTTTTAGACAATTTAGAATTACGATTAGGATGGGATTTCGTAGAAGGAGTTACTAAAGTTAATGGTAAAAAACTTAATAATGTTGCAAGTGGTTTATCTCCTCTTCTATTGGGTGTGAAAGCTTATATCTCTGAAGAAAATGGTTCCTTGCCAGAAATAGCTCTAATTGGACACATTTACCCAATATTTAGTGCTTCGCAAGATTACAGACCAGAAACCACTGGTGTAGATTTTAGATTAGCATTTTCACACACCTTAAGTGAAAAATCTAGTTTAGGATATAATATTGGTGCAGAATGGGGAAACAATTCACCTGAAGCCTCTGGTATATATTCAATATCATATGGTTATAGTTTGTCTGACAAATTAGGAATGTTCGCTGAGTTATATGGTGGTTTTCCAGAAGATAGTTCAGCCAACCATTACTGGGATGCAGGTTTTACCTATTTAGTTTGTATGGATTTACAATTCGATATTTACGGAGGCACCAGCATTACTAAAGGGCAAGAATTGTTATTAGGTATAGGATTAAGTTATAGAATGCGTAAAAAAAGCCCATAATGGGCAATAAAATAAACAATATGAAAAACCAAATTATAATATTTCTAGTATCAATAGTCGTTTTTAGCTGTAAAAATGACACTGAAACCAATGGAAAGTTAAATGTAGTTACCACAACTACCATGATTACTGATTTGGTTAAAAACATTGGTGGCGACTCTATAAATGTTCAAGGCCTTATGGGATCAGGAGTTGATCCGCACTTATATAAAGCTAGCGAAGGAGATGTCAGCAAATTAACAAATGCAGATGTAATTTTCTATAACGGATTGCATTTAGAAGGTAAGCTTGTTGAGGTGTTCGAAAAAATGGGGAGTGCAACTAAGACACCTATTGCTTTAGCAGACCAGTTAGATAAAAGCACTCTAATTGGATCAGATTATTTTGCATCTAATTATGATCCTCATGTGTGGTTTGACATTAACTATTTTGGAATGTTTGCTGATAAAATTGCAAAAGTTTTAGCTGAGCAAGATCTAAAAAATGCAGAGTTTTATGCTAAAAATATGACGTCTTACTTAACAGAGTTAAAGACGTTAAATGAAAAAATGAGTGCGAAAATAGCAGAACTCCCAGAAGACAAACGAATTTTAGTTACTGCACATGATGCTTTTAATTATTTTGGTAAGGCGTATAAATTTGAAGTTGTTGGACTACAAGGATTATCTACTGCAACAGAAGCAGGAGTGCAAGATGTACAGAAATTAGCTGCTTTTATAATTGAAAAAAACACCAAAGCTATTTTTGTAGAAAGTTCAGTACCAAAACGTACCATTGAAGCCTTGCAAGCTGCTGTAAAATCTAAAGGACACAATGTGGAAATTGGAGGCACGCTTTATTCTGACGCTTTAGGAACTACAGGAACTATTGAGGGCACATACATTGGTATGTTTGAATACAATGTGAATACTATTGTGAATGCATTAAAATAGTTGCAGTATTCAGTTACAGTTTGTAATGCCTACTCTGACTAATGATAATTAAAATATAAATTAAGCTTGAAATTCCGACAACGTCGGAAAACATCAAAATTCAGAAATAATGAACGAAAGAACGAAGATGCGAGGCGTAGCCTCAAGCGCGAAGTTCTGAAAGTGAATAATGCTTTAGCAATTTCCTAATTTTGATCGTGATTTTTTGGTTCGTTTTGTATCAAGACAAAATGAACAAGAATAAAATTATGGAGGAACAAACTAGAAACATAGAGATTCCTGCTTCTGCAGGAAGTATTGCCGTAAAAGTTGACGATTTAACTGTAGCTTACAACTACAAACCTGTACTTTGGGATATTGATTTAGAAATTCCTGAGGGAGTTTTAATGGCTATTGTTGGACCAAATGGTGCAGGGAAATCAACACTTATAAAATCTATTTTAGGTATCTTAAAACCTATTGCAGGTAGTATTAGCATTTACGGAAAATCTTATGAAAAGCAACGTCAACTTGTTGCGTATGTACCACAAAAAGGAAGTGTAGATTGGGATTTTCCAACTACGGCTTTAGATGTTGTGAAAATGGGTACATACGGAAGTTTAGGTTGGATAAAACGACCAGGTCAGAAAGAAAAGAAAGCTGCATTAGAAGCTTTAGAAAAAGTTGGGATGTTACCTTTTAAAAACAGACAAATTAGCCAACTTTCAGGCGGACAGCAACAACGTATTTTTTTGGCAAGAGCCTTAGTGCAAAATGCATCCATCTATTTTATGGACGAGCCTTTTCAAGGTGTAGATGCTACTACAGAAATCGCCATTATCAATATTTTAAAAGAATTGCGTAAAGCTGGTAAAACTGTTATTGTAGTGCATCACGATTTACAAACTGTACCAGAATATTTTGATTGGGTGACCTTTTTAAATGTAAAGAAAATTGCAACAGGACCTGTTAAGGACATTTTTAATGATGATAATTTGACTAAGACTTATGGTATTAATTATAAGGTAAGTATACAAGAGTAACAAATTCCTGCGAAAGCAGGAATGACAAAATGGACATTTTAGAATACATAGAACTCGTCTTTACGGACTATACACTAAGGACCATCACACTAGGAACTGCAATTCTTGGTGCTGTTACTGGTATGCTCGGAAGTTTTGCTGTTCTAAGAAAACAAAGCTTACTAGGTGACGCAATTTCGCACGCAGCATTGCCTGGAATTGCCATTGCTTTTCTAATTACTGGAGCAAAAGATAGTAATACATTACTTCTTGGAGCACTTGTAAGTGGACTCATTGGTACATTTTGGATTAGAGGAATTGTTACGAAGACACATTTAAAATCAGACACAGCTTTGGGTTTAATCTTGTCTTTATTCTTTGGATTTGGTATGCTCTTATTGACATTTATACAAAAGCAACCCAATGCCAACCAAGCTGGTTTAGATAAATACCTTTTTGGACAAGCTGCAACCTTAGTAGAAAGTGATGTTTGGATGATGGCAATAGTTACTGGAATTTGCCTTATAGTAATGCTCACTTTTTGGAAAGAATTTAAAATACTACTATTCGATGCAGATTATACGAAAACTCTAGGATTCAATACAAAAACCATTGACATACTTATTACTAGTTTTATTGTATTAGCCATCGTTTTAGGGCTTCAAACTGTTGGAGTCGTATTAATGAGTGCCATGCTATTAGCACCTGCAGCTGCAGCGAGACAATGGACAAATAGTCTATCAGTAATGGTCTTTTTAGCCGCAATTTTTGGTGCATTTTCTGGAGTATTTGGTACAGCAATAAGTGCAAGCCAAAATAACTTATCTACTGGACCAGTAATTGTACTTGTAGCAGGAGTGTTTGTGGTAATTTCATTTATTTTTTCGCCAAGTCGAGGGCTGTTATTCAAACAAATTCGATTTATAAAAAATCGTCGCGATTTAGAATTGCATAAAACATTAGCTTTTATGCATCATATTGCAGAAACCCATGAAGATATTTCGCATCCTCATGCGATTAAGCTTCTAAACAATTTTCAAGGATATACGCGTTCTACACTACAAAAATTAGTAGAAAAGGATTACGTAGAACTTAAGGGAAATATGTGGAATTTAACCAAGATTGGCTTCGATACAGCTGCGAATCTCTACACTAAACAAAGTACGGAAGATGAGTAGCGCGCAATTAGAAATACAATTGATAGCAAGTTTAGTTGCGGTTGCTTGTGCCATACCAGGAACGTTTTTAGTTCTACGTAAAATGGCAATGATTAGTGATGCGATTAGTCATTCAATTCTTCCGGGAATAGTCATTGGTTTTTTTATAACTCACGATTTAAATTCGCCTTTACTAATTCTGTTAGCTGCTTTAACCGGCATTATTACTGTGGTTTTAGTGGAATATATTCAAAAAACAGGATTGGTTAAGGAAGATACTGCCATCGGATTAGTATTTCCTGCATTGTTCAGTATTGGTGTTATTATGATCGCTAAAAATGCCAACGACATACATTTAGATGTTGATGCTGTTTTGCTTGGTGAACTTGCATTTGCTCCTTTTGATAGATTAATTATTGGAGGCACTGATATTGGTCCAAAATCACTTTGGATTGTTGGTACTATTTTAGTCATTACAGTTTCTTTGTTAATCACATTTTTTAAAGAATTAAAAGTGAGCACCTTTGATAAAGGATTAGCTGCTTCATTAGGTTTTTCCCCAGCCATTATTCATTATGGATTAATGTCTGTATCATCTGTAACTACAGTTGGAGCTTTCGATGCTGTAGGAGCGATACTTGTTGTTGCTTTAATGATTGCACCTGCTGCTGCTGCATATTTATTAACCACAGATTTAAAAAAAATGCTAGCGCTTGCTATTGGTTTCGGGATTTTCAGTGCTATTTTTGGGTATTGGGTAGCGCATTGGTTAGACGCTTCTATCGCTGGTTCTATCACAACAGTTTTAGGTTTAGTGTTTTTATTGGTGTATTTATTTGCACCTACAAAAGGAATTATAGCAGTATTATATAGAGAACGTCAACAACGTATCGAAGTCTCATTACTTACCTTTTTATTGCATTTAAAAAATCATGATGAAGAATCTGAACGTCATGTAAAACACCTCAACGAACATATTAATTGGCAAAAAGTCCGTTCTAAAAATGTGTTGAATTTAGCTCAGAAAAACAACATGATTAACATTGAAAATAACATTGTTTCATTAACTAATAAAGGTGATGAATTTACTTCTAAAGCTATTGATTATATCATAACCAACGAAGATGCCCAAATTGAAGACATGAAAGATGATTTCTTTTTGTTTAGAGGCTGATACTACTCAGAATTATAGTTAAAAATATAAGTAGATGGTTTTCAAAAATATAAATACGTTATTCTTCTAATTATCTTATATTTGCACCTTAATTTATCAAAAACATAATCATGAAATTAAAAATTTTTTTACCTATTGGCCTATTACTCTTTGCTTTTGCTTGCTCAAGTGATGATTCAAATTCAGGTGATGATGGTGGACAAAATCAAAATGGAATATTAATCAAACAGATAAACTACAATTCTGCAGATGAAGATGGAACTTTTGTGGAAACATTTGACTATGACGGTAATAAATTAATTAGCATAGTTGATTCTGAAGTTGGATTTGACGATGATTATAAAAGCACATTTATATATACTAATGATAAGTTGGTACGTGTGAATAATTTTGAAGAAGAAGAGCTTATGGAATATGTAACCTTAGAATACAATGTAGAGGGACTTCTTTTGAATTTTACGACATTTATATTTGATATTGATGGCGAAAATACAGCTATTAAGAATATAATAAGTTACGAAAATGGCAATTCTAATTTTAGCTTAGAAAGATTTAGAGGTGATTTTACTTCTCAAACGGAACCATCTGGTACCACAAACTACATCGTACAAAATGGAAACATCTCAAATGTTAGTTATGATGGTTCAAATGACACATTAAGCTTTCTATATGATAGTAAAAATAGCATCTACAAGAATATTACTGATATTGAATTAATAGCACTTATATTCGATAATACTGAATACGGATTTGATATCTATGGAATAAACAATAATGTTACACAATTAACTGACGACCAAGGTGTTTTTGTAAGTGTAGAAAGAACAGAATACACTTATAATACTAATGATTACCCAAGCACAGCAATGTATTATTATGATGATGAACTAGATTCTAATATTGAATTTATCTACGAATAAAAATTAGAACTATCTCATTAATTAAAAATGATGAAAAAACCTCATAAACGATTCGTTTATGAGGTTTTTGTTTACTCAAAAATACTACTTAAACCCACGCTCTTTCTGAATATGCTCATAAGCTTCTTGTACTTGTCTAAACTTAGCTTCCGCACCTTCTTGATGTTCTTTGCCTAAATGACCAACACGATCTGGATGATATTTTTTAGCCATACGTCTGTATGCCTTTTTTACTTCACTATCTGGTGCAGCTTTTGTAATTTCTAGTATTTTATAAGCATTATTTGTTGTGTCGTAAAACATGGCCTTAATACTTTCAAAATCTTTATTACTAATGCCTAAATAGCCAGACATAGTATAGATTTGTCGCATTTCGTCTTCGGTAACTATTCCATCTGCTTTTGCAATGCCAAACAAAAAGTGAAGCAATTGCAAACGTGATGCATGATCCATCATTCGTTTAATTTGCAAACAGACTTGTCTCGTAGAGATATTTTGTTTAGTAATGCGTTTAAATAAATCAAAAGCATGATTGGCCCTCTGTTTGCCATACATGTTAGTAAACTGTTGACGCACAAAATCTAGTTCGCGCTGGTCTTGTTTACCATCAGCTTTTATAATTATTGAGGCAAGAATTAATAAACTCACTTCAAAATCACCAGATTGTGTTTGCGGTCTTTGTCGTTTAGTTTGTCTTGGTCTTTGTCGATATGGATCGTGTTGACGTCTTCCTGTTTGGCGTTCTCCCAACAAAGGTGTACCCTCTCCTGCCAAATTATCAACGAAACTACCAATTGCTAATCCAATAATAGCTCCAATTGGACCTCCAAAAGACCATCCTAGAGCGCCTCCTACCCATTTTGCAAAACTCATTTTATACTATAGATTTTATGAATGTATAAATATACTATTTGTTAGTATATAGCTTAAACTATTTGTTACACATTTGGTATCTTTGCATTTCAAAAGTTTTAATTAAAAAGAAATAATATGTATCCAGCAGAATTAGTAAAACCAATGCGCGAGGATTTAACCAGAGTAGGTTTTGAAGAATTACAAACAGCCGAAGCTGTAGAGAATGCCATATCAAAGGAAGGTACAACTTTAGTGGTTGTGAATTCAGTTTGTGGTTGTGCCGCAGCAAATGCAAGACCTGGAGCTCGTATGAGTTTAGAAAATGCTAAACATCCAGATCATATAACAACTGTTTTTGCAGGAGTTGACAGAGAAGCTGTTGATGCAGCAAGAGCACATATGATTCCATTCCCTCCAAGCTCGCCATGTATGGCTTTGTTTAAAGATGGAGAATTAGTACACATGCTAGAACGACACCATATTGAAGGTCGTCCTGCAGAATTAATTTCAGAGAATCTTATTGATGCTTATAACGAGTATTGCTAAAACAAAAGTAATGTCGGTCTGAACTAGTCGACGACAAATGATCTGGTAATCTCTTAAATTAAACAGATTGCTATTGCTGATTAAAAAATCAGTATCATAATTGTACAAGTTAGCTAATTCGAGGACAGTTTTGATTAAATTTATTAGGTGCTTTGCCGTTTAAACTTTGATGAGGTCTTTCCTCATTATAATAGTACAA
>Ga0209121_10001077_pt1 | contig 28617 bp, 29 predicted proteins | sample Cruoilmetagenom3_FD_187292 | JGI IMG/M metagenome (GOLD analysis project Ga0209121, IMG submission 187292) | Oil polluted marine microbial communities from Coal Oil Point, Santa Barbara, California, USA - Sample 3 (SPAdes) (version 2) | ecosystem: Environmental > Aquatic > Marine > Oil seeps ...
CACCCAAAACAATTAGACACTGATTTCGCAGATTAACACAGATAAAACAAATAACAGTGTATTCCCAATCTCCCCAAAAAATATTAACCACAGAGAACACAAAGACAAAGAGACTCAATGACATAGAGAATATTGTCATTTGTCATATAACCATCCACTGGTTTATCTGGTAAATGAGTAGATGAGTTAATGGGTGAATGGGAAACACATCTACACATCCACTCATATACCCATCCACTGCTTTATTTAGTTTAGATTTCACTTTTCACCTGTCGTTATTATGCTTTAGATATTCAAACCGAAATTCGCAATCCGAAATGCCGTTACTGTAAAGCTATTTGCGTAATATTACACTACCGGGGTTTACTGGAATTTAGAAATTAGAGATAGATTAACAACAGTTCAAATCAATTGAATAAATTATAGTGATTCTCTTGCCGGCTTTTTACCCAACTTTGCAGCCGCTCTTTTTTGAAAACGAGAAGTTATCTGAGAAACCTTCGGAGCCTTTAATGAAATCCTACTTGCCTTCCTCATTATTAAATTTATTGGAAGGTATATAAGAGCGGATTTTCTTAAATGAAATGTCCTCTGAAATATTGAACGATAGGAGGAGACCTGCTTTCGTGCCCAGTAATAACCACTCTGAAGCTGATCAACGGTGAGTAACTTGGGACGAAATACAACTTCACCACAGGTATATTTTGACCAATTACGCTCGATTATTCTTCCCTGGGTTTCCATTCGCCTATGAAGTGTTGTTCCAGGAAGGGGTGTTAGAATTGCCAAACTTGCAAGTTCAATCTGATTTCTATCTATGAAATCGACTGTCTCTTCAAAAACGCCTAAGTCATCAGCATCAAAACCAAAGATAAATGCTCCTATTATTCCAATTCCGCTGTCGTGAATTTTTTTAATCCCAGTTTTATAGTCCTGTAGCAAATTCACTCTTTTTCCTACCTCCTTTAAACTATTTGTAGATAACGATTCGAAACCTATAAAAAGAGAGATACAGCCACTCTTTGCAGCCAGGCTGAGTAATTCCTTATCTCTGGCAATGATTACAGATGCCTGGCCAAACCATTTTATTTTTAAGGGAATTAAAGCCTTGAAAAACTTTTTGGCATATGTCGGTTGACCAGCAATATTGTCATCTACAATGAATTTTAAGGTGCGTCTTCTCAATTGTTTAATCTCCTCAATCACATTCTCAATTGGACGTTGGCGGTATGTCCGTCCAAAAAAGTTTGTGACACTGCAGAAGTCGCAATTGAAAGGACACCCTCTTGTAGTTTGGAGCATATCCATTTCCTTATAATACTTGTTTCCAAACAATAGGTCTTTTCTCGGTAAGGGAAGATTTTCGAGGTTCGGTCTTTCAGAGGATTGATAGAATTTTTTTAACTTCCCATTCTTGAAATCGTCAATCAACACCGGCATTATCCCTTCTGCTTCACCAATAACAACCGCATCTGCATGTAAAACTGCTTCTTCAGGAAGTACCGATGGATGAATACCACCAAGGATGACAGGAACTCCTCTTTCACGAAATCTGTCAGCAATCTCGTATGCTCTGGGGGCAGTTGAGGTAATTGCCGTAATACCAACTAAGTCCACTTTCCCATCAAAATTTATTCCGACCAGGTTATCATTTATAATCTTAATTTCCGTATCTTTAGGGAACAAAGCCGCAATGGTTGTCAAAGTCAAGCGAGCAAAATTTACTGCTTTTTCTCTCTTGGTTGGACTGGGCACCGGAGTCTTAGGGGAAATTAATAATACACGCATTAATAACTCCTATCATTTAATTTTTTACAATAATAACTCATCAACAAATTTCACTTTTGAAGTATACATTAAAAAAATAAAATGTCAAGGGAAACCGTCTCTAACTGTCAACTGTTTTTTACTGCCTACTGCTTACTTTTCGCAGGCTAAAGCCTGCGCCTACCCAATGCCTATTGCCTGATGCCTGCATCTCTCTTCCTTTCTCTCTCTTCTCTCATCTGCTTTCTCCCTACTCCCTACTGTTTACTGCTTACTCTCTTCTCCGTTACACCGACACTCCGATACGCTCCACACTTATCTCTCTTCTGTTTTTTGCTTACTGTTTTCAGGAACGAAGGGTTGCTACTATTCTTTTTGGATTGTCTAATAAACCAAAAATTTTTTCCTTTCCATAAATAACAATATCTGCATTTGCAATTGCAGCAGACGATGCACCTTCATTATCTATCACACACATTCCAAGAATCGCTCTCTTTAACATCAAAGCATCGTTTGCACCATTGCCAATAGCCATAGTCTCTTTTTCCCCCAATTTCTTTACAAATTCTTCCTTCTGTTCTGCCTCATTAGGTGGAATAACCTTCTCTATGCTAATACCTGTATCTCCCATTTCCTTTTCAATAGTGCGATAGGTATCTGCTGTAAGAATATAGATAGATACCTTCCGGGTAATATCCTGAAGTCGCTTCTTTATAGAACCATCTATCCTACCATCAACGGCAATAGTGCCATTTACATCAAAAAGAATGTTTTTAATAGTAATTTCTCCCCTTCCAGGGATTGTAATATCAATCATATAGCCCCCCTGCTAAAATTTCTCTATTTAGGGAATTACATTCCCGAAACACTGCAAGAATATAAAACTTCGTTACTACATTGTCAAGTTATTTAACAGTAAATATTGTCAAAATGATGATCCCTTAAAAAAATTAAACGATTTAATTTTTTTATTTGACAAATTAGTTTTTTTGATATATAATAACGGTATGGATATAGTAAAATGTTTGAATACATTCTGTGCTGTTGTAGAATCTGGTAGTTTTACCGGTGCAGCCAATAGGTTATCTCTCACACAACCATCCGTTAGCACACATATTAAAGAACTCGAAAAATATTATAAGATAATCCTTCTCAATCGGAAAAGGGATAAGATTGCACCAACAGACATAGGACAATTACTCTATAAATATGCAAAACAAATTTTACAGCTTACGAAAAAAACAGAAGATATAATCGATGATATCAATAATCTTTTAAGGGGCGAAATCGAAATTGGGGCAAGTACCGTTCCAGGAACCTATATACTACCAGAAATACTTATGAAATTCAGAGAAAATTATCCTGGGATAAACATATCCTTAAGGATAAGGGATACAACTATTATTATAAGGGATGTTTTTGAACAGCGGGTCGATTTTGGTATAGTAGGAGATAAGATAAAAAAACCCGGGCTCATTTTTCACAATCTCATCAAAGACCGGATTGTTTTGATTGTCCATCCCTCTTTCAGAAGAAAAAAGGTAAAACTTGAAGCACTGAGAGACCTTCCCCTGATTTTCCGAGAAAGTAGTTCTGGTACAAGAATGACAGTAATGGAAAAACTTTATAAAAAAGGAATATCCATTAAGGGACTGAATATTTTGATGGAATTGGGCAGCACCGAGGCGGTCAAACAGGGTGTAATGGCTGGACTTGGTGCATCCTTTGTTTCCGAAAGAACAATAAAAAACGAAGAGAAGCAGGGACTTCTGAAAAAACTCTCTGTAGAAGGCCTGAATATAGATAGAAACTTCTGGCTCGTAAAACCTTCATCAGGTATTACTTCCCGTGCAGCAATGGCACTATACGATTTTATCCGAAAAGAAGGTAAGTAATTATGAAAAAAGAAGATATTAAACTAACGCAATACACACATTTTTCTGGTTGAGCAGGAAAACTGGGTCCAGGGTACCTGGACAAAGCACTCTGCGGATTGAGGCAGAAGAAAGACCCTAACCTCATCGCTGGATTTGAAAGTGCTGAGGATGCAGGTATTTACAAACTTACGGATGCTCTTGCTATCGTTCAGAGCGCAGATTATTTTCCTCCTATCGTTGATGACCCTTACGATTTTGGGGAAATTGCGGTAGCCAATGCATTGAGTGATATATATGCAATGGGTGGAAAACCCCTTACAGCACTTAATCTCATATCCTTTCCAAAGAAAAAAATCTCAATAGAAGTTTTGAGACAAATTCTTAAAGGGGGTCTCAACAAATTAGAGGAGGCAGGTGTTTCCCTCGTAGGTGGACATAGTATAGAGGATGAGGAACTTAAATATGGCGCTGCGGTTACCGGTATAATCCATCCTGATAGGGTAATTAGAAACAGAGGGGCAAAATTGAGGGAAAGTATTATTCTTACCAAACCCATCGGAACGGGCATCATCAACACAGCCTTGAAATCAGGCTTAGCGTCTCGAAAAACAATAAAACTCGTTACCTCTTCGATGAAACAGTTAAATAATAAATCTGCTGAGATAATGAAGAAATTTGGTGCAAGTGCGGCAACAGATGTAACAGGTTTTGGACTTCTCGGTCATCTATATGAGATGGTTTCTGGTGAAGATTATGGAATAGTAATATTTCCAGAGAAGGTTCCAATATTCCCAGAAACAGAGAAATTTGCAAAAATGGGTATTATACCTGCTGGTAGCCACAATAATAAAAAGGCTCGTGAACCTGCTGTCTTAAATAAAAAAAAGATTGAACCTCATCTCCTCGACATACTGTTCGATGCCCAGACATCAGGAGGACTTCTTTTTACCATATCTAAAGAACGAGGGGATAATATCATTGAAAAGATGAAAGATGAGGGAATCGAACATGCTGCAATTATCGGAGAGGTTGTTCCAGAACCAAAAGGGAAAATAGTGCTTGAATAAGTTACTAATATATAATTATTTCATCATTAGTTCCATAGCAGGCTCTATGCACCTTTCTATTTTTCGGCAGCACTACCAACCTTAACATCGCTCAGGGAATTCGATACAACAAATACCCTCACATTATTACTCTCAGCGTCGACCGGTATTAAGAAAAATCCCTTTCTGCCTTTGCTATAGCTAAGGGTTACTCCACTCATAATTTCTCCATCGGAGAATTCAATCTTTATTTTTAATCCCTTGAGACTGGAAGCATCAATCTCATAGAACATTTTCTTTTCAACATAATCCTTATTTCCCTCCAATGACTTCACAAAAAAGACCGCTTTCAGGTCCGCAAGTTTAACTTCGTAAAGAGTATCTTTATCTTCCTCCATCTCCGATTTTAGGTGGAATGTCTCCTTTACAGGAGAAAAATCATGGGTATAGCCCTTAAGTATCTTACCATCCTCAAAGCGGGCTACAATCTTATTTCTTTTATCCTTCATACTATCCAACATATCGACCTCCTGGTATAATGTTCATTATACCTGATTACACAGATTTTACAATACGATTACATAGATTAAAAAGACTTTATTATGAATTTTCATGGGGTAGCCGCAACCTTTAGGTTGCGTAATTTATTGTATAATATGGAGTTAAGTCCGCAGGCTAAAGCCTGCGACTACCTCCAAAAATAACTATTACACGGGGCAAGCTCTGCTACTCCATGAGATTTAGTTTCGGGAAATTCTTTCCCGAAACACCACAATATTGACCTCCTCTGTTATTTATTTTCCTATCTCCTTTTTATATTTTTAACAAGAATTTGGTAAAGTTTATATAGGTTAGCATCCACCTCACCCTTCTTTGAAAAATGAACCTCTAACTCGTCATTCATGCTTCTCGTTGTATCGGGAATAAATATGCACTTTTTCTCTCCACACCATAATCCGGTTGTATCAAGGGAATCCTTACCAAAAACGGATACAAGGTATGTATCTGGAGGTGCAAAGAAAAATGAAAAAGCAGAGGCAGTATCAACAGGCACAATATCCTCTATAAGACTATCCCCTGTAAATCGAAGGAACGCATATACATTCCGTAATTTTTTTTTATTTTTTATAAATTTGATATTTAACCGATTCTTGGGCAGACTATCGTCAGTTGTGAATGTAAGTATCTTCATATTAGAAGTGGGATTTCCCGAAAGGTCAGACATAAGAGGAAGGATAAATAACTTACACATTTTACCCTCAAGAAGTCTGTAATGAAGTTTAATCTCCGTCAGAGTTTCATTCCAGTTAAAAAGGCTATCAATGAACAGATTCGTGAGTATAAAATCATTAACATTTACCCTCCCTGAGTCCATAGGCTCGGAAAATCGCAAGGTAACAATTGAATCGGGCGATGCAGAAATTCGTATCCTCGATGGAATCGTACGGGTTAAAACAGGTGGAATTGTATCCATCTTTTTAGTCGGAACAAAGGATTTTTCTGCCCTCTTCATAATATTCCCTTTTACATCAGCAATATTTAAGATAAGTAATAAATGGTTCCTATCTTCCAGTTCTGGTATTGTAAGCATTATTTCATCCCCCTCTCGAGCCCTTTCCGAATAAATCACACTGGTCGTTTCACTATTCTCCGGATTTATAATGATGAAATTATTGAGTCTTTGAGGAGAAAGCGTATCAATCCTCTCGGAGAAGTAAATAGAGAGATGATGTTTATCAGTTGCCTCAACATTGAGCACCTTTGGTGGCCATCTATCAGGGGAGGTTGGTGGAAGTTTTTTTCCACATCCACCAATTAAAAAGAGAAAGATTGTAAAGTAAAAATAAAAATTTTTCATTCCTACACTCCGAGAAAAAAATGGAGAAAAAAATTCATAACAGGATAGAGAACACCCTCCAAAATACCGACAAAGAAAAGTGCAAATATTATTATAAAACCAAACGGCTCGACCTTCCTGAATCCCCTGGCTACATTATCGGGCAGGAAATACATTAAAACCTTTGAACCATCAAGAGGGGGTATGGGAACAAGATTAAAACAGAAGAGGAGAACATTGATTGCGGTGCCGAATTCAAAACCATGGACGAAGATACTTGCTTTTCCTCCAAGCAAAAAGAATATCCTGTAAAACAGAGCAAAGATTATTGCGAGTGCAAAATTCGATAGAGGTCCGGCAAGGCTGGTAAGCATCATACCTTTTTTGGGATTCCTGAAATTTAACGGATTGACAGGAACAGGTTTCGCCCATCCAAAGAGAACAGGTGAACGCATAACAATAAGCATCAAAGGAAGAACGATGGTTCCCATAATATCTATATGCGGTATGGGATTGAGGGTTAATCTCCCACTCATTTTGGCTGTAGGGTCGCCCAATTTTAGAGCCGCAAAACCATGTGATACCTCATGAATTATAATCGAAAGTAAGAGGATAACGACATTAAGAATAATAAAAAGCATTAAAGACTCTCCGCGAATATTCTAAGGAGTATCAATTGATACTCTAAATCCGATAGAACTTTTACCCCATCGGTTGGTAATTCTTGAACAATATTCTCTATATCCTTTCTGATTCTCATAAGATGGTTACATTTCTTTCTTTGAAGCTTCTTCTCAACGATTTTTATCCTTCCAATGCCCTCTTTAATAAGGCTATCTGCTGCCACTGAATTTCCCGCTTTCAATGAGTCCACAGACGCTGTAAGATCGCCCATTGCATCAAAAAGGAGTGAACAGTTCTCCATACGAATCTGTGTTTGCAGCTTGAAACTATTAATATCATTTCTCATAACGGTAATCTGTTTTATTATATCCGTTTTCCCACCTGTTCTAAAGAATGTAAAAATTGAAATAATCAGTGCAAGGAGAGAAAAGATAAAAGAGAGTATATACAGTTTATTACGACTCACTCTATTTTCCAATACAGAACTCCCGAAAAATTTTATCGAGCACCTCTTCGGATGTAACCTCACCAATAATCTCTTTCAATGAGTTTATTGCTTCTTTTACATTTATGGCGATAAGTTCAAGACCCCTCTTCTCTTTCGTTCCATCCAGAACCTCAAGAAGGTCTTTCTTTGCTTTTGAAAGAAGGGCGAGATGTCTCGTTCTTTCAGACATTCTCCCTGTAACCTCCAGTTCTTTTCTATTTATGAGTGCGAGGATTTCCTTATTTAGTTGCCCTATACCCGTATGCTCCTTTGCGGAAACCTCACAAACGGAAAAATGATACCCGTTCATTAACTCTGATATCCGCAGTTTTTTAGGAAGGTCAACCTTGTTCATAACAATAATTAGTGGTTTCTCCTTCACCATACTAAAAATCTGTTCATCCTCTCTCTTTAGGGGGACAGAACTATCGGCAATAAAGAGTAAAAAGGATGTGTTCTTCATAGTCTCTCTGGTTTTCTCAATCCCAATGGCTTCTACAATATTCTTTGCATCCTCCAATCCACAGGTATCATACAGTTTTAACGGAATTCCACCTACATTGACCCATCCCTCAATTACATCCCTCGTGGTCCCAGGAAGAGGGGTTACAATGGCACGTTCCTCAAGCAGAAGGGCATTGAGCAATGATGATTTTCCAACATTGGGTCTTCCTACGATTGCTGCACTCAACCCGTCTCTTATCATACCCGCTCTCTTACCTTCACAAATTAGTTCTGTAATAACGTCCTCTGATGATGTTATCCCTTCTTCGATCTCCTCGTACTCCTTAGAAGGAAGAGATTCTTCACTGAAATCAATCGCAAGTTCAATCTTCTCAAGGATTGAAATAAGATTATCCCTCAGTTTTTTTATCCTACTAGAGAGCTGACCATCCAGTTGAGCAAGTGCATCTTTTAGTCCTTCCTTTGTCCTTGCAGAAACGATATCGAGCACCGCCTCCGCCTGTGCAAGGTCGAGTCTCCCGTTCAAGAAAGCCCGTTTTGTAAATTCCCCCCTCTCTGCCATTCTTGCACCTGCGCTTATACAGCTTGCGAGTATTCTTTGTGCAGGAACGATTCCTCCATGACAATTAATCTCAATAGTATCTTCCCCAGTATAGGTCTTTGGTCTATGCATAATAATTACAAGAGATTCATCGATTACTTCTTCTTTGTCAAAATCAATTATTCTCCCGTAGATAACTTTATGGCTTTCCAACGTTTGTAAGGATAGCCCACCCCTAAAGATGCTATCTGCAATAGTAAGAGAATTCTTCCCACTCATTCTGATAACCGCAATACCACCTATTCCAGGTGGGGTAGAAATTGCTACAATAGTATCATCGTGAGCCATTATGTTTTTCGAAGGCCCTTTTGTAATCACCAACGGTTATATAAAAAGGGGCACTGATACCCGATTTTTTCGCCATCCTTGTTACTATATACTGAAGAGCATCAAGTGTCTTTCCTCCTTTACCAATAAGGAGTCCGTCGTAACCGGCAGTAAGTATCTTCAGCACATTCGTCGAGCCTTCTTTCCTTTCAAAAACCTTTCCATTGATTCCCATAAGAGATAGCAGATTTTCAACGATTAATTTTACATTTGTAATATCTTTCTTAATACCTACTTTCACTGTTACTGGTCGTTTAATCAACCCCATAAATTTCTTTTTACTTCCGTCATCGAGAATCTCCACATCAACTTCATCCCTTGAACATTCGAGTTTGTTAATTGCTTTCGTTACAGCCGATTCAACCGTTTTAGCTGTTTCTATCAAATATTTTTCCGAATTCATACTTCCCCCGTTTTATGTTCAATCCCTTCCTTTTCACGCCTTTTTATCATATATTGCTGTAGAACGGATAGAATATTATATATAAACCAGTAGAGAACTATGCCAGAGGGTAACCTTGAAAATATAAAGACAAGAAATATAGGCATAAAATAGGTCATTGCTTTCTGTCTCGGGTCGCTTACAGTCATCTTTTGTTGAACGAACATTGCGAGCCCCATCAGTATAGGAAGAATAAAAAATGGGTCCTTCATTGAGAGGTCCTTTATCCAGAAGATAAAAGGCGCCCTTCTCAGTTCGATGGTACTTCTCAGAACAGCATAGAGTGCAAAAAATACTGGCATTTGCAGGAGAAGAGGAAGACATCCACCAAAAGGGTTAACCTTTTCTCGACTGTAAAGCTTCATAGTCTCTGCATTCATCTTCTGTGGGTCATCCTTAAATTTCTTTCTTATTGCATCCATCTTTGGCTGTAGTTTTTGCATCTTCATCATAGACGTATGCTGCTTTATAGTCAACGGCAAAAAAATAAGCATCATTATAACAGAAAAAAATATTATAACAAATCCATAATTGGGTATAACCTTATGTATGCCCTTAAAGATAAAAAATATGACCTTGCTTATGGGTGCAATATATTTCCATCCAAAATAGATACTCCCTTCAAGACCACGTCCCATATCCCTCAACATAAAATATTCCAGAGGTCCGAAATAGAGTGCAAAATTTCCTTTCTTAAAATCACCCGTTGTAATGGAGAAACCAATTCTTTGCTTCTCGATTTTCCAATGGGAAATCTTTTTTATAATAGTATCTTCTGGCAGAATAAGGAAGAGAAAATATTTCGATGTAACACCCGCCCAGTCTATGTTTCCTTCAATCGTTGATTTTGTTTCCTTTACTGCTCGCAGATTCATCCTTTGCGTATGCTCTCCAAGCTTTCCTACAAAACTAACATAAGCCATTTCGTCCTTCGTATCTTTTTCCGTCAATGCAATACCCGAATCAAATGAGAGTTTTATCGATTGGGAAACCTCTTTTGGAAATTCAAGGTGAAGATCAACTATATAACTATCAGGATAAAAAACAAAAACTTTTTTCAAAAATGGTGTGTCATTCTGTGCATAGACAAAGACAAGGCTATCCTTTAGTCCTGTAATAAGATCAATACCCTCTTTACTGCACAGAGTTGGAAACCTACCGAGGTCGAGCTCCTTCTCTGTTTGCATTAATGCTATCTGGAGAGAACCAAAACCTTCGTGAATGAGTTCTACAGGCTTACCATCCTTTCCAGGGTATTTAAGAAGTTTAATACTCTTCAAGGTTCCACCCACTGTTGAAAATTCTGCATCAAAAAGGTTTGTATGAACATTTACCATCTTTTCTTCTATAGTATCCGCTTCTGTAACTTCGATAACTTCCTCTACAAGCCGCTTTTTCTCCTGCTTTACCTTCTCGGTCTCCTTTTCAACAACCTCTTCTTCCTTTACGCTTTCTTCGGGTTTTTGCTGTGGTTTTCTCGTCACCATTGTATAAACGATAAACAACATTGCTATAAGGAAAACTGCCATAATTGTCTTTTTCTCCACTTTGTCTCCTATTTTACGGGGTCATATCCACCTGGATGAAAGGGATTGCATCTCAGTATTCTGAGGATTCCCATAAATCCTCCCCTTATAATACCATATCTTTCAATAGCTTCAAGAGAGTATGATGAACAGGATGGATAAAATCTACAGGTTCTTGGTAAAAAGGGAGATATAAAATGCTTATAGCACTTGATTAAAGAGATAACAAAAATCTTCATTCAATAATCCTTGCATCCTTCAGTAAAAAGGTGAATTCATCTAAAAGTTCACTATAAGAAAGCCCAAGCCCTGTTTGAGAAATATGTATTACCATTTGAATATCCTTTTTCATTAATCCCCTTGTTGTCCTTATTATCTCCTTCAATCTCCTTTTCGTTCTATTTCTCCTTACTGCAGGTCTTGCTCCTTTCGTAAAAGTAATGCCATACCTGAAACCCTTTTTTTCTATATAGATAAGAGTCAGGTTTTTCCCGGGTTTTCTAACGCCCTTTCTGAATATCTCTCTAAACCCGGAATTTCTTTTAATCGTTTCGGGTTTTTTGTGAAACGGTGAGTTTCTTCCTGCCTTTCTTTCTTCGGCTTGCAAGGATTTTCCTTCCAGTTTTTGTTGACATCCTTTTTTTGAAACCATGTTTTCTTTTTCTCTTTATTCTACTTGGTTGATATGTCCGCTTCATATATAACCTCCTCTGCGATTATGTTCTCCTTCTTCTATTCAAATTCTTGTCCATAATAAGTGAAAATTCCCCTTTTGTCAAATAAAAAACACATATTCCCCATAAAAATATAGAATCCATTTCAGAATGGACTCCTTTCCTTTTTTCCTTGACTTTGGACTATTTTTGAATTATAAAAGGAAAACTAATGAGTGGGGTGACATGGAACCTAAAGCAGAAAGACTTATTACAATTTTACCGAAACTCAAGACCATTATTTTTGCGGTAGATATTGATTTAAAGATTCAATTCCAAAATGAAGCAATTTGTGAAGAACTGGGAATTGAAAGTTGCAATTTTGCAGGCGAAGACATCTGGAACGTTCTACCTCCACATATTATCCAAAAATATAACATAGTTCCAGCGATAAAAACCGTTTTTGAATCGAGTAACGACCTGGAAATTCATAATATTATCTATTCAGATTCGCCATTTAACAATCCAACTGTTATGGATATCGAGATAAAAAGGATTGCTCAGGAAAAACCTCTCGTCTTACTCCTAATAAAAGATGCTACACAAAAGGCAAGAAAAGGAGAGGAACTGCTTTTACTTTTCGAACTCTCATATCTAATGCAAGAAACCAAGGACTTGGATAAACTTTCGTACTTGATACTTACAGCAGTTACCGCAGGACACGCTTTTGGTTTTAACAGGGCATTCTTGCTATTGGTAGACGAAGGAAAGAAATTCCTCAAGGGAAGAATGGGGTTGGGACCAACGAGCAACGAAGAGGCAAGAGATATATGGTCACAGGTTTCCCAGAAAAGCCTTAAAGAATTACTACTTACCTTCAATAAACTAAGTTCAAAAAAGGAACTACCGCTTTTCCCACTCGTTGAGAAACTTACATATAAAATGGACTCTGCTCCGGAAAGTATCAAAACATCCATTGAGCAAAAGAAGGTTGTTAAAGCTAAAAGGGAAAAGATAGAAACAAAGGATAACACCATTTTTGATACACTGGGCGTGGATGAATTCATTATTATCCCTCTTGTCTCGAACGAACGTACATTTGGCATTATCCTTGCTGACAATATCTTTAATCGTGCTCCCATAACAGGGGAGAATTTTGAGGAATTAAACATCTTTGCAAATTCCGCATCGCTTGCGATAGATGGTGTTATGGAATACAGACGTCTCGAAAACAGAAAACGGGAATTGGAGGAATATCAAAAACTTATCAGCAGATTAAAGGACAAATTCCGTTTCTCTGAAAAATTATCAACATTAAGTGAAACCGTAGCTTACATTGCCCATGAGATTAGAATCCCTCTTTCAAACATCGGTGGATTTGCCAGTGGCATTCTCAGAAAACCCGATGATATGGAAAGGGTAAGAAAAAATGCGGGTATTATAGCAGACGAAACAAAAAGGCTGGAAAGACTACTTACTCGAGCAATAACATTCGTTAAAGGTCCTGAAATTCGTTTAACCCTCGAGAATATAAATGATGTTATCATAGATATTATCGAATCGATGGCTAACGACTTTCACGAAAAGGACATTGCTGTCACTAAATCACTCGATACGAACCTGCCCCTCCTACCTATTGACAGGGATAGAATAAAACAGGCATTCTTGAATATTTTAAGAAATGCTATCCATTCAACAAAAAAGGGTGATGAGATAACTATAAAAACATTGGAAGAGAATGATACTATAAAGATAACATTCAATGACACGGGGGGAGGGATACAGAAGGAAATCCTGAATAACATTTTTAATCCTTTCTTCTCAACGAGAAAAAGGGGGCTCGGCCTCGGCTTGACTATTACACAGAAGATAATAAATGCACATGGCGGTTTTATAAAGGTAGAAAGCGAGAAAGGAAAAGGAACAACATTTAATGTTTTCCTCCCTGAGAAGAAAAACAATAAAAAAAGTGAGCAGGATAAACAAGAAAAAACGAGTCAAATTGACGAATAAAATCCTAAGAGATATAGTGGTTTAGTTTTTAATTGGAGGAGAAAAAATGGAAAGTATAATGGTAGTAGACGACGATGATAGTATCAGGTGCCTCTACGAGCAGGTTCTTACTGATGAAGGTTATGAGGTCGTTCTTGCAGGTAGCGGTCTGGAAGCGGTCAAAATTTTCAAAAAAGAGAAACCAGATATCGTTATTCTCGATATCAGAATGCCAGGAATGGACGGTATAGAACTCCTGGGTAAGGTGCTGGATATGGACAGAAAAATACCCGTCATCATCAATAGTGCATACTCGATGTACAAAAATAACTTCCTTACCTGGATGGCAGACGCATACATTATTAAAAGTTCGGACCTAACAGAATTGAAGGTAAAAATCAGGGAACTTCTTGACACCAGAAAGAAGTAAGGCAAATTCCATCATACAGTGCAAAAAATAAAACATAGATAGAAATATGGAAAATATACTTGTTATGATTCTTTCCGGAGGAAAGGGCGAAAGACTATACCCCCTTACAAGGGACCGGGCAAAACCCGCAGTTCCTTTTGGTGGAATTTACAGAATCATCGATTTTACCCTTTCCAACTGTGTTAACTCGGGTTTAAGAAAAATTTACCTCCTGACACAGTATAAATCACTCTCGCTCGAAAGGCATATAAGATTGGGTTGGGCTTCTATATTCAAACCGCAAATTAAAGAATTTATTGCAACACTACCTGCACAACAGAGGGTTACACTCAACTGGTACAAAGGCACTGCTGACGCTGTTTTTCAAAACATATATTCCATTCAACAGGAAAGACCCAATTTAATACTTATACTTTCCGGTGACCACATATACAAAATGGATTACAGAAATATGATTCGTTTTCATATCAAGAAGAAAGCAGATATAACAGTTGGAACTGTAAAAGTACCTATCGATGAAATATCGAGGTTTGGAATCGTTGAGTTGAACAATGATGGAGGAATTGTAGATTTTAAGGAAAAACCACACCAAAATAACGAGCAAATAAAGAAAAATTACACACTTGCATCTATGGGTGTATATATCTTCAACACAGATGTTCTTGTAAAAGAGACTGTTGAGGATGCAAAGAGAGATTCCTCGCATGATTTTGGAAAGGATATCATCCCGAGAATGATTCCGAGAAAAAGGGTTTTCGGATATATCTTTGATAGGGACTACTGGCGCGACATAGGTACAATCGATGCATACTGGGATACAAGTATGGACCTTATCTCACCACTCCCTCTCCTCAATCTTTATGAAAAGAATTGGCCTATATTCTCTTTCAAACCACAACTCCCTCCTGCAAAGATTACTCTTGATGTAGCATCTCAAAAAAGTGAAATCGTGAATTCTATTGTTTCGCCAGGTTGTATAATCAGCGGAGGATATATTAAAAAATCGATACTCTCGTATAATGTTCATATCCAGAGCAATGCAAGTGTTGAAGAATCTGTTCTTATGAATAATGTCCATATTCAAAAGGGGTGCAGGGTGAGGAGAGCAATTATTGACAAAGGAATCACCCTTACGGAAGGAACCAGCATTGGATACGATAAGAAAGATGACAAGAAGAACTATTTTGTTTCTGCAAAAGGTATAGTAGTTATTCCAAAAACAAGAGTTAGAGGAGAAAAATATGTCTGAATTGCGAAAAGACCCTATTATAGGAAGGTGGGTAATCGTATCCTCAAAAAGGGGTATGAGACCACACGATTTTCCTGTTCATAAGCAAGAAATTCAAATAAGTCACTGCCCTTTCTGCGAAGGAAATGAGGATAAAACACCTCCTGAAATTACAGCTTGGAGAAGGGAAGGTAGTAATAAAAATGGTCCTGGGTGGGAAATAAGGATAATACCCAATAAATTCCCTGCTCTCGAGATAGAGGGTAAATTACAAAGAAGGGGAATCGGTATGTTTGACAAAATATCGGGTGTCGGGGCTCATGAGGTTATTATCGAGACACCTGAACACAACAAAACCTTTATCTCATACAGTATTGAAAGAATATCAAAAATTTTCTCGTTCTATCGTGAAAGAAGCTTGGACCTTAAAAAGGACCAACGATTACGTTACATTCTTATATTTAAGAACCACGGTTATGAAGCGGGGACATCGCTTATACATCCTCATGCACAACTTATCGCCACCCCCATTACACCAAAAGCAGTAAAGGAAGAACTTTCGGAAGCCAAAACCTATTTCGATTACAAACATAGGTGCATTTTTTGCGATATGATTGCGCAGGAAAGTTTCGACAAATCAAGAATTATAACCGAAAATGATTCCTTCATTGCTTTCTCACCATTTGCAGCAAGGTCACCTTACGAAATATGGCTTCTTCCCAAAAGACATTCCCCTGATTTTGATGCAATAAGAGATGAGGAGATTACAAAACTATCCATAATAATGAAGGATATTTTAAAAAGAGTCTATGCAATTCTTGGGGATGTACCATACAATTATGTTATCCATACAGCCCCGAACAGGGGTTTTGCCGACCCGGGATACTGGCTAACTATAGAAGCAGATTTCCATTGGCACATAGAATTAATGCCCAGGCTAACAAGGATTGCTGGATTTGAATGGGGAACGGGTTTTTATATAAATCCAACAGCTCCTGAGGATGCAGCAAAGAGTTTAAGGGAAGCAAAAATAGACAAAAATTAAGTTATGAAAGATAAAAAACGAAATAGAAAGGATGTGAAATGAAAATTTTAATGGTCTCTTCAGAGGTAGTGCCTTACGCTAAAACTGGCGGACTTGCTGATGTAACAGGAGCGCTTCCTTCAGCTTTTAAGAAATTAGCCCATGATGTCCGAATCGTAATGCCGAAATATAAATCCATCGACTTCGGAAAGACAAAACCCCATAAGGTTATAGAAAAGACACAGATAGATATTGGAGGCAAAAAAGAATCCTGTTCAATATATGAAGGGGAAAGAGAGGATGGAGTAATATTTTATTGGATCGAGAACGATAATTTTTTTGCTCGAAAAGGGCTTTATGGAGACAAAAGGGGTGATTATCACGACAATGCAAAAAGATTTGCTTTTTTTTCACTCGCTGCAATAGAGGTCATCAGAAAAAAACTCTTCTCACCGGATATTATCCATATTAATGACTGGCAGACATCCTTTATACCTATATATCTCAAAAACAACTTCGCAAATGAGACATTTTCAAAGATACCTGTTCTTCTCACCATTCACAATATCTCATACCAAGGTATATTTAAAAAAGATACCCTTCCGGAAATAGCGCTTGACCAATCCCTCTTTACAACGGAAAAACTCGAGTTCTATGACAAAATTAACATACTAAAAGGAGGGATTGTATTTTCTGACTACATAACTACTGTAAGCCCCACCTATGCTTCTGAAATACAAACAAAGGACTTTGGAGCAGGGCTTGATGGAATACTAAAAACAAGAGAAAACAATCTTTCAGGAATACTCAATGGGATTGATTACACATTATGGAGCCCAGAAACAGACGGATTTATTGAATACTCGTTTTCTAAGAAGGCACTTGGAGGAAAACTACTGAATAAATCTTTTTTGGAAAGAAAACTAAACTTTGAAAAAGATATTAATAAACCTTTATTGGGTATTATCTCAAGACTTGCTGAACAAAAGGGCATAGATATATTTACACAAATCCTTCCAGAGCTTACAGATTACGACCTTCAAATAGTAGTACTTGGAAAAGGTGATAGGGTCTATGAAGAACTATTGAAAGATCTTGCATACAAATATCCAGATAAACTCAAGGTCAGGATAGGTTTCGATAATGAACTTGCTCATCAAATCTATGCAGGATGTGATATGTTTCTTATGCCTTCAAGGTTTGAACCCTGTGGTCTCGGTCAGTTGATCGCTTTCAAATACGGCACCATTCCTATCGTCCACAGAACAGGGGGACTCAAGGACACGGTTTCACAGTTCTCACCCGATACCCTTACGGGAAACGGTTTTGTTTTCGATGAGTTTACTCCCAGCAGTTTTCTCAAAGCAATAAAGGAGGCACTAAGTATCTATAAAATTGGCAAAAAATGGAAAAAACTTATAAAGAACTGTATAGAACTCGACTTTTCCTGGGAAATATCTGCTGAAAAATATATCCAATTATATGAAAAACTCGTCCAAGGATAAAAATGTAGAAAACAAGGGGTTTTCTCTTTACAGGTTTACAAAATTATAATGCTCTACACAATCAAGCAGGAAACATCAAAAAAAATAACCATCAAAAAATCAATATTCATTGCTACCGTCTCCCCTATTCAAAAACTGAACCAGACAAACAAAAGGATTGATGAAATCAAAGGCAAGTTCAGTAATGCGACACACTATCCTTATGCATTGAGAATCGGTCACGAGAGGATTGAGGAAAGATTTTCCGATGAAGGAGAGCCACCAAAAAGTGCAGGACTTCCCATCCTACAGGAACTAAAGAAAGCAAACCTAACCAATACAATTCTTGTTGTAACAAGGTATTTCGGGGGGATTAAACTCGGGCTTGGCGGACTTAACAGGGCATACCGTGAAAGTGCAGCACTCGTTATCGTCAGAGTAAGAAAAGAGGTCTTTTTTCCTACCATTAGATTCTTACTCCATATTGACAGAACCTACATAGGAAAGTTGAGAAATATATTAGAACATTTCAATACGAAAATTATTCAGGAGAATTATATCGGCACTCCAGAATATACCGTTGAAATCAACAAGGAACAAAAGGACGGATTTCTTGAGGCAATCAAAACAGTAACAAAAGGGACGATTAGTATTAAAGAAATCCCGAATTGACCATGGAAGAATCTCGTTTTTCAAGAATGAATTTGTAGAGGGAGTTATTTCTATTTTTCAGCCAGACCCCAGTTGGTCTTTTTCGCTTGACAAATTTTATTGTTTCTGTTATAACCAAAATATGAAAAAAGAAGATACTGAGGGGCAGAAATTGTTTTCATTGTTGTTGAGTGTGTTAAATATAACAGTGGGGTATATCTGACCACAGTAAAATAACCTTTGGCGATTAACCCCACTCTTCCCGAAAGAATAGTGGGGTTTTTTGTGGAGGAATTATGGATGTAAATGTATTTAAGGAAATAGAAAAGAAATGGCAGAAACGATGGGATGAAATCAAACTCTTCAAGACCCCCGAGAAACCTGAAAAGAAATTTTATCTTCTTGAGATGTATGCATACCCATCCGGCGATATCCATATAGGACACTTCAGAAATTATACGCTCGGTGATGTAGTCTGGAGATATAAGCGAATGAAAGGTTTTCAAATCCTCCATCCAATTGGATGGGATGCCTTTGGCTTACCAGCGGAACAGGCAGCTATAACACATAAAGAAAGCCCGCAACAGTGGACACTGGACAACATTGCAACATCGAAGGAAACACTTAAAAGACTCGGAATAAGTTACGATTGGGAGCGTGAGATTTCCACCTGTGACCCTAATTATTATAAGTGGACACAATGGCTTTTTAAGAAACTTTATGAAAATGGTCTCTGTTACAGGGATACATCCTTTGTAAACTGGTGTCCTAACTGTAAAACCGTTCTGGCAAATGAACAGGTTATTCAAGGAAGATGCTGGAGATGCAACTCATCTGTTACAAAAAAAGAGATGGAACAATGGTTCATAAGGATTACAAAATATGCGGAAAGACTTCTCAAGGGAATTGCACAACTCAAGGATTGGCCAGAGAATGTTAAAACTATACAGAGAAACTGGCTCGGAAAAAGTGAGGGTTCCGAAATCGTATTCAAACTCGAAAAAGGTGATATAAAATTTCCCGTTTTTACAACAAGACCGGATACAATATATGGTGTCACATTCATTGTTATAGCACCGGAGCACAAACTATTAAGGAAACTACTTCCGCAAATGGAAAAGAGAGAAGAGGTAGAGAACTATATTAGCAAATCAATGATGAAGACGGAAATCGAACGAACCAATACAAGAGAGGAAAAAGATGGTATATTTACCGGACTCTATGCAATAAATCCGTTTTCTAACGATAGGGTTGAGATATGGACTGCCGACTATGTGCTCGCTTCTTATGGAACAGGAATTGTAATGGGTGTGCCTGCTCACGACCAGAGGGATTTTGAATTCGCCCAAAAATATCATCTAGCGGTTAAGATTGTCATAAATCCACCGGGTTGCGAATTAATGGTTGGAAAAATGGAGAAGGCTTATACAGAACCTGGCATAATGGTTAATTCTGGCCCGTTTTCCAGTATGGATTCAACCGATGGAATAGAAAATATAAATAAATATATGGAAGATAAAGCAATCGGGAAAAGAAAAACAAGCTTCAGGATAAGGGACTGGCTCATTTCCAGACAGAGATACTGGGGTGCTCCTATACCTATGGTCCATTGTGAGAAATGTGGAATTGTCCCTGTTTTAGAAAACCAGTTACCCGTTCTTCTCCCGGATAAAGCAAAAATAGATCTTATTCCAGAGGGACGCTCACCATTGGCAGATGTTCCTGAATTTTATTACACAAAATGTCCTAAATGTGGAGGAAAGGCACATAGGGATGTGGATACAATAGATACATTCCTCGATTCTGCCTGGTATCATCTTAGATACTTCAGCCCGAAAGATGAAAACGAAATATTCAAAAAGGAAGAGGCAAAAAAATGGTTTCCTGTCGACCTTTACATAGGTGGAGTCGAGCATGCAGCAGGTCATCTAATATATTACAGATTTATTACAATCTTTCTCCACGACATAGGTCTTCTCCCATCGGATGAACCAACCGTAAAACTCTTTAATCATGGAATGGTACTCGATGAAAAGGGTGAGGTAATGAGTAAATCAAAAGGAAATGTTGTTTCTCCAAGGGTGCTAATGGAAAAGGAAGGAGTAGATGTATCGCGTATTGCACTGCTCTTTTTTGCACCACCGGCAAGGGAAATACTCTGGTCAGAGCAGGGTCTTACAGGGGCAAGAAGATTCCTTGCAAAATACTATAGGCTCGCAAAAGAACATACCAAAGAATATACGGGTATGGATGCCAATGCATTAAATAAAATAGCATATGAACTATACCAAACGATAGAAGAAACAATAAAAAATGTATCAGTGGATATGGAAAGAATGGATTTCAATACTGCAATAGCATCACTTATGGAACTGCTTAACGAAATGCTTCTCTTTGAAGAAAAGGATACACCCATCTTCCAATTCGCAATAAGGAAGTTTAACCTGCTACTCGCACCGTTTGCTCCACATCTCGCCGAAGAGCTCTACCACCTCTATGGAAAAGAAGAAAGTATCTTCACCGAAACATGGCCTACTTACGATGAAAATGCAATACAAAAAGAAAAAGCAACAATCGTTATTCAGATAAATGGAAAGGTGCGCTCGAAACTCACGTTTCCCTCACATACGGAAGAGGAAGAAATAAAAAGAATAGCATTCGAGGATGAAAAAATCAAGAAATACACAGACGGAGAGGAAATAAAGAAAATCATCTATGTAAAGGATAAAATCCTGAATATAGTTCTGTAGATGATATTTTCAGGGAATTGGTAATGGGTTTGCCATATGAAGTATATCATTTTCACCACAATGTAATAAAGAAAATTACATATACAGGCAGGACAGTCGATATAACATTTTAGGAAGAAAACATTTTCCTCCGATTTTGTAATTCCAGCTTTTTCTTGAAATTTCTTTCATTTGGTGGTAGAAAAGTGTTCTCTCTATTTTTTATTGTCTTCTCGTTTTTCTCAAATTTTTGACTTGACGGAATGCCTAATAAATGATATATTATAGCAAAGGAGGAAGAATAAGAGAAAGCTGAAAGGAGGCAATGATGAGTGAATTTGCGAATTACTGGGTTATGCGAAAGGAACTATGGAAGAAGTATCCTTATAAGGTAATTGCTCTATGTGATGGGAAAATAATTGCCACAGGTAAAACATATAAAGAAGTATTGCAGAAAGCACACAGCATAGTTGGCGAGAAAAGGTTTATGGTACATAGAGTAGGACCGTTAAAAGAAAGCATTGCTATCTTATAGGGGGTGAGATGGAATTTGAATACAAGAACGGTAAGCCTGTTGTCCCTATTTTAGTGGGTTACAATCAAGAGATTGAATTGACGGGTATCATTGATTCTGGCGCAGACTATTGCACCATACCTATTGATATTTGTGAATATTTGGGTTTTAGGAAGCTCAAGGACATTGAATTAAATATCCCCGGTGGCACTTTAGTAGCACCAATCTTCAAAGGTATGGTTGGTATAAATAACATAAAGAAAGAAATAGATATAGCAGGATTAAGTATGCCGTCAAGTGTAAATGTTGATTCGCTTGTTGGTAGAAATTTTTGGGGAGAATTGGATATTTATCTTCTTGGAACAAAGAAGAAATTGATAATAGATATATAAAAATTCAAGTAACAGTCCTATCTTGCGAAGACACCTGAGGTGAAGTATGTTTATGGGAGTAGAAAGAGTATTGCAATGGAGAAAGATGTGGTAGCTATTTAAATAAAACTAATCGGCTAAATGTAATATATAGGGGGACGAATCAGTGGTTAGGTTCTTCCCAGAACCTATCGCAAAAAAGGAGATAGTATGAAAAAAAGAAATATCCAGGTTGAAGATTTTCTAAGGTTTAAATTCGTCAATGTGGTCGAATTTTCACCCGATGGAAAAAATTTTATATATACGGTAAAAAAGTGCGATAAGAAAAAGAATAAATACTTCACCAACCTTTTTCTTGCATCGACCGATGGTGCTGAAATTTACCAGTTTACCTATGGTGATGAGAATGATACATCTCCAAAGTGGTCACCCGATGGCAAATGGCTCGCATTCCTTTCAGACAGGGAGGAAAAAACCAATGTTTATGTTATACCAACAAAGGGAGGAGAATCAAAAAGGATTACAGATTTAGAGGGTATCATTACTAATCTTGAATGGATGCCCAACAGTAAAAGCCTCATTTTCTCCTTTTGTCCAAAGGATAAAGAAAAAAAGAAGAAGGACTTAAAAGGTGCACCACTCGTGCGGGAAATAGATAGGATGTATTACAAGGCAGACGGGAGTGGCTACAGACCCAAAGGGAAATTTCATATCTATAAGGTCAATGTAAAATCTGGAAAGAAACAGCAGCTTACAAAATCCGAATGGGATGATTTTTCAGCCATACCCTCTCCAAATGGTAAAAAAATTGCTTTTGTTTCAAACAGGCATAAGGATTATGAATATAATATGAACCTCTTCGATATATGGACTATCGACCAGGACGGGAAAAACCTAAAAAAAGTTTCTACCCCAAAAGGACCGAAGTGGTCTATCTCCTGGTCTCCCAATGGAAAATACATCGCATATATTGGGAATGAACATTACAAAGATTATACTGGAGCCATAAATCATTACTTATGGATTGTTCCTGTAAAAGGTGGAAAGGCAAGAAAACTTTCAAAGGATTTTGACAGAACCTTAGTAAATGTCTCTGTCGATGACATTGGAGAATCCTTTAATTCATTTCCTCCCTGCTGGAGCGGGAACGGAAAAGAGATAATATTCAGTGCATCGGATGAGGGCAATCATCACCTTTTCAGTATAGATGTCAAAACCAGAAAGATAGAAAAAATAACAGAAAAGGATATGCAGCTCTATAACTATTCCTATAATCAAAAGAGGGATAAATTAGTATTCACATATTCTCAACCAACATCCCCTGCAAATATTGCTGTTATGGGGAGAAGGACAAAAAGAACAGAATTAAATATTAATTATAACGAGCAATTCCTGAAGGGAATAAGATTATCGGAGCCTGAAAGATTCTGGTTTAAGGGTGCCAAAGGAGATAAAGTAGAGGGCTGGATTTTGAAACCACCGAATTTAAAAAAGAATAAGAAATATCCTCTGATTGTCGAGGTGCATGGAGGACCACATGCTCAGTATCCAAACTCTTACTTCCATGAATTTCAGATGCTTGCTGGCGCAGGTTATGTTGTCTTCTACTCGAATCCACACGGAAGCCAAGGATATGGTGAGAAATTTGCCAGGGCACTCGTAAACAACTGGGGTGTACCTGATTCCAAAGATATTATGAACGCTATTACTATACTTTCCAAAAAGAGATATATAGATAAGAAAAGGATGGGTGTCACAGGAGGAAGTTACGGTGGGTTTATGACAAACTGGCTCATCGGACATACAGATATTTTCAAAGCAGCCTGCACACAAAGATGCGTCAGTAACCTTATAACGATGACAGGCACATCCGATGGTGGATTTATGATGGCAAAGGAATTCGGGAAACCCTGGTGGAAAGACTTGCAAAACTACTGGAGAATGTCTCCCCTGAAATTTGTTAAAAGAATGAAGACACCCCTTCTTATTATACATAGCGAGAATGATTTCCGTGCACCTATTGAGCAGGCAGAGCAACTCTATATTGCACTCAAACTTCAAAAAAGAGAGGTAAAGTTCATAAGATACCCTGAAGAATCCCACGGTCTTTCAAGGCACGGCAGACTCGACAGAAGAATAGACAGATTAAATAAAATCCGCGGATGGTTCGATACTCACCTAAAAACAAAGAAAATATGATATGTTTTGACAATAATGGAGTAGCGAAACCCTGAGTTTCCTCCCTATTCGGTTACCCAGACCACTATACTGTCCATCACCATTGCTCCAATAGCACCGATTGCTCTATCATCATCTATAACATCATAATCTCCGCTAAAGAAAGCATTGTAATCATTCTCATCATATCCAACAACACATACAGTATAGATTGTATCCTTTTCGATGAAAAGGTCGCGCGCAAGGAATATATTCATAACAGTATCAAGTCCAACCGCAAAATAGTTAAGACTGTCAAACATTCCTGTTATGTAAGCATAGACAAAACAGGTATTCTTATAGCAACCTCCACAACAGTTCCAGATTGAGTTCCTTATTGCCCAGGTAAAATGTTCTGTTGGTGCTTATATCAAGCCTGAAGTAAGATGGAAATCTTAAACCATTCTTTTTACTTTGTAACTCCCACCATATAGGGGTATCATCTCCTGTAGGTTGTTCCTCCTGCGCAAACCAAATAGGTTGAAGCAATAAGCCATGCCATAGAACACTATTTACCAAACTTCCGAGCACCAAAACGAGTCAGTATGACACCACCAAGACCAACCATAAACACAATGTAAACAATGATAAAACCGAGAAAATTCAGAAACCCTCCTGCTGCGTTGAATAGACCACCTGGTAGGGCAACCAATCTTCCCAGAAAAGGAATAACCTCGATAATTGCAAGTCCGAGTAAAGCAAGGATGTAAGGTGACCTATCCTTCCAGTCTCTTTTTTCCGCAATTATTTTCCCGATAGTATAGGCGATACATACATATCCAAATATTAGTGCAGCTACAAAAGCAATCCAGAGAACAGGAACGAGAGGTATACCTATGATGAGAACAGCAAGTAGAACAGTGAGTGGAATGATAAGAAGAACACCAAGAAATCCAGCAAGAACCGTTTTCCAGAACTGACTTCTGACTGCATCAGAAACCTTCTCTACACCACCTCTGAAAAGAATTATTATGATTAAGATTAGAACAATCAATGCTACAACCATCACAAAAAAGAGGGCTAATCTAAAAAACCTTTTTCCAAAAGGATGTATAAATGGTTTTCTTACAACATCCCCTCTTCCAGGATGGGTATATTTGAACACAAAAGGAAGTATCGAACTTATAACAGGAAGAGAGATATTCACAATCTCCCCTTTTACTTCAGCCCCCTTTTCCCTCGAAACACTACCTCCTATACAGACAAGGTCACCCTTTATAACTGCAGTGCTTTCAACATCTGCATTACCACCAATTATGACAGCATCCCCGAGTAAGTTACCGGATATATGGAAGTTGCCGCCGATACAAACGGCATCACCATTAGCCAAACCCTCTATGGAAAGATCTCCTCCCATAACAACTATATCACTGGCTGCAGTATCCTCGGATAAAAGAGTAAAGTCTTCGCCCATCTTTACAATCCCATTTTCATCATCTTCACTAGGTATACTATCTATGGCTGAACTATCCTCCTCTTCTCCTATTTGAATATTAATAAGAGGTTCAATCGTTGCTGAAAAGAGAAAAGAAGAGATAAAGAGTATTGTAAATATTGTAAAAATCATTCTTATGTTTTTCACAAACCCACTCCTTTTTTTAATTGTTAAAATTTCACCGGCTCCATTCCATACTTTTCCCTTCCTTTTAACAACCCCAGCAGGAGCAATGTGAGAATCGATGCGGTAAAGACAATAGCGAGTAGTATAAAAGGATTGGCGAAAGTTAGGATAATATCATTTAGATGTTCTGCCAACTTGATGAAACTAATAAACTCTATAACCCTGGCGTATATTTTTGCAAAGAATTGACATACCGTCATAATGCTCATCTTTAATGTGATGAACCTTACAAAAGATTGTGCTGTAAAATAGAGAATAGATGAAAAGATGCCCATAGAGAGAATTAAAAAAACTTTTACATATATTGGTAAATAAAAAATACCCAATTTTTTATATATCCTTCTCTCCAATCCATGTGGGGCAGGCACATCTGGAAGTTTTTGAAGAAGAGAAAAAAAGTAATCATCTACTTCAGGTTTTTTAGCCATTTTTATTTCCTTGTGCAAAATTTTCCTTATCCTTTTCTCTAAGTTTTTTCTTTAGTTGCGCCCTTGCCCTGTGAAGCCAGACTTTAATGGTCCCTATCGGAACCTTCATTATTTCTGCAATTTCTTCGAGCTTCATCTCTTCTTTATGTTTTAAGAGGATAACCATACGATAATTTTCAGGCAGAAGTTCTACTTCTTTATTTAAGTTTCGTATCCTTTCATCTTGAATGATTCGCTCCATCTGAGAAATTTGCTGTTTACCAATATCGCTTTCAAACAGTTCAGACTCTTTTATATGTTTCTTCTTCCTTAAGAAATCTATACTATGATGCGAGGCAATGGTAAAAAGCCAGTTCTTAAATGACTTCTCTTCCTTAAAGCTGCTTAAACCGTTAAATGCCTTTATGAAACTTTCCTGGGTTAAATCCATAGCATCTTCTTCGTTTTGCACCATTCGGAGGATAAAAGAAAATATTCGGTCCTTATATCTTTTAACAAGCGGGCTGAAATCATTCTTTTTACCACTCTTAACTCTCCTTATCCAGTAAATATCTTCTTTCACTTATCTTCTTTTCAATTAGTTATACGAAAATTTCTTAATTTGGTTTCAAAAAATTTAAGAACATCTCATCTCGAGCCCCGAAAGTGTCATTCTGAACTTGGTTCAGAATCCCTATAAAAACCCTCATGTAAATCTTCCCAGCAGGGATTATATTGATTTATTAAATTTTTCTTCCATTCTCTATGCCAGTTTTTAAGTTGCTTTTCTCTTTTTATGGCGCTTTTTACATCATTTGTCACCTCGTAATAAACAAGTTTATTCAGATTATACTTCTTTGAAAAACCTTCAACTAATTTATTTTTGTGCTCAAAGATTCTGCGTTTGAGATTATTTGTTACTCCTACATAAAGGACTTTATTGGTTTTGTTTGTAAGAATATAGACATAGAATTGTTTATTCATATGAAAGAGTTAATTTAGATGCTGAACACCAAGATCCTGAAATGAACCTGTCCTGATGAATATCAGGATTCAGAATGACAGTTCCTGTTTGTCACCCTGAACTCGTTTCAGGGTCTGAACACCGAGATCCTGAAATAAACCTGTCCTGATGAAGATCAGGATTCAGCATGACAATTTTATGGGCACTTGCAATGCTGCTTATTCACTTTACTCATCAATACCCTCTGCGGTTTTTTTCTCTCTTGCTGCAAACACCGATACCCATATACTGATTTCAAAAAGAATAATTAAAGGACCCGCCATCAAGAGTTGAGTGAAAACATCGGGTGGTGTCAACATTGCAGCAACAATAAAAATTAAAACGATAGCAATTCTTCTACCTTTTCTCAAGAGCTGTGGTTTCAATATTTTCATCTTCGTAAGGAAGAATGAGACAACGGGCAATTGGAATATAATACCGAATGCAAATAGTATCTTAGCTATGAAGGCTATATAGTTCGCTATCGAGAGTGTTGCATGTATCTTCTCTGTCGCAAAACCAAGAAGAAATTTTATTCCAACGGGTAGAACAACAAAGTAAGCAAAGAGAGCACCAGAAAAGAAGAAAAGGGATGAGAAGAATACAGCCCAGAAGAAGTATTTTTTCTCGTGCATATAGAGAGCTGGCTTAACGAATCGCCAGAACTGATAAAAGATAAATGGTAATGCGATGAAAATACCGCAGATAAGGGAAACCTTCAATTTTGTTACGAAAGCCTCTGTCGGAGCGAGGAAAACAAGATTTTCAATCGGTTTCGTCAGAAACTCAGTAACATAAGAAGAGAATATGTAGCCAACTATTGCACCAATTATGACTGCAACTATGGAGTAGATGAGCCTTTTCCTCAATTCCTCGAGATGTTCAAGGAAACTCATCTTCTTTTTTTGTTTTTCTTCTTTCCTTTCCTTCTTGCTTTCTGCCATCAAACATACTCCCTGTTTATAACCTTCCAGAATTTAGCATCTTACAGCACAAATGTCAAGAAGAAAGATTGAAGAACCAACAGTAGAGAGTTGACAGTTAACAGTTGACAGTTGATAGAAGTAGCCGCAAGCTTTAGAGACCGTGCCAAATTATGAATTTCCACATGGTAGCCGCAACCTTTAGGTTGCGTAATTTATTGTATAATATGGAGTTAAGTCCGCAGGCTAAAGCCTGCGACTACCTAAACGCGGTATTTTGGCACAGTCTCTTTAGCCTGCGAAAAGTAAGCAGTAGGCAGAAAACTGAAGAGCGATGAGTGATGAACGTATCGGAGTGTCTGTGTAACGGA
>Ga0209121_10001078_pt1 | contig 28614 bp, 28 predicted proteins | sample Cruoilmetagenom3_FD_187292 | JGI IMG/M metagenome (GOLD analysis project Ga0209121, IMG submission 187292) | Oil polluted marine microbial communities from Coal Oil Point, Santa Barbara, California, USA - Sample 3 (SPAdes) (version 2) | ecosystem: Environmental > Aquatic > Marine > Oil seeps ...
AGCTTGTTCTGTAGCAGCAGCCTCGGCGGCAGCAGCTTCAGTGGCAGCTTGTTCTGTAGCAGCAGCCTCGGCGGCAGCAGCTTCAGTGGCAGCTTGTTCAGCGGCGGCGGCTTCAGCGGCAGCAGCAGCTTCAGCGGTCACAGCGTCGGCAGCAGCGGCAGCCTCGGCCAACGCGGCTTCGGCAGCGGCAGCTTGTTCGTCAAGCAACGCTTGCGCGGCAGCGGCAGCCTCGGCCGCTTCCGCAGCGGCTGTTTGTTCGGCCAAGAGGGCGGCGGCGGCTTCTATTGCGGCTGTTTCTTCAGCAGCAGCCGCGGCTTCAGCGGCGGCTTGCGCGGCAGCGGCGGCGGCCGCTTCTTCGGCAGCTTTTGCGGCTGCAGCTTCTGCAGCGGCAGCGTCAGCGGCGGCTTGCTCAACTGCAGCTTGCTGCTGCTTCGCATCAAAATATTTATATCCGCCAAAGGCAACTACAGCCGCTACAGCGATGATAAGGATCATCTTCATGCCACCACCACCACCTTTTACTTCATTCTCGTCGCTCATATCTGATCCTTTTTCCTAAATATTCGCTTAGACTACCCGCAGCCCAAAACGCCACGCATTCAACGGATTTATTGGCTTTTCCACAACGGATTGCAAGGGTTTCACCACGGAACCACGTGTTTTCCGCATTATAACCGCTAAATTTGCCGATTTCCAGCGCGCGCCAGCAAGATTACAGGCAATAGTCCGGCGAGCGTGACCAACAGCGCCGCCGGTGCGGCCTTCTCCAGGTTTTCCAGCGAGGCTTGCCCGTAGACCTGCGTTGCGAGGGTATCAAAGTTGAAGGGTCTCAAGATCAGCGTTGCGGGCAACTCCTTCACCGAATCAACAAAAACCAGCAGGGCGGCGACCAGAACCGAGCCTTTGATCAGCGGCACATGCACCTCCCACAGGGTTTGCCAGCTGTTCCGCCCGAGCGAGCGCGCCGCCATATCCATTGACGGGGTCACACGGCCAAGCGCGGAATCTATCGCCCCTTGCGGGATGGCAAAGAACCGCACCACATAAGCAAACATTACCGCTGCGGCGGAACCGGTCAGCAATAGTCCGATATCAAAACCAAACCAGGCCTCGATGGTATCAGCCAGCGCATTGTCAAACGCCCCAAACGGAATCAAAATACCAATGGCAAGCACCGCCCCCGGCGCGGCATAGCCGATCGCTGTGACCGGCATTAAAAGCCGCGGTAACCGGCGCTTGGAGTTCCGCACGCCGTAAACCATAAACAGCGCGCCGAGCACGGTGAGCGCTGCCGCGCCAGAGCCAAGCAGTAGCGTGTTTTTGACCGCCAGCCAAAGCTTGGGTTCAAGCCACTGGTTGAGGTGGTCAAAGGCCAAGGTTGAAATCACGCCAACGGGGAGAAGAAAACCGGCGATAAACGGCAGGGCGCATACCAGTGTCGCCAACAGTGCCCCGCCCCCATGCAGCGTCTCGGGGGCAACCGGCGTAATCTTGGCTGAAAGGTTGTGAAACCGCCGCTGCTTGCGGCTGTACTTCTCAAACACAGCCAGCACCAGCACAAAGATCAGGATCACCGTCGCGATCTGCGCCGCGCCACCCGCATTGTAACCTTGTAGCCAGACGGTAAAAATTCCGGTGGTCAGGGTTTGCACCGCAAAAAACTCCACAGTGCCAAAATCATTCAGCGCTTCCATCATCACGATCGCCAGACCGGCAGCGATTGCGGGGCGCGCCATCGGCAAGGCCACCCGGAAAAAGCTGCGCCAAGGCCCACAGCCAAGCGCACGTGAAACTTCGATCATACTCGCGGACTGCTCCCGAAACGCCGCCCGCGCCAGAAGGTAAACATATGGATAGAGCGAAAGAATAAGCACCAAAGCCGCAAACCAGATGCTCCTGATCTCGGGGAACCAGTAATCGCGCGAGGTTTGCCAGCCAAAAAGCTCCCGCAATGTGGTTTGCACCGGCCCCGCATATTCCAGAAAATCAACAAGCGCATAGGCGCTGATATAAGCGGGCAAAGCCATTGGCAAGAGGAGCAGCCATTGCAGCACCCCGCGCAACGGGAACCGCTTCATCACTACCAGCCAGGCCGTGCCTGTACCGATAATGCCGGTGCCAAGGCCCACCATAACCATCAGCGCCACCGAGTTCCTCAGGTAGCGTGGCAGGGTTGTGGCCAACAGGTGGCCCCAAATATTTTCCGTCGGGAAAAACGCGATCCACAGCACAGCAACCAGCGGTAACAGTACCAATGCCGCAATCACAAAACTACCAACCGACCAAAGGTCGACTCGGCGCGCCTTGCGTGCATTCGGGTGGGATGTTATCGCGGTATCCATAAATGCCTCAATAGGCTGCTTTCTGGGCAAAAGTCCAGCCACCACAACCGCGCAGGAACCCCGATGACCAACATGACCGAACGCGCCAAGGCGCTTGATGAAGCCGACCCGCTCCGCGCGGTTCGCGATGCTTTTTTCCTTCCCGAGGGCATGATCTATTTTGACGGCAATTCACTGGGGGCCATGCCCAAGTCGGCCTTGGAGATTGTGAGCGAAGCCACACAGCAGGAATGGGCCACCGATCTGATCACCAGCTGGAACAAAGCGGGCTGGTTTGCCCTGCCAACCGAATATGGTGATATGCTCGCTCCTGCGATTGGCGCGTCAGCCGGTGAGGTCGTGATCTGCGATTCGACCTCGATTAATCTTTACAAAGCGCTGTTTGCCGGGCTCAGCCTGCGTCCCGAGCGCTCGGTGATTGTGGCCGAAGCCAGCAGCTTCCCAACCGACCTTTATATGATTGAAGGTGCGCTCTCTTCCCGCCCCGGGCTTGAAATGCGCCTGAGTGAGGACAACCTGATCGACTTGATCGACGAAAGTGTTGCGGTGGTGCTGGTTAATCATGTGGATTACCGCTCGGGCCAGTTGGCCGATGTTACCGCCATCACCGCCAAAGCCCATGAAATGGGCGCTGTGGTGATCTGGGACCTGTGCCACAGTGCTGGCATTATGCCGGTTGATCTCAATAAACATAATGTCGATCTCGCGATCGGATGCACCTATAAATACCTGAACGGCGGCCCGGGCGCACCGGCTTTTGTCTATTGCGCCGCCGAGCACATCCCCCACATTTCACAACCGCTTTCCGGTTGGTGGGGGCATGCCCAGCCTTTTTCTTTTGAAACAGGCTATGCGCCGGATGCCGGAATTCGCAAGTTCTTGTGCGGCACCCAGCCGATTCTTTCCTTTCGCGCTTTGAAAGCGGGGCTCGACGTGTTGGCCCCGCTCGACATCAAGGATATCCGCGCCAAGAGCCAATCTCTCACGTCGCTGTTTATCGAGCTGGTCGAGGCACAAGTGCCCGGCCTCACCCTCGCCTCACCGCGTGAGGCGGAATTGCGCGGCTCGCAAGTTTCCTTTAGCCACCCCGAGGCCTACCCGATCGTGCAGGCCCTGATCGAGCGCGGCGTAGTTGGTGATTTTCGCATGCCCAACATCCTGCGCTTTGGCTTCTCGCCGCTCTATCTGAGCCACGCCGACGTGGTGGAGGCCGTCACAAGACTTTCCGAAATCATGGAAAGCGGTGTTTGGAAAGAGCCGCGCTTTCAGGCGCGCAGCGCAGTGACCTAGTCAGCATCCGGGCTATCGTCATAGCGGTCTGAAAGGATCCGCTCGGCATTGCCTTTCGGGTCATCATACTGGTGGTTTTTGAGCGCCCAGAAAAAGGCAAACAGCCCGATCCCGCCCAGAATCAGTGAAATCGGAATGAGCACAGCGAGAATGTTCATTTCATCCGTCCAATCCGCATGGAGTTCAAGGACACCGTTATCGAACTGGCTGACATCGCAAGCGCCGCCATCAGCGGGGTTGCGAATCCGGCCAGTGCCAGCGGCACCGATATCATATTATAAACCGCGGCAATCGAGAAGTTCTCGATAATGCGGCGCTTGGAGGCCGTGGCGATTTTGTGGCTTTTTGCGATCTGCATCAGATCGTCGTTAATGATAATCATGTCCGCACTCGAACGGCTGGCATCGACAGCCGAAGCCGGTGAGATAGACACATGCGCCGCCGCGAGGGCGGCCGCATCATTGAGCCCGTCCCCAACCATCAGAACTTTGTGGCCCGCCTGTTCCATCGCCATCAGGGCATCCACCTTTTCGGCAGGGGTTGCGCCCGCGGTCCAGTGTTCAATTCCGGCCTCCTTGGCCATTTTTTGCACCGCACCCGGAACATCGCCAGAGAGCAGATGCACAGAAAGCCCCGCGCCTTGAAGCGCCGCGACTGTCGCAGCGGCCTCGTCCCTGAGTTGATCCTCAAACAGAAAGGCTACCGGCTCGGCTTCACCAATTTTCAGCCAAACCGAAGTTTGGTCACCAGCTTTGGCCCCACACCAGTCAGCGCGCCCAAGCCGGACCGCTTCACCATTCAACTCGCCAGAGGTCCCGAAGCCCGGGTGCTCCACAATATCAGCCAGTTCAACATCGGAGGAGAAAGCAGCGGCAATTGCTTTTGAAAGCGGGTGTGCGGAATGCTGCGCCAGCGAGGCCGCAACTTGCTGGTCGCGCCCGGAAATCTCTTTACTGTTCATCAAAGCCGGCTTGCCCGTGGTGAGCGTGCCGGTTTTGTCAAAAACAACGGTATCAATCTCGGCCAACCGCTCCAGCGAGACACCATCTTTGAGCAGCACACCTTGGGCAAACAACCGGCCCGAGGCGGCGGCCAATACGGCAGGAACCGCTAGTCCAAGCGCGCACGGACAGGTAATAATCAAAACAGCCGCCGCGATATTAATCGCCAACCGCCAGTCACCGGTGGCAAACCCCCAGCCGAGGAACGCCGTAAAGGAAAGGATATGCACCAAAGGCGCATAAATCTGCGCCGCTTTTTCAGCCAGTGAGGTATAGCGGTTGCGGGTGCTTTCAGCGGTTTCAACCAATCGCGTGATCTGCTTGAGCAGGGTTTCCTCACCCAGGCCTTCGGCGCGAATGCGCAGTGGGCCGGAAATATTGAGCATACCGGCGCGCACAATAGCGCCCTCGCCCACCGCTTGCGGCAGGGTCTCTCCGGTCAGCATCGAGGGGTCAAGCTCGCTGTCGCCCCATGTCACCACCCCGTCAGCGGGCAGGCGCTCCCCGGGGGCCACAGCCAGAATGTTGCCCTCGCGCAACGCGTCCAGCGGCACAACTTCTTCCACGCCTTCATCGGTGATACGGCGGGCTTTTTGCACCTCAAGCGCGGCCAATTCAGACGCTGCCGAGCGCGCAACCGCGCGGGTCCGGAAGTCAAGATAGCGGCCAATAAGCAGGAAAAATGTGAGCGAAAGTGCGGCATCAAAATAGGCGTGGTCGCCGCCTTCCATGGTTTCATATAGCGAAACCCCGCCCGCGAGCAGGATCGCCAATGAAATCGGAACGTCCATATTGAGTCGCCCGCTGCGCAGGGCGCGCCAAGCTGATTTATAAAACGGGTACCCCGAAAAAACGATGACAGGCAGCGCAATCGCTGCGGAAATCCAGTGCATCAGGTCGCGGGTAGACCCCTCAGCCCCGGCCCAGACCGAGATCGAAAGCAGCATGACATTCATCATCGCGAATCCGGCCACACCGAGGCGCGCCAGCAGGTCCCGCCCGGCTTTCTCGGTCTCGCTTTTTTCCAGCACGGCGCTATCGAGCGGTTTGGCAGGGTAGCCAAGCCCGTCAAGTTCTGTGATCAGCTCATCTTCGATATCGGGGAGATCAGCGGCGGTGATCGAAACCCGTTTCAGGGTCAGGTTCACCCGTGCGCCAAACACATCCGGTCGGGCCGCGAGCGAGCGCTCAACGGCGGCAATACATGCCGCGCAATGCACCGTCGGGATGGAAAGCTCCACCCTTCGCATAACCACATCTTCAGGGTCCAGCTTGGGCAGCAGCTTCTCTTGGTTGGGCAGCGCCACACAAGCTGGACACGCTGCCATGGATGGCGTTTCCGCGTTCATGTCAGTCAGCTTCTACCGTCAAAGGTAACCTTTGTTTATAGAGTGTGCCGTCTTGGGCAGTTGCATCCAGAAACAGCCGCCATGGCCCCGGAGTCAGAGCCGCTTCGGCCCGGTATTCTTCCCCGACAAGGCGGAAGGTCAGCTCAATATCCTCTCCGGCAAAAGTTGGCCGGCCGATCTTGGCAACAATGTTGCCTGGCAACACCACGCCATTGGCGTCTTGCAATTGCAGAACCAACTCGCCTTCGTCATAGGCAATTTCGGATTCCCAACCCAGCGCACGCTGGGCGCTGGCGCGTTCGTTAAACTGCTGGGAGGCAACATAGGAATTGTCGACCTCCAGCCCCGGAAAGGTGCTAACGGCAGAAAACGCCATGTAGCCATTGACCGCAATAATCACACCGAAAAATGTGATCATGATTAAGAGCATTTTGCGCCCGGTAAATTCTTTGGGTTGTGCCATAGTCATTCTAGCCCCCTCGGCCATTAAACACCGTGTCGGTAAAGGATGTAGTGCCGGTTTCTACGTTTTCAATCCGAACCCGTACAGGTGAGGAATCCGATGTTGTGAATTCACTCCCTTTCGGGCTGGTAATATAGAGCCGGACTTTGGTGGTTTCGTCCGCTGCGGCAAGAACCTCGGTCCCGTCGATGCCTTCCATTTCGACAATCAGATCATCGGCAATAGCTTCAACCGAAAGGGCAAATGTCATGTCATCCCCCTGCATGTTCCGCATCCGCACATCATAGGCATTGCGCACCGAACCGTCAGACAAAACGATGAAAGTCGGGTTACGAACCGGAGAAACCGACAGGCCGATATCTGTGCGCACCAAAAGGGCGACCAGCAAAGCCAAACCCACAGCGCCCCAGAGCGAGGTGTACAACAGGGTCCGCAGGCGGAATACGTGTTTGAAGAGCGAGCGCGGGGCCTGGCCCGCTTTTTCGCGCTCCATGTCCGAGAAAGCCAGATAATCAATCAAGCCGCGCGGCTTGCCGATTTTGGTCATCATGTCATCACAGGCGTCAATGCACAGTGCGCAGGTTATGCATTCCAGCTGCTGGCCATCGCGGATGTCAATGCCGGTCGGGCATACGTTCACACAGGCCATACAGTCGATACAATCCCCGAGGTCATCGCGGCTTTTCCCTTTGCCGCGCGGCTCACCGCGCCAGTCGCGGTAACCTACCGTTAGGGTTTCCTCATCCATCATCGCGGCCTGAATGCGCGGCCACGGGCAGGCATAAATGCAAATTTGTTCGCGCATGAATCCGCCAAAAACAAACGTCGTTGCGGTCAATACCGCAACGAACATGTAAGCGGTGAAATGCGCCTCACCTGTGAACAATTCGACCGCCAGCGTTGGGGCATCCGCAAAGTAGAAAACCCAGGCCCCACCGGTGGCGGCGCCAATCAACAACCACGCGATCCATTTGGTTAAGCGCAACCGGGCTTTGTGAAAGCTCCACTTGGCCTTGAGCAACCGAATGCGGGCATTGCGGTCCCCTTCGATCCAGCGCTCAACGAGGATGAAGAGATCGGTCCAAACCGTTTGCGGGCAAGCATACCCGCACCAGACCCGACCCAAAGCCGACGTAAACAGGAACAGCCCAAACCCCGCCATGATGAGTAGGCCGGCAATAAAATAAAACTCGTGGGGCCAGATTTCGATCCAGAAAAAGAAGAAGCGTCGGTTTGCCATATCCAGCAAAACAGCTTGTTCGGGGAGGTTTTCCCCACGGTCCCAGCGGATCCAGGGCAGGATGTAATAGACCCCGAGCATCAACCCCATTAACCACCATTTAAGGGTGCGGAACTTTCCTTTAACTTTGCGCGGAAACACAGGCTCGCGGGCGGCATAAAGGCTTTGCCCTTTATTTGATTCGTTCGACACGTTATTTGGCTCCAAATATGGAAAATGGCCCTTGTTCGGGCCAAGCTTTGCACGGGAATACGCCCTTATTGCGCGAGGTATCCTTGATCTCGATCAATAAACACATAGCACATTGCCGCAGCAAAGAAAAAAGCCTGATCACACTGTGGTGACCAGGCATAAAGGTTGCGCCAGCGAGGCGCGAGGGGAGTGAGGTGGGGCTAGCCCCACATCAAAAGTCAAAAACCGTTAGAACCTAACAATCTTGGCTTCGCAAAACCTGTCTATCGGTGATTCGCCTTCAGGTAATTGACCCAAATCAAGTTAGTGAAATTAAACGAAAAAAAAGGCCCGGCACATTGTGCCGGGCCTTTCAGAAGCGTGAGTGATGCTTCTTCCTCTATTCACCGCCACCAAGCGAGTGAATGTAAACAGCGGCTTGGCGAACCTGCGCTTCGGATAGACGGCCAGCCCAAGCCGGCATCTCGCCAAAGCGCGCAAAGGTAATGGTCTCCTCCAGCGTTGCCGGATCAGACCCGTAAAGCCAAATCGCGTCCGTCAGATTCGGCGCTCCGACAAAGCGATCACCGGTGCCATCATCCGCGTGGCAAGCCGCGCAGTTGTCAAGGAACAGAATCTCGCCTTCTTCGGTTTTTTCTGCGCCGTTGATCTCGGAAAGCGCCCCGACATATTGCACAAGCCCGGCAATTTCCTCATCTGTGAGGAATTCGCCAAAAGCAGGCATGTCCGACAGGCGGGTATCTAGATCGGCTTCATGGCGAATACCATGGTTGATCGTCGTGTAGATGTCCTCCATGGAGCCGCCCCAGAGCCAGTCATCATCGATCAGGCTGGGATAGCCAACGGCACCGTTAGCCCCCGCACCGTGGCACTGCGAGCAGAAGGTCGCGAAAACCGCTTTACCACCGTTATAGGCAAAACCGTCTGCCTCGCCGCCGACCAGCTCATCTCCGGCAATTGCAGCCAGTTCAAGCTCGTTGATCCGCTCAATAAGCGGCGCGTTTTGCGTGTTGACCGCTTCAATATCGGCAGCCACTTCCTCGCGTGAGGAATAGCCGAGCAAGCCCGGCGTGGCCCCGTTGATCAGAGGGATCGCCGGGTAGGCAATCATATAGCCAATGGCCCAGATGATGGTCAGATACAGGGTAATCAACCACCAGCGCGGGAGCGGGTTATTGAATTCTTCGATCCCGTTCCAGGAGTGGCCAGTTGTTTCTGGATCTTTTTTCTCAGGTGTTTTAGCCATTATTTCTCTCCTGAATTGTCTTCAACCAAGACATCGTCATCCCGCAAGGGAAGGTTACGCAAATGGTCATAGGCTTTTTTGGTGCCGGGCCGGAAGGCAAAGATAACGATACCAATAAACATAAGGAACATGATCAACATGAACCAACTGTCCGCCAATTCTCTTAAAATCGTATACATCAGATCCTCCTAGCGGCTGGCATCGGGTTCAAAGGTAGAGAAATCTACCATTGTGCCCAAGACTTGCAGATAGGCGACCAACGCATCCATTTCGGTCAGTTCTTCCTGACCGTCAAAGTTGCGTGCCACAACGTTTTCTCCGTAATTCGCGTACAGGTTATCAATCCCGTCGCTATAAGGATCAAGCTGGGCCAGCAGGTCTTCTTTGGCGGCGGCGATCATCACATCTGTGTAAGGCACACCCACCATCGAGTCAGCAACAAGCCGGTCTTCGATATATTTGATGTCCAGTTTGGTGTGTGACAGGAACGCATAGGATGGCATGATCGACTCAGGCACAACGGCGCGCGGGTCAACCAGGTGGTCCACATGCCACTCATCCGAGTAACGGCCGCCAACGCGGGCCAGATCAGGCCCGGTGCGTTTTGAGCCCCACTGGAACGGATGGTCATACTGGCTTTCTGCGGCCAGCGAATAGTGACCATAGCGCTCCACTTCGTCCCGCATAGGCCGGATCATCTGGCTGTGGCACACATAACAACCCTCGCGGATATAGATGTCACGTCCGGTAAGTTCCAGCGGCGTGTAGGGGCGCATGCCCTCCACATCTTCAATGGTATTCTGAAGATAGAAGAGCGGCACGATCTCGACGATCCCGCCGATGGTCACAACAACAAGGCTGAGAACCATCAGGAGAGTCGCGTTACGTTCAATAACGCCGTGTTTATTTAAAAGTCCCATAGTCTCTTTTCCTTATTCAGCAGGCACAGTCGAAGCGGCTGGCTTTGGCGTTGCATCGCCCACCCCTTTGATCGTCATGCGGACGTTGTATGCCATGATCAGCGAACCGGTGAGGAAGAACAAACCACCCACGCCGCGGATAACCAGCAACGAGTATTTTGCCACCACTGTGTCGGAGAAGGCGTTCACAAGGAAACCTTGCGAGTCGACTTCACGCCACATCAGGCCTTCCATAATGCCGGATACCCACATCGAAGACGCATAGAGCACGATGCCGATGGTGGCGAGCCAGAAGTGGTAGTTCACCAGTTTCATCGAGTAAAGTCCGGTGCGGTTCCACAGTTTTGGTACCAGGAAGTAGATCGCCCCGAAAGTGATCATCCCGTTCCAGCCCAAAGCACCGGAGTGCACGTGGCCAATGGTCCAGTCAGTGAAGTGCGAGAGCGAGTTCACCGCTTTGATCGACATCATTGGCCCTTCAAATGTGGACATGCCGTAGAAAGCCACCGAGATCACGAGAATACGCAGCACAGGGTCTGTGCGGAGTTTGTCCCACGCGCCCGAAAGCGTCATCAAACCGTTGATCATACCGCCCCAGGAAGGCATCCAGAGAATGATCGACATTACCATACCCAGCGTTTGAGCCCAGTCAGGCAGCGCTGTGTAGTGAAGGTGGTGCGGTCCTGCCCAAATATAAAGGAAGATCAGAGCCCAGAAGTGCACGATCGACAGTTTATAGGAATAAACCGGACGGCCAGCCTGTTTCGGAATGAAGTAGTACATCATACCGAGGAAGCCCGAGGTCAGGAAGAAGCCCACTGCGTTATGGCCATACCACCACTGGGTCATCGCGTCTTGTACACCCGAGAACAAAGCCACCGATTTCGAACCGAAGAGCGAAACAGGTATGGCCATGTTGTTGACAATGTGCAGCATGGCAATGGTCAGGATAAACGAGAGGTAGAACCAGTTCGCCACGTAAATATGCGGCTCTTTACGCTTATAAAGCGTGCCCATGAATACGACCAGATAGGAGACCCAAACAACGGTCAGCCACAAGTCGATATACCATTCAGGCTCGGCATATTCTTTGCTCTGTGTTTGACCAAGGACGTATCCGGTCGCGGCAAGCACGATAAACAACTGGTAGCCCCAAAACACAAACCATGCCAGATTGCCACCAAACAGGCGCGTCGCATTGGTGCGCTGGACCACATAAAACGATGTCGCGATCAGCGCGTTCCCGCCAAAGGCAAAAATAACCGCCGAAGTATGCAACGGGCGTAAACGACCAAAGTTCAGGTAAGGCCCTGTCCACTCAGACAGGTTCAACGCCGGGAAGGCCAGCTCAAACGCGATCCAGACACCCACCAGAAATCCGGTGATCCCCCAAAACACAGTGGCAATCACGCCCGCGCGGACAACGCCGTCCATGTATCCGGTTTCCACCGGCACAGGTTTGTTTCCTATTTTGCCAACCTCGCGGATAAACAGATACCCGGCCAACAAAAGAATTATGACCGCATGAACCTGATAAGCCAGATCCCGCGCAAAGTTTGTTGCGATCGCTGCCGCCAGGACAACGAGCCCCAGCACAATCGCCTTAACCATATGTTGCATATTTACGCCCTCATTTCAGAATCGGGTAGATATACACTACCCGTTATTATGAGAGCCTATTGCGGGAATGAGGGTAATTCGACATTGATCCAGATCAAGTCGAGCTTGTATTTCACATAATTTAAGCGATAAATCCGCCGTCCGAATCGTCGGAGGCCTCATTCAGAAGGCGCACATAGTCGGGCACCCGAATATGCCGCGCATCTTCCACTATAATAACGCCCGATTTTTTGAGCGCAGAAACCTGGCGGCTGACGGTTTCAATTGTCAGCCCGAGATAATCCGCCATCTCCTCACGGGTCAGGGGCACATCAAACCGCAATCCGTCTTTGATCGGCTCATCCTCCGCTTCACTCCCCCGACGCGCAAAAAGCACAAGCATACTTGCAATTTTCTCTCGCGCGGTCTTGCGGCCAAGCAGCAGCATCCACTCGCGGGCGGAGTCAAGTTCATCCATCGTCATTTCCAGCAAACGGCGCTCCAGCGCGGGCGTGCTATCAATCAAAGTGTTAAATTTTGCCACCCGGAAATGGCACACCATAACTTCGTTTGCGGCCACCACATCATAGGGCGCTACCTTGCGCCCGGGCCGTCCGATAAAGTCTGAGGGCAGGAGTAAACCAACCATTTGCCGGCGCCCGTCAGCCAGGCTGCGTGATAGCGTCGCTACACCCGAAACAACCGAGCCGATCAAAGGCATCTCCTCACCAGCCCAGACGATGGTTTCGCCAGCCTGATAGGTTTTGTAGGATTTGATATCGTCAAGCTGAAGCAGCTCTGGCTCTTCACAATAAGCACAAATCGCACGCTTTCTGATCGGGCAATCGCCGCAGCGCATATTTGCATCAATTTTTGGCACATGATGTGGCATAAGGTAGCCTACCCTAGGGATTTATTTATGTCTACCTTGATCTTGATCAAGGTTTGGTCTTTTATATGGGGCTATTCGACTTAGATGACAGACCTAAAAGCACTTGAAGCCGCCGGACTTTTTGAAAAAAACGTGCCGCGCTACACAAGCTACCCGACAGCGCCGCATTTTCATGCAGATGTCGGGCGTACGCAGTTTAACCAATGGTTGAGGGCGCTGGACGCCTCAAAACCGGCATCGCTTTATATTCATATCCCGTTTTGTGAAAGGCTGTGTTGGTTTTGCGCGTGCCGGACCCAAGGGGTCAGTTCGCTAACTCCGGTCGAAGCCTATGTGAACGTTTTACTGGAAGAAATAAAAATGTTCAAAGCCGCCCGCCCCGAGGGGTTGAAGCTGGCGCGCCTGCATTTTGGGGGCGGCTCCCCCACGATTCTGACTCCCGACATGATCGACCGTCTGATGGCAGCAATCACCGATGCCACCCCATTTGACGATGATTACGAATTTTCGGTCGAGATCGACCCAACCGCCTGCACCGACGAAAAAATCGCGGCCTTTGCGCGGGGCGGCATGAATCGCGCCAGCATTGGTGTTCAGGATTTTAACCAGCGCGTTCAGGATGCGATCGGCCGCCCGCAAAGTTACGAGCTCACCCGCGAAACCGTGGAAGCCCTGCGCCGCCACGATGTGCCGTCTATCAATCTGGATATGGTCTATGGCCTGCCCTATCAGGACCTCGAAGCCCTGAAAAACACCGTGAATCAGGTTATATCGCTGCTACCTGACCGGGTGGCGCTCTTTGGCTATGCCCATGTTCCATGGATGGCCAAACGCCAGCAAATGATTCCCGAAGAAAGCCTGCCGGATGCCTACGCGCGCTTTGAGCAAGCCGAAACTGCCGCGCAGATGTTCTCCGAGAGCGGTATGGAGGCTATCGGGATCGATCACTTTGCGCGACCGGAAGACAGCCTCGCCCTTGCTGCACGCAGTGGCCATTTGCGCCGCAATTTTCAGGGTTACACCGACGACCGTAGCAACGCATTGATCGGCCTTGGCGCCTCGTCAATCTCGCGCTTTCCTCAGGGTTATATCCAGAATAACGCGGCCACGACCAATTACATCAAATCTATCCAGTCCGGCGAATGGTCCGCCTCACGCGGGTTTGCGCTCGGCTTGGCCGATCAGGTGCGCAACCGCGCCATAGAATCCCTGATGTGCGATTTTGTACTCAATCTGGAGGAGCTCAAAGACTCCTATGGCGACCTTGTAAAACTGATCAAAGCGGACTGCAAGCGCCTGGCAAAAAAGCATCGTGGATTTGTAGAATTCAAAGGTGATCGCTTCACCATCCTGCCCGCCGGCCGCCCGTTAACCCGAATCATCGCTGCCGGGTTTGATGCCTTCAACGCACCCAGCGACCGGCACAGCCGCGCGATCTAAAAGCACCGCGCGGCCAGCCTACACTCGCCCTTCAGCGCCTAAACGATCTTTGGAGTCAACGTGCGTCCGGCAAGATTGCTGTTGCGCCGTTTTTGAATGATCCACTCGGCGAATGCCAGATGAAGCGGCCATGCGGCAACCTGCGTGGCTTCAAAAAGCATATCATGCCCCTCTTCCCCCAAAATCAGGACCATTGGTAGCAGAATAAGGCTCAGTGTCGCGGCTGGCAGAGATATCAAATAGGCGCGGGTCATCCATTCGCCGTGGCGCACAAAGTTCCGTTGCCGCATCGCGCGCAACCCGATGATTATCGCCACAGCCCAAAAGCTGGAGGATATCAACCGCCCCCAGTAGAGCAGCGGGCTGCTAATATCCGGGTGCATCAAGGTCATCCAAATTCCGGCCACAGCGCCCAGCACACCTAGCGGGGCAATCACCCGCCCGCTCCGGCGGTGAAACCGCGGAAACCGCGCCCGTGTGCCGGGCAAAACCTGCAAGGCCCCCAAAACCAAAAAGGCAAGGCTGCCGAAAATATGCAAAAGCAACGGAACGCGGTCCACATAATCGCTGACAAACGCCAGCGCAAATTGACCCGCAACCATAATCTCGACCATACGGGCGGTGCCAAACCCCAGCGGAATCACAAAGATCAGCCCCAAAAATATTGGCAATAGTTTTCCGTTCACAGGCGAAGGTCCCATGGTGAATTCCTTTCAATAGGAGGTTTATTCCGGCCGCAGTTCCCCTGCCCTCTGAATAGAGGTTGTTCATCAAATCCGGATATTGGTATTTATATTAGTAGGTTAACTGGCCTCATCGATGTTGAAGACATCCTCCAGAGGTTTGTCAAAAACCCGCGAAATCAGAATTGCCAGCTCCAGAGTCGGTGAATATTTCGCGTTCTCAATCGCTACAATGGTCTGGCGGGTCACGTTGACACGTTCGGCCAGATCTTTTTGGGTCATTTCGTCCGCATCGAATCTAAGGCGTCGAATATTATTCGTGATTTTCAACTTGCCCATGGCTCAATACCCCCGGCGATAGCTGATAAATTTCACAACATCTGATGCCAGCGAACCCAATGCCATCGAGAAAAAGATGATATTAAACCCCGTAAGGGCAGACCACCCGATCGCAAGGCCGATAATGGTTAAAACAAACCCGCCACCGGCAAAGACCGCCACAGCAACGAAGCTGCGCATATCGAACATCCTGTCCCGCTCGTCCACCTTAAAGCTGGGCTTGGGGTCGCCGGTAAAGATCGCATAGGCGATGTTAAATAGAATTGTGCCACCTATTGTGGCCGCAATCGAAATGGGAATCACCCACACGACCATCCGCGCCCAAACGTTCACCGCATCCGGCCCGTCAAACAGACCCGCCGCGTTCATTTCAAGCAACTTGAGAATGATGTAAGCATCCACCGACAGGTTGATGAGGATGGATACAACGTTATTTCGGTCTTGATAGGTCATGGTTTGGTTCCTGAATAATGGCCACACTTGGCCCGAATGTCTTCCTTTGCATACACCATGTATGTGATTCTATTCTTTGTGTCAAATATTTTATACACGGTGAATATTATTTCATTCACCCCAATTCATCCGAACCCATCACTAGCCACACCAATTGCGCGGGCTTAACAAGCCTCGCGAGACAACAAGCGACATCCGCACTTCGTTCACATTTTTGTAGAGTTGGAGGGGGCCGAAAGCCCTGCAAAGGGTGCGATCTCTTGGGGAAAACGCACCCCTTGCAGAGAATAGGCTTGCTCTAGGCCCATAAGAGCGCGCCAGCTTTCAATGCTCGAAGCCGTGCTTCGAATGAAGGCATACTCCTAAATATCAGCGCTGGCGTCAATCACTATTTTCTTATTTTTTCGTTTTTGTGGGTTTTATGACATCTTTGTGTAAGTTGTGCGTTGGATTTATTACACCCTTGTATATTCGCACCGGTTTGTGCCATAAAACCACCCATAACGAACAATTTCGAACATAGAGCAGCCAATGGCCCAAAATCTTAGGCATGACGAGATCCTTAAAATCGCCCGCGACCTTGGTAAAGTAACCGTTGATGGCCTCAGCCGCGAGTTCGAGGTCACAGCCCAGACCATCCGGCGTGATTTAACCGAGCTATGCGATATGGGCCACCTCACCCGCGTGCATGGCGGGGCCATTCCGCCGTCATCCGTTATCAACCCCGGCTATGAAGAACGTTCACTGCTGGCTGTGCATGAAAAAGAGGCCATGGCCCAGCTTTGCGCCAGCAAAATCCCTGACGGCGCCTCATTGTTCCTTAATATCGGCACCACAACCGAGGCCGTGGCCCGCGCGCTTCTGAACCATAAAAACCTGATGGTGATCACCAACAATTTCAACGTCGCCAAAATTCTGTCAACTTCGCCCCATTCCGAGGTCATCGTAACCGGCGGCGTGTTGCGTCGCTCCGATGGCGGTCTGGTTGGCGATGTCGCCACAGAAATCATCCGCCAGTTCCGCGTAGATTATGCGGTGATCGGCATCGCCGCCATTGCCGATGATGGCATGCTGCTCGAGCATGACTTTCGCGAAGTGCGCGTGACCCAAGCCATCATCGAAAACGCGCGGCAAGCTTTTCTGGTCGCTGACGAAATAAAATTTAACCGCCGCGCGCCAGTGCGGATCGCCAGCCTCGCGGATATGGACGCCTTTTTCACCGACAAGGCCCCGCCCGCGCGGCTACAAAAACTGTGTGATGACCATGAAGTTGCCGTGCATATCGCAAAATAGGGCCGCTTGTGCTGCTTTGTTTTGCGAATTGCCGGATAAAAGTGTATTTGTCTCTTGTAATCAGTACCAGCCTAAGTAAGTTGCTACTCACATCCATGTACGAGGACAAAACAATGGCAAAAACATCAAGCGGCTACTCCTTAGCCCAAATACTTCTGCACTGGGCCATCGCGGCCCTGATCGTATTCCAATATGCGGGCCATGAGGCCATCGTCGAATTTGTAGAGTTGGTGGGGATCACCGCTGCAAGCTCTGGCGAAGTGCCAACCATGGCCCGCGCCCACGTGCTTGTCGGTATCCTGATCGGCGCGCTGATGGTTATTCGCGTGATTCTGCGTTTTGTATCGGGCACCCCGGCCCTGCCAAAAGAAGAAACACCGATGATGAAGCTGCTCGCCCACGCAACACATTTCACGCTGTATGCAGCTCTGTTTTTGATGCCAATGAGCGGTATGGCCGCTTGGTTCGGCCAGGTTGAAACCGCACTGGTCGCGCATAATGTGCTAAAAATTGTTCTGCTGGCTTTTGTAGCGCTGCACGTCGCGGCGGCGCTCTATCACCAGCTTATCCTGAAGAACCATCTAATCAAGCGGATGATGAAACCCGAATAAATAGACTGCGCCGGCGGAGTTTCCTCGCCGGCGCATCTCAATTTCCAGTCATGACGTCTTCGGTGACTTACATTTGAAACGCGAAGTTCACACCAAGACCAAGTGCGGTATTATCTTCCCATGTCCCGGCTGCGCCTGAGGAATCGCCGATCCAAATGTATTTGGCACCGCCCGTTATTTTGGTTGAACCCATTGTGTAGGTCAGGCCAGCTCCCAAGCTAAAGAAACCATCGGTTGGGGCCAAGGGGGATGGCTCACCACCCAGATTCTCTTCATATCCAACAGTAACCGCAGCTGAAAGCGTATCGGACAGTTTGCGGCCGACACCAAGGTTATAAGTGACCCGATCATCGTCATAGTCAACAAGCGAGACACCCAGGTAATTGTTTGGCGTCAAGTGAAACTCAGACCAGTCAACCCAACGAACCGAGCCGAACACTAGGGTTTTCGGGTTTATGCCGGTTTGGAATTCCAGATTTACAGATTGTGGCGTAACAACGTCCATTGTGCTTGCCGTATCCACAGGGATAACAAGGCTATTTTCGATTATGTCGTGGGTTGTTGAGACCTCCGACCGATAGGTGAGCGCGACCCGTAAGGCGATATCGGGAATCTGATAGGCTGCACCCAATACATAACCAAAGCCTGCATCTGAATCTGCGTCAATTGTATACTGGGCCGCCCCGGGAACCGAAGCTGTTGCAGACATGCTCTGATACGTCCCGCCGCCAAAGACAACGATCCTATCTGTCACGTCATAGCTGCCGACAACCGTAATCGCCGAAGAAATCAGGTCCGCCGCTAGGCCAGTGTAGGCCCCTTCCGTATAATCCGCGAGCGAGCCGTAAGGCTGGTCAAAAATAACCGCGAGGCCGATCTTGTCACCAATATCGGTTTTATATCCGCCCGCAATCGCGAAGTAATTCGGGGACATGATGCCGGTATCAGGTCCGAAGGCAACGCCGGAAACCGATGGCGCCGCGAATGACAGCGAAAATTCCGCAAAGTTGCCTTCTTCAAAAATAATATCAACGGATTGGCTGGTCCGCTCGATCCCGCCAGCTTGCACCATTGCGGCGCTGGCCATCAGGGCTGCACCGGCAGCCAAAGTCAGGTTTTTCATAATTTCCTCCCAGAAATCTTTATCCCGATATAGATACCTAGGCGCGTTTCCGCTGGTCAAGAATTACGCTACGGAAGTTGCAAGTATTATCCGTTTTGTGATAATTTTACCGCAATATAGTGTTAAATCCGGTCTCGAAGTGCATACCAGCTCATGGCGAGCATCAGAAGCGGGCTTCTAAGGGCCGGGCCGCCGGGGAAGCGCGGCGGGGTCGCGCTACCCATCAGGTCAAACCGTTCCGCGGTGCCTTGAATGGTTTCCGCCATAATTTCGCCCGCAAGGCTGGCCATGGCCACCCCGTGGCCAGAATAACCCGAGGCGCTCACAATATTGGGGGCCAAGCGGCTGAAATAGGGCATCCGGTTCATGGTAATGGCCAGCGTACCGCCCCAAGCATAGTCAATTCTGGCCGCTTTGAGCTGCGGATAAATTTTCAGCATCGGCTTTTGGGCTTTGGCCGCAATATCCTGCGGAAACCGGTAGCCATAGCTCTCCCCGCCGCCAAAAACCATGCGGTTGTCCGCCGAGCGCTTGAAGTAATTCACCACAAATTTGCTGTCTGCCACCGCAACATCATCGCGGATCAGGCTCTTGGCCACATCCTCGCCCAAGGGTTCTGTTGCCACAATAAAATTGTTGATCGGCATCACCCGCCGCGCCACCTTGGGGGATAGGTTCCCCATATAGCCGTTGCCCGCCAGCACAAGGAATTCAGCCCGCACCGCGCCTTCTTCGGTTGTGACCAGCGGTTTGGCCGCCTTGGCAAAAGCCAACGCTTTGGTGCGCTCGTAAATCTGGACGCCAGCCTTTTGGGCCGCCCGCGCCAGCCCCAATACATATTTCTGCGGGTTCAGATGGCCCGACCCGGTATCGAGCGTGCCACCGCAATAAGCTTCAGAGCCGATATGCGCACGAATATCATCGCTATCCAACGCCGAAATCGAGTCATATCCGTAGCGGGTTTGCAGCATTTCGGCATATTCAAAACTATGGTGCAGGTGCTTGGGTTTCAGTTCGGCATGGATGATCCCGTCGCGCCAGTCGCACTCAATCCCGTGCTTGGCAATCAGCCCACGCACACAATCCTTGCTGGCTTCGGCAAGATCCCAGAGCGCCCGTGCTTTGTCTTCGCCGACCTGTTTTTCAAGATCATCCTGCTCGACCCTCTGGCCCGAGCCCACCTGCCCGCCATTGCGCCCTGACGCGCCAAACCCAACCCGCTGGGCCTCCAGCAATACCACTTTGTATCCGGCCTCGGCCAGATGCAGCGCGGTTGACAGGCCGGTAAACCCGGCCCCGACCACACAAACATCCGCTTCCACTTCACCCTTGAGCGGCGGAAACGGTGCCAGTGGCGTCGCCACGCTTGCCCAGTATGATTTGGGATATTCGCCCGGTTTATCGTTGGAATAGAGCAGGTCCATGCTGGCCTCTTTTTGGTGCTGTGTGTTTTCATGAGTAACCTTGCCAACAAGCCTAATGCAATATTAATATAACGTTCTCCAGCCTTAGCCCCTGCGAACTTTTTTAACCAAGTAAGGAAGCCGACATGTTATCCGACTGGGAAAAATCCGAGTTTTCAACCACCGAGGTTGATGGGAAACCCCTCGCGCGCGATGTTTACACAAAAGGCACGGGGCCGGTGGTTCTGATCATTCAGGAGCTTCCGGGGATAGGCACCGAAACCAAGCGCCTTGCCGATAAACTGATTGCCGCTGGCTTTACCTTGGTCTTGCCGCATTTGTTTGGCCCCATTGGCCGGCTTTCAACAATTTGAAAGCCTTAACACTGCATTCAATGACGATGCCGAACGGATAAAGCTAACCCATGTCGAGGGAAGCAAACACTCTTTATTAACCGTGCATTTCATTGATGAAGCCGGTAGCCCGACGAGCGAGGCGCTGGATGAGGTCATCTCTTACTTCGGCGACAGGTTATCTAAACGTTCAGCAGAAGATGCTCCCGCTCCCACGGGCTGATCACCTGCAAAAACGCCTCGGCTTCGTGGTGTTTGAGCGCGCTGTAAACATCGCTAAACCCTGTGCCAAGCACCTCGCGCAGTTCAGGTGCGCGGGCAAAGGCATCCAGCCCGCCAAGCATCGAGCGCGGCAGATCATAGTCTGCCTCATAGGCTTCGCCTGTCATCTGGCTGCGGGGTTTCAGCCCTTGCTTCATACCGAGATACCCGCAGGCCAGTGAGGCGGCAATCCCGAGGTAGGGGTTGCAATCCATCCCGACCACACGGTTCTCTACCCGTCTGGCTTCGGGGCCAGAAATTGGCACGCGAATACCCGTGGTGCGGTTATCTTCGCCCCATTCAAGGTTAATAGGCGCGGAGCCGGAGGCCACATAGCGGCGGTAGGAGTTCACATAGGGCGCAAACAGCGATATCGCGTTTGGCACGTATTTCTGCATACCGGCAAGGAAGTTGTAAAACAGCTCGGTTGGCTGGTTATCAGCGGAATTGAAAACGTTTTTCCCGTCTTTCCCGAGCACCGAATGGTGGATATGCATCGCACTCCCCGGCTCATCCTGCATCGGCTTGGCCATAAAGGTCGCGTAACAATCGTTGCGGAAAGCGGCCTCGCGGATCATCCGTTTGAAATAAAATACCTGATCCGCCAGTTTTACGGGGTCGCCATGAATGAGGTTGATCTCGATCTGCCCCGCGCCGCCTTCCTGAATGATGGTATCAATCTCGTAACCCTGTGCCTCGGCAAAATCATAGATGTCATCAATCACCTTGCCGTAATCATCCACTGCCACCATCGAATACGCCTGGCGAGAGGCCACACGGCGACCCGTGCGCGCCATAGGCGGCTCGATCGGGTGGTTCGGGTTATGGTTGGGGCGGGTTAGGTAAAACTCCAGCTCGGGGGCTACAACCGGCGTCCAGCCTTCCGCTTTATAAAGGCCCAACACGCGTTTGAGCACGTTGCGCGGCACCACTTCCACCGGTGAGCCGTCCATATTGAACACATCATGGATGACCTGAAGCGTCACATCCCCGGCCCATGGCGCGGCGCAAGAGGTGCTGTAATCCGGCACCAAAAGCATGTCTGACTCGGTCCACTGGCTTTCGATATCCATGTCCACATACTGGCCATCAATGGTTTGAAAAAACACCGATGTCGGCATAAAAACCCGCTCTTCGCGATTGAACTTTTTGCTTGGCATTGCCTTGCCGCGCGATACCCCCGCCATATCGGAAATCACGCATTCGACTTCTTCAACGCGCCGCCCGTCCAGCCACTCTGATACCGTATCCGGCATTTTGGCGACATAAGACATGGATTTGGGGAGTGACATAGGAACCTCTATAATCTGCCAACTTTGTGGGGTTTTGCGCCTTTTTGGCTTGCGAGTAAACACAGGAAATCATGCGCCACAGTCGCCGCCGCCAGCGCGGTAATTTCGGCGTGGTCATAGGGCGGGGAAACCTCGACCACATCCATGCCGACCAGATTGAGCCCGCCAAGGCCCCGGATCAGCTCCAGCGCCTGCCAGCTGGCCAAGCCCCCCATCACCGGCGTGCCGGTGCCGGGGGCAAAGGCAGGGTCCAGCCCGTCCACATCAAAGCTGATGTAAACCGGTGCATCCCCTGCCCTTTCGGTAATAACTTTCAGCGCGGCATCTATGCCGTTCCTGTGCACCCACGGCGCGGTGAGAATTTCAAAGCCATGGTCGCTGTCATTATAGGTGCGCAATCCGATCTGGGTGGATTTACTCACGTCGATCACCCCTTCAGCCGCAGCGCGGCCAAACATGGTGCCGTGATCTATGCCGCCATGGTCTTCCCACGTGTCGCAATGGGCATCAAACTGGATGAGCGCGATTGGCCCATGCTTGGCAGCGTGCGCTTTCAGGAGCGGGTAGGCCACAAAGTGGTCCCCGCCAAAGCTCAGCATTTTGGCACCGGATTCCAGAATGTGCGCGGCGTGGGCTTCAATCGTGGCAGACACGTTGGCCGCATCATGCGGGTTAATCATGCAATCGCCATAGTCCACCACAGCCAGCGTTTCAAACGGGTCAAACCCAAAGGGAAAGGCCTCCAGCTCCGCCAGTTGCACCGAGGCCTCGCGGATGGCCCGTGGCCCAAGCCGACAGCCGGAACGGTAAGTCACCGCGCTGTCATATGGGATACCGGAAACCACCACATCCACCCCTTCGAGCTCACGCGTGTAGCGGCGGCGAAGGAAGGAAAGCGCCCCGCCATAGGTCATCTCGACCCAGCGTTCTTTGTTGCCTTTGGCACGGAAGGCTTGGTCACCTGTGGTCATTTCGACTTCTTCCTCATCAGTATGGCCGATATAATAATCCCGATACTCACCGCCAGCACTATCAGGCTGGCCAGCGCATTGATATCGGGGCTGACCCCAAGCCGGACCTTGGAGAAAATCACCATCGGCAGCGTGGTGGCCCCGGGGCCGGATACGAAGCTGGAGATCACCAGATCATCCAAGCTGAGCGTAAAGGCCAGTAGCCAGCCCGAGATCAGCGCGGGGGCGATCATTGGTAGGGTAATGTCAAAAAACACACGGGTCGGGGAAGCGCCCAGGTCCAGCGCGGCCTCCTCAATGCTGTCGTCCATATCGGAAAGCCGCGATTGCACAACCACGGTCACAAAGGCCATGCAAAAGGTTATATGCGCGATCAGAATGGTGGTTAACCCCCGCCCCGCCGGCCAGCCAAACATGCCTTCCATGGCCACAAAAAGCAACAAGAGAGATAGGCCAATAATTACATCGGGCATCACCAATGGTGCGGTCACCATCCCTGTCATCGCCGCTTTGGCCCGCACCCGCTTGAAGCGCACCAGCACCATCGCCATCATGGTGCCCAGCACCGTGGCAACACTCGCGGCGATCACCCCGATCTTCAGGCTCAGCCACGCGGCAGACATGATCTGATCATTCTGGAAAAGCTCGACATACCACTTGGTAGACCAGCCGCCCCACACCGTAACCAGTTTGCTTTTGTTAAAGCTGTAAACCACCAGCGAGACGATCGGGCCGTATAGGAAAACAAAACCAAACAGGGCCATAACGGGGGTAAAGCGCAGCTTCATATCTCGGCCCCTTTGTTCTGGGCCGAGCGCAAAATCATGATCGGAATGATCATCACCACCAGCATCACCATCGCCACCGCCGAGGCCACCGGCCAGTCGCGGTTAGAGAAATACTCCCCCCAAAGCACTTTGCCGATCATCAATGTATCGGGCCCGCCGAGCAGGGTCGGGATCACAAATTCGCCAATCACCGGAATAAACACCAGCATTGAGCCCGCCACAATGCCGGGCCATGAAAGCGGCAGGGTAATGCGGAAAAAGCTCGAAATCCGGCTCGCGCCGAGGTCGTAAGAAGCCTCCAGCAAAGTGTCATCCAGCTTCACCAAATTGGCATAAAGCGGCAGGATCAGGAAGGGCAGATAGGTGTAGACGATGCCGATATAAACCGCCACATCGGTCTGCATAATGATCAAAGGCTCGTCAATAATGCCAGACCAAAGCAGCACTTCGTTGAGGATCCCTTTGGTCTTCAATATCCCGATCCACGCGTAAACCCGCAGCAGGAAAGATGTCCAGAACGGCAACACCACCAAAAGCAACAGGATAGAGCGCCGAGGCTCGGGGCTGCGGGCAATGTAATAGGCCATCGGGTAGCCGATAAACAGCGCCAGCAGGGTGGATATCGCGGCCACTTTGATCGAGGAAAGGTAAGCGTTTATGTAGAGGCTGTCCTCCCACATATAACTGTAATTCCCGAAATTCAGGCTCCACTTCAGCTCACCGTTTACCCACTCCCACAGCGGAGAATAGGGCGGAATCGCGATGCGCGGCTCGGCCAGCGAGATTTTCAGCACCACCAGAAACGGCACCATAAAAAACAGGATCAGCCAAAGGTTTGGCATCGCGATGACAAAATTCCGGCCAGAGAAAAAGCGCCGTTTGCTCATTGGGTCAGCACCGTGCTCGCGGCGGCAGACCAGCTGATATGAACCTCTTCATCCCAGGTAATCGGGTTTTCTTCGTGCAGCCCGTTAGCCGCCGTCACCTTCAGGCAGCGGCCATCTGCCAGCCGCACGCGATAAACCGAAAGATTGCCCATATAGGCGACCTCGTCCACCGTGCCTTGCAGCGCATTCGCCGCCTCGACTTTGGTGCGGGAAAGATGTATCCGCTCGGGCCGCACCGCAATGTGCAGTTTCTGATTGGCCGTTAGCCCTTCAACAGGTGCGCACATGATCGGGCCGGAGCCGGTATTCACCCGCATCATGTCCGGCGCGGCAGCATCTACCTCACCATCAAAAATATTTACCGAGCCGATGAAATCAGCCACATATTTCGAGTTCGGGTCTTCATATATTTGGCGCGGTTCGCCGACCTGCACAATCTTGCCCGCGTCCATCACGCCAATGCGCGTGGAAAGCGTCATCGCTTCCTCTTGGTCATGGGTCACCACAATAAAGGTCACGCCGAGGTCTTCCTGAATGCGAATCAGCTCAAACTGGGTTTCCTCCCGCAGCTTTTTATCCAAAGCGCCGAGGGGTTCATCAAGCAACAATAGCTTGGGCTGTTTGATCAAGGATCGCGCCAGCGCCACGCGCTGCTGTTGCCCGCCCGAAAGCTGGTGCGGCTTTCTTTTGGCAAACCCGTCGAGCTTGACCAACGAAAGCATATCCTCTGTCCGGCTTATCGCCTCGGGTTTGCTCACGCCCTCGCGCAGCAGCCCATAGGCCACGTTTTTCTCAACACTCATATGCGGAAACAGCGCATAAGACTGGAACATCATATTGGTAGGGCGCAAATTAGCCCCCACGCCAGACATCTCCTGCCCGTCGATCTCGATACTGCCCATTGTCGGGGTTTCAAACCCCGCCAACATACGCAAAAGTGTAGATTTTCCGCAGCCAGAGCCACCCAAAAGGCAAAACAGTTCGCCTTGGTATATATCGAGCGACACATCATCCACCGCCGCCAGATCACCAAACTTTTTAGTGATGCCCTTGATCCGCACAAACGGCTTTGCGGTTTCGTCTCGCCAAGGCTTTGCCTCGGCTGCCAGCAGATGTTCGCTCATAAATCCCCCAAAATTCGGGAGCGCCGTTCAGCGCTCCCGATTAGTCTATTGGCCGGTTTTTACCCGTGTCCACAGGCGTGTGACCGTGCGGTCGGTGCGCGCGTCATAAGGAACAGAGGCCCAAAGCCCGGCTTTGGCGGCTTCCGTCGGGAAGATGCCCGGATCCGAGGTGATTTCCTCGTCAACCAGCGGCATGGAGGCCGCGTTCCCGTTGGCATACCAAACATAGTTGGTGATGTCGGCGGTGATCTGCGCATCCATGATGAAGTTGATGAAGGTGTGGGCCAAGTCAGGGTTTGGCGCGTCAGCCGGAATGGCCAGCATGTCAAACCACTGGAGCGCACCCTCTTTCGGGATCACATACCCGATTTCAACACCGTTTTCGGCTTCTTCGGCGCGGTAAAGCGCTTGGAATACGTCGCCCGACCACCCCACAGCGACACAGGTATCGCCATTGGCAAGGTCAGAGATATACTGTGAGGAGTGGAAATAGCGGACGTTGTCCCGCACGCTTTCAAGCAAGGCAGCCCCGGCCTCGAAATCGGCTTTATCGGTCGAGTTCGGGTTAAGGCCAAGATAGTTCATCGCCGCGGGCAAAATCTCTGTTGGCGCGTCCAGCATCGAGATGCCGCAATCTGCCAGCTTGGCAGAGATTTCGGGGTCAAATACCAGAGACCAGCTATCCACCTCGTAATCCTCACCGAGGCGCTCGGCGATGGCATTTACGTTATAGCCAATACCGGTGGTGCCCCACATGTAGATAACCGCGTGGGCGTTGTCGGCATCATAAGCCGCCGCGCCCGCCATCAAATCCGCATCCATATTGGCAGCATTTGGCAGCTGGTCATAATCCAGCTCGGCGTAAACCCCTGCCGCGATCTGGCGCTGCAAAAAGTCGGAAGTCGGCACAACCACGTCATAGCCCGAGCTGCCAGCCAGCATTTTGGCTTCCAGCACCTCGTTGCTATCATACACGTCATAAGTCACTTCAATGCCTGTTTCGGCGGTGAATTTCTCCAGCGTGTCCTCGGCGATGTAGTCAGACCAGTTATAAACGTGCAGAACATTATCCTGCGCCTGAACGGCACCCGCCGCAGCCAAGGCGATGAGCGCCGTGGTTAAACGATATTTCATTATCATGCTCCTTTTTGAAATTATCTATGGATAATGTGGCGGGGATTTCCTCCCAAAAGCAAGAAGAATCTTGCGATTAAACCACACCCAAGTAGGTGGCGACCTCAAAATCGCTTACCCGCCTTGCAAAACGGCCAAATTCCTGATGCTTGATGGCGGCAAAACTTTCGCAGAATTGGCTGTTCAGATGGTGAGCCAGTGCCGGCTCTGCCTCAAAAGCGGAAATCGCTGCGCCCCATTCTGCCGGTAGCTGTGCCAGTTTGGCTTCGTAAGCATTGCCCTCGGTTGCGGCTGGCGGGTTTTCCCTCTGCTCTAGCCCCTCCAGCACGCCAGCCAAAAGCACGGCTAGCAGCAAATAGGGGTTGGCATCGGCCCCCGCCACGCGGTGCTCGATCCGGCGCGCCTTGGCCGGGCCACCGGGGATCCGGATCGCACTGGTGCGGTTTTCATAGCCCCAGCCAATGCCGGTTGGCGCATGGCTGCCGGGCGTGAGGCGGCGGTAGGAATTCAGGTGCGGTGCAAATATCAGCGTTGAGGCTGGCATCAGCTTGAGCAAGCCCGCTACACAGTGGCGAAGCGTGTCACTCCCTTCCTCACTGCCGTCGTCAAACACATTATCTCCGGCCTCATCCAGCAAGCTGAAATGCACGTGCAACCCGCTGCCTGCCGCATCGGCGTAGGGTTTGGGCATAAAGCTGGCATCGATCCCGTGCTTGCGGGCAACCCCTTTAACGATGCGTTTGAAAAACACCGCGTTATCCGCTGCCAAAAGCGGGTCATTCCCGTGCAGAAGGTTGATCTCGAACTGGCCCGCCCCGCCTTCCGAGATCGCTGCATCCGCCGGAATCCCGAAACCCGCACAGGCTTCATAAACTTCCTCAAAATAGCTGCCGTAATCCGCCAGATTGTCGAGCGCCAGCATATCGGCACTGTTTTGGCCCGCAGGTGGCTCTGGCTGCGCGCCGCTGGCATCGACCAGATAAAACTCCATTTCGATCGCCATCACCGGTGTTAATCCGCGCGCCTTAAGCTTACTGGCCACCGCAGCCAGAATCTGGCGCGGATCAATGGGGGAAGGCACACCGGATTCGTCTTGCATCACCACCGGCACAAATTTCGCCTCGCCACTTTGCCATGGCTCATGCAGGGCACCGCGCTCGGTGGGCAGGCAAATTCCGTCTGCGTCACCGGTTGTGAAAACCAATGGGCTGTCGGGCACATCTTCGCCAAAAATATCAATCGCGGGCACCGAGAGCGGCATCCGCATTCCGCCAGCCAGCACCTTTTCGAGCTGCGCGGCGGGCATCAGCTTGCCGCGCCATACCCCGTTAAGGTCACACACGGCCGCGCGGATCATGTTTAGATTTTCCATTTCCGGCTCCCGAGATTTTGCCCACATTGGAAGGCGGCCACGCAATCGTCAAGCGCTAGAGCGGTAATATCGTGGTTGACTTGATTTCTTCCATCGACAGAAGCGCGGTGACGTTAAAAACCTTAACCTTCGAGATCAGCGCCTGATAAAAATCGTCATAAGCCTTGGCGTTGGCCACCCGCACCTTGAGAATGTAGTCGATATCTCCCGCCAAACGGTGCGCTTCCATCACCTCGGGGCGGGCGCGCAGGGTTTCCAGAAACTTTGCCTGCCAGTCCGCCTCATGCTCCGAAGTTCGCACCAGTACAAAGAAACAAGCCTCCAGCCCCAGCGCCTCTGGGGAGAGGATAACGGTGTGCCTTTTGATCACGCCTGCGGTTTTTAATTTTCGAATCCGATTCCAGACCGGTGTCTTGGACGAACCGGTTTTCCGTGCAATTTCGTCCAGGGAGAGCGAAGAATCCTCCTGAAGCACGTTGAGAATATTCCGGTCTAGCGTGTCGAGCTTAACAGCCATTCTATTTCCACTCCGCTTTCAGAACATTTGTTCCGG
>Ga0209121_10001079_pt1 | contig 28612 bp, 19 predicted proteins | sample Cruoilmetagenom3_FD_187292 | JGI IMG/M metagenome (GOLD analysis project Ga0209121, IMG submission 187292) | Oil polluted marine microbial communities from Coal Oil Point, Santa Barbara, California, USA - Sample 3 (SPAdes) (version 2) | ecosystem: Environmental > Aquatic > Marine > Oil seeps ...
GCCCGCAGTCGCCGGCCTTGCCCCGCCCCTATCGCTTCGCTTAGGCTGCAAAGGATGGCTGCGTCGGCCAGAACCGGGGACCTTCGCGTGCTTTCCATCAAGCTGTTTGGCAATATTGCGATCACCAAGGACGGGCAATCGCTTGCCCTGCCCCCGTCGCGCAAGACGCGGGCTTTGCTGGGGCTGTTGCTCCTGTCGGGCAAGCCGCTGCGGCGCGAGCATCTGTGCAGCATACTGTGGGACCTGCCCGATGATCCGCGCGGCGCATTGCGGTGGTCGCTCAGCAAGCTGAAAATGCTGCTTCAGGACGGCGAGAAATCAGCGATTGTGGCGGACCGCTCATCGGTTGCCATTGACGCAAGCGTCCTGCGCACCGACCTGTCCGAACTGCGCGATCTGGCAGAGGATACGGCAGGTCAAAGCGGTGAGGCAGAGGCGATCTGGCAGGCGACATCGGAGCCGCTGCTGGCCGATTGCGAACTGCCCAACCAATCGGAATTCGCCGTGTGGCTCGCTACCCAACGGGCCGAGACATCGTCCTTGCGGGCGGCCCTGGCGACGCGCATGGCGTCTCTATTGCAGGATGATGATGCGCAGGCGCAATTGTGGCAAGCGCGCGCCGCTGAGGAAATGCAGCACATTGCGGCTGATCCCGGCGCAGCAGTCACTCCAACCGACCAGCGGACCGAACTGCCCCGCCAGACAATCCGTTTCGTGCGGGCGTCCGACGGGACATCTCTGGCCTGGGCATCGGTGGGTTCGGAGGATGCGCCGCCGCTCGTCAAAACCGCGAACTGGCTCAATCATCTGGAGCTTGATTGGGACGCGCCGATCTGGAGCCCGCTGTTCCGCGAATTGTCCGCTTCGAACCGCCTGCTGCGCTATGATGAGCGCGGGTGCGGCCTGTCAGATTGGAACGTGCCGTCGATCGACTTTGAAAGTTTCGTCACCGATCTGGAACTGGTCGTCGACGCCGCCGGGCTGGAACGCTTCCCGCTGCTCGGCATCAGTCAGGGCGCAGCGGTGTCGATCGAATATGCTGCGCGTCACCCTGACAGGGTCAGCAAGCTCATCCTGTTCGGCGGATATCCGGTCGGCTGGCGACCAGTGGCCAGCGAATTGGAGGTCCGCGAGCGTGAAGCGGTGATGACGCTGACGGAAACCGGATGGGGGCGTGACAATCCCGTCTACCGCCACATGTTCTCCGGCACTTTCATGCCCGGCGCATCGGCAGAGGAACTGGCGTGGTTTGACGAATTTCAGCGCCAGACCACCTCGCCCGCCAATGCCGTGCGCTTTCTGGAGGCGTTTTCGAACATCGACGTGCGCCACCGCCTTGCCGAGCTTAAAGTGCCGACGCTGGTGGTGCACAGCCTGCATGAAAAGCGCATTCCGGTGACGACGGGACGTAGTTTGGCGGCGCAGATCCCCGATGCCGAGTTCCTTGGGCTGGACAGCCCCAATCACCTGCTGCTCGGCCGCGAGCCAGCCGCGCGGGTGATGCTGGATGCGATACGCAATTTCCTGAAGTCTTAACCATAAACCTGCGTCTGGCAGCAAAATACCACGCTCCACCGGGCCAAATACCACGCTGACTCACACGCTGGCTCACACGATCAGTGGGTACGCGATTCCCGGTAACATTGGAGAATCGGGTATGAGCATCGCGGCAAGAGTGAAATTATCACAGATCATCGAAGACGGCGGGTCGCTGATATTTGGGGAGCAACGGTTCTCGTCCGCAGGGCGAGTGGTCAATGGGTTAGGCGACATCAATGGCGATGGTATTGACGATTTCGCAATCCTGGCGCCAGATTTTGACCTGGCGGACGGAACGCCCAGTGCAGGCCGTGCCTACATTGTCTTCGGACAGCTCGGCGGCTTCGGGAACGGATTTCAGCTATCCAGTCTGGACGGCACCAACGGCTTCACCATTGATGGCTTGGGAGACTTCGACGATCTCGGCGATGCCGTTGCCGGGGCGGACATCAATGGCGACGGCTTCAATGATGTCATCATCGGCTCGGAATTGCAGGACAGCGATAGCGGACTTAGGAGAACCGGTTCGACATTCGTCTATTTTGGCCGCGAAACCGGGTTCAGCAACGTCAGCGTAGATGATCTGACGGGCACTGAAGGCTTCCGTATGGACGGCCAATTCTTTGGCAGTGGTGATCTGCTTGGTAGCGATGTTGATGCGATCGGCGATTTCAATGGCGACGGCATTGATGATTTCATCGTCGGCGCTCGGCTCGCCAACGGGCCCGGCAAGGGCGATATCTTCAATGATGATGGCAAAGCGCACATTGTTTTCGGCACGACCGAAGGCTTCCCCGACCTCTTCACCGATGCCGATCTGGATGGCTCCAACGGCGTAACGCTGCTGGGCTTCGATGATGCCAGCTTTGGCGATTCGGTGGCCGGTATCGGCGATGTGAATGGCGACGGTTTTGACGATGTGCTGATCGGCGCACCATTCAATGACGGCGACTTCGGCAGCGATACGTCGGGCATTGCAGCCATCGTCTTCGGCACCGATGACGCACTTCCAGCGACGATCGACCTTTCCCAGCTGGACGGGACCGATGGCTTTTTGATGGCTGGTCTCAACGCTGGCGACACGTTGGGAGAAGGCGCTGCCGGTATTGGCGATGTCAATGGTGACGGCGTCGATGATTTCATGATCGGTGCAACAGGCGTCATCCCGCCGGGTTTTGACGGAAGCAATTCGGAAGACGGTTTCGGCGCTGTCTTCGTCGTGTTCGGAACCACCGATGGCTTTGGCCCCAGCTTTGATGTTTCAACTCTCGACGGAACCAACGGCTTCAGTCTGACTGGCCTTGTCGAGGAAGCTGGCCTTGGCGGTGACATTCAGGGTGTCGGCGATTTCAACGGTGACGGCTTCAATGACATCGCAATCGATGGTTCTAACGGCGAAGCCTATGTGATCTTTGGCACCGATCAGGGGTTCGATGCCGCAATTGATCTGACTGCACTGGATGGTCTCAACGGCTTCGTGATCCAGGACGATCTGCGTGACCGGATTTCCCTTTCTGGTGCGGGGGATTACGACGGTGACGGGTTCGACGATCTTCTGATCGGAGGCAGCAGTATCGACAATGGTGGCACCACCTTCACTGGCGGTGCATATATCATTTACGGCGGCCCGGTGGGTGAGCGCATCTTTGGTGATGAAAATCCCAACGCGCTCAATGGCACCATTTTCAACGACGTCATCGATGGTCTTGGTGATGCCGATATCCTGATCGGCGGCACAGGCGGCGATCTGTACTTCCTCGATAGCGGCCGTGACCGTGTGATCGAACTGGTGGACGAAGGCTTTGACCAGATCATTGCCAGCTTCAACATCAAGGGCTTTTCATCCAACTACGACAATGTCGAATCCTTCACTCTGGCGGGCACGGCAGACACGGCATTTGGCAGCGACCGCGATGACGAGATTTTCGCCAACGCTACGCGCCGCAGCTTCCTTGAAGGGCGTGCGGGCAATGATCTGCTGGTGGGCAGCGATTTCAACGACCGGCTGGATGGCGGCACTGGCGCAGACCAGATGCGCGGCGGCGACGGCAATGATGTCTACAAGGTGGACGACCTTGGCGATCGCGTTATCGAAAGCAGTGGTGAAGGCATTGATCTGGTGCGCTCCAAGGTCGATTTCGTTCTTGGAAGCGAGGTCGAAAATTTGCAGCTGGTGGGCAGCGCCACGTCCGGCACTGGCAGTTTTCGCGACAATGAGATTTTCGCCACGACCAGCGCTGTTATCATTGATGGCAGAGGCGGCGATGACCGGCTGACCGGCAGCCGATTTGCTGACACCATCATTGGCGGATCTGGCAATGACACAGTCCGCGCGGCTGCTGGCAACGATGCTGTATCAGGCGGAAGCGGCAATGATGTGCTGCGCGGCAATGGCGGCGCTGACGAAGTAAACGGCGATGATGGCGACGATATCATCTTTGGCGGCACGGGTGATGACACGCTGAACGGCGGCGACGGCAGAGACACGATCAACGGCGAAGGCCAGAATGACATGCTGGATGGCGGCGCCGGGATCGACCGGCTGTTCGGCGGCCTTGGCGATGATATCATTATCGGCGGTGCCGACCGCGATGTGCTGTTCGGTGATGCAGGTGCGGACACATTCGTGTTTGATGAAGCGCACTTCGCTGGATTGGCGGCAAACTCTGCCGACCGCATCACCGACTTCAAGGACTTTCAGGGCGATCTGATCGACCTCTCCCTTGTCGATGCGATCACTGGCGGCAATGACGATGCTTTTGCCTTCATCAACGAGGCAGAATTCAGCGGCACGGCAGGCGAACTGCGCTGGGAACAGGATGGCGCGAACACCATGATCTACATGGATGTGGACGGCGATGCACAGGCCGATTTTGCGATCCGTCTGGATGGGACACTCAATTTGGCAGAGGCGAATTTCATCCTTTAGGCGACAGGCATGACAGGCTGGGTGCTTGGCACTATGCTAGCGCCATGCTTATCGCATTCAACAAGCCGTTTGGCGTCCTGTCACAATTCAGCAGCGGCAAGGATGACAGTCCGCACCCCACCCTGTCCGGTTTCGGGCTGCCACCAAAGGTCTATCCGGCGGGCAGGCTTGATCGGGATAGCGAGGGGCTGCTGCTGCTGACCGATGACGGGCGCTTGCAGTCGCGCATTGCAGAGCCTCGGCACAAGATGCCAAAAACCTATCTGGCACAGGTCGAAGGCGAGCCTGACGAGGCGGCGCTGACGGCGTTGCGGCGCGGGATAACACTGAAGGACGGGCTGACCCGCCCTGCCCACGCCGAAACCATCGCTGCGCCTGAATTGTGGGACCGCGATCCGCCGATCCGCTATCGCAAATCAGTGCCCGACAGCTGGGTCCGCTTAACCATAACCGAAGGGCGCAATCGGCAGGTGCGGCGCATGACGGCGGCGGTCGGCCACCCAACCTTGCGACTGGTGCGCTGGCAGGTGGGCGAATGGAGCTGCGAGGGGCTAGCTCCCGGCACCTGGCGAGAGGTTTCAGCGTAACTCCGGCGCGCGGCGCTCATCGCATCGACTGCGCAGGCCGCCCTGTCTCCTTAACCTTGTGCCGAAAGGGGGATTTCAGTTTAGGGGCGCCATAGCGGGGGCAATAGCCGCCTAATCTCAAGGGATCGCCCCCATGCCGCCTACCGCTGAAGAGCAGCTCACGCTGGAATTGATCAACCGCCTGCGGATGGACCCTGATGGGGAATATGCGCGGCTGACCGATCCCGATGTGCTGGCCGAGATCCAGAACGCCATCAACTTCTTCGGCGTCGACCTCCTCTCCTTCCAAGCGGCAATGGCGGCAATTGATCCCGCGGCTCCATTGGCATGGAACGATGCGCTCGCGCTGGCGGCCTCGCTCCACAATGCCGAAATGATTTCGGCCGATACCCAGAGCCACCAATTGCCCGGCGAATTGGGCCTTGGCGCTCGGATCACTGATGCTGGCTACACTGGCTGGTCAAACCTCGGTGAGAACATCTACGCTTTCAGCGATTCCATCATCTACGGCCACGCCGGTTTCGTGATCGACTGGGGCTATGACGACGAGGATTTCGACGGCAATGGGGTGCGCTATGCTGATTGGCAGACGCGCGGCGATGGCATTCAGGATCCGGCCGGCCATTTGCTCAATATCGTGAATTCCGCCTTCACCGAAGTGGGCATCGCAGTGACACAGGAAACCGACAGCGAAACCGATGTCGGCCCCTATGTCATCACCCATGATTTCGGCAATCGCTTCGCCTATCAAGCACAGTTTGTCGGCGTGGTGATCGACGATACCGACAATGATGATTTCTACGACATTGGCGAGGGCATGGGCAATGTCACCGTCACGCTGACCGGCACCGGTGGCGAAGGCACTTTCAGCACCAACACCTGGGGCTCCGGCGGCTGGCAGATCGCGGCGCCGGCAGGCACTTATGACATCGTATTCACCGGCGGCGGACTGCCCGGCGAGATCGCTGTCACCGCAACGCTTGGCGCGGCCAATGTGAAGGTCGATGTCGAGGCTGCCGACGCGATTGCAGTCGGCAATCAGCAGGATGGCACGTCCGGCGTCGACCTGCTCGAAGGCGCGGGCGACATGGATGTGCTCAACGGGCTTGGCGGCAATGATGTGCTGCGCGGGTTCGGCAATGATGACATCCTCGACGGCGGCACCGGCGATGACGACATGTTCGGCGGCACGGGTGACGACACTTTCTACATCGACAGCGGCAATGACGAGGTGTTCGAAAACGCTGGCGAAGGCACCGACCGCGTTTACACCAGCTTCAACATGGCAGCCTTTGCTGGCAAATTCGCCAATATCGAAAGCTTCGGCCTTGTAGGAACCGCCAATGATCTGCGCGGCAATGCGCTGGCCAATGAATTGCTCGCCAATACGACGCGTGCCAGCAAGCTCTATGGCCTTGATGGCGATGACACGCTGACTGGCGACGATTTCAACGACAAGCTGGATGGCGGCGCAGGCGGTGATGCCATGGCCGGCGGCGCGGGTGACGACACCTATATCGTCGATGATGCGGGCGATACCGTCACAGAATTGGCTGGCGAAGGCACTGATCTGGTGCGCGCCAAGATCGATTACACCCTGACCGCCAATGTCGAGGACCTGAAGCTGCAAGGCGTAGCCACGACTGGCACCGGCAATAATCTCGACAACGTCATCCGCGTGAGCAATCTGGCGGTCACGCTCAACGGGCTTGGCGGTGATGACAAGCTGTATGGCAGCACCAGGGCTGACACGCTCAATGGCGGCAATGGCAATGATATCCTGCAGGGCAAAGCGGGCGCAGACATGCTCTATGGCGGCGCGAACGATGACACGCTCTACGGCGGCGGTGCAGACGACTTCCTGTTTGGCGAAGCGGGCGCAGATACTCTTCGCGGCGGCACTGGCGCAGACCAGCTGGATGGCGGCGCGGAAGACGACTTCCTCTATGGCGAAGGTCAGAACGACACACTTGATGGTGGCGCGGGGATAGATCGCCTGTTCGGCGGTCTCGATGATGATACGCTGATCGGCGGAGCAGACCGTGATGTGATGTCCGGCGACAGTGGCGCGGACACTTTCGTATTCGATGATGGCCATTTCGGCGGCACTACCGCCAACACGGCTGACCGAATCATGGACTTCAGGGAATTCCAGGGCGATCTGATTGATCTGAGCCTTGTCGATGCGATCTCCGGCGGCGGAGACGACGACTTCGCCTTCATCGGAAACGAGCTATTCACCGGCACAGCGGGAGAGCTGCGCTGGGAACAGAGCGGCGGCAACACCATGATCTACATGGATGTGGATGGCGACGCTCAGGCCGATTACGCCATCCGCTTGGATGGGAACCTGTCCCTGCTTGAGGCAAACTTCATTCTCTAGTCCTCCCCCTGTGTTTAACGACCGCGGTCTGCTATCGCGCAATACTGTATGAACGGAATTCCGACGGAGCTTGATTGCTTCACCGGCAAATTCGCGTTTGTCGTTGCCGCATTAGTACTATTACGGATGTCAGGTGACGTTTAGACGATGGCATTACGCTGAGGGTTTGTGGAACCATCGGCGCCATGACACGGACACTCTTGGGGGGAAATACAATGACTACCACACCGACAGTTTGGCTCGACGAATTCGTTACCAACCTGCTGACCGCAGACGATCAATCCAATCCAAAGATCATCAGCCTTGCCAACGGCAATTTTCTGGTCGTGTGGGAAGATACGAATGATGCGGCAGCGCCAGGTGGGTCAGGCACGGATGTTGTCGGTGTTATCTTCGATCCGCTGGGCAATCCGATTTCAAATTCGTTGTTCCTCAACTTTCCCTTCGGCTTCTCGCGCGAAGAAGGCGATCACACCATTTCAGCAACCCCCGATGGCGGGTTCGTGGTGGTGTATATGTTCCCCAACGCAGCTGGGACCGAAACCGATGTGATCTTCGGCATTTACGATGATGAGGGCACCCGCACAGCGCAGGATTTCGTGCAGAACGATACCACGACATCGGGCTTCATCTACGGCAATCCCAGTGTCGCCGTCGCCGATGATGGCAGCTTCTTCGTGACATACGAGAAGGATGACGGAACCAATCAGGACATCGTCGGAAAGAAGATCAGCGCCGATGGCCTCACAATCGGTGCAGAGGTTGAACTGCGCGTTGATGGCTTTTCCAATGGTGCGGATATGGAAGATATCCTCGAACCGCAGACGGTGCTGCTTACCAATGGCAATTTCGCCACCGTCTACACGGAAAATGACGACAATGGCGGCGCGAATGAACGCACGGTCGAAGTGCGCATCAGCAATGCCGATGGGACCAACTCCACGCTGATCAACAATGTCTCCGCGCCCGATGGCCTGCCCGATTCCGATCCGCGCATCGCCGCACTGGCTGACGGACGCTTTGTCGTGATGTGGAGAGAAGGCGGCAATCACAATGGCCGCATTTTCAACAATGACGGAACGGAATCGGTCGCGCAATTCACGATCAGCACCAATGCGACCCTCGATTTCGACGGTGCCGAAATCATCGGATTGGAAGACAGCTCTTTCGCTGTCGCGCTGATTGATGAGACCGATGGCCGGCTATTCGTCATCCGTTACAATAACAATATCCCCGACGGTGGCTCCAGAATTGTTTCTACCGATGCTGCTGGCACGGGCGGCAACATCAGCAATCTGTCGCTCGATCTTACTGGCGACGGGCGCATTCTGCTCAGCTGGGAAAATGGGGAAATCTACACCGAAATCCTCGACCCACGCGATGCCGGAGCATTCAGTGCCGAGGTGGATGATGGCGCCACTACCGATCGGCAAGGACAATCAACCACCATCACCGGGACGACCGACGGCGACACCATTTACGGCCTAGATGGCGTTGATACGCTTATCGGCGGTGGTGGCAGCGATATCCTCGACGGCGGGACTGGTGATGACACGATGGAAGGCGGAGCCGGCTTCGACACCTATTTCATCGATAGCGGAGGCGACATTGTCACAGAACTGGCGGGCCAAGGTTTCGACACGGTCTTTACCAGTTTCAATATGGCGGCCTTCCCACTAAAATACGCCAATGTCGAAGCTTTCGGACTGATCGGCATGGCAAACGATTTGCGCGGCAATGATTTTGCCAATGAACTGATTGCCAATCCTGATGTCGGCAGCAGGCTGTCTGGCAAAGGCGGCGATGACACGCTGATCGGCGGCGATTTCAACGACAAGCTGGATGGTGAGGCTGGCGGCGATACCATGCGCGGCGGCGGCGGCAATGACATCTACATCGTCGATAACGCACTCGACGTGGTGATAGAATTGTCCGGTGAAGGCGACGACCTGGTTCGTGCCAAGGTCGACTACACATTGACCGCCAATGTCGAGGACCTCAAACTGCAGGGTATCGCCACAATGGGCACCGGCAACTCGCTCGATAATATTATTGTTGTCAGCAATTTGGCAGTCACACTGGATGGCCTTGGCGGCAATGACAAATTGACCGGCAGCACGCAGGACGACTTCCTGTATGGCGGCACGGGCAATGATGTCCTCAATGGCAAGGCCGGGTCCGACACCATGGAAGGCGGCGGCAATGACGACACGCTTCGCGGCGGCGGCGGCATCGACTTCTTGTTCGGCGATGGCGGCGCAGACAAGCTGTTCGGCGGCACCGGCAATGATGAATTGTACGGCGGCACGCAAGACGATGAACTGTATGGAGAAGGTCAGGACGACCTGCTCGACGGCGGCGCCGGCACAGACCGGCTGTTTGGCGGTCTGGCCAACGACACGCTGATCGGCGGCGCGGATCGCGACGTGCTGACGGGCGATTCAGGCGCAGACACCTTTGTCTTCGATGAACCGCACTTCGCCGGGCTGACGCTGAGCACCGCGGACCAGATCAAGGACTTCAAGGATTTTCAGGGCGACAAGATTGACCTGAGCCTTGTCGATGCGATCATGGGCGGCGGAGAAGATGCATTCACCTTCATCGACAATGCAGCATTCTCCGGCACGGCAGGTGAGCTACGCTGGGACAATGTTGCCGGCAACACCATGATCTACATGGATGTCGATGGGGATGCTTCGGCGGATTATGCGATCCGGCTGGATGGGCTGCTGACGATGTCTGCGACCGATTTCATTCTCTGACGCAGCGCGCGCGGCGGCGCGCCTTGGACCTCGCCAGTTTGCGCCAAGGCTGCTATAGCTTGCCCCCATAAATGGGGTCGCGCCGGAAGCAGTCAGGGGAGAAATCGGCGTGCCGCAATTGCGACTTGATAATTACTCACAGGACATGCGCGCGCTCGCCCGCGCCGTTACCGATGTGCCAGCCGCGACAGGCAAGCGCGTGCAGCGCGCCGGATCAACGCAGATGGTCGACGTGCTCGTCCACAATGGCACGCAGCAGGTCACCATTCTGCTGCGCGAAGGCGGGCTGTATGTGAAAGGCTTTCGCAACGATCAGGGCACGGATTATTTCTTCAAGGAGCCCGAAGCTGCCGGTAATCAGCTGAAGTTTTCGTGCAGCTATGTCGGCAATTACTCGATCGGCATTTTCACCGATCCCAATCATCGCGATACGCGCGCAACGCGCGGCCGGAACGATCTGGAGCGTGCGGTGCGCGATCTTGCGGCATTTCGCGGGGGCAATGATTTGCACCTCAAGATCCCGCTCGCGCTGATGGCATTCTCGATCTCGGAAGCGATCCGCTTTTCGACCATTTTTGACCGCATGATCGAGGTGTGCCGCAGCAACAAGACTTTCACCTTCGCCGAGTTCAAAGACTATGTGCAGAACTGGCAGGCGATCACCGAAGGCCGGGTGCCCGCGGGCGTGAAACCCAATTCGGTGTTCACCAACCACAGCTGACCGGTAGCGATACGGGGCCCACCGTGGCATAGGCTGCTTCCATGGCCTCCCGCCGACTGTTTATCGCCCTGCGTCCGCCAGAGGATGTCTGCGAAGCCCTGCTGGACACGATGGAAGGCATTGCCGGCGCGCGTTGGCAGGATGCGGATAATCTGCACCTCACCTTGCGCTTTGTCGGAGAGGTTGATCGGCACATGCAGCGCGATCTTGAAACCGCGCTCGAAAGCGTGCCGCTGCGGTCCTTCACTTTGGCGCTATCGGGAGTCGGCCATTTCGAAGGGAAACACCGGGCCAGCGCCATCTGGGCTGGGGTCGCGCCTTCGCCCCAGCTTGATGAGTTGCAACACAGCGTCGAAATGGCCTGCCGCCGCGCGGGGCTTACTCCCGAAACGCGCAAGTTTGTGCCGCATGTCACGCTCGCGCGGTTGAATTCGGGTAGCGCCCCCATTGGCGAATGGCTGGCCGCGCATGGCGATCTGGCGCTCGGCCCGTGGGATGTCGACGGCATTACTCTGTTCGAGAGTAATCTTACACCCAATGGCGCGATCTACGCTCAGGTCGCGGAATTTCACCATCTTGGATAAGATCGACGAACCGCAATCGAACGCCGTTCAGCGGCTTGGCAGCATCGTCTGCTATAGCTAAGCAACCAGTTACAACGGCAACGAGACGGCACAAGCCCGAATTGCCGCCACACGAGAGAGAAAGAAGGGTCCGCCCGCAATGAAAACGCGCTTGCTCGCCACCACCACCATGATCGCCCTGATGACAACTGCATGCACGACCATGGAGGAGACAGAAGTGGCTTCACTACCGCAAATCGCCGAATACAATCCTGCCATTCCGCAGGCGACGAGTATTTTTGCCGAGCTTTCTCCGCTCTACATGCACGCCCCGCAATTCGACCAGATTGCGGATGAAGAATGGCAAGGCATTGTTGAAGAAGCGATTGCCATCCAGCTCGCCGAGATGGAGGCGATTGCGGGTAATCCCAGTCCGCCAACGATGGAAAACACGCTGGTTGCGATGGAACGCTCCGGGCAGGTATTCTCCCGCTCCTACGGCGCGTTCAGCCAGATTGTCGGCGCGAATATCAACGATACCATCGCCGCCACGGACGAGGCGCTCGCGCCGCAGATCGCCGGAATGGTCGACAGCATCTATCTCAACCCGGTCCTGTTTGCCCGGGTGAAGGCGATTTACGACAACCGCGCGGCCATGACGATGACGGCGGAAGACGCCATGCTGCTCGAGGGCGCCTATGCAGCCTTCGTCCACCGCGGTGCCGAACTTGGCGCGGAACAGCAGACTGAACTGCGCCAGATCAACGAGCGGCTGTCCTCGCTCTCCTCGCAAATCTCGCAATTGATTACGCAGGGCCAGAATGCGGCGACGGTGTTCGTGTCTGACCGCGATCAGCTTGCCGGCCTGTCCGACGGCCAGATTGCCGCAGCTGCTGCTGCCGCTACCGAAAACGGGCGCGACGGCGAGTTTATGCTGGGCGTCAGCAATACGACCGGCGTGCCTACCCTCGCCCAGTTGGAAAACCGCAGTGTTCGCGAAATGCTTTTCCGCGCCAGCGTTGACCGCAACCAGTCAGGCGAAACCAGCACGCTGCCGATGATCCGCGAAGCGATTGCCTTGCGCAACCGCCGCGCGCAGCTGTTTGGCGAGCCGACGCACGCCAATTGGCAGATGTATGACCGCATGGTGTCAGACCCTGCACGCGCCATCGGCTTCATGACCGACATGGTCCCCGCCCTGCGCGCCACGCAGGAACGCGAAGCTGCCGTGTTGCAAGCTCGTATTGAACAGGACGGCCATGACTTCCAGCTCGCCCCATGGGACTGGGAATATTACGCCGGGATCGTCCGGCAGGAGCGCTACGCCCTCGATAATGAGGAAATCAAACAGTATTTCGTGGTCGACCGGGTGCTGGAAGATGGCGTGTTCTACATGGCCGGTGAACTTTACGGCCTGACCTTTGAAGAGCGTGACGACATTCCGACCTATCATCCCGATGTCAGCGTCTACACCGTGTTCCACGATGGCGAAGCGATCGCGTTGTTCTACTTCGACCCGATGAGCCGCCCGTCCAAGCGTGGCGGTGCATGGATGAGCAATTTCATCGAGCAGAGCGATCTGCTGGGCCTGCGCCCGGTTGTCACCAACACGCAGAACATCGCTCCGCCTGCTCCGGGTGAACCCACATTGGCAACATGGGATGATGTGAACACCATGTTCCACGAATTTGGCCATGCGCTGCACGGCATTTTCGCGGACCAGCAATATCCCTCGCTGTCGGGCACCAACACCGCGCGCGACTGGGTGGAATTCCCCAGCCAGTTCCACGAGAATTTCGCTTCTGTGCCTGAGGTGCTGCAACGCTATGCTCGCCATCATGAGACCGGCGAAGTCATTCCTGATGAGCTGATCGAAGCAATCGACCGGTCGAGCAAATTCAATCAGGGCCACAGCTTCGGCGAGGTCATTGCTGCATCGCTGCTGGATATGGAATGGCATTCCATGGACCCAAGCCAGCCATCACCGACCGATGTGATGGGTTTCGAAGCCGAAGCCTTGGAGCGCATTGGCCTGCGTTCAGACCTCGTCCCGCCGCGCTATCGCACGCCCTATTACCGGCACATTTTCGAACATGGCTATGACGCGGGCTATTACGCCTACACATGGACCGAAATGCTGCACCATGATGCGTATAGCTATGTCGAGGCCAATGGCGGCATGAACCGTGAAATGGGCGACCACATCGTGTCGACCTTCCTCGGCCAGGGTCATTCGAAGACCTATGAACAGATGTTCCGCGACTTCACCGGCCGCGACCCGCGCGTCGAGCCGTTGCTGCGGGCACGTGGTCTGATGGCTGAAGGCGAGTAATTTCACTCACAGAACCACAGAGTTCAGAAGGGCCGGCGTGAAAGCGTCGGCCCTTTTTCTTGTCTCCCGTCATCCCAGCGCAGGCCGGGAAGACGATTAGCTCACCATAAGCGCACGCGCGCCGGGTTCGCCCAGCCAGCGCGCGCTCACGCCCCAACCAGCCGCGATGTTCTCTGGCGATAGCGCGTCTTCGGGCGCGCCGTCGGCCAGCAATTGCCCCTCGCGCAGCACCAGCACCCGGTCTGCATGGTTCATCGCCAGCGCCAGATCATGCAGCACCAGCACCACGCCAACCCCGGACTCAGCCTCCGCCTGCAACACGCGCAGCAACGCAAGCTGATGCGCAATATCAAGCGCGGCGAGAGGCTCGTCCGCGAGGATCCATTGCGGTTCCCCTGCCAGCACCCGTGCCAGCAGCGCCCGCGCCTTCTCACCCCCGCTGAGCGTTGAGACAGGCCGCTGGGCGAAGTCATCCATGGCGCAGGAATGGATCGCACGCTTGATCTCTGCCGCGCCCGCATCACGGTGCGGCAGTCGGCCCAGCGCAACCAGATTGGCGACCGAGACATCCCAGCCGATTTCAGCGGATTGCGGCAGATAGCCGATGTTCCGCGCGCGGGTGAGCGGATGCATGGCAGGCAGTGGTTTGCCGCTGAGCGTAACCGTGCCCTCCTCCGGCGCGATCAGATTGCCCAAAGCGGACAGCAGTGTCGATTTGCCCGCGCCATTGGCGCCGCAGATGGCAGTGATGTCTCCGGGTCGCAGATCGCATGACAGGTCTCGCAACACACGCTTGCCCTGCCGCACGACAGAGAGGTTCTCACACGAAAGGATCATGCCAAACCCTCCATCATGCCAAACCTCGGCGCATGCGCAGCAGCAGCATCAGGAAGAACGGCGCGCCGATCAGGCTGAGCGCGATGCCCAGCCGCAGTTCAGTCACCAGCGGCAGGATGCGGCACACCACATCGGCGACCAGAACCAGCAGCGCGCCTGCCAATGCGCTCGGCACGATCAGGCTGGAAGGGCGCTTGTCGGTCAGCGGGCGCACAAGATGCGGCACGATCAGGCCGACGAAGCCGATAATCCCCGCCACCGCCACGCCGCTGCCCACAGTCAGTCCGGTGCCGAGCACCATCAACGCCATCAGCGCGCGTGGATTGACGCCGAGAGAACGCGCCGCCTCCTCGCCCAGCGTAAGCGCGTCGAGCGAACGGCCCGCCCGCCACAGCACCAAGACACCCGCCAGCGTGAGCGGCGCGGCCAGCGTCACATCGCTCCAGCCGCGGTCAGTCAGCGCGCCCATCAGCCATGTTACGATGCTGCTCATGGCAAAGGCATTGGGCGATAAGCTGATCGCCAGACTGGTGAGCGCGCCTGCAAGGCTGGCGATCATCATGCCCGATAGGGTGAACAGTGCGATACCATGCGCGGGATTGGCCGTTCGTCCGGCGATCAGCGCAAGCAGCGCCATCGCTCCGCCTGCTCCCAACAGCGCAAAGCCGTGGAGCAACACCGTTGAACTCGCCCCGATATAGAGAGCGATCACCGCGCCCAGCGCGGCGCCCGGCGCAATGCCGAACAGGCCCGGATCGGCGAGCGGGTTGCGCAAGTAACCCTGCATCGCCGCGCCCGCTGCTCCCAATCCGCCACCGACGATCAATGCCAGCACCGCGCGCGGCAGGCGCAATTCGGCCAGGATCAATGCGGCATTGGGCGTTGTCGCAGGATCAATCCACACGCGCCCTGCGAGCAGCGACAGCGGAATGGCGAGCGCGAGGAGCGCGGCGAGAGTGATGGTCGCGCGGGTCATCCACCCCTCCCGTTTGCGGCAGGGGCAGTGAGACTTGGCGAACCGAAGGTGAGGTTAGTCGCAGCCGGTTGGGCCTGCGGCCCACCCCCGGCCTCTCCCGCTTGCGGGAGGGGAGAAAGCAAGGACCGCCGAATTTCCGCCAGCCGTTCCAACGCCCGCGGGATCGTCGGGCCGCCGCAATAGAGCAGCGAAGGATCGAGCCTTTCATAACGCACGCCTTCCAGCTCGCGTAGGGCAGAATGTTGCAACATCCGTTGTTCACCGGCCGCCAGAACCACTTGCGGTGGATCGGCCAGAACTTGCTCAAGCGGCAAATAGGCGCCCTGCCCCAGCCCGCGCGCCGCTGAGTGGCTGGCGAACCCGGCGCGCTCCAGCATTGCCGAAGCAAGCGTACCCTCACCCGGAACAATGCCGCCTTGTTGCCACAACAGCGCAGTCGCCGGTGCGCCATCGAATGCGGCGGCGTCCCACGCCAATTCAATGCGCGTAACCAGCGCCTCCCCGCTGCCCGCATTTCCGGTCAGTTCAGCCAATTGCCGAACCTGCGCCATGCTATCCTGCGGCGTTGCGACCATTCCAAGCAATTCGACCTGCACGCCCGCCCGTTCGAGCGCCTCGCGGGTGGACGGATCGATGAACGGATCGGCCACGACAATGTCGGGCGCGAGCGCCAGCACTTCCTCCGCCGTGCCGCCAGTGGAGCGATAGCGCGCGGCCTCATCCAGCGGCATAGAGCTGGAACTCGCCCGCTGGCTGTAATGCGAAATGGCCAGCAATTGCCCCGGCGCGGCGATTTCAGACAGGATCGCATCGGCGCAGGGGTTGAGGCTGACGATAGTCGGTTGGATGGTATTATTCGGAGTAGGCACTTCGCCACACCCACTCGTCATTCCGGCGAAGGCCGGAATCCAGATGCACATGCGGAGCCATCTGGACCCCGGCCTTCGCCGGGGTGACGAGGAATGGGAGCGGCTCACAATGCCAGCCGCGCTCCGATAAAGGCCGCACGGCCACGGGCGTTGTAGCCAGCGGCGGTCTGGTAATCTTCCCCAAACAAATTCTCGACCCGGCCAAACAATTGCACCTCCTCACTCACATCGAGCGCGGCGCGCACTGTCACCACTTCATACCCATCGAGTCGCGTGAAATTTCCCGCATCATCAAAGGCATTGGAGACAATCCGCATGTCGGCTCCGAAGGTAAAATCGGTCACCGGAGACCATTCGGCGCTCAGCGTTGCGGCATGGCGCGGGCGGCGGGCGAGCTGGTTGCCGGTGTCGCGGTTCTCTGCATCGGTGAAGGCATAGACGGCACGCAATTGCAGATTGTCTGTAACGCGTGCGCCTGCCGCAACTTCCACGCCAGTCGAACGGGTGCGGCCCACATTGTCATAGGTGCCGAATGGGCGATTGTCACAGATGGCGTCGGCGACGCCGAAGCAACTGACGAAGCCGATCTGGTCTTCGGATTTGCGATCAAACAGCGTGATAGAGCCATACAGGCGCTGCGAGCGATCACCATAGGCCAGCCCGACGTCCATGCTCGTGCTGCGCTCCGGCGTCAGTGCGACATTGCCGAAATCAGAGAACAGTTGGAACAGGCTGGGCGCTTTGAACCCTTCACCAATGCTGCCGCGCAGCCGCACATTGGCCGCGACCTCATAACTCATATCCGCGCCAAAGCTGACTTCGCTGCCGAAATCGGCATGGTCGTCCACGCGCGCACCGATATGGCCGCTTATACCACGCCATTCGATGCCGGCCTGAGTATAAGCGCCGAATATCCGTGTGTTATTGCCATTATCGAAGAGTGTTTCGTAACTTGTCCATTCATTTTCCGCGCCGAAATTCACAATCAGCGGGCCGATGGGTCGCCACTCGCCGCGCAGGTTTACCCGGTCTGACCGGCCCTCGCTGGTGAAGGTGGCGGTGCCATTGCCATCCAGATTGTCGCGCGCTGTGTCGGCAAAGCTGTAGGTGGCCGTCAGGAACAGTGGCCCCGTGTCATAGACAGCCCCAGCCGAACCGAAGGTCTGCGCAGTGTCCTGCACCTCATCGGTATCGGCGAGGACGAAGTTGGGGAACGGGAAACCATCGATCTCCAGCTCGCCCTCAGCCTGCCGCAACCGCGCGAACACTTCGAAACTATCGGAGAAGTAATAGCGGCCATGCCCTTCCAGCACCCATTGCTCGAACCCGTCCGGCTCTGCGCCGCTGGCGGCGGCGGAGAAGCCATCGCTGCGCGTGTAGCTGGCCGATGCGCCGAGAAAGCCGGTATCGGGATCGGAAATGCCGCCAGATGCTGCGCCGGTGAAGCTGTCATCTGCGCCATATTCGAGCATTCCGGCAAGCCCGCTTTCGGCCCGAGTGGAAGCAACGATCACACCGCCAATCGCATCCGAACCCCAGATCGTGGAGTTGGAGCCGCGCAGCACCTCAACCTTGGCGAGATTGCTGCTGAGAAGATTGCCGAAATCGAACCCTCCCGATGGCGCTGCAGGATCAGCAACGCGCACGCCGTCCACTACAACCAGCACCTGCTCCGCCTCTGCACCGCGCAGGCGCACGCCAGTGAAGCTGCCAAGCCCGCCATTGCGGCTGAGTGTCAGGCCGGGAACACGCTCCAGCACGCGGGTGAAGTCAGGCCCCTGGAGGCTCTGGATTTCATCCTCGCCAATGACCGTGATCGCCTGTCCGGTATCCTCCAGCTCAATCCGCGTGCCGGTGGCCGTAACGGTGATGGATTCCTCAGACGATTGCGGCGAAAGCAGCGGCGCAAATTCATCATCACTGCTCTGCTTATCCTGCGCCATCGCAGGCGCAGTCATCACAGCAAAAGAAACACCAACAAACAAATATTTATACATTAAACCTCCTATCATAAGCGAACACGCCGCCTATGACGGAGGGAGCGCCTGAATTGGCGCTCTCCCGTTAGCTGTCGGTACACCCCGCCCGTCAGCGTAAGCGACCATCACCCGGCAGGTCTCCTGGCTCCCGGATCAACGCTTTCCCGCCGCCTTCCCACCCTGCGAAAATCCGCGCGGCAGTGGCATGTGGCAGGATCGCTCACCGGTCACAGTTGCGGGGGCAGCGGAGGCATTTCACCTCCTTCCCTCTTAGGTCCACGCGAATGGACAACCCGTGACGTCGCGCATCCCATAGGACCGGCGTCCAAATCGGGCAAGCCAAAGTGGCGTTAAGAGTGCGGGTTAGCCGGCGTCCCGCAACGGTACGCAGGCATCTGAGCAGATGCCACGAAACTTCGCCCCCGCTAAAGCGACTGTGTGAAACAGGCCTCCCTCAACCAGCAATCCGGCGACATGCCGCGCCGCGATTTTCGCACAAGGCGTGTGTCTTTGCGCGAGCGGTTGCTGCCATTTGCCAAGCGGATGGGCGTCCTCGGTGTAGCAATTGCAGTGCCAGCTCTCGCTGCTGAAAGCACGATGGATGCGTTGCAGAGCGAACCAGCCGAACAGGCCATCGCCCTGATGCCGTTTGAAACGCCAGGACACAGCTTTCCCGGATCAGCATTCTATTATTTGGAAGACGCGCCCCAATTGGTTGAAACTTCGGCCCGCGAAGAGCCTGTCGCAGTGATCGGCGAACCGGCATTGGCGAGCACGCAGCTTGACGAATTGCCGCTTGCCGCCTCTCCGCTGCGCATCTCCGGATCGGACCGCGACCATATGCGCGCGCAGCAATGCATGGCGCAGGCGATCTATTACGAAGCGGCGAGCGAGAGCGATGCGGGCCAGCGGGCGGTGGCGCAAGTGGTGCTTAACCGCGTCGCCCACCCCGCCTATCCGCGCACGGTCTGCGGCGTGGTTTATCAGGGCAGCGAGCGGCGCACCGGGTGTCAGTTCAGCTTCACTTGCGACGGATCGCTGGCGCGCCAGCCATCGACCACAGGTTTCCGCCGCGCCAGCCGCATTGCGCGCGTGGCGCTTGGCGGAATGGTCTATGCGCCCGTGGGTACGGCGACCCATTATCACACGCTCGCGGTCAATCCCTATTGGGCGAGCAGCCTTGAAAGCGTTGGCGTGATCGGTGCGCATATCTTCTATCGCTGGCCCGGTTCGGCAGGACGGCCAGAGGCCTTCACCGCCGGCTATGCGGGGGCAGAGCCAAGCGCGGCCCGCGCCCGTGCGCAAACACCGCAGGCACCTGATCCGCAAAGCGCCCCGGTTCTGGGCGGAGACATCGCAGCCCCGGTCGCGCGCCCTGCCGCACAAGCGCCAACTCAGGAACAGACGGTCGCGCCGCAGAGCGGAGACGTGCGGGCCGAATTTGCAAATAGCGGGCGCTGGATCGAAAGACCCTGAAAGGTTCCTGAGAACACCACTAAGACTTCGGCAACCATTCTGGCGAACCTTCGCTTAGCGGGCTCGCTGTAGATAGGTCCTGTCGCATGGGCGGTTTCGCTCACCACGCAATCGCAGGACCAAGACAAAACATGTCAATCCGCTTCGCCGCTCCACCAAAGCCATCTTCTGTGCGCATGGCGCCGGGCACAGTCCGGTCCAGCCGACCGGTCGCCGCCAATGATGATGGCGATTTGGTGAGTCAGGTTTTCATCACCGCCGCCCTGCGCCAGTTCGCCAAGCACGGACTTGCCGCAGCAGACCACGCGCGGGATCAGGCCATCGCTGCAAGCGAGGCTGGCGACCGCCAGACGTTCGAATGGTGGCTGGAAGTGTGCCGCGCGCTGGATCGCCGGATGGCACGCCGGATCGATCAATCCTCCTGCGCAAATTCGGTCTGATTAGCGACATCTTCCGTCGCCCTAAGGGCTGACAACATAGGAGATGCTTAACCATGCGATGACGTCGCAGGGGCTATTCCGGCGACCATGGCATGGCTCTCTTGCTTGAAAGAGACACGGCATTGGCGCGAAGGAAGCAATCCTGTGCGATCAGCTCTTGCCCTGATCGTCAGAACGCATCCGATACACACGCTTAAAGCTATTGCGAACCAATATCATAGACTACGACTTTTAGACGGTTGCAATGAACTTTTCTGCGGCCTAGGGCGGTTTTAAGGAATCCGGCGCGCGGCCTCCCAGAGGCGCATGGTTGCGTGCCTGCGAAATTGTTTGAGCGCCCACGGCATCAAAGGACCAGTCTTTCCCATGGCACGCAAGAAGATCGCCCTTATCGGCTCCGGCATGATCGGTGGCACCCTCGCCCACCTCGCAGCAAAAGCGGAAATGGGCGACGTCGTCCTGTTCGACATCGCTGAAGGCATGCCGCAGGGCAAGGCGCTGGACCTGTCGCAATGCGGCCCGGTTGAAGGTTTTGACGCGAAGATCACCGGCACCAATGATTATGCCGACCTTGCTGGCGCGGATGTGGTGATCGTGACCGCTGGCGTGCCGCGCAAGCCCGGCATGAGCCGCGACGATCTGCTCGGCATCAACCTTTCGGTGATGAAGGCCGTGGGTGAAGGCATCAAGAACAATTGCCCGGACGCATTCGTGATCTGCATCACCAACCCATTGGACGCGATGGTGTGGGCGCTGCGCGAATTTTCCGGCCTGCCGCACAACAAGGTCGTCGGCATGGCTGGCGTGCTCGACAGCGCGCGCTTCGCCACTTTCCTCGCATGGGAATTTGATGTCAGCGTGAAGGACGTGAACGCCTTCGTGCTCGGCGGCCATGGCGACACTATGGTGCCCGTGCTCAGCTACTCCACGATCAACGGCATTCCGGTGAAGGACATGGCCAAGATCAAGGGCATTCCCGAAAGCCGCCTTGATGAAATCGTCGACCGCACCCGCAAGGGCGGCGGCGAGATTGTCGGCCTGCTGAAAACCGGCTCCGCCTATTACGCCCCCGCCACCAGCGCGATCAGCATGGCGAAAGCCTATCTTGGCGACAGCAAGCGCATCCTGCCGTGCGCCTCCTATGTCGAGGGCAAATACGGTGTGGACGGCCTCTACGTTGGCGTGCCCACGCGCATCGGCGCAGGCGGCACCGAGGACGTGATCGAAATTGAACTGTCGGACGAAGAAGCGAACAACCTCAAGGTCAGCGTCGATGCGGTTGAAGAACTGCTTGAGGCTTGCCGGGGGCTGGATGAAAGTCTGAGATAACCATCTGCCGTTACCTCGGCGCAGGCCGGGGTCCAGTTGCGATCGTCGGACTGGATACCGGCCTGCGCCGGAATTACGGTTGAAATGGAGAAGGGTGGTTTCGTTTATATTATGGCGAGCCGCAGGAACGGAACGATTTACATCGGTGTAACCAGCGATTTACCGAGACGGGTCTGGCTCCACCGAGAAGGACAGGTTGAAGGCTTTACACGAAGTATGGTTGCAAGATGCTGGTCTGGTTTGAAGAGCATGACGGCATCGAAGCGGCCATCCTCCGCGAAAAGCAGATGAAAGAATGGATGCGCGCATGGAAACTGCGCGTGATCGAAGAGTTGAACCCCGGCTGGGACGATTTGTACGAAACGATCTGTCACTAGTTGGATCCCGGCCTTCGCCGGGATGACGATTTAGACAAAGAAGGCGCGATAAATGAGCATCCTCGTAAACAAAGACACCAAGGTCATCACCCAGGGAATGACCGGCAACACCGGCACGTTCCACACGCAGCAGGCGCTCGATTACGGGACCAAGATGGTTGCGGGTGTCACGCCCGGCAAAGGCGGTTCCGAGCATCTCGGCCTGCCCCAGTTCAACTCGGTGCGCGAAGCCAAGGAAGCCACTGGCGCAACCGCGAGCTGCATCTACGTGCCGCCGCCCTTCGCTGGCGACGCGATCCTTGAAGCGATTGACGCCGAGGTCGAGTTGATCGTGGCGATTACCGAGGGCATTCCGGTGATGGACATGGTGATGGTGAAGCGTGCGCTTTCCGGCTCCAAGTCGCGCCTGATCGGCCCGAACTGCCCCGGCGTTCTGACGCCCGGCGAATGCAAGATCGGCATCATGCCCGGCTCCATCTTCATGAAGGGCAGCGTCGGCGTTGTCTCTCGCTCTGGCACGCTCACCTATGAAGCCGTGCATCAGACGACTGCCGTGGGCCTCGGCCAGACGACCGCTGTCGGCATTGGCGGTGACCCGGTGAACGGCACCAATTTCATCGACGTGCTCGACCTGTTCCTCTCCGATGACGAAACCAAGTCGATCATTATGATCGGCGAAATAGGTGGTTCTGCGGAAGAAGAGGCCGCCGAGTTCATTAAGCAAGAAGCCGCTAAAGGCCGCCGCAAGCCGATGGTCGGCTTTATCGCAGGTCGCACGGCACCTCCGGGTCGCCGCATGGGCCATGCTGGCGCCATCGTGGCAGGCGGTAAAGGCGGCGCGGATGACAAGATTGCGGCGATGGAAGATGCGGGCATCCGCGTCTCACCCTCACCCAGCGAACTTGGCACCACGCTCGATGCATTGCTGAAGGAAACGGCGTAACCACTTACGCACAGCCTCCAAGGAGAGGTGCACGACATGGGTAACGAACCGCAGAACTTCCTTCCCGAACTGCCTTCGCAGGGCGAAGCGCAGCAAGGGCCGAGCTGGGGCAATCCGCGTTGGCCGCTGGCTGATGACGCGGGTGATCTGTCCGCTGCCATGGACCCGACCGATATGGTCGCGGTGATCAAGCAGGCTGCGGCAAAGGCGGGCAAGCCCGCTGATACGGCGAGCATCGAAGCGGCGTGCCGCGATTCCATTCAGGCGATGCTGCTCATCCGCCTGTACCGCGTGCGCGGGCATCTTGCGGCTGACCTCGACCCGCTGAACCTGACCCACCGCGAAACGCCCGAAGATTTGAAGCTCGAATGGCACGGCTTTGCCGGTCAGGAAGACAAGGAAGTCTTCGTCGGCGGTGCGTTCGGTTTCGAATGGGTCACAGTCGGAACGCTGCTGGCGACGCTGCGCGCCACCTATTGCGGCCATGTTGGCCTTGAATATATGCATATCGCCGACACTGAGGAACGGCGTTTCCTGCAGGACAAGTTCGAAAGCCCCGAAGACACGATCCAGTTCACCCCCGAAGGCAAGCAGGCGATCCTGCAGGCCGTGATCCGGGGCGAGGAATATGAAAAATTCCTCGGCAAGAAATATGTCGGCACCAAAAGGTTCGGGCTCGACGGCGGCGAAGCGATGATCCCGGCGCTGGAAGCAGTCATCAAATATGGCGGCTCCACCGGCATTCGTGAGATCATTTACGGCATGGCCCACCGTGGCCGGTTGAACGTGCTCGCCAATGTGATGGCCAAGCCATACCATGTCATCTTCCATGAATTTTCCGGCGGCAGCGCCAACCCCGACGATGTCGGCGGATCGGGCGATGTGAAATATCACCTCGGCACCAGCACCGACCGCGAATTTGACGGGATCAAGGTGCATATGTCGCTGGTCCCCAACCCCAGCCATCTGGAAGCGGTGAACCCTGTCGTTCTCGGCAAGACCCGCGCGCAGCAGGCCATGCATGACGATTTGGACACGCATGAAAAAGTCCTGCCCGTCCTCATCCACGGCGATGCCGCTTTTGCCGGGCAAGGTGTGATTTGGGAATGCTTCGGCATGTCGGGCGTGCGCGGCTATTCCACCGGCGGTTGCATTCACTTCATCGTGAACAACCAGATCGGCTTCACGACCAGCCCCCAATTCGCGCGTTCTTCGCCCTATCCCTCTGACGTGGCCAAGGGCATTCAGGCTCCGATCCTGCATGTGAATGGCGATGATCCCGAAGCGGTGACTTTCGCCTGCAAGCTGGCAGTCGAATATCGCCAGAAGTTCAAGCGCGATATCGTGATCGACATGTGGTGCTATCGCCGCTTTGGTCACAATGAAGGTGACGAACCCAAATTTACCCAGCCGCTGATGTATGATGCCATCAAGACGCATCCGCGCGTGTCGGAAATCTATTCCGCCCGGCTGAAGGATGAAGGCGTGATCGACGAAGGCTCGGCCGCTGCCATGCGGCAAGGCTTCATCGACCATCTCGACGGCGAATTCGAAGCTGGGAAGAGCTACAAGCCCAATGAGGTCGACTGGTTCGCCGGTCGCTGGAGCGGGTTGCACAAGCCCGCCGATCCGGAAACCGCGCGGCGCAATGTCGAAACCGCGATCGACAAGAAACTGTTCGACAGCCTCGGCCGCACGCTCACCACCGTTCCTGACGATCATACGATCCACAAAACGCTGGGCCGCGTGCTCGATGCCAAGCGTGAAATGTTCACCAGCGGCACGGGCTTTGACTGGGCAACGGCAGAGGCGCTCGCCTTTGGCAGTCTGGTGACCGAAGGCTTTGGCGTGCGCCTGTCCGGTCAGGATTCGGGCCGCGGCACATTCAGCCAGCGCCATGCAATCTGGGTCGACCAGAATGACGAAGGCAAATACATCCCGCTCGCCACACTGCCGCATGGCAAGTTCGAAGTGTATGATTCCACACTGAGCGAATTCGGCGTGCTCGGCTTCGAATACGGCTTTTCCCTCGCCGACCCGAAAACACTGGTGATGTGGGAAGCGCAGTTTGGCGATTTCGCCAATGGCGCGCAGATCATGATCGACCAGTTCATTGCCGCTGGTGAAGTCAAATGGATGCGGGCCAACGGCCTCGTCCTGCTACTGCCGCATGGCTATGAAGGACAGGGTCCGGAGCATTCCTCCGCGCGGCTCGAGCGTTTCCTGCAATTGTGCGCGAACGACAATCTCCAGGTCTGCAACATCACCAGCCCGGCGAATTACTTCCATGTGCTTCGCCGCCAGATGATGCGGCAGTTCCGCAAACCGCTCGTCATCATGACGCCCAAAAGCCTGCTGCGCCATGCTGACGCGAAGAGCGATGCGGAGTATTTTACCGGCGATAGCCACTTCAAGCGCATTCTTTCGGACCGTCAGGAGATCGCTGACAAGGAAGTGCGCCGTCTGGTCCTGTGTAGCGGCAAAGTCGCTTACGATCTGATGGACAAGCGCGACGATGAAGAGATCGACGACGTTTCCATTGTGCGCCTCGAACAAATCTATCCCTTCCCCGGCGAACCGCTGGCTGTGCGCCTCAAACGCATGACCAATCTCGAAGATGTCGTCTGGTGTCAGGAAGAGCCGCACAACAATGGCGCGTGGTTCTTCGTGCAGAACCGTATCGAAGACGCGCTTATCGCCGCCGGCCACAAGGGCATGCGTCCAAGCTATGCTGGACGCGAAGAAGGGGCATCACCCGCCACCGGCTTCGCCAAGCGTCATCAGGCGCAGCAGGAAGCTCTCGTTTCAGTCGCGCTGGGCCTTTCCAGCCGCGGCAAGTCCGCTGCCAAGCAGGCCGCGCGTTCCACTAGCAAGAAAAGCTGAGGACTCACACTCATGGCAACCGAAGTTACAGTCCCCGCATTGGGGGAATCGGTCACAGAGGCCACCGTAGGCGAATGGCTGAAGCAGCCCGGCGACGTGGTTGCGGCGGATGAGCCGATCGTCAGTCTGGAAACCGACAAGGTCGCGGTTGAGGCACCCTCGCCCGTCGCTGGTGTCATCAAGGAATTCAAGGTGGAGCTTGGCGCCACGGTCGAAGTGGGCGCTGTTATCGCGATCATTGAAGAGGGTGGCAGTGCAGCCGCCCCAACCCCTTCGCCAACGCCTGCTGCGGCCAAGGCCGATGATGCTCCTGCCGCGAGCGCGGCATCGGACAGCAATATTTCCATGTCGCCCGCCGTGCGCCGCGCGGTGATCGAGCATGGCGTTGATCCGACCACCATCAAAGGCACCGGCAAGGATGGTCGCCTGACCAAGGAAGATGTAGTCGCCGCCGCCAAGGCGAAAGGCTCGGGTGCGAGCGCTCCTGCTGCAACTCCGGCACCCTCTCCGGCTCCCACCGCAGCCAAGGGTGAACGGCGCGAGGAACGCGTCAAGATGACGCGGATGCGCCAGACTATCGCCAAGCGGCTGAAAGGCGCGCAGGAAGAAGCCGCGCTGCTCACCACCTTCAATGATTGCGACATGACCGCGGTGATCGAAGCGCGCAACGCCTATAAGGACGTGTTCGCCAAGAAGCATGGCATCAAGCTGGGCTTCATGAGCTTCTTCGCCAAGGCAGCGGCGCTCGCGCTGAAAGATGTGCCTTCGGTCAATGCGCAGATCCAGGGCGATGAAATCATCTACCACGATTACGTCGATCTGTCGGTGGCCGTCAGCGCGCCCAATGGCCTTGTGGTCCCGGTCGTGCGCAGCATCGATGCGATGAGCTTCGCCGAAATCGAACTCGCCATCGCCGACTTCGGCAAGCGCGCCAAGGCGGGTGAGTTGACGATGGAAGACATGCGCGGCGGCACATTCACCATTTCCAATGGCGGCGTGTTCGGTTCGCTGATGAGCACCCCGATCATCAACCCGCCACAAAGCGCCGTGCTCGGCCTGCACCGCATCGAAGATCGTCCCGTCGCGGTGAACGGCGAAGTGGTGATCCGCCCGATGATGTATCTCGCACTCAGCTACGATCACCGCATCATCGACGGCCGCGAAGCCGTAACCGCGTTGAAAATCATGAAAGAAGCGATCGAAGATCCGATGCGGATGCTGATTGATTTGTGATGCTCTTCGTCATCCCAGCGGAGGCTGGGATCGCGTGCTGCAAGTGTGAACAATACTGAAGGAGATCCCAGCATTCGCTGGGATGACGATCCAATGGCTGAATACGACTACGACGTCCTCATCATCGGTGCTGGCCCCGGCGGTTATGTCGCGGCAATTCGCGCGGCCCAGCTTGGCCTCAAGACAGCCTGCGCGGAAAGCCGCGAGACGCTCGGCGGTACGTGCCTCAATGTCGGCTGCATTCCATCCAAGGCGATGCTGCACGCGTCCGAATATTTCGACGCTGCGGCCAATGGCACGATGGCCGCAATGGGCGTCGATGTGACGCCGAAGCTCAATATGGACAAGCTCCATGGCCAGCGGATCGATGCAGTGGATGGCCTGACCAAGGGCATCGAATACCTGTTCAAGAAGAACAAGGTCGACTGGAAAAAGGGTCACGCCACTTTCGTTGATGCCAACACGGTCGAAGTGGGCGGCGAGACAGTGACAGCCAAAGAAATCGTAATCGCCACCGGCTCTTCCGTCACCCCGCTTCCGGGCGTTGAGGTCGACAATTCCAAGCACGTTGTGGTCGATTCCACAGGCGCGCTGGAATTGCCCAAAGTGCCGGGACACATGGTCGTGATCGGCGGCGGTGTGATCGGGCTGGAGCTTGGCTCAGTCTGGCGGCGGCTTGGTGCGAAGGTCACCTGCGTCGAATTTCTCGACCAGATCTTTCCTGGAATGGACGCCGATATCCGCAAGGAATCGAACAAGATTTTCAAGAAGCAGGGCATCGAATTCAAGCTCTCGACCAAGGTTACCGGCGTTACCGTCAACGGCAAGAAAGCAATTGTCACACTGGAACCCGCTGCTGGCGGCGACGCGGAGACAATCGAGGCCGATTGCGTGCTCGTATCGATTGGCCGCAAGCCCAACACCGATGGGCTGGGCCTCGACAAGATCGGGCTGGAAACCAACGAACGCGGCCAGATAGAAATCGATCATGAATTCCGCACTGCTGTCAGCAATGTGCGCGCAATTGGCGATGTCGTCCCTGGCCCCATGCTCGCCCACAAGGCCGAGGATGAAGGCATTGCGGTTGCCGAATGGATCGCGGGCCAGACCGGTATCGTGAACCACGATGTGATCCCCACAGTGGTCTACACAATGCCGGAGATCGCTGGTGTGGGCCTGACCGAAGAACAGGCTATCGCCAAGATGGGCGGCGACAAGAAGGCCATCAAAACCAGCAAATTCCCGATGATGGCGAACAGCCGCGCGATGACCAATCACGAGCCTGATGGCTTGGTGAAAGTCATCGCCGAGGCTGAAAGCGACCGGGTGCTGGGCATTTGGGCGATCGCCAGCGTGGCTGGTACGATGATCGCCGAAGCCGCGATTGCCATGGAATTTGGCGCGACGAGCGAAGATATCGCCTACACCTGCCATGCCCACCCGACCCATGCCGA
>Ga0209121_10001080_pt1 | contig 28575 bp, 22 predicted proteins | sample Cruoilmetagenom3_FD_187292 | JGI IMG/M metagenome (GOLD analysis project Ga0209121, IMG submission 187292) | Oil polluted marine microbial communities from Coal Oil Point, Santa Barbara, California, USA - Sample 3 (SPAdes) (version 2) | ecosystem: Environmental > Aquatic > Marine > Oil seeps ...
GCCCCTTCAACCCAGTTTGGGGGAAAGGGGGTTTTTTATTCTCACCTCACGATTTTGTGACCGTTTTGCGCACAATTTCATTTGTAACAGACTAATAGTGTCAAGTTTCAGACTTACCTTGGCAGGCACATCGGGTCTAATCCGCCGAGAGACAGTCTGATTCAGGGGTGGTCCTATCGTGGAGTCAAAGTTCCGGAGCCGGGCAATGGAAACGTTCGCATCAACTTTTGGCTTAATAATGGTCAAAAGCCAATGAGTAATCAAGGTGATGAAATTCTAATTACGGATTTTAACCACTTGCCATTTCAAGATGTTAATGTCCCCCAGATTATTCAATTTAAGAATCAGCCTGACGAGATTACCACCCCTTTGGAAAGATATCCAATTTTTGGATTTTTTGAGCATGCTGATGTGGTTACTATCAATGATCAAATCATGAATTTATCTCAAGGCGGATTTCGTTATGACGTTAACTTGGATAATGGCATCAACAGTTTTGATTTAGTCGCCTTTTCAGGGGAAAATGAACTGGAGCGCTATACAAAGAAAGTAATTTATAATCCAAATTTTTCTACTAAAGAAAAGAAACTGCTTTACAGCAAAGGAATAGCTATTAATCTGGACGATTCTTATGTTTTAGGTCTAACCGAGGAATTTGTATCCTTAACTAATCGGGGAGATTATGCAGTTGACCGTTACGGCAATGTTTACTCAACTTCAAGCCATTCTTTAAGCGAACCACCGTTGCCTTTAGGGGGAAATGTGGGTTACTCTGTTTTTTCAGCAGAAGATATGTTCTGTTACGTCTGGAGAAATAAAATTCGGTTTTTTGAAAGAACAATACTTTCTGACGAGCTTCCAATCTGGATCGATAATCGAAATACCGTTTTGCTTTTCGGAGACCGATTGGCCAAATATACACGTGACCGCTTTGAGATTGTAGACCTTGGAACCGAAATAGTAACTACATCTTCTGAAATAAAAAAGCTTCGGCCAGAATGGGGCAGTTCCAACGTCGATCCCACAGGAATTTTAGGATTTGTCACATCCTATGGATGGGCTTTTGGTGCTTTGGATGTTTTTTGGATAGAAACCAACGAGACAATCTTTCAGAAGGATTATCTTTCTGATTATATGGGGCAAATTGACTTTTGCGATGACGGCCAAGCAGCTATTATCGGTAGCTACGGAAATTCTTTTTATGGCGGCGGTGGAGTTTATGTATACGATCTTAATCGCCATGAAATAACCAATTTCTATCATCAGTTTGGCGCTTCTTCGGTGGCTGTTGATTCGGAGGGATTTGTCTATATCAGCTCCCGCTTTGTTGATCACTTTTGCGACGGTCGTATTGTACAGGGATTGAAAAATCAACGAGGAATTGAGACATTGTACCTTAATAACCGGGGCGACTTAGAGCTTGTGAGGAGCTTCTTCTTGAATAGCTCACATGAATACTCAACGGGGCACAGATTTCTGATTAAACCTCGGATCAATGATCTTAGAGAATGAATGGCGAAAAGAGAGAACTCAAGAGGCCTAATATAGTTTTATAGTCTAACGCCAAGTATATGGGATCCAATTAGAAGGCTCAACAGGACCTTATGCGGAAGCGGCACATAGCCGGTGCAAAAGACCGTAAAGGGAGACCGCCATGAAAAACAATCTTTGCGTTCAATCACTCATCATAGCATTATTAGTTAGCGGATGCTCTCCCAGTCTCAGATACTACCTTAGCGGATGCTCTCCCAGTCTCAGATACTACCTTAGGGACATAAATGGCGAAATGCATGATGATGTCGTAATCTTTGGATAGCCTACCGTTCCTCTTACTCTTGGAGTAGCGAACTTCGCCGACTCCAGACCACTCTCTGAGCGATTTGATACTTGGGTAGCATTCAGGGATACATTATTAGTAGGTGTATCAATGGGATTGGGTGCTATTGCATTCTTGGCCGGAGAAGAAGGCCGAGCCCAACCCTTTGATGATCTTGATACCGCAGTCCCGGAATATCTTGGAGGTTGTATTCAGGACATTGCTCATTTTAGTGAAGTTAGACGCACAAATTGTAGTTTTTCCAATGGTGATTTTAAAAGAATGAAAAAGAACAAGACTCTTACCGGGATAGATTTGATTCTAACTGGGGATATAAAGCGATTTACGGGGTACTGGAAGACTGGCGATATGATAAAACAGGAGGAAAGGAAGGTTCCGGGCGGGACAGAGATTAAGACAACATACCACATGCTGGAATGTTACGGTATCGTGGTCATGTCTGTACAAATCATAGACCTAAGAACTCAGAAGATAATATGGTCTAAAGATTTTGAAACGCGAACTCCGTGCGGCAGGAGTATATCTCTTTCTGTATCATTACCGCACACGGCAGAGAAAAACAGCATAGCTGCCGAGACGTTTAAGCAGACTCTAATTGAGTTCAAGAATGCAATCAAAAAGGAGGATTTTGTCGAAAGTATAAAATTAGCAAGCCAATAGAGACATTCGTGCATAACAACAGTGTGAAAGTAGCAGTCCAAGTTCTTGAAAGAGTCTGATTAAAGTACTTGTAGCTGAAGACACACAGGCTAATCTACAAGGTTCAGATAGTGGTTTGTGCATTGGCACCGGCAAGACTATGGAACTTGGAACTTACTGGTCCAGCCTGATCGACGATGTTCGGATTTACGACGTGGCGCTTAGCGCAGAAGAAGTTGCAGCCCTGGCACAATAAGTCACCTCGGAAAGAAACAAAACGCATGTAATATTAAAAAGAGCTGGTGACTTGAGGAGTTGTCAGCTCTTTTTGTTTGGAATAGGCTATTGAAGCCGACCCCTCGACGTTGCTCGAAGGTCCCTCGACTGCGCTCGGGATGCCTGTGCGTCGCGCCCCTTCGGAGCGGATGCTCGGCGACTTAGCGGATTTTTAGCGTAGCCAGAGCCAGGGCGGCGAAGGCTGCGGATAATAGCCAGAAGCGCACTACCACCTGCGGCTCGCTCCAGCCGATCAGGTGAAAATGGTGATGGATGGGGGCACATCTGAAAAGGCGTTTGCCGCCGGTGTATTTGAAATAGCCGACCTGCAGTACGACGCTCATCAATTCGATAACGAATACGCCGCCGATTATAAGCAGCAGAATTTCATTTCTCGTTACCAGTGCTCCATAGCCCATCGCCGCACCTAACGGAAGCGAACCGACATCGCCCATGAAGGTCTGAGCGGGATGGCAGTTGAACCACAAAAAGCCGAGCACGGCACCTAATATCGCTGAAAAAAAGATGCTCAGCTCCCCGGCCTGGGGTATCGCCGGCAGCAGAAGATAACTTGCCCAGGTCACGGGAGTGGCGCGTGCCATCGTTTCCGAGGAAACATAGCAGAGCAGCGCCAGGACCAAAGAAACCATTCCCACGCAGCCGGCAGCCAGGCCGTCCATACCGTCGGCAAGGTTGACTGCGTTGCTGGTCGCCGACAAATAGAATATCGCTATTAATATGAACATCCAGTTGGCCAGCGGCAGGCCGTGCTTGTAAAACGGCAGCCAGAATAATTTGGCATCGTCTATGTTGACAAAGTCGGCATAAAGAAACGATGCGATCAGTACGGCCCCGCCGATTTGGAAGATGAGCTTTTCCCAGGGCCTTAGTCCGTTTCTGCTTCGCTGGCGCGCCCCGGCGGTCAGCTTGAGCCAGTCGTCGGCGGCCCCTAATGCGGCGAACCAGATGACTAAGACGATGGCTTTTTGAATGAAGGGATTATTGAGTTTGGCCCATAATAAAGTGGTCGTTACCGTCGCGAGAATTATTATCAGACCTCCCATCGTGGGGGTATTGGCCTTTTCCTTGGTCAATTCGTTCAGTGTGGCGTGATGAAACTCCGGGCGGTCCCCAATTTTTTTTCGCATCAGCCAGCGAATAATTTTAGGTCCGATTACGAGGGCTATCGCAAGGCTGGTCAGTATCGCCGCTACCGAGCGAAAGACCACGTTCTGGTAGGCGTAAAAGCCGAGCCGGTGGGTAAAAATCTCTCGTAAATACCATAACAAGTGGTATATCATCTCGCCTCTCGCGTTTCCTGTGGCGCCTTACGAGGCAAACCGTACGAAAAAAGCTCATTTAATTTATCGACGAGCACTTCCAATTTAGCTACCCGCGAACCTTTGACTAATATTATATCGTAATCTTTTATATATTCGTTCAGATTATTACAAGCTGAAACTGTATCTGCGAAACATTTTATCTGCAAATCGTAATCGGCACTTTCCTGTGCGGCCATGGCGGCGATTTTCGCGAACCTGCCGACGGCCAGCAGAAGCTGAATTCCGTTCTGAGCGATATGTATGCCAAGTTCGCGATGCAGTTGCTCGGCCTGCCGGCCCAGCTCAGCCATATCGCCGCAGATAAAAACCCGTCTTCGCCGGCCTGTCGGGTCGATACCGGCCAATATATCGAGCGCATTTCTCATTGAGGCGGGATTTGCGTTGTAGCAATCGCTTAATACCGTCAGCGTCCCGATTTCCAGCAGTTCGGCGCGCATTGAAACGGGCGGCAGGATTTTGACGACTTGGGCGAAATCTTCAATATTCATTCCCAACTTACTGCAAACGGCCCATGCCGCAATTGCATTTTCGACGTTGCCCGGGCCGGGTAACGGCAGGTAAATTTCCACACTTTTGATGGTGAATCGGCTTGCCGGACCATCAGGGCGAATGTTGCCGGCCTGGTAGTCAGCACCGTCCGATTTTCCGAATGTTAGAAACTTGAGACCTCCGGCCCGGCAGGATTCCACCAGCCGGTCGAAATCGCCGTTGATTATCAAAACGCCGTCGGATCTTAGCCCTTCGGATATGGATGACTTTTCCCGGATAATTGTCTGCAGGTCGCCGAAACCTTCCAGGTGTGCCGGGTGAACGTTCGTTACCACGGCGATATCCGGCTCGGCGATGCGGGTCAGGCTGGATATTTCGCCGGGATGATTGCTGCCGAGCTCGGCTATAACGATCTGTTCGTCGGCAGCGGCGCCGAGCAGCGTCAGCGGAAGGCCAATCTGATTATTAAAACTCTTCGGGGACTGATGGACGCGGAACCGCCGGCTCAGGGCGTGATAAATGATTTGCCTTGTTGTTGTTTTTCCCGCCGAGCCTGTTATCGCGACGACTTTGTAACCGGCCCTCCGGCGGTATTCTCTGGCCAGCTCACCGAGCGCTATAATGGTATCTTCGACTTTAAGCAGGCACTTGCCGGCGGGTTGTTCGGGGTCGATATCTTTGCTCACAACGGCACAAACCGCACCTTTCGCGAAGGCGTCTGCCACGTAATCGTGCCCGTCGAAATTCTCGCCGCCGATCGCAAAAAAGCAGTCGCCCTCTTTGGTGGTTCGCGAGTCTGTGCTTACGCCGATGAAAGAGGAAAAGTCGTACTTATCGAGCGGGGCCGGAAGCTTTGCTCCTGTTATTGTTACCAAATCTGCTATTGGAAATTCTTTCATCCGTTATATTTCGACAATCTGCTTTTATCATTACAGCAAGGAAAACGTTTATCGATATAATGAAATGATTATGCTATAATTTTGCAAATGGTCAAGGATATTGAAAACGTAGCTACATAACCAATGCCGATGCGATAGCCGTTACTGTTTTGATCCGATTTATTAGAGATTATTAAAATCAAACTGACCGATTCACGTTGTCATCCTCCGCAGTCCTAAGGACTCCTTACGGAGGACGCCTTACGGTGCTGCGAAAGCAGGGATCCAGGAACGTAATGGATTTAGTGGATTCCCGCTTTCGCGGGAATGACAAACAGTGTATATTGTTGTGATTGAATGACTTACCATGTAGTTCTACTCAAAAACGGTCAGTTTGAGAAATTTATCGAAAATATTTAAAATTTATGCTTGACTTATAACGTTATGCGTTATATAATTTAACTGGTTTATGATTAAAACTTTCAAATGTAAAGAGACAGAGAAAATCTTCAGCCGCCATTATTCGAAGAAGCTGCCCCATGATATTCAAAGAGCGGCGTTCAGAAAACTGCGTATGATTGATCGGAGTAAAACATTAACTGATTTGAAAATTCCACCGGCTAACAGGTTGGAAATATTATCAGGTCGAAGAAAGGGACAATATAGCATTCGCATTAACGACCAATGGCGAATTTGCTTTAAGTGGGTCGATAACAATGCTTTAGAAGTAGAGATTACAGATTACCATTGAGGTTAAAAATATGTCGAAGAAAAAAATTCCACCTTTACACCCGGGCGAAGTTCTTCTTGAAGAGTTCTTAAAGCCCATGAACATGAGCCAGAATCAACTTGGCAGGGGTTTAGGTGTGTCTGCTCGAAGAATAAATGAAATCATTCATGGCAAAAGAAGCGTAACCGCAGATACGGCTCTTCGTTTAGCGCGGCATTTCGGCAATTCACCACAATTCTGGCTGGGGCTTCAAATGGATTATGATCTGGATGTGGAGATGGACAGACTTTCCGGACGCATAGAAAAAGAGGTGAGACAACTGGCCTCGGCGTAGATAAATTAGCGGGCTAATAACATATTTGGTTATGTTGTCTGCTCGGCTTGAATATTTCTTTTCTTAATTTTCCTTAGAAGCCACTCTTGAGTGATTTCCTTGTCACTGAAGTGGGATTTTTGGGTTCCGATGATTTGATAATCTTCGTGGCCTTTGCCGGCTATTAGCACTATGTCATCTTTCTCGGCGGATTCTATCGCCAACTCGATAGCCTTTTTTCTGTCCGGCTCAATTGCCATGTTTTGTGTTTCAGTCTTTCGAAATCCGGCAACAATTTCGTTAATGATTTCCGTGGGTGATTCGGTTCGGGGGTTGTCACTGGTTACGATAATGAAGTCGGCCAGCTCTTCGGCGACCCTTGCCATTCGCGGGCGTTTGGTTCTGTCCCTGTCTCCGCCGCAGCCGAAGACGACCCGCAGCTTGCCTTTGCACAGCGGCTTTAGCGTCGTAAGAACGTTTTTCAAAGCGTCATCCGTGTGGGCGTAATCGATAATAACGGAAAAGTCGCCGGCGTCGATTTTTTCGAGTCGGCCGGGTATCGTTTTTAAAGCCGATAAACCGGCGGCGATTGTCCCGGCATCGAAACCGGCGGCGAGGCACAGCCCCGCGGCGGCCAGGCAATTGCTGACGTTATAAAGGCCGGGCAAAGGAGTTTTTACGACCGAAGATTGGCCTGCGTATTTTAGGGCGAAAACCGTCCCGGTTATATCCATCGACTCGATATTGGCGGTGACGTCGGCTTGCTCATCGATGGCGTACCATATCAGCCCGGCGGCGGTTTGTGCGGCTATAAGTTCGGCTTCGGGAGATTGTTTGTTCAGCACCGCCGTAGATTCCGGCGCAAGGGCCGAGAAGAGCCTGGTCTTGGCGGCTAAATAATCTTCTTTGGTCTTGTGATAATCCAGATGGTCGCCCGAAAGGTTGGTGAAAGCGGCCGCTTTGAAGTCGATATGTGCCAGCCGGTTTTGCGAGAGGGCGTGGCTGCTTGCCTCGATTACCATATATTTCGCGCAGTTTCTTATCATCTCCTGCTGTTTGGCGGCGATGTCCAGGCAATCGGGCGTTGTTAATGCTGCCTGGTAACTGGAGCCCGAGCAGGTGTCGTACATTACGGTACCGATCAGGCCGCACTTTTGGTCGGCCCGGCGGATTATCGATTGAACGAGAAAGGCAACGGTGGTTTTTCCGTTCGTACCTGTGACGGCCAGGTTCGTTAATTGCGAAGCCGGGTTGCCGTCGGCCGCCTGCGCGAGAATCGCCGCCGCTTCGGTGGTGTCATCGACGATAATCGATTTATACCGGCCTTCACGCAGCGTGTATTGTCCATCCTTCTGACAGACGATGTACTTGGCACCGTTGGCGAGGGCCTTCTCGATAAAGTCGTGGCCGTCGCAAGCGGTGCCTTTGACCGCTACGAAGATATCACCATCCTTTACAAGCCGCGAATCGGTACGGATATTCGGGCCGTTTTCCGGCCGAACTAACGCCAATAGCTCATTGAAAGTCATAATTTCCTGTTACATGTTTGTTGAGTAACCATATTTTATCGATCTATTGAATAAGGGATATAATAGGCGGAAAGGGCAAGTAATGCAACCAGCGGGTCCTAATCTTTGGCGACAACGAGTACGTGTATAGCTGGACTATGATATTCGCGGCCATCCCCAAAGCCTGCGGCTTTGAGGCTGCCACCCAAATTCCGTCAATCCTGTTGGGTGGCAGCCTCATCCCGATTGTCGTTATCGGGATGGGGATGGCTTTTTCCTGAAAATAAGATAGCGAAAGATTATGATTTTGGCCTATAATAACCGTTGATAACAATAACTATGAAAGGAACTGGACGATGAAAATCAAAGATGCTCTAAGCGTTTGCTTTGTTTTTGCTGTAATTGCCTGCCTGACCGGTCCATGCCCGGCCGGATCGAAGGCCGCCGAGGATGAAACGGAGTATCTCGCCGTGTTCATGGAAGGAAAAAAGGTCGGCTATGCAATCCAGACTCGCGCCGTATCCGATGGCAAAGTGACAACTACCGAGCAGGTCAGTATTACGATAAGCCGGGCCGGAATTTCAATGACGGTTGAAATGGCGGAGACCAGTATCGAGACGGCGGACGGCGAGCCTTTGGGTTTTGAATCGACACAAAAGCTGGGCGCGATGGCGATGAAAATGACAGGACAGGTGGACAAGCAGGGTAATGTGAGCATGACAACGAATTCGATGGGTGCCGAGCAGAAGAGCACATTCCAGTGGCCTCAGGGTGCGGTGATGGCCGAAGGCCTGCGCCTGCTGACACTTAAGAAAGGCCTGGAAGAGGGCACGGAGTATTCGGTCAGGATGTTCAGTTCCGGAGTCATGCAGGCTGTCGATGCTCAAATCAAAATTGGTTCGGAGCAAAAAGTCGATTTGCTCGGACGCGTGGTGACTCTCAGAGAAGTCACTACGACTTTGATTATGCCGGGGGCCGGTCAAATTGTCAGCACCAGTTACGTTGACCGGGATCTTCAGGTGCAAAAGAACATCATACCGGTAGCGGGATTGCAGGTCGAGATGGTCGCCTGCGCGAAGGAATTCGCGCTGGGCAAAAACGACGTTCTGGAAATGATCGATAATATGTTCCTTGCGAGCCCTGAACCGCTGAGCAATCCGGCCTCGGCGAAGTCCATAACTTATGATTTGAGCCCGGTAAAGGGAGCATCCGATTTCACGATACCATCCGGTGACAATCAGAAAGCGCAACGGCTCGGTAACGGCACAATAATTCTGAAGGTCGAGCCCGTTGCCGCACCTGCGGGAGTTAAATTTCCTTATAAGGGCACGGATGCGGCGATTCTTGAAGCTATGAAACCGACAAGATATCTCCAGAGTGACAACGAGCAGATTATCGAGCTTGCCCGTCGAGCGGTGGGTGGCACTAAAGACGCGGCCGAAGCGGCCCGGAAGATAGAGGCGTTTGTCGCCGGGTACATTGAAAACAGGAGTCTGTCGGTCGGTTACGCATCGGCGGCGGAGGTTGCGGCCAGCAGGCAGGGGGATTGCTCGGAGTTTTCAGTCCTTACCGCTGCAATGTGCCGGGCCGTCGGGATACCGGCCCAGGTTGTTGCCGGGGTGGCGTACGTAGATGATTTTATGGGCCGAAGGGGTTTTGGCGGACACGCCTGGACCCAGGCGTATATAGGCGGCAAATGGGTGGGGCTTGACGCGTCTTTCAGAGGCGGCGGACGGGGTGCCTATGACGCCGGCCATATCGCTCTGGCTGCCGGCAACGGCGAGCCGGGGGACATGATCAATCTGGCCTCAACCGTGGGGCAGTTCAAGATTAACAAGGTAACGGTCGAAAAAAGATAAGGTCCGGCCGAGGTGTTTATTCGAACTGGATGTCGGTCAGGATGAATTCGACGTTGCTGCTGCCGTTGTAAGTATTGATTTGCGGCTTGTATGCGACGTTGAAAAACTCGGTTTCCAGCAGCTTTTTCTCCAGCTTTCCGAATCTGAATCCGATGCAGCGTATCGCGGCGGTGTTGTCGGTGATTGCAAGCTGCAGGTGCTCACGGCCGGCGCCGACTCTCCTTGGCGGCGAAGCCAGTCGCACGCCTTTGGTGGCGAACGTCGGTTCCGGATTGCCCTGGCCGAAGGGGCCGAGTAACTGCAGCTCGGTGACCGTTTCCTTACGGAACGTCTCCAGCGGAGCCGCCGCGTCGATATGAAGCTTGGCTTCGATGTCGTTTTCGTTCAGGTTTTGTTTTGCATAGTCTTCGAAATCGGCTGCGAACTGCTCGATCTTCTCGGTTTCGATTGTGATGCCGGCGGCCATTTTGTGTCCGCCGAAGCTGTTCAAATGCTGCGAGCAGGACCGAATCGCACTGAGCAGACAGAAACCCGGGATCGAACGCCCGGAACCCTGGGCGATGCCGCTGACAGCGTCGGCGGCGTTGATCATAATCGTCGGACGATAGTATTTATCGACGATTCTCGATGCGACAATTCCGATTACGCCGGTGTGCCAGTTCTCGCTTGCCAGGACGATGCTCTTGCGGTCGGGGTGGTTCATATCCCGCTCGACAATCATTTCACAGGCCTGCTTGAAAATCTTGCGCTCGCACTGCTGTCGCAGGGTATTCTGCTCCTTGAGATATTCGGCTATCTGCGTCGAGCGAATAGGCGAATCCGATGTGAGCAGCTCCACGGCCAGCCGTGCGTGTCCCATCCGGCCGGCGGCGTTTAGCATCGGCGCCAGCCGAAAACCGATGTGAAAGCTGTCGAGCGAGTGACCGGTCAAACCCGCCGTCTCAATCAGGGCTTCTATGCCGGAGAGCTTGCAGTCCGGCAGCGCTTTGAGGCCGTAACTCGTCAGCACCCTGTTCTCGCCGCGCAGGTCCACGATATCGGCGACGGTTCCCATCGCCGCCAGGCTCGTTGCACTGAGCATGAATTCCCGCAATTTCGGCTCAAGCCTTCTGCCCGGATTGAATTCGTTGGCTATGGCCCAGGCCAGCTTGAAGGCGACCATCGCCCCGGCGGAATCCTGGTTCGGATACGATTCTTCCAGCCCCGGATGCACGATCGCAACCGCCCGGGGCAGCTTCGAGTTGAGCTGGTGGTGGTCGGTTATGAGAAGGTCGAGGCCGAGTTGTGCGGCCGTCTCGGCCGAGTGAAACGCCGTGACACCGCAATCGACTGTCACTAAGAGTTTGCTGCCGGATTTTGCCAGCGTCCCGATGGCCTCGACGTTCAGGCCGTAACCTTCGTCGATCCGGTGCGGAATGTAATAGTCCACGTCGGCGCCGAGGATCGTCAATACCTGCCAGAGAATCGCAACGCCGGTTATGCCGTCCACGTCATAGTCGCCGTAGACGGTGATTTTTTCCCTGTTTGCAATCGCCTGTTTTATTCGTTGAACCGCCGGTTCGATTCCCGGCATACGGGACGGCTCGATAAGCTCGGTCAGCTTGGGCCTGAGAAAAACGGAAGCTTCTTCGATGTCGGTGATTCCGCGATTAATCAGAACCTGTGCCAGCAGCGGCGAGACATTCAGCGATTTGGCAAGCTGCTGGCAGCGGTCGTCGGCCGGCTCGATTACCCATTGTCTTTTTTTCATCCGTGCAGAAAGAAGCATCGAAAATCCGCCCTCTTATCCTTTTCGCCATGCGAGCTTTGTCAGGCCGCCGTCCTTTTCGAGATTGCCGCCGGCGGCATGCAGCACAAAATCGCCGCCCCGGCTGCCGAGGCGGGCCTCCACCCAGCCGACAGGATCATTATCGTTGAAATTATATCCCACCGCCGGAAGATTTATCAGGTGAATCCCCTCGAACTCGGAGAATCCGTAAACGTGCGAATGGCCGTAAACAATCGCCTTGACCTTCCGAATGGGTGCGATCATGCTAAACAATCGCGGCACGTCCAGCAGGTCGCCGTCGTTATCTGTCAAGGTATGATGAAAACAGAGAATCGTCGGCGTCTCGTCACACTCTTTCAGATAATTTTCCAGCCACTGCCTCTGCGCTTTACCTAACAGGCCCGGCACTTTGTTCGTATAGAGCAGCGAATCCAGCATAATCGCGCGGGTAGCCCCTTTTTTGACAACTACTATGTGCTTGCCTTTCAGGTCCGGCTTCTCTCCGGGCGTGTCGTTAAAAACCTTCAGGAAGTTCTGCCGGTTGTCATGGTTTCCGAGCGCCATAAAAACCGGCGTTTTTTCCGCAACCGGATTGAGGAGTTTTTTGAGATTGGCATAGTCGCCCGGCTGGCCCGTAAGCCGTGCCAGATCGCCGGCGATGAGCACCCCATCGGGCGAATTAGAAACGAGTTCCGGCACGATTTTCTCCAGGTTCCGGTATGGATAGAATCCCCTGTAATTGTTCTCGACATCCTCCGGGATATGTGTATCGGCCAGAAGCGCCAGGCGTGTTTTCTTTTCGTCGGCCTTTATCAAGCCGCTGCCGCAGCCGGCATTGAGGGTAACCAGTGTTCCGAAAGCGGCCAGGCCGGTCTGAATGAAGCTCCTTCTACTGATAGATCTGGAAAATATTTCTGTCATCTTATCAAACCTTAACAAAATTCCTGATTCATTGTTTTAGTATCTTTATATATCCGAAAGTGATGGTCGATTGCAAGGATTGTTTTTAATCGACCAGCTCACGTTCGATATCTTCCAGCGATTTGCCCTTTGTTTCGGGGAGTTTCATCAGTATCACAACGAACCCGATCACACAGATTACGCCGTAGAGCCAGAACGCCCCGTGTGCTCCGAGTCCCGCTTTCAGATATGGAAACGTCAGAGTCAGAACCGTGCAGCCGACCCACAGGCTGAACACCGCCACGGACATCGCGGCCCCGCGTATTCGATTCGGGAATATCTCCGAAATAACCACCCATGTAATCGGCGCCAGTGACATTGCGTAACAGGCGATGGCCGAAATTACCAGTACCAGCATGTGTATTCCCGTGCTTTGGAAGTAATAACCGGCGCCGAGGATTGCATAGATGCCCGCCAGGCCTCCGGCTCCGATGAGCATAAGGATTCTCCTGCCGAACCGGTCGACCGTATATATCGCCACAAATGTGAACAGCAGGTTCACAATTCCCGTGATGACAATGTTGAACATAATACCGCTGACTCCATATCCCGCGGCGGCGAAGACCTCCTGGGCGTAATTGAAAATCACGTTGATCCCGCACCATTGCTGCAGCACCGCCAGGAAAACGCCCAGTATGACAATCCTGCGCAGCTTCGGCTCAAAAAGGTCCCGGAAGTTGACGTGGGCGATTTCTTCGCCGGCGAGAGTTGTCTTAATGTCCTCGATAGCAGAGCCGGCATAATCGGCGCCGCCGAGCCGGCTTAAGATTCCTGCCGCTTGTTTGTCCCTGCCGTACTTGATAAGCCATCGCGGGCTCTCCGGCACGAAAAACATCAGCAGAAAGAACATGGATGCAGGGATCGTTTCGGCTCCGAACATCCATCGCCAGCCGTATTGCCCGTTCCATGAGGACAGGATAAATTCACGGCTCGCATCTTCCGGTACCGGCTGAGCAATAAGCCAGTTTACAATCTGTGCGGCGAGAATTCCAATCACAATCGTAAGCTGGTTTATGGAAACAAATCTTCCCCGCATGCGTGCCGGGGAAATCTCCGCGATATACATCGGTGAGAGGTTCGAGGCCAGTCCGATTCCTATGCCCCCGATTATGCGGAACACATTGAAGAAAACGAAATTTCCCGCGAAAGCTGTGCCCACGGCAGAGACAGTAAAGAGCAGGCCGGACAAAATAAGCAGGTGCTTCCGGCCGGATTTGTCGCTGATGATTCCCGACAAAACGGCGCCAATAAGACAGCCGAACAGGGCGCTGCTCTGCGCCAAACCTCGCAGGAAAGGTGTTGCATCGGTGATTCCGAAATATGGCTCGTAAAACGGCTTGGCACCGCCGATTACTACCCAGTCGTAGCCGAACAGCAATCCTCCCATCGCCGCGACCAGACAAACCAGCCAGATGAAGGCCATGTTGTAGTTTGCTTGTTGTTTTTGCATAATGCTTTATCTACTTTGTAATAAGGTCTATCTCCGCGGCTGATGCGAATATCTGCCCGTCAAATCCTGAAAGTGCTACGAAGCGGAAGAATTGGCCTTCTTTGCTTTTGTCGAAGAGGATTTTTTTCTTGTTGCGGCCCCGCTGGAAGTTTCCCGCCGCGGCCGGCTCGGCCCAGTTTTCTCCATCGTTGCTGACATATACCTGGTATTTGTTAATCCAGCCGTTCGCCATATCCTGCCGGGGAAGATATGTGAAACCCTTGATTTTGTGGCTTTCCGGCAGCTCGATTCGAAATTCGTGGGGATATGCCGGGGCATTTTCGCCCCAGGGAGTATGCCAGATAGATTTCGGATTGCCGTCAATGACATTGCGCGCTTCGTGGCCCGGCGCCTCGCTGTCTGCCATTATCAGGTGGGCGCTGCTCAACAAAGAAGGCTTTCTGAACAGGCCCTGCAAAAGTCCGGCGTCGATGCTGCCTCTGGGAGCGAAGTCTTTACTGTTCATGTAATTCAGCAGGCTGCGGAGCATTTGGCGGGCGACGGGGCGCTTTTCAAGATTGCTTTTGAGGTCGATACTCGATACGAGCAGTTTGCCTTTGCCTATTCTTGCTTCGAAAATTATGCCGAGCCTGCGATTTGTATTCCAGTCGTCGATTACCTGCACGATGGGGCGAAGTTCGGCCGGCAGTTCATCGAGGATCATGAATCTTGATTTGGTGACAAGGTCCCACCACTGCCAGTTGCTGTGAAACTCGGTGGGGAATTGCGCCAGGGCCGGATGCTTCGGATCGCATAAAATCCCCAGAGTATGCGGCGGCTGCTGTCTCGTCCATTGCGTATTCCAGAAGATTGTCGTAAACGCCGCCGGCACGTCACTGTCAATGGAACTGAGCGGCGGCATCAGAAGCACTTTGCTGCCGTCTTGCAGAACCGTCCGGACCTTCTCATCAAAACGCTCGGCGATGAGCACACCACCCGGAGGCTGAGTATCGCGCTCGGCGGGATATACCCAGATATCCCAACTGTTTGAGTATGGTGTTCCTTCAATTGATACAGTCAGCACGAGTTTCGCCGGTACTGCGATTTTTGCAAGATCGACTTCGATCCCGCCCAGCTTTGTGCCGTTGCCTATCGGGATTGTAGTTCGGGGCAGGCGTCCGGACGCAGCTTTGCGGCCGTCGGTGTAGGTGACATGCCAGACGGCGGCATTTTGGATCGGGGCCGGTCCGAAATGAGCGATTTCGACTTCGGCGGTAAATGTTTCTCCGGTCGTCCATGTGCGTTTTGTCATCCGCGCAAGAGGGACGGTCTCGCTGCAGTAGCGGTGGTGCTCCTTGGGTTTTATGTAGCCTTTCGTTCCCCAGAAGGGGTCCAGTATGCCGACGAGGGCCGTTCCCTGCCCGGGGAAGTCGTGGATATCGAGCAGTTGGAAACCGCCGAAGCCGGGCGTCCGAAGGGCCGATTCGATTTCCTCTTTGTACAGCAGGGCCTGCAATTTGCCGGATGCCAACAGGAAATCGTTGGCCTGGTCGAGCATGTTATTGGCGGCCAGCGAATCGCGGAAAATCTCGAAGTTCAAAGGGGCAAGCACGCCTTAGTATTTGGGGATTTCTTTCAGGTTCGGATAGACACACCACTGGCCTATTTCATGGCTGACGATGGGGACATTGTGATCTTTAACGAAGCTGCTGTAGTCCATCGCCGTTTCCGGGGGTTTGGCGTTGAAGCGGCTGCTCAGGCCGGCGCCCCACTGATGGCCCCGGGGCCCGGGCGTGCTGTGATACTGGTTTTCCGGGATGATGGGCCAGCCGGCGGCGCTTGTGTAAAGCCGGCGGGGGTCTGCGGCCTTCCAGTAGTTGACCAGGGCCCCGAGAAATCTTTTTTGATTGCGGCCGCCCGGCTCGTTGCCGTAGGCGAGCATGCAGAACGATGGGTGGTTGCCGTATGCTTTCAGTATCCGGTCGCCCTCGGCGTAAATGAATTTGTCGATGGGCTTGCCGTTGCCAATCGTCGCCCATGCCGGACATTCGACGTGGAACATAATTCCCAGGCGGTCGGCGGCCTCGAACGCGGCTTCCGGCGGACACCAGGAATGAAACCGCATGTGGTTCAGGCCGTGGGCTTTGGCGGCTCGCAGTATCCGCAGCCACTCTTCGACGTTCGTCGGTGGGTATCCGGTCAGCGGGAAAATGCAGCATTCGAGCGTACCACGCAGAAATGTTAGACGGTCATTTATTGTAAATTGTGTCCCTTTTTTCACAAACTCGCGCATGCCGAACGTGACGATTTTTTCGCTGCTGAACTTCTTGTCGCCCGCGGCGGCAGTAAGTGAAACTTTCAGGTTGTACAACGCAGGGGTAAATTCGTCCCACAGCAGCACGTCGCCGCCCATCGGATAATCGACTTCAACGACGGTTTCGGATTTCGACGCCGAGAAGCCGGCGCTCTTTTGTGCCGGCGCGTGACTTTGAGCAGTGTTCCAGCTTTTTGCCGCTATTGTGAGCGTTCCGCTGACTTGCTTGTTTGCTGCGTTGCCGATAGTCACAAACAACTTTGCTGATTTGTTCCGGATGTCGGGATAGACCTGGACGTCACTAACCCATATTTTGTCCGTCGCCTGCAATTCTATACATCCGGTTATGCCGTTCCAATTCGACTGCGTATGGTCGCTGACCGAGTGGGCGTTGACCCCGACGTTATACTTGACCGAGTTGTCCACGCGAACGGTCAGCGTATGCTTGCCGGGTGTCATCAGATCGCTCAGGTCGTGGAGCTGAGGCATGCACAGGCTGTCCTGCATGCCGGCGGTGGTTTCGTCCACCCAGACTTTTGTCTCCCAGTGACATCGCTCCAGCAGCAGCACAATTCGTTTGCCGCTCCAGCTTTGCGGGACATTGATGCGCCTCTGGTACCAGGCGGGCCCGACGTAATGTTTGACCGGTGTCAGCCAGAATGGAATCTTGATATTGCCGGGCTGCCTGTACTTTTCGTATTTGTCCTCGGTGAACCATGACTTATCGACAATTTGGCCGGTCCATTTCGTATCGACCGACGGTTCGTCGCCGTAGCCGTTCTCGGCGGTCGAGCCGGGCAGCTTGATGCTGTCGTCCAGTTTGCCGGCGTACCACTTTTCCCGCTGCCCGACATCTTTCGGATCGAGCTTGAAGGACCACCGGCCCGCCAGGGAAATTTTGCTAAGCCCAGCTTTCGTGGCGATTTTTGAGTTCGCTGCACTTCTGCAGCCGGCGGATATTGCTATCGCAGCAGCGGCCGCTATTGTCACTATTGATTTGATAACCTGGTCCTTCAATTTTAGTTACCTCCGTGATTAGAGCGAAATGGTGTGCTGTCCTATGGACTCCTTATGGAGTGCACACCCTAAGATACTGTTATCTCCTTGAGTAAGAGCGGTTCACGAACCACCCCTACAACGACACACATTTCATATTAATAGTTTGTTAGAGTGGCAGCCTCAAGCGAAGCTTGGGGATGGCTTCCGGCGTATTGACCATCCCCAAAGCCTTCGGTTTTGAGGCTGCCACCCAATTACAGATACACAATTTACAAATACATGCTTTTATTAGCCGCCAGGTATATCCACGTTCATGCGCGCTACGGAATTTATATCCCCCATATCCGTTGTGTACGGCCGCAGCCGGAACTGATAGCTGTAAGCTTTCGCCGGCAGTGTATATTCCGGGTGCGTTCGAGCGCCCCAGCTATCGTCGCCGCCGACACCCATCTGTTTATAGTCAAGGTTGACGGTTATTGTTTTTCGTCGCGGCAGCTCGTTTATGTGTGTGGCCTTTTCCAGGTCTTCCATTGTGAACGGCCAGGCGCTGACGCTGAGCAGCGGCATACCTACAGCTAACAAACCGGCGCCTTGCTTGTTGGTCAAAGCCAGCCAGCGGACGTCCGTTTTGTTGCCGGTCTCCTGCGGGCGAACATACGGGTGGAAATTATCTTCTACCGGTCCTGAATAAAGACCTACGGCCGAACCGGTTTTGCGGTCCCAATAGCTCTCGTTCGGACCCCGGCCGAACCAGCTCATCGTGCTGAACTCGCCGGGTATCGCCATCTGCATTCCGAAACGCGGTAGTTTCGGAATGTTGCCGCCGCGTGGTGTAACGGTCGTTTTGATTACGATATCACCGCTTCCATAGACAGCGTAGACGATATTGCAGGCCGAATCGGTCCCGACGCCGATAGTTGTCTCGGCAGTGATAACAACAAGCTGGCGTTTGACCTCTACGGCGCTCACTTTGCCGACGGATCGGTTAGGCCCGGCATCTCGCCAGACGCCGAGGCGTCGGGGCATGCCATTGCCGTTATCATTGTCGATCGGTACACGCCAGAAATTCGGAACCAGCGGCTCGGCGATTAATTCTTTACCGTCGAACTTAAGCGACTCGATCGCTCCGCTTGATTTGCCGATAGCAAGTTCGAAATTCTCGCCGGTAATCTTTAAAGCTTTATCCGATTCCTGCAGATTTAACGGTGGCAAAGCAGCAATATCAGCAGAAGGTACCTGCGGGGTATCAAACGGAATCTCGAACTGTTCCCACGCTACCACGTGCCCTTGCTCAGCCCAGGATGTATTATCGGCCAAAGCAAAGCTGATTTTCAGCAAGTATTCGGCACCGGGCCTGGTGTTCGGCTTTTCGAATGGGACATTGATTTGTTTGTCTTCGCTGGGAGCCAGGGATAGCTTCGGCAGCTTGCCTTTCTGGATTATTTTTCCGTCCTCGGTCAATTCCCATAAGACATTTACGAAATCGAGGTTGGTAAAATCGTACTCGTTATGAATCTTAAAAGTACCTTGCAAAGGCTCTACGGGCGTAACGCTGATATGCTGGTAAACCTTCTTGACCTCATAGAGAGATGGATTGGGTCTTCGGTCAGGCTGGACGAGGCCGTTACAGCAGAAATTGCCGTCGTTGGGATTGTCGCCGTAATCGCCGCCGTAGGCCCAGAATTCTTTGCCGTCGGCGCCGGTTTTGCGGAGGCCCTGGTCGGCCCAGTCCCAGATGAATCCGCCGATCAGACGCTTATGCGAACGGATGGCGTCCCAGTATTCCTTCAGGTTGCCGACGGAGTTGCCCATAGCGTGGGCGTACTCGCAAAGGACCATAGGCCGATTGTCGTCCGGGTCGGTCGCCAGGCGTATGATTTGGGGGATGCGGGCGTACATTCGGCTTATCATATTGACATAGTACGGATCGCGGCCTCTTGCTGCTGCTCCTTCGTAATGTACCGGGCGAGTCGGATCGTTGTAGTGTATCCATGCAGCCATAGCCGAATGATTGGGTCCGCAGCCGCTCTCGTTGCCGAGCGACCAGATAATTACGGATGCGTGATTCTTGTCACGTTCGACCAACCGGATCGCACGTTCCATGAAAGCGGTGTTCCATTGCGGCTCGTTCGAGAAGTAGCCGCCCACACCATGCGTTTCGAGGTTGGCTTCGTCAATCAGATAGATGCCGTACTCGTCGCACAGGTCGTACCACGTGGGATCATCCGGATAATGAGACGTGCGGACGGCATTGAGGTTGTGAGTTTTGAGCAGCTTGATATCCTGGAGCATCCGGCTGACGGGGATGGCCCGGCCGTGGTCTGGATCGTGCTCGTGCCGGTTGACGCCGAACAGCTTGATGGATTTGCCGTTGACGAAAAGCTGGCCGTCCTTGATTTCGACCTCACGGAAACCGACCCGGCAGCTTTCGATTTCGACGACCTTACCGCCGGGATCCTTGAGTGTTATTAAAAGGGTATACAGGTACGGCGTTTCTGCGGACCACTTGCGGGGATTCTCGACTGTCGTCTGGAGCAGGCCGAACGGTACGTTTCCTCTTTGGGGGTATCTCTCGCGAACGATGGAAGATGCACTTCTGGACAGAGCTTCGGATAAAACCTGCTTGTTTTCGGCGTCATAAAGCTGGGCTTCGACATTCCATTCCTTGAGGTCCTGGTTGGAATAGTTGGTGATTCTGGGGCGGACCATAAGGGTTGCATCGGTGTAACTATCGTCGAGGTCGGTGCGAACGGCAAAATCGCGGACGTGAACCTGCGGCGTCGAAAACAGATAAACGTTTCGATATATGCCGGCCAGCCGCCACATGTCCTGGTCTTCGAGGTAGCTGCTGTCGGACCAGCGATAGACTTCGACGGCGAGAGTATTCTTGCCTCGCTTGAGATATTTGGTGACGTTGAATTCGGCGGGCAGCATACTGTCCTGGCTGTATCCGACTTTTCTGCCGTTGATCCAGATGTACGAGGCGCTTTTTACACCGTCAAAATGGAGAAAAACCTGGCGGTTCTTCCAGGTCCCGGGAACCCTGAAATCTGTTCGGTAGGAGCCGACCGGATTATAATCGTGGGGGATATAAGGCGGATTCACGGGGTAGGGGTACCTCATATTGAGATATATCGGCCGGCCGTAGCCGTGCATCTGCCAGTTGGAAGGAACGGGAATTTCATCCCATTTGCTCACATCATAGCGGGGCTTGTAGAAATCAACCGGCCTATCCGAAGGTTTGCTGACCCAGTTGAATTTCCACTTGCCGTTGAGCGACTTGTAGAATCTTGAGGCCTGTCGCTCGCATTTAAGTGCCGTCCTGGTATTCGGGTAGGGCACTAACGTGCAATGTCCCGGCTCTTTGTTTTGGCCGATGACCTGCGGGTCTTCCCATTCGGGAACTTTTACAAAAGTGTCGCCGGATGCCGGCTTAGACTGACCATAGGCTGCTGGCAGTAAAAGAATCAATACGGCAATCGCACCAAGCATTTGAAATAATACACACTTTGAATTTCGCATCTTTTTTTCTCCTTCAAGTTACATTGAGGGTTTCTCTTTTGTTTGGGTTGCCTTTTACGCTCTCATGTACAAGCCGGCGTTATTTATGAGGATATCGATGCCGCCGGCCTTGTCGGCGAATTGCTCGACCATTTGTTCGACTTGCTTTTCGTCGCGAACGTCTGCTCGAAGCAGGATTCCGTCGCTGTTTTTCTTTACCTGCTCAAGGGTTTTCTCCGCCCCCTCGGGCGTGCGGAAGTAATGAACTCCGACATAACAATTCTGCTTGCTGAACAGCGAGGCCGCCGCTGAGCCGATTCCGCTACTGGCGCCCGTAACCAAAACCCTCCCGCCCTTGAGATCTTCGCAGATCATTTTGGGTTTTCCTCTGCGTTTTGTTATTAAACAATCCGAACCTTCGGTTTCACCGCAGGTTATGCAATCTGTTCATGGCTGAAAGTCAGAAATGATGAGGTGCTGTTCCCTTTCAAAGCAACTCGTCGATTGCTTCGGCGAGGTACTTTTTGCTGGTCAAACCCACCCATTTTTTCTGAACCTGCCCATCCTTAAACAGGATGATTGTCGGTATCGCAGTTATACCGAACTCCATAGCACTATCACGAGCTTCATCGGTGTCAAGCCTGCAGATTTTAGCCTTGTCCGTGTATTCGTCGGCAAGTTCATGGACGATAGGAGCTATCATCCTGCAGGGTGCGCACCAGGGCGCCCAGAAATCAACGAGTACCGGCACATCAGAGTTGTGAACAGTCTTATCAAAAGTAGCATCGGTCAGCTCAATTGCACTACCAGCCATTATTTTATCCTTTCAGCCAAAATTTCGCAGCAAACCACTTCCCGGCCATCCCGCCGGGTTATTTGGCCGTCATAATAACCGGATCAACCGGCCTCGTCAACCATGAAGGTAAAAAACCAAGAGCGAAAAATTGGCATGGTTCAAATAGGTTAGATTTCGGGTAACATCGATTTGAAGCTTCATAGTGCGTGGCAGCCTCAAATCCAAAGGATTTGGGGATGGTTGCGCTACTTTTGGATATTTGCCATCCCCAAGCTGTGCTTGAGGCTGCCACGCGGGATTTAACCATGCCTAAAAATTGTTATTACAGTTTCCGAATCTTTTTTTGTTGATTTTACCACCCGCCCGGTTGAAGCAAGTCGCTGACCGGTTCGTTCCACCATTTCGGGTCTCTGAAGTACTGCTTGAGCATCATAGCAGCGACGACGCCGTCGCCTGCGGCCGTCGCCAGTTGCATCGCCGCTCCGACCCTGCAATCTCCCGCCGCGAATACGCCCGGAACGTTTGTCCGAAGGTAAGCACAGTCGCATTTGATGAATCCTTTGTCTGTCAGCTCCACAAAACCTTTCAGAAAGCCGGTATTGGGCACCATGCCTACGAATATAAAGACTCCGTCACATGGATAATCCTCTTGCTTATCGCTTTTTACATCTTTCAGTTTGACCGATTGGACTTTGTTTTCGCCCTGGATGGCGGTGGCTATTGTGCTGTACTTGATAATTAGGTTTGAGTTCGGCTCCTTTGCCTTTTGTTGAAGCTCCTCGGCCAGAATCCTGGCAGCTCGAAATTCGTCTTTTCTGTGTATCATCGTGACCTTTTGGGCGAATTTGGTCAGGTGCAGTGTTTCTTCCACTGCCGTATTGCCTCCGCCGACGGCGACAACGTGCTTTCCCTTGAAGAAAGGCGCATCGCAGGTGCCGCAATAGCTGACGCCCGAGCCGCGGAACTTATCCTCGCCGGGCACGCCGAGTTTGCGATAGTCGCTGCCCGGAGCCAGAATAACGGTTCTCGCGGTGTATGTTACTTTATCGCAGTGGACGGCGATTTTGCCGTCTTTGAGCTTTTCCAGGCCGGTTACCTCGCCGCCGGTCTTTATCTCGGCGCCGAAAGTCTCGGCCTGCTTCTGCATCTGTTCGATCAGGCCCGGCCCGTCGATGCGCTCGATGCCCGGATAATTTTCTATTCTGTCCGTATTATTGATTTGTCCTCCCGGCATGAATTTTTCAAGAACCAGGGTCTTAAGCCTGTCGCGGGCAGTATAAAGAGCCGCCGCCAAACCCGCCGGCCCGGCACCTACAATAATGCAATCGTAATTCTCTGACATAATGAGTATCCTTTATTAAGTTCTATTTATCTAACGTTTAGAACCCCCGGTGGAACCGGGGGTCTTATTTCTGTTCTTCCGTTTTTTCCTGTATTTGGTCGAGATGCATTCCGAAGCGGTCGAGTGTTTTTAAACGGCGTAACTAAGGACTTCGAGTTCTGTGGTTCTGTCGATGTTACTCAAGATGTCATCAACTTTTTCCATAACCGCATCTTCAATCACATATTCATTACAATTCTGACATTGCAAAACAGGCAGGGCCTTGATGATAACAATGCAGTCATAGCCGACCTTAAATGGCAGATTGGTGACGAGCTTCTCTAAGCTTCCTCCGCAATTATGACAAATCATAATGTACTCCTCGTTTTGAAATCTTTTTCCCATTTGTCCGGGCTTGGTTTATAGACGGTAACAATAGTAACTTTATCATCTTCTAAATCGGTTGCTATTTGAGCATGAATAATCTATCCTTTATATTCTGCATACACGAGATAGCTCGGTAAGTACTTATACTCAAGGTCACCATTTTATCTGAACGGTCTCTTTTGTCAATTATGTTTATTCTTCCGTTTTTTCTTGTATTTGGTCGAGATGCATTCCGAAGCGGTCGATTTTCTTCTGGCCCTCGTCGTATTGGCTGTAGGCGTTCCGCAGATGTTTGCCGAGGATGTCCCAGGTACCGCCGAAGTCGGCAAAAGAGGCGTTGAGCTTCTTTAGATTCTGCCGGATTTCGGCGGCCTGCTTTTCGATTTGCAGGCCGTGCAGGCCCATCGCAACCGTCATGAGATAAGCGTATAAAAGGTTCGGTGATACCGGGATCACTTTTTTATCGAAGCAGTACTGCAATATATCCTGCGTCTCGCCGGCGTATTTGACGATCGTTTCGTAATAGATATTCTCGGCGGGGATGTACATAATTGCAAAATCCAGCGTGCCCTCGGCGGGCCTGATATAATCGCCGGCAATCTTGTCGATATGAGTGGTGACATCTTTGATGAATTGTTTGCGAAGCCTCGCTTTTTCCGGTTCGGTTTCGGCCTTTACTATTTTTTCAAAACCGGGCAGCGGGAATTTGGCATCGACGGACACCGAGAAGCCGGGCATTTGTATCAGGGCGTCGACCATCTTGCCGTCCTTGAAAGCATGCTGGAGTTTGTAGCTGTCTTTGGGCAGGATTTGAGAGAGAAGATTTTCGAGCGACCATTCGCCCATCTGGCCCCGGAGTTTGGGCGAGCTTAAGATGTTCTGAAGCCGTTTGATTTCGGTTCCCATTTGCATCATCTGTTTATTCGTGCCCTGCAGCTCGCCGATCTGGGTATGCAGCTCGCTGAGTGTTTTCTGGCTCGATTGCAGATTCTGGTTGAGTGTGCTCTGGCCTGCCTGCAAAGATTTGTTCAGGCTTTCTGTGGTTTTGTCCTGGGCGGTTTTCAGAGCATCTAATTGTTGCTGCAACAGGCCGATCGAGGCTTGCTGGCCTGCCATTTTTTCGGCGTTGCCGGAATTAGAGACAATCAGCCAGACCAAAAGCCCCAGCACTGCCAGAACAAGAACCCCGATTATGACCATTAGAATCAGCTCCATCTTGTTTATCCTCATAAAATCACTTTGATTATAGACTGCAATGGGCCGTTCGTCAAAGACCAAAGGCGTTTGCTTTCGAATATAGAAAAATATTGCCATATTGGTCAAAGCTTTGTATTGTTCCGGCAATAATAAGGTTGTTTAAGATGGGCAAAATAGAATCAGTCATATTCGATTGGGGAGGAGTGCTGATAGACGATCCGCGGCCGGGGCTCTTGCAGTACTGCTCCAAGGCCTTCGGTGTTCCGCTTGAAGTGTATACGCCGGTTCACGATTCGTTTCTGGAGGATTTCCATACAGGTAAGATCGGCGAAGAGGAATTCTGGCAGCAGATATCCGGGAGGCTCGACAAGCCGATGCCGAGATCGCTATCACAATGGTATGATGCATTCCGTTCGGCCTACGTCCCGAAACAACAGATGTTTCTTCTGGCCTCTTCGCTGCACGATAAGGGTTATAAAACAGCACTATTGTCGAATACGGAGATGCCGGCGGTGGAATTCTTTTACGAGCAGGATTACCATATGTTCGACGTGCTCGTTTTTTCATGTATTGAGGGGGTGATGAAACCCGACCGAAGGATTTATAAGATTACGCTTAAAAGGCTCGATTTGAAGGCAAGGCAGGCGGTCTTCATCGACGACAGAAAGGATTACATACGAAGAGCCCGGAAGGCCGGATTGAATACAATTCTCTTTGAAAGCATCGACCAGGTCAAGAAAGAGCTGGCCGGACTCGGAGTGGAATGAGTTAACTGCGAAGGATTTAATTATGCAGTTTTCAAAGGCCCTGGAAAACGATGGGATTATTTTGCTCGATGGAGCAATCGGCACGGAACTGGACAAACGCGGCCTGATGGGCCGGGCGAGCAATAATCTCGATGCTCCACAAGTGGTACTCGAGATCCAGCGAGAATACGCCGCGTGCGGATGTGACACTCTGACGACAAATACCCTGACGATGAACCGTATCTTTATCGAGACACACAATCTCGGCATTTCCGTGCGAGATGTGAACAAGGCCGGCGTCGAATTGGCACGGCAGGCCGCCGGCAAAGATCGATATGTCCTTGGCAACATCAGCTCGACGGGACAACTGCTCGAACCTTATGGAACATATAAAGAGTCGCAGTTCTATGATTCGTTTAAGGAGCAGGCCGAAATCCTGGCCGAGTCGGGAGTTGACGGATTTCTTATTGAGACAATATTTGATTTGCGCGAGGCGATGTGTGCCCTTCGGGCCTGCAAAGAAAACTTTTCGTTGCCTGTTATCGTTTCGATTGCATTTACGACCGAAGAAAAAGGCGGCAGGACGATGATGGGCAACTCGGCGGAGCAATGCGCCAAAAGCCTCGCGGACGCCGGAGCGGATGTCATCGGTGCAAATTGCGGCGATCTCGATCCGGCTCAGATGGCGGTAGTTGTCTCTCTGCTCAAGTCGGCTACGACACTTCCCATTCTGGCGCAGCCCAATGCCGGCAGGCCTAAACTGGTTGGAGATAAGACCGTATTTGAAATGACCCCGGAGCCTTTTGCGGCGGGAATTGCCGAGTGCCTGGGTGCCGGGGCGAGGCTTGTGGGCGGATGTTGCGGAACGTCGCCGGAGCACATTCGTGCCGTGGCGGGCATTCTGGGACAGAAATAGAGAATATTGAAAAACGCCCCTGTAACGAAGTTCAACAAACCATCACAGGCTGCGTTTTTCCTAAGTTTTCTCGAAAGCTGCAATAAATCCTGCACTCGAATCCGTCTATATCCCCTAACAGATAAAATCTTCGCATCAGAACAGGAATGAAGTCTAATTTGGAAAGGAACTTAAGATGTTAAAGAGAGCGGTGTTAGTTATTCTTGCGGCGGCGTTATTGTTGGCTGTGGTTGAGACTTTGACGGCCCAGCCGCCCGGAAGGGGTGCCGGCGGCAGGCGGGGCAGGGGGTTTTCGTCTTTCCAGCAACAGGAGCCTCTTGCGGCCAATGAACAAGAGAAAAAGATTTTGAGCGTCCTTGAGGATATGGACCGGAATCAGAGGAGAGGGATGATGAACGTGCCTCAGGAAGACGGCAGGGTTCTGCGAATGCTCGCCGAGGCCGTCGGCGCCAAACATGTTGTCGAAATCGGCACATCCAATGGGTACTCGGGCATCTGGTTCTGCCTTGCCCTGCGGACTACGGGTGGAAAGCTGACCACTCACGATATCGATGAAGGCCGGGCTTCACTGGCCCGTAAGAACTTCAAACGGGCCGGCGTCGATAATATGGTTACACTTGTCATGGGGGACGCCCACGAGACGATCACGAGAATCAAAGAGCCCATCGACGTTGTTTTTATTGATGCGGACAAAGAAGGCTATCCGGACTATCTTAAAAAGCTTCTGCCTCTGATTCGTCCGGGCGGGCTGATCTTGTCGCACAATATTGATATGGTGGGACAGGACTATATCGACGCTATTACCAAGAATCCCGCTCTGGAAACCATGCAGGTCCAGGGCGTTACTGTGACATTGAAGAAACGCCAGGGCAAATAATCAGATAGTAGTTCGTGATATAGTCGGAGCCAAAACAGCTCTGAGCATGTTTTCTTTATATTTTTGTGGAAATTTCCGACGAATCGCAATAAAGTTCGCTTTTTGGATTAGTCTATGTTAGACGTAGCAGAACTATATGTAATCGCGATTTAGAAGGGATCGGCAAATGTCAAACAAGACCATCTCGGCGATTGCGGCGGTGGTCGTGTTAGCGGTGGCCGGGTATTTGATCGCCCAAAAGACAGAGAGCAGGCCCGGCGTAACCCAAGTGCAGGAACAGAGAATCCTCAACGTGCTTGAGGAAATGCTTCACGACCAGTACGGTGCGATGCTGAGCGTTCCGCCTGAAGACGGCAGGGTGCTGCGGCTGCTTGCCGAGGCGACCGGCGCCAGGCACATCGTCGAGATCGGCACCTCCAACGGTTACGCATCCATCTGGTTCTGCCTGGCCCTGCGGACTACCGGCGGCAAGCTGACCACGTATGAAATCGACGCCGAGCGAGCTTCGCTGGCCCGGGAGAACTTCAAACGGGCCGGTGTCGATAAGCTCGTGACCCTTATCGTGGGCGATGCGCACGAGAAAGTGACGATGCTAAAAGAGCCGATCGATATAGTTTTTATCGATGCGGACAAGGACGGATATCTCGACTATCTCAACAAGCTGCTGCCGTTAGTGCGGCCGAGGGGGCTGATTCTGGCTCACAATACGACGGACGTGGCTTCGCAAATGCAGGATTATTTGGAAGCGATTACGACGAATCCGGAGCTGGAAACCATATTCCTGCACGAGCAGACCACTGGTATCGGCGTGACGCTTAAGAAACGACAGGTAAAATAACTGAACTGACCTATTCTCGCTGTCATCCTCCGCAGGACGCCTTACGGTGCTGCGAAAGCAGGGATCCAGGAACGTAACGGATTTAGTGGATTCCCGCTTTCGCGGGAATGACAGGTTGTGTTATGTTATTATCATGGAATGATTCGCTGTGGCAGTCGATTCAAAAAAAGTGAGTTTCATTAAAATAACCGAATTGATATTAATTTGAGGTGAGCTTTGAAAATGATTTCTTCGAACCGAAAAGGACTTTCCCGCCGTGACTTTCTGGCTCGCGGCCTCTGTGTCACAACCGGTGCCGCTGCTGCGGCGGCTTTGACATCGTGCGATTCTTTGAAAACCGCGGAGAATAAAAAGAGTGCCGCCCGGACGCGTTTCGGATTCACGACCTACCAGTGGGGCAAGGACTGGGATATCCCGGCCTTGATTGCTAATTGCTCTAAAGCCCGGGTGTTCGGTGTAGAGCTGCGGACCAGCCAGTCCTACGCTCACGGGGTCGAGTTGGAACTAAGCGCCCGTCAGCGCAGCGAAGTAAAAAAACGGTTCGAAGACAGTCCCGTTTGTCTGGTGGGCATTGCCAGCGGCCAGCGATATGATTCGCCCGATGAGGCCGAGCTAAACTCGGCGATAGAAAATACCAAAGCCTACATCAAGCTC
>Ga0209121_10001081_pt1 | contig 28575 bp, 26 predicted proteins | sample Cruoilmetagenom3_FD_187292 | JGI IMG/M metagenome (GOLD analysis project Ga0209121, IMG submission 187292) | Oil polluted marine microbial communities from Coal Oil Point, Santa Barbara, California, USA - Sample 3 (SPAdes) (version 2) | ecosystem: Environmental > Aquatic > Marine > Oil seeps ...
CTACTCCCCAGCAGCCATCTGTATTTTGTAAATTTAAAAGAAATTTCATTGCACTGTTATAATCTTTTGGGGTTTGACCGCCACTCAGAAGAGCCTTTAACGCAAATCCCGTTACAGAAGGAAATCGTTGAAGATGCGGAGGTATGACTGGACTTACGATATTCCAAGGGCCTGAGGGCAATTGTTCTAACTTGACGTACTCCAATTTTTCCATTACCTTCGGTTCGGCTGCTGAATATATTCTTATCAAAAGGCAAATGTATTCGGAGGAAGTTTCCAGACAGAAGGTGCCATGGTGATTTTTATTGTGTAATACCATACCATTTGCGTTTTCGGAAGATTTCAAGAAATAGCATGCTTTTTCGATCATGTTTTGTACATCCCAATCGATATAATCTGCCCATAGTGAGACTGCAAGAGAAGCATTTACGGTTTCCCAAACATCAAATATGGAAATTTCAGGATCACATATTTCCCCGCTCGGCATTTGAGCGTTTTCAAAGAATGCTATTGTTATTAAAACTCTTTCAAGGATTGGATCTTCAGTATTTGCATCATCGTCGGATCTCAAAGGGCATCCGATACATGTTGTGACTAGAACTACTGCTATCAATAGGACTCTTATCTTTCTTATTTCGTTCATTTTAGCCAAAAGATACCTCCTTCATATTTCTCTTTATAACAATTTTAAAAATATTGGTAGGTCATTTTTATCAAAGTTGGATGCCCTCCCATATTTGGATTATATCCGAAGTTCATATATACATCCCTGTGAGCTGCAGGTTAGTCTTCTTTACTTTTTTGACCATTCTTTAATCCCACTTATATAATTTATACAGCTGAAACAATCTAAAGTCAAGATGGGGTGGTCTTTTGGAATAACCAACAGTTAAATAGTGGAATAGTTTTTGTTAGTCCAAAGTCCGAAGTCCAATGTCCAAAGTTAGTATTTTAGCTTTCAGCCTTCAGTTCTCAGCTTTTAGTATCTAAATCCCATATCCTGTATACTATATCCTAAAATTAGATGCAGATTTACACAACACAATATAGTTAAATAGTTAAATAGTTGAGTAGTTGAGTCGTTAAGTTGTAAAAAAATAAAACTAAGACCTAAGACCAAACCCCTACAAAACGTTGCGAGAAACTTAAAATTAGACACAGATTTACACTGATTGGAACTGATTAAAATAAACTTAGAACTAAGAACCCTGAACTAGTACCCCTATATCCTGTATCCTAAATCCTAACCAACCAACTCATCTACCCTTATACCCTTATACCCATTTACTCTTTCTTTGCGGTCTTTGCGAGAATTTAAGGTGCGGATGTGGGTTTATCGTACTACGACAAAGCGTCCCTTATCCACAACACCTTCTTCACCTTTTACTACATAGAAATAAAGACCCGAAGGTAAATCTACCCCTTCTATACGAAGATAATCCCCTGAAGCTTGGTATTCCCCTTTACGCCTTCCATAGATATCATAGATATATATTGTTTTACCACCAAGATCATCTGAGGAGAAGAAAAGATAGTCGTGTTCATCTACATTAAAAGGATTTGGATAAACATTAGTTCCGGGGTATCTCAGACTATCCTCGGGAATATTGAAGTCTATATCCACCTCGTATAACCCATCATAGGTTCCAATGAATAGATGGTGATTTTGAGAAAAATGCAAGGGGTAGGTTACATCGTCTCCTTCTACAAATGAAAAACCTCGAAACCTCTCCCAGTTGCCCTCCGGATCCCTGTAACTTAATCCCTCGCCGCTATGATAACACCACATGCCACCCTGAAAGTCAAAAGCAAGACCATCTACTTTATCAGAGAGCAAGCCAGAGTTACTCGCGTAAAAGACTTCGCTTACTTCGTCACCAGATATATGTACAAGACTATTCTCAAGTCCGGCCCAGATATCAAATCCTAAGTCTGTCGCCATAGATACTGTGCTACCCCCAAGATTCCCTATAACATTACTAACCGAACCTAACGGTGAGAGGATATGTATTCCTGCACCACCTGAAGTGGGTGAATTTCCACCATACATAGCTTCAGCACCTTCTGCAAACACCCTGACCCACTTAATAGAAGGATCAGTATAAACCGTCCAAAGGAGTGAGTCCTCCTCACCTGCCGTACGATGCATCTTTAAGATCCAATCGTTTGTTGCCCCAGCAAAAGCCCCTATCCAGAGGTCATCATTCCTATCTACAATCATTCCTGCAATTGTTCCTGCAGGAACCGGAAGTTCAATAGGCTGGGGGAAACTATCCTCATCAGCTTTCCATTGATAAAGAATTGGAACTACATTCCAGTACCAGAATCCAAAATAAATCCTTCCTTCCGAATCGGATTCAATATTAAATAAAATACCTCCCGGGAAACCCCATTCATTACTTCGATTAAGAATTTCCCATTCCTTGCCATCAAACTTAGACACCCGTCTTGTATCTCTGTGAACAATGTAAATTGTTCCATCAGGAGTCTGGGTTAAATCGCAAATCCTATTGGAAGCGATACCCGGGGACCTGATATAATCGGCTGACGAAAGTGTTAAAAGGCCTTGCCCTCGAACAGTAAAGAGCGGAGAATCATAGGAATCAGGCTTACACACACCCCTCACATCTCCAGAGCTTAATCTATCCCATCCACCATTATACTCGTAAAGTCCACCTGATGTCGCTATATAAATTTTATTATCTATCTCTGCAATCTGCCGGACGGTATTTCCAGAAAAGGCTGCAGAATCCTCTGTAACATTCTTACACCCCCAGGAACCTCCTGCCCAGATTGAAGCACCAATTTTCTTTAAAGTATATGTGTTATGCAAATTCTCAATCTTAACCGTATCGGTATTAGAAAAGGCATAAGTTTTATATATTCCTTCAGAAGTTCCAAGAAAATAACAAGTATCAAGGGGAAGGATGTCAAATACATTAAAACCATAATCTATGTGATTTACCATCCTGCTAAGATTATCAATATCCCTAATAGGGAACCATTGGAGCCCTGTCTCTCCTCCAAGAATCACAAGCGAGTCATTTAATACTACCATATTTGGGTTGTCATCATAAAAAAAGAAATCAAAATCTCTCTTTTTAATCAATTCAAGTTCTCTATTAAAGAGGGTAATACCTCCGGGAGTGAGAACCCATATAGTATCGTTTCGAATGGATATATCCTTTGTGGTATTAGAAAAAAGTCCAGAAATAATTGTTTTATTTTCCCAGGTGCTATCTTCTGGGTTGAAAGCAAGAAATCCTCCATCATCTGTGGTGATATAGATATAATTCGAATATTCAAGGGATGTAAATCTATCAGTTCTCAAGTATAGAGTACTAGTTATTGAAATAGATATTAAGAAAAGAAGCATCAATCCTCCTTTTGTCCATTCTTCTTTACCTTCTGCCATATTTCTTCAAGTTCATCGATTGTAAACTTCTTCATATTTCTATTCGCGAGTGATTTCTCGAGTAACTGAAATCGCTTCTCGAACTTGTCATTAGCCTTCTGAAGAGCTATCTCAGGGTTTATATCAAGGAAATTACCCAGGTGTGCACAGGCAAAGAGTATGTCGCCTAATTCTTCCACCTTTTCTCCCTCTCCTTTGGCATCCTTTAACTCCCCCAGTTCTTCCCCTATCTTCTCATACACACCCGATATATCATCCCAATCAAAACCTTGTCTCGACGCTTTCTTCTGAATCTTAGAAGACCGTAACAGTGCAGGAAGACTTTTCTGGAAGCTCCAACCCTTCCCCTTCCTCATCTCCCACTTACGAAGAACCTCCTCTGCTGATTTTACTTCATCCCTACCAAATACATGGGGATGCCGTGTTATCATCTTCTGATGGACTCTACCTACCACCTCATCAAATTTAATTCCCTTCTCTTCAAGAACAACACCCATCATAAAGACACCGAGGAGGGTATCCCCAAGTTCTTCGATTATCCCATCTAACTCATTTTCTTCTATAGAAGCATTAAGTTCGTAGACCTCTTCAATGAGCTCTTCAATAAGTGTTTTTAGGGTCTGCTGTCTGTCCCAGGGACATTTTCTTCTTAGTGTTTCTACGAGTTTAAAGAATTTATCCATAGGCGAAAGATAACGAATAAGGTCTATATGTCAATATGACTACCCACTCCCCCTTTGTTTAGAAGTAAAACGCAAAACTTATTTAATCATTGGCCGATTACCCCTGGTTAGGTTTTAGATTCAGGAATCCACTGCGGCAAGTCGCTGCAGTGCCTTGAGTCGTTCCTTTTCTCCTATCCTTGCACAGGAGACAGCTTCCCTCAAAAAATTGATAGAGCGCTGATAATTTTCCCTATCCACCGGATATGGGATCCCATCTTTACCTCCATGGGCAAAACTATATCTTGCAGGGTCTTTAAAACTTGGGTGTTTACCGTACAAGAGCTCTCCTATAAGAGCTAACGCTCTAATCGTTGCAGGCCCTACACCACGAATACCAAGTAGATTTTCAAAATTTTCAGGCTGTCTATCAAATGCCAATTCCAAAGGCTTAATCAATCTCCTTATATTTATATCAGAAAGTAGAATCAGATGCCTTTCCGGAAGTACAAGTTCCCTTATTTTCTTCAATTCATTAATCGTTTTTTCAGGATATAGAGAGGCAATCTCTGTTGATATTTCTCGTGACTCCTCTGATTCTTTTGATACCATATTCAAGGGTTTTGTAAAACCGTCACTAATTATACCTTTATGCGGTTCATTGACAAAATCCAATGCTTCTTTTGAAACCCAGTGGTATCTCCTTGCCATTCTATTTTCTTCATTCATCCCCTGTTGTATAACACACCAATCTCCGGAAGTTGTAAAAACAATCGTATGATGATAGATAGAATAACCATCCTGAACAGCTGTGTTATCAACCTTGGCAGTTATTCGACTTGTATATATAAGAGGTTCTACCTCAATACCGGTTCTATAACCTATATTCCTTATCTCTTCAGGTGTTGCCAGTGAAGCCTTTCCCTTACCCCCACAAACGTAGATACCTGCATCTAAATCCTTAAAAGCTTCTTTGAGTGCCCCCATTGTGGTGGTGGTAACACCACTGGAGTGCCAATCAAAACCAAGCACACAACCAAGTGATTGGAACCAGAAGGGATCTGATAGGTGCTTTAATATCTCTTCCGGGGGATCCTCTATGAGCATCGCCTCCATAAGGGCCCTTGAAAGCTCTTTCATTTTTGAAAAGAGCCATCTGGGAACTTTCCCTCCATGAAGTGGTAGTGTTGCAGAACCCGTTTTCATAGTATTAATTTAAATTTGTAAAAGAGAATGTCAAGCCGCTATCTCGAGATCAGGCCGCACCACGACCTTTCATCTCTTGTAAAAAAACGAGTTGGTGCATTAGTCAGTCAGACGGTTGGATGGTTCATTGAGTTTATTGAGTTCCTAGGGTGATATGGGATATGTGATATGTGATAAGTGAGAACGGGCTCCTGCCTGTGCGTGTCCGCACGCAGACAGGTCTGCCCGTTCTCATCGAGGCTGGAAAGCCTCTCCCACAAGATTAGTCGAGCGTCTAGCCTCAAGAGTAGAGAGTTTAGAGTATAGAGTAAAGAGTCAAAAGATAGAATTGGAGTAGGGGCAATTCAAGAATTGCCTCTACAAGTTTCGCGCATGTAGGCACGAATTTATTCGTGCAATTGTAGGAGCGATATCCTTATCGCGATTTGCGGGAGGGACTTCCCAGTCCCGATTTCTCCGAGAAGCGCAGAGCAAGCTCTGCTACTCCGAAATCCTTTTGATATCGCGGTTTGGAAACCGCTCCTACAGTGTAGGAGGGACATCCTTGTCCCGATGGTAGAGAACGCAGAGCAAGCTCTGCTACTCCGAAATCTGCAAATACTTTTACGCTCGGTGGTAGACAGATATGACATGATGAATACAGGTTAAGGAGGGCAAAGATGTCATACTGTGCAACCACCGAGCTTGTTTACCCATGTTTGTCTGGGTTTAAATTAAGGGGTGAGGTGGATAACACATATCACCTGTTTGTCTTCTCGCTTGACTTCTATCACATATCACCTTTATTGAAAAATAACCGTGAGTTTACCGTGGCATTTTTAGGTCATAGGGTTTAGGGGTTAATCAGTTGATATCTGTGTAAATCTGTGTCCAATTCAGGGGTTAGGATATAGGATTTAGGATTTGGTGGTGTGTGTTTTTATTAGTATATATCTGCGTTCATCTGCGTGTATCTGCGGTTTCATTTGACTTTGGACATTGGACAAACAACTCTGTGCCTCTGTGGCTACTCTCCTTCTTACAAAAATAATTCTTCTCTGTGTTCTCTGTGCCTCTGTGGCTATTCCTCTTAGGGAAGATTAAGGTCTTCATACAGAATATGGTGATCCGCAGGTATTACCTTATACATTTCCAGTGCAAGATTCCGTATTTCCCATAGTGCCTTTTTTGAAGACCGTAGGCGTAGGAAATTTCGAAAACTCCTTACATTTATACTCATCAATAATTCTGTTTTAAAGGATTCAGGTAGAAGATACTTAACCTTATCATTGGGCAAATTATACTCTCTGAGGAACTTATACACTCCTTTAAGGGATAAGGCAGTATTTTTATAGAACTCATTTAAAGCCTCTTTGGGAATATCAGGAACCACACAATACCTATCCACAACCTTACGATAATCAGATAAATCTTCAGCTTTTTCTATCTCTATATCCTTTGTAATATCTTTTAAGGTAAATCTTGTTGAACGAACCGTATAACTGGCAATTCTATGACGAACAAGTTCCTGAAGTAACGCTCTTGAGACTCCCTCTATCTTAAATGTATAGGAACAATGCTCAAAAACAGATTCATGCCCTACCCGGATTAAATGTCTAATAAGTTTTTTGTCCCTGGGTCCCATTCCATCAGACGTAGAACCATGGGATATACGTGCCGCTTTTACTACCTTTTCTATTGAACCGTAATCAAGTAGGTAAACATTTATCAATATTCAATCCCCTTCCTTGCTTTTACCCCTTCCCTGTAATAGTGTTTCACTTCCTTCATATCTGTTACAAGATTCGCTTTCTCTATCATTTTATCCGTTGCTCCCCTGCCCGTTAATATAATTTCCATATCGTCCGGGACCATTCCTAGGATTTGAAGAATATCCTGCTCGGATATAAGCCCAACCTTTACTGCAATATTTACCTCATCCAGTATTAAAACATCAAATAATTTTTTATCTATTATCTCTTTTGTTCGCTCCAACCCCTTTTGAGCTAAATTAATTGCCTCCTTTGGAATCTCATCAAAAATAAAACCAGTCCCGAAATATTCAACTGGTATCCCCAGTTCCTTGATTGGAGCATCTTCTGAAGACTCAGTCTCCTTTATAAACCTTATTAAAATTGAAGATAAACCTGCGCCCAACGCTCTCACTGCGAGGCCTGTAGCGGCAGTAGTCTTACCTTTGCCATCACCAGTATATATATGAATCATTGTGATTAGATTATATCTAAATCTTTTAAGAATTCAAGGTAAATTCTAAGTGTTTTAGGTAAAAATACCCGGGACAAAAAACAGAAGACAGGAAATAGTTGAGTGGTTGCCCTCCACTTTCGACCATCTCCCTATTTAACCATTTGACTATTCGATTATTCAACTAATTTCTTTTCCCGCCATCTGCTTCAATAAACCTTGACATCCCTTTATTAATCCAATATAGTTTTTGATATGGAAGAGTTTTTTAAGGAATTATTCAAAGGGATAAACGAAGAGGAGATAGAGGAGATAAAGAGTCTGTTCAAGCAGGTCTCTTTTTCAAAAGGTTCTACCATACTTAAAGAGGGTGAATGGGGAGAAGAAGTCTATATTCTTAAAGAGGGGACTGTTGAAGTTACCAAAAAAACAAAGCTTCTGGCAGAACTCAAATCCGGAGATATCATCGGGGAAATGTCTCTCCTTGAAAAAAAACCAAGATCGGCAACAGTCATAGCATCAAAGGATGCGATACTCTTAGAAATCAGCCAGGACGGCTTCTTAAATTTACTCAAGACAAAACCAATGCTCGCTATTACCCTATTAAAAACCTTTTCAACTAGACTTAGAGCTCTCGATGAAAAGATTGTAGATAGAGAACTTCGGGAAGAAAGACTCTCAATCCTGGGGAAGCTGAGCTCCACTATAATCCATGACTTAAAATCCCCACTTTCTGCAATAAAAGGTTATACCTTGATGTTAAAGGATGAACTCAAGAACCCAACACTCAGGTCCTATATTAAAACTATGGAGAGTTCGGTGAATTTTATATTTGATTTGATTGAGGATGTACTCGAATTTGGCAGAGATGTAAGCACTATAAATATTCAGAAAGTAAAAGTTTCCCGGTTTTTTGAAGACATTACCGAATTATTTAAAGGAAGTATCGATAAGAAAAGAATAAAACTCCTGGTTAATGCTCCCCCTGACCTTTATGTAGACCTTGACCCATTTAAAATGAAAAGGGTCTTTTTGAATCTATTAAAAAATAGCGGTGAAGCTATTAAAGATGAGGGAGAGATTGAGTTGGGGGCAGTGGAAGTTGAGGGAGGTATAAAATTTTATGTCCGGGATAATGGGAAAGGTATACCCGAAAATGTAATTGGTAGAATATTCGACCCATTTTTTACCTTCGGAAAGTCAGGGTCAGGACTTGGTATGACAGTTGTGAAAAAAGTAGTAGAGGACCATAAAGGAAAAATAGAGGTTGAAAGTAAGGTGGATAAAGGAACCACATTCAGCATATTCATCAGCAATTCAGGTGGTTAATTAGAGAGCCATACCCCACCCCCTACTATAAAAAATAAAAATTAAATTTTGCCCTTGACAAAAATAGAAATGAATATATACTTTGTAAAACAAAGTTCTTTGCAAAAGCAAAAAGGAGGTAAAATGGAAAGAGAAGAAGCCGAGAGAAATTTAAAAGATATCAGGAAGATGCTAAAAGAGACAGAAGAGGAGGTTCGTCAGGTTGCAATAAGCAGTGTCGATTATCAATTGTTGTGGGGAATTCTTGTTCTTGCCGGTATGGGATTGAATATCCTGTTCAGCTGGTTAAGTTTGTTTGTAATGATTCCGATTGTGTGGTTTTTAATTATGGGCATTGGGGGGTTCTTTAGTTATCGTTTAGGGAAAAGGGAGTTTACGAAAACCGGGATCATAACCTTTGTTGGCAAGGCAGTAGGCATGACATGGTTTGCTACATCTATTGGTATTGTATTAGCAATTGTCCTGGTCTCTGTAACCAATTCTAATCCTGAATTGATACCGGCTTTTATAGCAATATTAGTTGGTATAGGGTTCTTTATCCATTCGTTCCTGCTCTCCTGGCGGCTCCTATCCTTTACCTCTCCACTATGGTGGCTCGGAGCAATTATTATGGCTATCTATCCAAAAAGCTCCTTTGTACTCTTTGCGATACTGCTGATACTCACATATATAACCCCCGCAATTATCATAAAGCTAAAGCAAAAGTGATATAATGATAGACTTTGATCCCTCCGGGATAAACAAGTTAATCCATTCCCCTATCCGACTCGGGATAATGACCATCCTAAATTCTTTAGAGGAAGTGAGTTTCAACTACTTAAAGGAGAGACTGGATGTTACCGATGGAAATTTGAGCAGTCACATTGAAAAACTGGAGGGAGCGAAATACATAAAGACCCGAAAGACCTTCATTGACAAGAAACCTCACACTTCATATCGTATTACGGAAAAGGGTGGAAAAGCCTTCAAAGGGTATATTGAACTACTGGAAGGTATTATAAAAAGAGAATATAAACATGAAGATTCAAATAATCCTACTTCGTAGAATCACGATTCACAGAATCACGATTCAAGGAATCTTATTGATATGGATGTTTCCACTAATGCTTTTTGCAGAGACTACAATTAAAGGGACAGTTAAAAACGAAAAAGGGGAACCCCTTCCAGGTGCAAATGTATTCCTGGTAAAAACAATAGAAGGAGGAACAACCAACATTGATGGGGCTTTCTACTTCAAAACAAAGAAAAAAGGCATTTATACCTTGCTTATAAGATACATCGGATACTCAAAATGGAGTAAGGTAATCGATTTAAAAGAGGGTGCCATAAATATAAAGGCTATCCTTAAAGAAGAAGCACTTAAGTCAGAGGGCATTATCGTTAAAGCCTCTTCCTTTACTACAGGGGAGGAAGAAGGGGTTACGCTCACACCGCTTGAGGTCTTGATGACTCCGGGTGCAGCAGCAGATGTATGCTGGGCAATAAAATCCTACCCTGGTGTTCAACAATTCGGTGACGGTGCCGGACTCTTCGTCCGTGGTGGAGAAGTTACAGAGACAAAGTTTCTACTTGATGGAGCTTATGTTTATCATCCATATAGATACGAGTCTCCAACCGGTGGATTTTTCGGGACATTCTCTCCTTTCCTCTTAAAAGGCACATTTTTCTCATCTGGGGGATTCGGGAGTTCCTATGGCAATGCCCTATCCGGTGTCCTTGCAATGAAAAGTCTTGACACACCCGTGAATCCATCACTTAACCTTGGAATAGGACTTGCCAATCTTTCAGTAATGGGGAGTCTTCCACTCATAAAAGATAAACTGGGGATAAACTTCGGAGGGAATAGAAGCAATACAAAATTAATGTTTGATTTCAATAATACTGGAGAAGAATTCACTAAATATCCATCAGCCTATGATATAAATCTAAACCTTGGATACAGATATTCAAAAGAGGGTCTCGCAAAACTTTTCTTCTTCAGGGAAAGAAATGTTGTGGGCGTCAAACTGGATGACCCAACCTGGGAAGGTACCTATGATGGAGATGGCGAGAGTAACCTCTATAACTTCATCGTGATTCACTCAATAAGAGATAACTGGCTACTTAATATGAATTCCAGTCATACCAGCTTTTACGGTAACTCTGAAATCGTCGTTAGAGACACCTCAATACTCGATATTGATACGGATGATAAAATCAACCAGGCAAGGTTGGTTTTCGAACATCCCTCCTGGAAGCTAAAATACGGAGGAGAATTCATCTTACAAAAAAACCGTTACAAGGGCTTTGCGCCGGAAGAGGAAGATAGCCTTAATCCTTCCATACCAAGCAATGTGTTCGATACTGAATATGAATCAAAGATTGGGGCAGGATTCATAGAAATGACAAATGTATTTCCGTTCAACATATCTGTAACCCCTGGCATTAGGCTTGACTATGAATTCGGGAGGGGACAATACACCCATGACGAACGTCTCTCCATATCCTGGCAGCCGTTTAAGAACTTTACCATCGGAGGAGCAACAGGAACGTTCCACCAATTCCCACAACCAATGAACTATGACCCAAATTATGGAAATCCGAACCTGAAGCCTATGGAAGCAAACCACTACATCCTCTCTGCTAACTATGTAAAGAAAAATGATATAATACGACTTGAGGCTTATTATAAAAACTATACAAGGCTATTATTAGAAGATGCCTCACTAAACTTTACAACAAAAGGACATGGTTATGCAAAAGGTATTGATTTCTTTGCAAAGAAGGACCTTGGTAGATTAGAAGGTAGAGTGGCTTACTCATATCTTATAGCAGAAAGATACTGGAAGAATTTTCCACACCTCACATCCCCTGAATTTGACATAACGCACAACCTGAATACTATCTTAAATCTCAATATCACCAGTTTCTTAGGAGTAGGAACCAGGTTCTCCTATGCTACGGGAAAGCCTTATACTCCAATGGGGAAAAGTTTTCATTCGGCAAGGGTCCCTGATTATTACAAACTTGATCTCAGCCTATCTTATCTGCGTTCGTTCTATTCCGGAAATTTTACTGTTCTTTATCTCGCTGTTAACAATATCACCAATCGAATGAATATACTGGATTACCATAATGGCAATGAAAATGAGCCTATAACAAGTTCATACAAACGGCAATATTACTTTGGTGTATCGTTTGGGATATAAAGGGGCACAGACTTTGAGGAATAGCCACAGAGACTCAGAGTACACAGAGAAGAATTATTTTTTGTGTAAAGAACACACACCACCAGGAAATGAAACCGCAGATATACACAGATGGACGCAGATATATATTAATAAAAACACACACCACCAAGAGTTTAGCCACGGCAAACTCACGGTTAACTTTTGATAAAAGAAAACACCCCCCAAAAAATAGACACAAATTTACACAGATATCCACTGATTAACCCCCAAATCCTAAACCCCAAATCCAAAACTTGAAACTTGTAACTTGTAACCTTGAACTCAGCACTCTGAACCCAAACACCTAATAATGCCACAGAGGCAGGAGAAAACACAGAGAAAGAAAAATAAGGAGGGTTAAATGAAGAGATTTTTATTGGTAATGTTTGTTTTCTTTATTGGGATAAGTTTAGCAGCAGAGGAAACGCTATCCATTGATTCACTTGTTATATCGATAAAAAAGGATCAAAATGAAGCCTTAAATGAAGGAAGTGTTCTGAAGTTAAAGGAAGTCGGGAATAAATTGGAAAGGTTAGCCACTTTCGGAGAGAAGGAATGGCTTATTGATTACTATCTCGCTTACAATTACTACATGATGAACAATTTCACACAGGATAACAAGGAAAAAGAAAAATGGGTTGAAGAAGCCAGAACAGTTATAGAAAGGTCAATCGGAAAAAAGGACGATTTCTCAGAATCTCATGCACTCTATTCTTCAATATTGGGACTGGAGATAGGTCTAAAACCATATCTTGGAATGAAAAATGGCATAAAATCAGGCAAAGAGATAGAGAAAGCTCATAAACTCAACCCAGATAACCCCAGGATTTATCTGATTGATGGTATAGGTGCCCTACACACTCCCAAGATATTTGGAGGTGGGATAGATAAGGCGTTAGAAAAACTTAATAGGGCAGTAGAACTATTCCGGAAGGAAAAAGAAGATAGCGGAATCTACCCTGATTGGGGAAGGGATGAGGTCTTCATCTGGCTGGGAATAGCATTTGAGAAAAAGGAGGAAAAAGATAAAGCCCTTTTATTTTATAAAAAAGCACTGGAAGTAAATCCGGATAACGGATGGGCTAAATCATTAATTAAAGAAAGAGAGTAAATCTCTCTCCATCGGTATTGCACTCAAATCATACATATAGCAAAAACCCACCGGGTAGTATCCCGGTGGGTAGTCATTTACTCCTATATAAGAAATCACATAATTACAACTTTACCTGTTCTGGATCTCCCACCACTCCTGAGTTCTATGAAGTAAATGCCTCTTTTCATATCCTCTGTGGTGAAGGAAAATTTGTGACGTCCAGAGTCGCATATTCCTGAGTATAGAACCTTTAGAAGCCTCCCTGATACATCATAAAGTTTTAAGGTTGTGTGTACCCTTGATAATATTTCATAATCAATTTGAATATTCCCCTTTGAAAAGTTAATTAAAGGTGATATGAAAAGAGTGCCCTCAGAATCACCTGCCGCTTCCTCTATACCTGTAGCGTGCCCAACAGGCTTGAGGAATGGGTCTCCTAAAAGGGTCATCCCATAGTGCCAGAAGATTTCATAATGGGTGAAGCCACCACTTGCAATATGGGTAAACCAATCCTTGAATGCCTCTCCGATGGTTTTTCCCTCGGAAAGGGGTTGATAAAAGTAGGAAAATTCCAGCATACTACCAGTCTTTGTAGAACCTATAGCACCAATTCCATAACTCTGGTTAAAAATCGACCTTCCTCCACCATAGCCATCAGTAGTGTATCTGGCAAAAGAACAGGCAAAGTGATTATAGAAATTGGAGGGCGGGTCCTGTGATGTATATTCTGATGACCAGTAATAATCAACAGAATCATAATTATTATAATGGAATTGATGCCCACCCGGCCAGGAATGGGCAAATACCGAAACCCATGCCCTCACCGTATCGAGTCTCACCCTGTAGTCACTTGCTCTGGTCGTTTCCGGATGAGAAAATACAAGGGTATCATTATAAAGTAACGCAACATCGGACGCATACTCTGGTGCCCAGTATTCCCAGTCGTCATCCACATAGACCAGAGCCCGGTGCTGTAATTCAATACTACCACTTCTATATGCATTATCCTTATAGAAGTAATCTTGCAGAAGAAGCGTATCATTACCAATTCCGGTTGGCATTAATCTTCCTATATATATCTCTGGTGCCACATCACCTGAGTGCGTATCGTATATGCTGTCCTGTCCTGGGATGAGAGTATCGTTTGGATCATATTTTAGATTATCAAACCAATTACCATTAAGGTCCATATAGAAAAGGTCAACAGGCCATTCTGCATACCCATAAGTATAAAAGTCATTCTTTATCTGAAACCATGCGATTGGGAGATTCCCAATGAATAGGGCACCTTCAATGGAATCTGTATTGTATAAATCCCGAAGAAATATTCGGAGGTTTTCAGGTGTTCCCCCAGAAACCTCATAATTCAGAACAGCATATCCTTCCCCTTGAAGATTAGAAATAAGCCCGTTTATCTCATCATGGAGAGAAGATGCAATACTCTGTTCAGTAAAAATTGCTGCTGTTTTCCCTCTTGGGGTACCTCTAACTTTACTACTATCTGTGACTCTAAAGTTAGTATATGGATGAGATGTTATCCATTCACCGAATGTCCCTGGTTTTGTGCCAGGTGGTCCACCCCACCTGAGTAGAGTAACTTCATCCTGTGGAGCTCCTGATAATAAAAGAGAAACAAAAATAACCATTAAAAAACCTCTATTAATTTCCATAGAACCTCCTTATTACATTTTCACCTATACTATTTTTAGCTCTTCCAAGTTACTATAATACAATTTCAAAAACAAAAGTCAACAAAGGACACCCTTTCCCTTGACATAAATAACTTTTTAAATAGGTTTAATGTATGAAAAAAGCACTGCTTATAATCGATATGTTAAACGATTTCATACGCTCCGATGGAGCTCTCTATGTAGAGGGGAGCGAGAAAATTATTGACAGGATAAAAAAAGAACGGGAAAAATCACATAAAGAGGGTGTTATTGTTATCTATCTCTGTGATTCCCACAGAAAAGGTGACCCAGAATTCGAGATATGGCCAGAGCATTGTGTCAAAGGGACATATGGAGTAGAGACAATAAATGAATTAAAGCCAGATAAAGATGATATTATTATCAATAAGACCACCTATTCTGGCTTCTACAATACAGAACTCGAGAAAACACTAAAGGAAAAAGGTATAGAAGAACTCATACTTACCGGTGTTGCTACTAATATTTGCGTTCTATATACTGCAGCTGACGCCCGTATGAGAGGTTTTAAGGTTGAAGTATTAAAAGATGCAGTGGAAGGTCTTACCCCCCGGGATAAAGAGTGGGCTCTAAGACAAATGAAAGAAGTCCTGCTTGCGGAGGTAAAATAATGCAAATTCATGCAACATTGGATGAAATCCTCGCTGGAAAAACGACAGACATATATTTCAACAGGGCAAAAGAAATACTAAAGAAGGAGAATGAAAATCCTCTAGTCACAGCAGAAATCTGGGCAAAGAATCTCCCTGATGGTTATGCCTGGGGAATATTTACAGGTTTAGAAGAAGCCTTGCAACTCATGCAAGGTTTAGATGTTGATGTCTGGGCACTTCCAGAAGGTAGCTTATTTTATCCAGGAGAACCAGTTATTACGATTAAAGGTAAATACCTTGAATTCGGTTCCCTCGAAACACCACTCCTGGGTTTTATATGTCAGGCTTCTGGCATTTCTACAAAGGCAGCACGGTGCAAAGTTGCAGCGAAAGAAAAAACTATACTTTCCTTCGGTGCAAGAAGAATGCACCCATCTATAACACCGGTTATAGATAGATATGCATATTTAGGGGGAGTGGATGGTGTATCTGCAATCCTGTCCGGAGAAAGATTGGGAATAAAACCGGAAGGTACTATACCGCACTCAGTAATTCTCATCCTCGGTGATACGGTTAAAGCAGCAATCGCTTATGATAAAACAATCCCAAAGGACATTCCGAGGATTATCCTCGTGGACACTTTCAGAGACGAAAAAGTAGAAACCCTTAGACTTGCAACCTCACTGGGTGACAAACTCGATGCTATAAGGATAGATACACCAGCCTCAAGAAGAGGAAATTTAACGCAAATAGCTCGTGAAATAAGAGAAGAACTCGATCTTGCCAACCGCAAAGATGTGGGTATATTCACATCTGGTGGGTTGGACAAGGCAAATATAAAAAATCTAAATAAATGGGTGGATGGATATGGCGTGGGCACCAGCCTCTCCAATGCTCCTACTATAAACTTTAGCCTTGATATAGTTGAAATTGAAGGCAAACCAATAACTAAGAAGGGTAAAACAGCAGGAATGAAATGGATTTTTGAATGTGAAAGATGTGGTAAGCGAAAAACTCTATTCAATAAGGATGCCACCTATAAATGCAAATGTGGAAATAGAATGACTATCCTCACCAAAAAGGCAGTAAAGAAAGGTAAATTAATAGAAATACCCGAAACAGTCGATGATATAAGAAATAGGGTATTAACAGAAGTAAGATATATCGATGTATAATATAAGGTATGTAGAAGAACATATAGAGGAATTAAAAGGAATCTCAGAGAAAAAGGGGCTTTCCTTAGACTTTCAGGAATTTATGAAGTTAAACAAGGAAAGAAAAACCCTGAAAGGCCTTGTTGATGAACTGCGGCGCGAAAGGAATGAAAAGGGGGGGAACGTTGGAGAACTAAAAAGGGCAGGTAAAGATGCTTCGTTATTGCTTAGAGAACTTGAAGAGCTTAAAGAAAAAGCTACAACAAAGGAAAACAAATTAAAAGAGATACAAAAAAAGGTAAGGGATTTCATCTCCTGGATACCTAATAGAATTCACCCTTCTGTAACTGAAGAATCCATAACTATAAAAGAACCCACTGGAATTAAAGATTTCCCGTTTAAGCCGCTTACCCATATTAAACTGGGGAAATCCCTCGACATTCTTGACTTCGAAAGTGCTGCCCGTATAGCGGGTAGTAATTTTTCTCTGTATAAAGGCAAGGGGGCTACCCTGGAAAGGGCTTTAATTAACTTTATGCTCGATTTGCATATAAAACGCCATGGATATACAGAGATATTCCCTCCATTCTTAGCAAATGAAAATTCAATGTTTACCACTGGACAACTGCCTAAGATGAGAGACGATATGTATGTAACAGAAAGGGACGGTTTTTTCCTAAACCCGACAGCAGAGGTTCCTTTAACCAACATTTTAGCAAATAAAATACTAAAAGAAGACGATCTTCCAATTAAATATTGTGGTTATACAGCTTGCTTTAGAAGAGAAGCTGGCGCCTATGGAAAAGAGACCAGGGGGCTTCTTAGAATCCACCAGTTCAACAAAGTAGAACTTGTTAATTTTGTTCATCCTGAAAAATCCTACGAGACGCTTGAGCATTTATTAAAAGAAGCATTAGATGTCATCGAACTTCTAAATATCCCCTATCGCGTAACCCAACTCCCCATTTCCGATCTATCATTTGCTTCGGCAAAGACATACGATATAGAGGTATATGCACCAGGGGTTGACAGATGGCTCGAAACTTCTTCCATAAGTAACTTTGAAGACTTCCAGGCAAAAAGGGCACAGATTAGGATAAAGAAAGGAGGCAAGACAAGATATATCCATACATTAAATGCGTCTGGTGTTGCTACATCAAGACTGATGGTAGCGCTTTTAGAAAATTATCAAACAGAGAAAGGGGAAATTTGTATCCCAGCGCCTCTAATACCCTACACTGATTTTGAAACAATAGGCTAATTATTGTCCTAATTCTTCTCTAAGTCTGACAATATCCTCATATTCTTCAATCTTCTTGAATTCTTCTAAAGTCACTACAAAATCTTCATATTCTTTAATTTTTTCCAATGAGTTGATTATTACGGTATCCTTAATTGTAAGAATATTTTCCCGCTCTAACTCATTTAAAAAATCTTTTATTATGGAAGGCTCCATAGCAATTGCAGTAGATATTAAATTATAATCCAAAGGGACTCTAGAGTCAATATTTATTCCAGAGCCTTTATTATTTTCCTCTGCTTTATATCTAATATAGCTAATCAACCTGGCTTTCGCATTATGAATCCCCTGGTACATCCACATCTCGTTGGTCTCTCTCAGGCGTTGTATTAGTGTTACAATGACATACTTGATAAATGCATTCTCATTTACTTTATTCAAAAATGCTTCTTTATTTACGATTATTAATTCTGTATCTTCCTCTGCTATTGCAGAAGCTGAACGAGGTTTGTTATCTATGATAGTCATTTCTCCAAAAAATGCTCCTTCATTCAATACAGCAAGGGGTTTTTCCTCTCCTCCCATTTCTTTAGTAATTCTTATCTTGCCCCTTTTTACAAGATACATTTCATCCCCTCTGTCCCTCTCTCTAAACAAATATTCCCCGGACTTGAGTAATCTCTCCTGTCCTATATCTTCTTTTGACATTGCAGACCCTCCTCAATAATGGTGTAAGTCATTGGCATATGAAGTATACTCTATGGAATATACTCCTAAAGACATTCTGTTTGTCTATTTTTCGAATTCTTCCTGAAGTGAGATGAATTCTTCGTATTTCTTGAGTCTTTTCAGCGTTTTTACTATGATAGTATCCCCTATTTCTACTATCCCATACTTTTCTAACTTCTTTAGATAATTTCTTATTTCATCCCGGGTCAAACCAATCATATCTGCAATCTCTTTCCCCTCTGGGTTTAAACCAGTATCGACATCCTCCCCGGTGCCATTATCTTTACCCCTGGCTTCATCTTTAAGATAACGTATAAAACGTATTTTCTCATTGGAAACCGAGTAATACTTAAGCATATCATCAGTTTTTCTAAGGCGATCGGTAAGTGTCCCTATAATATATTTAATAAATGGATTCTCATTAACTTTCCGCAATAAAGCATCTCTATCGACAATAATAAGCTCCGTATCAGTTTCAGCTATTGCTGAGGCTGAACGCGGACGATTATCTAGGACCGACATTTCTCCAAAAAATGCTCCTTCATTCAACACGGCAAGGGTCTTTTCCATTTCATCCATTTCCTTAACAATCCTGATTTTCCCTGATTTTATAAGATACATCTTATCTCCCCCATCTCCTTCCCTAAATAAAACTTCTTCTGCATTAAGTGTCCTTTCGTATCCTATATCTTTTTCTGCCATCAAACCTCCTATCTATTTCCTTTCGGAATACTCCCCTGTTCTTGTATCAATAACAACCTCATTCCCTTCCTCGATGAATAGTGGCACTTTCACCACTGCACCTGTCTCCAGTACAGCTGGTTTTGAGCCACCCTGGGCTGTATTACCCCTCAGTCCTGGCTCAGTAGAGGTGATTTTCAAAGCTATGAAATTTGGAAGCGTTAATCCAAGCGCTCTTCCCTCAGTCATCTTTAATTTGTATTCCATACCTTCCTTTAAATAAGCTTTCCTTCCACCTATCTTTGCTTCATCTATAATATATTGCTCATAACTCTCCATATCCATAAAATAATATTTCCCGTCATCCTTGTATAAATATTGTGCATCTTTCTCTTCCAGTCTCAGGACCTCGAAATTATCACCTTTCTTAAAGGTCTGTTTGACTGTTGCTCCCGATTCCAAATTCTTAAGAGTTGTCCTGACAAAAGCCTGGCCTTTACCAGGATTTACATGAAGAAAATCTAGGACCTCGTAAATTGACCCTTCAAATCTTATTATTAAACCCTTTCTGAGATCGCTAACAGAGCCCATTTTACAAAACTATTAACTCCCTCTCTAGGTTAGTCAAAACTTCGACTCTTCCATCAAGGATGGCAACTGTATCTTCAATCCGTGTACCCTGATAGTCGGGTATGTATATACCTGGCTCTATTGTAAAGACCATCCCCTTTTCTGCAATTCCATTATTGTTCCTGTAGGATATAATGGGGGCTTCATGTACATCCAATCCGACACCATGGCCTAAAGAGTGGGTAAAGTATTTGCCGTATCCATTCTCTTTGATATAATCTCTGGCGATCTTATCAAGAACCTTTAATTTAACACCTTCCTCCGTTGCTTCACGAGCGTTTTTCTGTGCATAATATACAGTATTATAAATCTTCTTGTCTCTCAGAGTAGGTGTACCTAGAAAGACCGTCCTTGTGGTATCAGAGGCATAACCATTGTAGTATGTACCGAAATCTATTGTAATGAATTCCCCCTTTTTTAACTTTTTGTCTGAAGCAGTTCCATGTGGAATTGCCGACCGAAACCCAGAAGCCACAATGGTATCGAAAGAAGGTTTTTCCCCGCCTAATTTCTTCATCCTGTATTCTAACTCTGCCGCAATCTCTATCTCCCTGACACCTTCCTTTATATAACCCAATACCCCTGTAAACGCTTTATCAGCTATTTTACAGGCTTTTTTGATATTCTCGATTTCATCCCCTGACTTTCTTAACCGTAAATCCTCAACAAATGAATCAAAACTCTTGAATTTTAACCAATTGAACTTCTGCCTTATTTCCCAATAAAGATTATACGGCACATATTTGGATTCAAATCCTACCCGCTCTTTTCTTTTGATAACTCGGAGGGTTGCAAGTTCTTCTATATATTTCTTCTTCGTTAAACAGACCTCTGCATTCCGAACCCTATCCACTACTTCTCCTTGAAATCTGTAATCTGTGATTAATTTAGCTTTACGCGGAGATATGAAAAGAATTCCAGCATCACCTGTAAAACCGGTCAAGTAATATATATTGTTCCTTGAAGTTATTAAAAAACAGTCTATATTATTGGATTTAAACCTGCTCTTCAGTTCTTTTATACGGTCCATTGTAACTACGTGCCGCCTAACCCCTCAATCCAATTTTTGAAATTGCCATTTACATCCTTGCCTTCCTCATCTGATTCTCCCTTCGATTTCTCTTCTTCCTTAAACTCCTTACTTTCTATTGGAGCTTTTCTCTCTAACTTTGAAAATATATCCCCAGTCCCCATATCAACCTTCAATTCTTCAATCTTATTTTTTATCTCTTCATCCCTACTACGGTCATATAATTTTTCATAGACCTCTAAAGCTTTATCTTTAAATCCATGCTTTATATATATCTCTGCAAGTTCAGAGGTTAAGCCTCCCTCCCCAGCTACTTCTTTCCCCTCCTCCACCTCGATAGTTGACTCAAGTGGTTCTTCCTCAGGTATACCAACTTCGACTTCAGGAATCTCCTCTTTAAATTCTTCTTCATCTACCACTTTTTCCTCTTCTATCTCTTCTTCTCCTAAATCAAAAATGCTTTCTTTCTCCTCTTCCTCCGTGGATATCTCTTCTCCAAATACTTCTCCAAATTCCAATTCTTCTTTCACCTCTTCTTCCCTTTCTTCGGGTTCGGAGAATTCTTCACCTATTTCTTCCCCTTCAAACACATCTTCAAACTTCATTTCTTCTTCTACTTCAGGGAATTCCTCTTTGATCTCTTCTTCCACTTCCTCTCCTACTTCCTCTACCTCCTCTTCTTCCAGCTCTTCGGGAATCACCTCTTCACCAAATACATCTACAAATTCTTCTTCTTCAATTTCACCTCTTTCCTTCTCAGGAAATTCTTCTTCCTCCGGAAATTCCTCACCTAACTCCTCTTCCCGAGATACTTCGGCAGGATGTTTTCCCTCGGAGACTTCTCCTTCCGTTTCCTCCTCTATTACACTAACTGGTGGAGGCTCCTCGGGGACTTCCTCCTCCGGTAACTCTTCTTCTTTCCCAAATACTTCTCCAAACTCCAATTCCTCTTCAATCTCTTCTTCAACTTTTTCAGCCTCACCGGGCACTTCGGGAACAAGCTCTTCCTCCCCAAATACATCTGATAGGTCTACTTCCTCGACCTTTTCCTCTTCACTTATTTTCTTTATTTCCTCTACTTCCTCCTCTTCTATAATATCCTCCACATCTATCTCTTTGAAACTGGATTTAGGCGGAGCGGCGGTTTCCTCCTCTTCCGCACCAAATTCCTCACCCTCAAAGTAAGCTGATAGTCCTTCATCTTCTTCTTTTACACCTCCCCCCTCTTCCCTTTTCTCCTCCTCAATCTCTCTCAATAATCTTTTCGCTTCCCTATCCAAAGGGTCAAGTTCTAACAATCTATTTAGTACCCTGCTTGCGTTCTCTTTAAGACCCTGCTCTAAATATAATTGACAGAGCTCTTTTAGCGCAAGAATGCTTTGCCTATCAAGTTTCGCAGCTACTTCCAGTTGCTTGATTGCCTTTTCCTTAGCCCCTTTCTCTTTGTAGCATCGCCCAAGAACCAGAAATCCTGTAGCATATTCTGGATGTTTCGCTACACCTAACTCCGCTATCCCTATAGCTTTATCTAATTGTCCTTCTTTCCGAAGTAGATCTGCATATTGAGCAAATAACAATGATTCTGGATCTCTTTCCAGACGTTCTTTTATTCTATTTAAATCGTCACCCATAAGAACTCCTTTTTATATAATATAAAAAAAAATACCTCTATGTCAATAGGGAAAAGAACCATTATAAATACTTCGTTTGCTTTATTGAATTATCGAATTGTATAACCTCTACCCCTGCCTCTTTTAATATTTCTTTTGCGAAGGAATCAGAATAACCCTCTTTATATATAATCTTCTTTACCCCTGCATTTATTAACATCTTAGCACAGGTAAAACAAGGATGGGTGCTTACATAGAGGGTCGAGTTTTCTATTGATATACCCATTTTAGCTGCCTGGATTATTGCATTCTGCTCAGCATGAATTGCCCTGGAGAGTTCCATTCGTTCCCCTGAAGGGATATTGAGTTCATCCCGCATACATCCTCCCCTCTTTTCACAATGTTCAATACCACTCGGTGGTCCATTATAGCCTGTTGTCAGTATGCGTTTATTACGCACCAGAACTGCACCAACTTTCCTTCTAAGGCAGGTTGCCCTACTTGCAACAAGTTCTGTTATTTGCATAAAATATTCATCCCAGGATGGTCTACTCATAACCTATTAATGACTCCCTCTTCTCATTTACTTTAAATTCACTTTCTACCTACCAGGATGGTTGCCTACTAATCTAAGATTACTTTGATGTTGGTTCCGAGATATCTTTATAAGCATCTTTCCCTATAAAACGATCATAATCTTCTCTCTTAATCTTCACTATTTCAGTATGAGTTCCGGAGTTAAAAACGACTTCTTCCTCATTCATAAGGGATTTATCAACATAGAAAGGAATATTGTAAAGAAAACCAAAGGGCGGCATCGCCCCCGTATCACAGTCAGGGAATAGACTTTCAAATTCCTCTTCTCCTGCCAGCAGAACCTCCTTATAACCCAGTTTCTTAACCTTATGCATTGAAATCTCATAGGGAGCCGGTATTACCGCCATAATCAGCTCTCCATCACATTTTAGCATTACAACCTTCGCAAATTCATAACCTGTTATATGTTCTGAACCTGCAACCTCCTGTGCTGTGAATAATTCTCTGTGCTTCTCCACGTCATATTTAATCCCATTCTTCTCAAAGAAATCCTTTAATCTTTTTGGTATAGCCATAATTCCTCCTTTTCTAATCGTTAAACAAATCCAACGATAGAACTTATTCCATTCCTAAGATTACTAACAAAACCGCAATTAATCAACCCTCCCCACCCTTTTAATTATTACCATCATTTCGTCATGTATCTTTCCATTTGAAGCTATGATCCCGTCCTTTCTATTATCCCATCCATTTTCGTAGAAATTTGAAACCCTACCACCAGCTTCCCTGACCAGTAGGCCTCCCGCAGAGATATCCCATGGGTTAAGTGACTTTTCCCAGAATCCATCAAAACGTCCACAGGCTACATAGCAGAGGTCAAGTGCAGCAGACCCTAAACGCCTTATACCCCTTGCCTTGATAAGAAACTCAGCAAATTCAGGAAGATTTGAATCCCTCCTTGATTTTCGGACATACGGGAACCCGGTGGCGAGAATAGACTCAGAAAGACCATCTCTATTGGAAACATTTATGGATTTCTTATTCAAGTGTGCCCCCCTACCTCTTATACATGAGAAAAGTTCCTTATGGATGGGGTCATAGACAACACCTATCTGCAATTTCTCACTCACTTGATATGCTATAGAAATACAAAAGAAGGGAATGCCATAAGTGAAATTATTTGTGCCATCTAACGGGTCTAAAATAAATACCTCTTCTCTCTCCCACTCCCTCGTATTAGATTCCTCTGCAACCACACCAATCCTGGGATACCTTTCTCGGATAGCACTGATAATAAGCTCCTCGGACTCCTCATCAGCAGTAGTGACTAATTCCCTTCCTCTCTTTTCTTTAACCAGAAACCCCTTCCCAAACCATCCCATAACTATCTTTCCAGCCCCCAGGGAGATTTCCTGCATAAACCGGAGTTTTTCCTCCATCAGTCCCCCCTCCAGATTATCCTATATACGTTTACTCCCCCGCGGTAGTTTGAAACCCAGAGATAGTCTCCTCTATCGGAGATAGTAACACCTATGGGATGTCCGTCCTGTTCATTGCCCGTTCTCTTTGTATATATCTCTGCCATTTCGTCTGTATTAACTACCCCAATCTCGTTATCCTTATAATTACAAACAAATAGATATTTTTCATCGGGAGAAAGCACACAGGTCCTCACCCTCCTTCCTACTTTTGCTCTCCCGATATACCTATCATTCTCAATATCAAATTTTCTAACTGTCTCCTCTAAATTATTGGTCTGATATAAATATCTACCATCTTCAGTCAACACGAGATGGCGGGGGGTCATCCCTGCTGGTATATCTTTTATTTTCTTATGACCATTTTTAACATCAATCTTACTGAGGGTTCCTCCACCCATATTTGCAATATAGGCATAATTCCCATCTGGTGTAAAGACTATACCTCTTGGCTTCCTTATTACCTTGATCTCTTTGACCACTTTGAAGTCAAGGGCATCAATTACAGAAACCGTAGCAGAACCCCAATTGCTTACATAGACCCATCTTCCATCGGAAGAGACTTTAACGATTTTCGGAATATCACCCACATCTATTCTTTCTATAATAGAATCCACTTCATAATCATATACGCAAACCTCGTCTTTATCATATAGAGAGAACCATATATATCTTCCATTCTGAGTGAAGTCACATTCAACTGGCTCCCCTCCCACAGGAACCCTTCTTATCACTCTCATTTCAACAGGGTCAATAATATTTAATTGATGACCATATAGACAATTCGCAACTACATATTCCCCATTCGGGGAATAATAGACGGATTTCGGACCAGCATCGACAGGAATTGTCTTCACCAATTCGAGATGATCGAAACATTGAGTGGCAATAAGAATAAAAAGGATCATCTGAATGAATCGATAGAAAAGAACTTTTCAGGGAGAAGAGGATTGAGTTCGAATTTAGAGAATCTAAACCTACCTTCTCCTCCCTCCTGTGTAAATCGAATCTCTTTTGGGAAATATTCTTTGTCAAATTTCACAAAAATAGGATAGGAAAATGTGGAGTCCCTTGGAGAAAGATGGAGCCATTCTCCTTCAATGGAATCCACATAATAATAATCTACTGGGCAGAATATCAAGCGTGATAGGGATATGGGACTCAAAGCACATTCCAATCGATCGTCTTTCTTTATGTAAATAAAAACAGAATCCCCTCGAGAAATTATAATCTGCTTATCAGGTCTTTCCACTTCAATCTTTGCCGCATCCCGGGATATGAATACCGAACCGGAGAAATCAAATGTGCCAGCCTCGAACTTGAGGGTTTCTACAAAGGAGCACTCTAAGGATTGGATATTGTTGAAATGTTCTGTAACTTGTGAGAGCAAAGATGAGGATATAAAGAGAAATATCATTATTCCATATCCTCCATTTTAATCAATACCTCTCTTGGTTTGGACCCTCTGAACTTACTCACTACACCTGTCCTTTCCAGCTGGTCAATGATACGGCCCGCCCTTGCATATCCTACCTTCAATTTCCTCTGAAGAAGGGATACCGAGGCAGATTGGCGATCTATCACAATCCTCCTAGCCTCTTCGAATAACTCATCCAGCTCTCCCAGTTCTCCAAACTCTTCTTCCACTTCCAGAAAGTCGACTATTTCATCAGTCGGAGGATAGTAATCAAGTTCCTCAATGAACGCAATAAACCTTTCTTCCTCAATATTCAATTTATTACTCAATAATTTACTGAACTCTTCTATCCGTTCGGCCGCTCCAGGAAGCGAACGATCTGCTATCACATCAAGGACATCTTCTTCTTTCACATATGCACATATTGCATCTGGGTCTTCAAACTTACCTCGAATCAACTCCCTTAAGTGCCTTAAGCCTATAAGATAGACCAATTTTTTTGTCTCTTCTGTTGTTATATAAGGACCATGAAGACGCCTGGCTACTCCTTCATCCGGAGGGGTAAACAACATATCTCCATTACCCAGAAGTTGCTCTGCACCTGAGGAATCCATAATGGTTTTAGAATCATGCCTGGAAGCTACCTGGAAGGCAATCCGCGCAGGGAAATTAGCCTTTATAAGACCTGTAATAACATCTACTGATGGTCTCTGTGTAGCAAGTATCAGGTGTATCCCGACCGCTCTGCTCATCTGGGCGAGTCTTATAATTGCATGCTCAACCTCCCTACCACTTCTCATCATCATATCTGCGAGTTCGTCAACTATGAGGAATATATAGGGTTTTTTATCCTTCATTTTACTATTATATCCATGAATATCACGGACCCCTACCCTTGCAAATTCTTCATATCTCTTTTCCATACATTTTAAAGTTTTCTCTAAATAATTCACTGCAACGAATTGTTCGGTTATTGCAGTTCTGACAAGATGGGGAACCCCGTTATAAATAGAGAGTTCTATCCTTTTAGGATCCATCAAAATAAATCTAATATCGGAAGGACTGGCCTTATAAAGAAGTGCAGTAATAATCGAGTTAATAAACACGGATTTCCCCGAACCTGTGGCACCAGCCACTAAAAGATGGGGCATCTTAGAAATAGAAGAGTAAACAATATCCCCTGTAATATTCTTACCAATAGGTACATAAGTCATGTCAGCTACATCCCTGAATTTCTCATTCTTAATAAGCTCCTTAATAGACACTACCTCCCTGTTATCATTTGGAACCTCTATACCGACAACACCTTTTCCAGGTATTGGAGCTATAACTCTTATCTTTTCGGCCTTCAGGGCCAGTGCCAGATCATTAGAGAGATTCGATATCTTTGATAGTTTTATCCCGGGATCAGGCTTATACTCGAATCGTGTAATAACGGGTCCCTTCAGGACGCCTGCAATCCTCCCGGTAATACCAAAATTCTCAAGCTTACTCTCAATAATCTCTTTATATTTATTTATTGTCATCTCAGACATCCATTCCTGCTGTACGGGGTCATTTAAAGTACTTAAGAACTTTTCCCGGAATTCATCCTTGCTCATAACAAAGTCTCTAGAAAGAATGGGCTTATGTTCCTTTCTTTTTATTCCCAGAGTTTTAACTCTCTCTGGCTGGGTTCTTACCCTCTCTTTCTTTGCGTATGTTATTTCAGGTTCTCGGTGTCTTAAATGTCTCCAGATTAGGAATCTTCCCAGGGGTCTAATATTGAATTTAACTATTGAGTGCAGGTAGATATAAAAGACTATAAGAATGAGGAATGAAATAATGGCAATACTACCACCTATATTCAGTCTATTGATGAGGAAACCCCCCACAATCATTCCTATCTCACCCTTTTTTACCGCAGGAAAAACTGGAAGAATTGATTGAATAAGAAGGGCAATCAAAAATACCCATACAAAGAGACCACCAAAATGATAGAATATCCTTCTCACCCTATTCGTAAAAAGAGCAATAGCACCTATAATTAGTATCAGAGGGAGTAAATAAGCCGAAAGACCAAAAGCGGTATAAATACTCTTTGCCAGATAAGCCCCAACTATTCCCCCAAAGTTCTCCATTGGATCTTTTCCAGGAGCATAGGTTAAAAGAGAAATATAGAGAATAAGAAACAGGAAGAGGAGAATTATACCGTTCATTACTCTCTTCTTCCTAATATCCATATCCTTGATTACCAGAATAAGAGACCTGACCACAAACCCTACAAGAACCGCTATTATAAGACCATTTAGAAATATCATAGTTAATACTATATCTAATATTGGGAATGTCAAGAGAGCCTTGCTTACTCCCTGTCCCCCATTTTTCTCTCGCAAAGGACGCAAAGGGAATCAGACAAATAGTTGAATGGTCAAATAGTCAAGTTGGAAAATAGTTACTTGCTTCATATTTATCCAAAAACCAACCACTAATATCCAATAAAAAAGGGGGCAAAAGCCCCCTTTCCTACATCACTTCTTATTAGATCACCTGATTAAAGTGACCTTTGAACTCCTTCTACTTCCCTCAATGGAAATGAAGTATATACCTGATGAAATACCATTACGTCCAAAACGGAGTGCAGTTCCAGGTCTTACATTATCATACCTGTCTACAATCCTTCCCGTAAT
>Ga0209121_10001082_pt1 | contig 28555 bp, 15 predicted proteins | sample Cruoilmetagenom3_FD_187292 | JGI IMG/M metagenome (GOLD analysis project Ga0209121, IMG submission 187292) | Oil polluted marine microbial communities from Coal Oil Point, Santa Barbara, California, USA - Sample 3 (SPAdes) (version 2) | ecosystem: Environmental > Aquatic > Marine > Oil seeps ...
GGACGAATCCACTGTCGATATCGTGTTCGATGAGAACGTCGCTCCCGCAACAATCGATCCATCGGGTTCGGATATCTCCATCCCGGGACTCACTATCTCGGCTGCGGTCCTGCAGGGAGATAGCAAGACACTGCGGCTCACCACGAGCGTGCAGACGCCCGATCAGAGTTACACAGCCAGCATTCTCGCTGGGGCGATCACGGACACTCTCGGCAACGCCGGCCTGGCATCTTCGGCCGGATTCCTTGGATATGGTTCGACGTCGGACACGACTCCGCCCAGCATTCCAGCGAATGTGTTGGCGACGCCCGGAGTACTGCCTCCGACCGTCGCCACGATCACGTGGGACGCCTCAACAGATGATGTCGCCGTCAGTGGATACAAGGTCTGGCGCTCGCTCACTGAGGCTGGCACCTACGTGGCACAAGGTTCAACGACCGGTCTGAGCTACGACGACGACACCGGCATTCCCGGTGAGGAGTACTACTACAAGATCACGGCGTTCGACGCCTCGGGCAACGAGTCGGGTCTCTCTGACTTCTCGGGTCCCGTGGTGGCTACGTGGACGCAGGCGCCTCACGCCACGTATTCCGTTGGCGGCAACCTGTGTCGCCTCTGTCATGACCCCCACGAGGCCGCCATCCAGTCAAGCCTTCTGCGGGATACCGGTGACGAGCCTACGGAGTCGTCGGTGTGCTACTCCTGTCACGACGGACAGGGTGCATCGACCAACATCAAGGCGGGGGCGGACAATTCCTTCGCGCTTGCGTCCGGCCATGTGCTTGAAGAGGCCGAGCCGGCCACGGATCTCACCAATCGCTGCTCCAGTTGTCACGGTCCGCATGCCGACTACACGGGGCTTCCGTACCTGCCTCGGACCACGGTGAACGGTGTTGCGGTCACAGACTCGAACAACACGTGGTGTATGGCCTGCCACAATGACACGAACGATTGGTATGGCGCGGGGTATCCTTCCGCCGCCACGCCCACGCGCGACGCCACAGGCTATCCGACCCTGGGCACGTTCCCGGGTGAGACCGTCTACACGGATGCGAGCGCCAACGCGCACGTCTCGATTCCCGCATCTGCCACTGCGAGTCGCGTCGACGGTGACTGTCTCTACTGTCACGCCGCACACAAGGGTCCCAACGGGTACGACGGTCTCAATGAGGAGTACCGTCCTTCCACTGCGCCGACCCTGGCCGACGATCAAGCGAACGGGACGTACGCTGAGTCGTGCTTCACCTGTCACGGGGGCGTGATTCGCAGCGAGTTCACGACAGCTCCGGTGGACATCAAGCAGTTCGTGACCGCGTCTACATTGAATGCGGGGCATCGCATCAAGACCGCCGGCGGGAACCTCCCCGTTGGTTCGCCGCTTCCTTGCTATGACTGCCATAACCCGCATGGCTCGACCCGTGGCAATGGTTCTCTCCTTACCGACGAGTTGGGGCAGAATCTGAGCGCGGGTTCGGATTCCGAGGTTCGTTCGTTCTGTTTCTCTTGTCACACGAGTTCCGACGCGCAGATCTGGGACAGCGTGACGACCGCGTACGTCGGCGTGGGCGCACAGACCGTGGAAGGTTTGCAGCGCAACGGTGGTGACGGATCCGCTCTCTTGATACCCAGCAACACGGGTCATGCATCCACCGATACGCAGTCGTGCTATCAGTGCCACGGCGATAGTTACGCCAGTAGCGGTTTCAATGTACATAATCCCACCGGGGGAGTGTCCACCGGTGGTTCGGGCTGCTATGCCTGTCATGGCGTCTACCAGCCCAACATGGAGGACTCCACACTTCCCAAGATCGGCGCTGCCAACACCTCCGTCTACCATCACGTTCTGGGTGGTGCGGCGGGAGATGGTGATATCGCGCCCAAGGTGGCGGCGTATCCCACGTCGACATCCGATGTCTACTGCGTGAGCTGTCACTCCGACCACAACTACTTCAACTCATCGCCGGGCACCAACCTGCGCTCGGACATCGCCGACGCCGATGGCTCGACCACAGCCAACTCGGACTTCTCCACGTCGGCGCCTTACGGTATCTGCATATCGTGTCATGCGACGAGCGCCGCCAAGGACACGACGAACCAGAAGGATGACGGCACGACGGATGCGCAGCCCATCGACGGCGCTGCGTTCAACTCCAGCGCTCACCAGTACACCGTCTCTTCTGAGTTCGGCGGCGGCAACACGTTCAACGCGGACTGCTCCAAGTGCCATAACGACGAGCAGACCAAGGAGTTCCAGACCTCCACCTACTCGTTCGGGACGCACTACAGTGCCGCTCGCCGTCTACTGTCGGCATTCGGCGCCACGGTCACTGATCCGCTCGAGGAGAATCACTGCTACGAGTGTCACGCGCCCGTCGGCTCATACCCCGGTGCCAAGACGGTCTCCAACCAGGACTGGTACGGTGCTTCGGGTGCCGTCATGGATGATCCGTCTGAGTATGTATATGAGTCCATCGAGGACTTGGGCGGCTCCAGTCACCCGATCAAGGCCACTGCCGGTGGAACGGTCGAGTGCGAGAGCTGCCACAACCCGCACGTTGTGCAGACCACAGCGGGCAATCGCGTGACCGATCCGGACAACACGCTGAATCTTGCGGCATACACCACGGCCGCAGAGCAGGCGGCGTTCTGCATCCAGTGCCATGACGGTACGGCACCGTCCTACGTGTCCAACGCGACAACATACGTTCCTTACGATGTCACGCTTGCGAACGCGGCCGACGACAAGACCACGTACGCGGCTCGCGGACACTGGAGTGCGAACGGGTCCATCTCCAGTGGCGAGATCGAGGCGTGTGCGAGTTGCCATGATAACCACGGTTCGGCTGCTCCCAAGCTGCTTGGTGAGTACGACTCAGGTGTGGGTGGAAATGCGATCCGGACGACGGATATCACTGCCAACGACAATACGGTCTGTTTCGCCTGTCATGCAGCTGCTTCGACCGGCTTCCCGGGTGGCGAGGCTCAGCGTGAGGCGGTCACGGGCTATCTGTCCGACGGAACCTGGCCGGGAACAGCCACGTACAGCACGGCGTACACCGCCGTCACACATACCGGCAACGGTCACCTCAACGCCGACGGCGGTGTTGCGGGCACCAGCCTCCCGGGCTACGCCGCGGGCGACTGCAAGGTCTGCCATGACGTGCATGGTACCGCCAACACGTACGACGAGCTGCGTCTCACCTTTGAGGATCAGGACTACACGCTCTGTCTCGACTGTCACGATGCGGGTGGTCCCGCAGGTGCAGATATCGAGCGTTTCTATCCCGCAGCGACAGGCGGTTCTAACGCCGGAGATCGCTCGGGTCACCGAATTGTGAGCAGTGCGCCCGGCGCAATGCTCGTGGCTGGCGAGGCTCTGCCGTGCTACGACTGTCACAACCCGCACGGTTCCGAATCTGCGTACATGCTGCAGGTCGGATCTGTCGGCGACACGGCAGGGGAGATCAACCTCTCGACCGCCACAGGCGTTCGCAACTTCTGTTTCGCATGTCATACGACTGCCGACGGAGCGCGCGGCTGGGACGGATCCTCGATGGCCGTGGTCTCTGCGGGCACGGAGGTTGAAGGTATCGATCGTGCGAACACCTCGTATCGCCTGCGTCTGCCGTCGGTCAGCGGACATAACGATGCCGACACCGGAACCAGCTGCTATGCCTGTCACGGAAACGACTACTCCGCAGCTGACTCCCAGAACGTTCACAATCCGGGTCCCGGCGAGTCCGCCGGTGGCACCGACTGCTTCGACTGCCACAGCTACACCGATATGCAGTCGAGCGGCTCATATCACCACTACATGACGTCCGACAGCGCAGCATCGTATCCCGTGATCGCCGATCCGAGTACGCTGACCGCGACCGATGCGGCTCGCACCTGTCTCTCGTGCCATGTGGACCACGATTACTTCAGCCCCAACTTCAATGCCGACGCAGCCCATACGGATGGTCGCGCGCAGAACCTGCGCTCGTCGATCTCGGTCGCACCCAGCGTCTCCGACGGCACGACGTACCTCTCGGCCGACTTTGACAAAGCCGCCGGGGGCGACGGTGGTGTCTGTGTCAGTTGCCACAAGGTGCAGATGACCAAGAACACCACCGGGCGCAGCACTGCGGGCGACCGCAGTGCCGACACCGTGCCCATCACGGCGACTGGCTACGACAGTACTGCGCACGACTATCTCCTCAGTGCCACTGGTCTGGGACACGAGGGTGCGACATTCGGTTCTGACTCATCGGACTTCGGTGTGAACTGCGCCAAGTGTCACAACGATGAGCAGACCAAGCTCTTCCAGAGCAGCACGCACGAGTTCGGTGTGCATGACTCCGCGAAGCAGCGCATTCTCACCGCGCTTGGTCAGACCGGGGTTCCGGTCGACGCACAGGAAGAGCTCTGCTACCTCTGCCACAGCCGTGCATTCGAGGCAGAACCGCGCAACCCGAACGGTGGCGCGGACTACACGGTGGCCGCAACGGCTGATGCCTACGGTGCGCTGGACTCCACGGGGATGTTCGATTGGTCGGTGAACGTGAAGGGAAGCTTCACCAACGCCTCGATCGTTTCTCGTCATCCGGTCACCGGTGATGGTTCCACGACTGCTCGGGTCGAGTGTCTCAACTGCCACAACGTTCACAAGACACAGGCGGATCTCGGTTTCTTCGGTGATGGCGTCGCGCAGGATCCCGACAACACCCTGCTCGCGGTGAGCGAGGGCGACGCGATCGCGTACTACAGCAGTCCCTCGGCTGACACCGAGCGCAAGGTGAACCGTGAGTACTGTCTTGCCTGTCACGACGGCACGACGCCGAGCTACGTGAACGACGGTACGGCGTACGTGCCCTACGACGTGTTCATCCCCGGAGCCGATGCTGCGGACATGAACAAGAACGCATATGTGGCCAAGAGCCACTTCAACAACGTGGCAGGGGATACCGGCGCCACTGCGGTGACCATCGATCAGACGTGTGGTGACTGCCACGACACGCATGGCTCCACGCTGCCGGCTCTTCTGGGTCCGTCAAATGGCGATGACATCTTGGGTACCCGTGAGATCAATCTCACGGCAGTCACCGGCAACAACAACACCATCTGCCAGGCGTGTCACAACGCTGCGACGACTAACTATCCGCAGCCGACGACATTCGCCAACGGCTATCCCGAGCTGGGAACGTGGCCCGGATTCACCGTCTACAACACCGCACGCAACGCGACGTCGCGAGCGGGCAATGGTCACCTTGCTGCTACGGGCGGCGGCAACACGAACCTGCCCGGCTATGCCGCAGGCGACTGTAAGACGTGTCACGACGTGCATGGTACCGCCGAGGACTACGATGAGCTGCGTCTGGCATTCACGCCGACGGACTTCACGTTGTGCTTCGACTGTCACGACGCCGACGGCGATGCTGGACGCAACATCAAGACCTACTATCCGGGCGCCGTTGGTGGCGCTGGTGGCGGTACGGGTCACTACATCCAGACCGCGGGCGGCAACCTCGCTGTGAACGATGTCATGCCCTGCTACACGTGCCACAACCCGCACGGCACCGCGAACACTTCGTTCGGCCTGCAGGTCGTGACCATGACCGACTCGTCGACCACGATCGTCGTCGGCGACGCGGCAGGCGAGATCGCTATGAGTCCGGCGGAGCAGGCCACGGCTTCCAACGTCCGCAACTTCTGCTTCGTCTGTCACACCACGGCCGACACAACCAAAGGCTGGAACGGTTCAGGTATGGCGGTTGTGGGCGCTGGTGCAACGGTCGAAGGTCTCGATCGTACGACCGGTACTCTGCTGAAACTGCCGAGCGTCACCGGTCACAACGAGGCGGATCCGCAGTCGTGTTACCTCTGCCACGGCAGTGACTACTCGGGTCTGTCGACCAACAACGTTCACAATCCCAGTGGTGGCGTTTCCAACGGTGGCAGTGACTGTTACTCGTGCCATACCGCCTATCAAGCGTCCATGGAGGATCAGCTCCTGACCGACAAGGGTACGCTCGCCACCGCGCAGAGCACCTACCATCACGTGATGGGCAGTGCTTCCGCTGAGGGCGACGCGGCCTTCTCATCCGGTAACTATCCGACCGCCGGCACCGACGTCTACTGCATGAGTTGTCACGTCGACCACGACACCTTCAATGCCGACAAGGCCGGCAACCTGCGTGCAAGCACGGGCAATGAGCTTGCTTCCAACGCCGATTACGATTCGGGCGCCAACACCGGTGTCTGTACGGACTGTCACGCATCGAGCCTAGTCAAGGATGATGCCAATACCGCTGACAGCGCGGGTTCGACCCCGATCATCGTTGACGGTGCGGCGGCCGGTCAGTTCGGCGCATCAGCACACGACTACTACGCGACCTCAACGTATGGGGACGCGACGACCTTCAACGCCAACTGCTCCAAGTGTCACAACGACGAGGCGACCAAGGACTTCCAGACCTCGTCGATCAGGTTCGGCACACATTACTCGGCAGCGAGTCGAATCCTCTCGGCACTGGGTGGTACGGTCGCCGATCAGCTCCAAGAGAACCACTGTTATCGCTGTCACTCTGAGACGACCGATGGCCTCTCCGGTACCGATAAGAGCGTGGCGAACCGCGACTGGTACGACGTTGCGGACATGACCACTTCAGGAACTGAGGAGGTCTATCAGCAGTTCCAACTCACCTCCAAGCATCCGGTGGTGTCTGTGGGTGGCAACTCCGTCGAATGTGAGAGCTGCCACAACGCACATGTGGTCAGCGCGTCATCCAAGGTGACCGATCCGGACAACACGTACGGTGCTCATGCGTACACGAACGCTGATGATCAGGCGCTGTTCTGTCTGACTTGTCATGACGGCACGACGCCGAGCAAGACGGTCAACGGAACGACATACATCCCGTACAGCGTCACTATTGCAGCTGCTGACGCCGCCGCGATGAACAAGGATGACTCTGCGCTCGCCAGCAAGGGCCATTGGACTGACAACAGCGCTGCTGGTGGGTCTATTGGTTCGGGCGAGGAGGTTGCCTGTGGCGACTGTCACGACAACCATGGCTCGGCTGCGCCCAAGTTGCTGGGACTCTACAACCCGGCGTCGGGTGACAACGAGATCGGTGCGCAGACGATCACTGCTAACGACAACACCGTCTGCAAAGGTTGTCACACCACCGCGTCGACGAACTATCCTGCCACCGATGCCCGTCGCGACTCGACTGGGTATCTGACGAGCGGCGTGTGGCCAGGTTCCGCCACCTATGACGGCGGCAACGGCATCCACAAGGGCGCCAGTGTCATCTTCCCGTCCAGCGGTCTGACCGGCGGTGACTGCAAGAACTGCCACGAGCCGCATGGTACGAACAACGCCTACGACATGCTGGTCGACACGTACGACCATGATGACTACACGCTTTGTTTCGACTGCCATGATTCGAGTGGGCCTGCTGCGACGGATATTGCCGCGCTCTACACAGTTGCCAGCGGTGGTACGAGTACCGATGGACGCTCCGGACATCAGGTCGTTTCGGCGACCGGTGCGCTCTCGGGCAATACGTTGGCCCAGGGCGACGCGGTGCCGTGCTTCGACTGCCATAACCCGCACGGTTCTGCCTCAGCCTACGGCCTGCAGGTCCGTGATATCGGCGACGCGGACGACCCGTTCGATATGTCGACCGGTGCGGGCGTGCGCGAGTTCTGCTTCACGTGTCACTCGACATCGGACACCACCTTCGGGTGGAATGGTTCTGCCTACGCGACCGTAGCGGGCCTCGACGTTGAGGGTATTCCGCGCGACAGCGGCTCATATGTCCTGAAGTTGCCGGCGCTCGCCGATCACACTCAGGCCAACACGGGAGACTGCCTTGGCTGTCACGCTGATCCGCACCTGCTCTCGGGTGGCGGTTCCAGCGGCGGCGTGGACTGCTATGCCTGCCATGAGGGCAAGCAGCAGCTGCAGACCTACATGGAAGATCAGCTCGGTACCGACAAGGGTACACTCGCGAGTTCGCAGGGCACGTACCATCACGTGATGGGCAGTGCCTCCAACGACGGCGACGTGGCATTCTCGTCCGGCAGCTATCCCAATGCGGGCGGTACTGACGTTTACTGCATGAGCTGTCACGTCGACCACGATACCTTCAATACAGAGATGGGTCTGAATCTGCGAGCGGGACTCGGCAACGAGACCGGCGCGGACACTGACTTCAACTCCTCAACTAACAGCGGCGTGTGCACAGATTGCCACGGTGCCACGCGCGCCAAGGACACGTCCAACCAGAAAGTGGGAGGTTCGTCAGACACGCCCATCATCGCGGACGGCGGAGCGACGGGCGAATACGGTGCATCGTCGCACGACTACTACGTGAACTCGACGTTCGGTGACGGCGACACGTTCCGTGCCAACTGCGTGAAGTGCCACAACGATGACGCTTCGTCGATCTCCGGCTCGTACAGTACACATCAGATATCAACGAACAAGTTCGGCCTGCACTATTCGTCTGAGAATCGTATCGCGATAGCACTTGGTGCGGTGAAGACCGGTACCAGCACATCCACCGAGGAGAACCTCTGTTACGAATGCCACACGGGTGCGGCTGCGGGCAATGACGGCTACGGCGGTCAGGCCATGACTGCGCGTGAACGTGGCATCGAGGCGCAGTTCGCTAAGACTTATACGCATGGTGTGGACGGCTACTCGGGCGTGCATACTGCAGATGAATACGCGAACGCACCGACGACCGTGAACGGTTCGACAACCGATGGCTGGTGGGGTTCGTCCACTGCCAACAAGCATGTCGAGTGCGAGGACTGCCACAACCCTCACGCGGCCGGCGATGCCAGCAATGTGTTCCCGGATGACACCAACACACGTGGCAGTTCGCAGGTGCCGATCTCCAATGCGAACCTTGGCGTATGGGGTGTGAACATCACCAACCCCAATGCCGGTTCTGACGGAGCACCGACGCAGCCGATCTACGAAAAGGTCGCTGAGGCTTCCTACGAGTGGCAGATGTGTCTCAAGTGCCACAGCATCTACGCGTGGGGAACCAACACGCCTCCAGCGGTTCCCTCCGGCCAGACCAAGAGCGTTTCCACCGGCAGTTCCACGCGTGCAACGGCCAACATGACTGATGTGGGCCTCGACTTCAACACAAATCACTACGCATATCACCCGCTGTACGCGACGGGCAGGAACCAGCCGCCCACGAATGCGAACAGTGGGTGGACGAATTCAGGTATTGCCCGACAGAACGCGACGACTATCGGTCTGGCGAACACGATGACCGATGGCTGGCTGACCACGAGCCTCGTCACATGCTCCGATTGTCATGGCAACAACGACTGGTCAAGCACCGCCTCGCGAGGACCTCATGGGTCCGATCAGCCATGGATTTTGCGTGGGGTGAACACCGGTGTCAAGGTGACCCTGCATACTGGAGGGACAGCGGCTCCCAACGCGAGCGCGCCTTCAGGAAGCGGCAACCTCTGCATCAACTGTCATCGTGCCGACGTGTACGGATATGGTGACGGCAGCGGGCCATCTTCGGATGATGATACGCTTTCCAGGCAAGGTCACCTGGGTTCGGGCATGGCTGCCAAGTGCGGTAACGGCGGATTGTTGCCGTGGGCACCGGTCAGCTCAGGTTGCTATCTCTGCCATGGTGGTCGTGGCGATGACGGTACTGAGGCGGTGGGTGTTGTCCATGGTTCGTCAATGGGACGGGGAGACGGCAACTCTACCGCTGCTGACGGAAATGACGCACAGGATGGCACTCTAACCGGAGACGAAATGGGTAAGCGCTTCATGAATGGTGCGAGCTGGGATGCTCATGTTCTGGGCGATACCGGCGGTACTATCGGTTGCAGCACGATCAACGCTGACAACCAGTATTCGGAATGCGCTCAGCACACCGGAACTAAGGCCACTGCTTCCGAGTATCTCTATCAGTGGGAGTAGCACGCGGTGAGTTGCCGTCAGGCGATGCTTGGGGAGGTCGGAAGTAGATGATGGCGCGATTGGCGCGAATCGCCGATCTCGTGTATCACGTCGTTTCCTCTGCTCGGGTGGCGGCCGCCGTGATTCTCGCGTGGATCCTTTTGCTGTTGGTGTGGATTGTCCCCTTTGTGTTCTACGGCATTCCCGGCAGCCGAATTCAGGCGATCATCAATCGCGAGCCGTTCTTCATAGTGGTGTACGTAGCACTGATCATCTCAACTGTGGCGTGTATCCTCCCGCGGAGCATTAGGGTTGTACGGCGTGCGAGGCGAGTTGTCGGGCGTGATACAGCACCACGGTTTCCTAGTGCCTCGACGGTCGTCGCGTCCGCACCCGATCTCGCTCGGGTGGCGAATGCTGTCAGGAGGGCAGGGTTCCATCAAGCAGTGATCGGTGAAGGTTGGGTCTGGGGTGTTCGGAACCGTTGGACCGGCCTCGGAACTCTCTTCTTCCATGCATCATTTCTTGTCATCGCCTGCGCTGTGGGCGTGGTCGCATATGCGGGATCCGGCTTCACCGGTGAGTTCGTCCTCACTGAGGGCGAGAGTGCTCTTGTGGATTCTGATGCGTACATCACCATGGACGGTGACGGTGCGCCCCGTCAGCTCGATGTCGGCGCGGTCAGCATTGAACCTCACTTCCATGAAGATGTGCTCCTGTTCACTAGGCTCGAGGCAACTCTGGAGACACCGTCTGGACTGAAACGGGTCTCTGTTGGGAATCCCTGGCATCCGGACATCCTGACCAACGTTGCTCTGACCGACTTTGGTTGGTCGCTGCAGGTGACTGGTGATGCTTCGGCGGGAACAACAGGAACGTCCGTGTACGATCTCAAAGTGTTCCCCTCAGGCACCAAGGATAGATTCGAGATCAATCTTGGTCGGGACACTTACTTCGTTGACGTTCGGGTGTTCGGCGATTATGTGGACCGTGACGGTCAACCAGGGAGTCGATCGTTCAACGCCGACAACCCTCGAGTACTCATCTCTGTCTGGCGTGCGATGTCCAACGGCGAGGATCGGCTCCTGATCGACAATGAGCTTTTGGCGCCAGGCGATGTGGTCGAGTTGGTCGATGCCACACTCCGAATCGACGGCGTGCTCACGCACGGCGTTTTCCAGGTCACTCACGATCCTGCGCGAGCGGTCGTTCTGTTTGCGCTGTTCCTTGGCCTCTTGGGCACAGTGGTACGACTGCTGTTTCCTAGAACTGAACTCCTGATATGGCAGAGTGATGAACAGACTCACGTACACGTTCGCAGCGATGTCTACGGCCGACAGGCTCCGATCGAGGCGCGAATCTCCAGCATCATCAAGAGGAGAGGGTGACGTGACACCAGCTGAGATGGTTTTTCTTGCGATCGCATCGATCGCATCGGTCGTCTCGCTCGTTGCGAGATGGACATCCAAGGATTCGAGCGGAGCGCAAGCGCCTACTATTGGCGCGCTTGTTGCGATAGCGGGGCTTACCATTGTGGCCACGCTGCGCTGGATTGCGACGGGGCATCCGCCGATCTTTGGCACATATGAGAACTCGATAGCCTCCTCCATAGCAGTGCTCTGCGTTGTGGTGTGGCTTGACCTTAGATCCGTTGCCGCTGTCACGTCATGGCACACACGGCTACTTGCGGCATGGGCTCCGCTCACGTTGGCATATGGCCAGTTCTTCGCCAGCACTAGGCTCCCGCTCACCATTTCGGAGCGCAGCCTCTGGGTAGATCTGCATGTCACCTTCGCGTGGGCCGCGTATGCAGTTCTGCTCTCGGCATCAATGGCTGGAGTCGCTCGATTGATCGACCCCGATGAGAACCATCATGAGATGCTGGATGCTTCGATCGTACGAGGTATCGGCATGGGATTCGCACTCTTCACAGGAGTGATCGTCGTTGGCAGCGTATACACGCACGAGTTGTTCGCCGAGTGGTTCCGTTGGGAGATTGTTGAGGTGTTCAGCGCTGCGACGTGGCTTGCATACGGACTTGCGCTACATGCACGGCTCATTTCGGGGTGGCGTGGCCGTCGTCTGGCATGGCTGGTGATCGTTGTAGTGCCCTTACTGCTGTGCTCGTTCTGGTCATGGAGCATCTATCAGAACACATACCATTTCTTCGATATCGTGCCGGTTCCCGCATTCTGAGGTCGTTGTGGTGAAACGCTTGAACATCTCGTCCAATCCAAGAGACGTGCGTCGTCGCATTGAATGGACGGTTGCCGTTCTTTTCGTGGTGGCGGTTGTGCTCATCGTGCCTATCGTGACCTTTGATGGACTGAGGGGACCGCAAACAGAGGTTCCTGCTCAAATGGAATCTGTCGCAGTGGAGATATTCGATCTTGGTGTGACGTATCAGCTCGAAGATACGCGGATATTTGCACTGTCTTCATCCCGTGAAGGCATCGCGGACCGTGTCGATCCGGCTGGGATACTCCCTGACGACACGCTCGAGGCGTTCCTCTTGGACGCTGAAGGCGGGTTCATTGTGGTCGACAGACCTACGGAAACCGTTCCCGCTGGACGTGTGCGGTTGTTTGGGCCCCAAGCTGCACCTGTGAGTGAGTTTCTCATTCCGAGTGGCGCAGCGCTCTTTTCATCGGCTTTGGATGGCGGTCTGTGGGTTGGCTTCGCTGTGGGAAAAACCGGAACGGAGCTGGTGAGGCGGTATTCTCCCGAGGGCGATCTCCTGGGTGAGTATCCGCTTCCCGCCGGAGTGCTCGCGCGGAGCCTGTCTGTGGCCCCCACAGGGGAACTCTGGGTTCAGGTGGAGGAGTCCGAGGTTGAGATGGAGACCTATGCGGCCACCTATCGCAGCTACCTGTTGCCAGTTGCTGTTGGTGAGGATCTCGCCCCCGCGCTGGATCCGGCTGCTGGAGCCATAGAGGGCAACTTCATCGGTTTCGACGGTCGCCTCTACTCTCTCTCGATGGAGTCGATCCCCCAAGGCGAAGAGGCTAATGAATACGCTTCGGTGCTCACCGCGTTGGCTTCGGACGGCTCGCGAACCACATTTGATGTGCCGCCCGGGTACCGCCCCTTTGCGGCCGATCTCGATGGACGTGTCTATTGTGAGGAGCTTGCGATCGATCGCACTCCTGACCGCTACCGTGGAAGTGTAGGGGAAGGCTCTTTTGGGGTAACGGAACTGCTCGTCCTCGACAGGAACGGTATGTATGCAAGGGTACCGGTCGAAGCTCGATCTGGTACGAATGCCCTTTTGCCCATCGTCCAGACATCGGACGACGGACGGATTCTCACAGTCCTGCGTGAGGGCGAATCCATTCGCTTCTCGACTCTCGCGCCTCATCCGGATGAATCGCGCTCGTTGGCCGATGCTGATCTGAGGGATGCTGAGATAGGACTCGTCGGTGGACCTATGCTCCTCTCCGGCGATCCATATCGCGCACTCGACGACATGCAGCGCAATTACATGAGTCTCATATATGCGGGTCTCACTCGATATGATGACTCGCTGACGGCGGTCCCGGATATGGCCGTGTCTGTTCCCGAGCCGGGCGCAGGCGTGTCTGACGACGGCTTGACGATCACATACGAACTTCGGGGCGACCTGAGATGGCATGACGATGTGCCAGTCACAGGTGAGGACGTGGTGGCGACGTGGCGATATCTGAGTGCGCCTTCGGTGATACCGCGTGGCCGGCCCTTCCCGGGGTTCGATCATATCGAGTCGGTGTCTGCCTCGGGACAGATTGTCACGGTGAACCTTTCCGTCCCGTTCGGTGCAGGGCCGGAGAGTTTCTTTCCGTTCGTGCTTCCCGCTCATCTCCTAGACTCCTCGGTGCCCTCACTCAACGCCGGATTCTGGAGCGCCCCGATCGGCTGTGGACCATATCGCCTGACGCGATGGACTGCCGACGGACTGTGGCAGCTGGAGGCACACGATGATTCTCCGCGCGGGCCCGTTTCAGTCGGCACGATACGTGTTCGCTTCGAGGAGTCCGAGGAAGCCTTGCTTGCTCTGCAGACGGCGCCGGTGCCCACGGTGTGGTCTTGGGTGGACCCCTTCATGCTCGCTGATCTTCGTCGCGATGCAGTGGGACAACTCGAGCGCTGGCCAACCGGTCGCTGGTTCGGTCTCATCTTCAACGATGATGCGTCAACGCTTGCGGATCCCCGCGTTCGCCGAGCGTTGATCGAATCGTTTCCGATACAGGAACTAGAGAAGAACGTATGGGACATGCGTGACGATGATCGTGCTCCAAGCCTGTTCTCGGTACCGGGAATCGCGATGCCGAGTGGTGACGCGGTCGACGCATCGGTGGGTGTCGGGACCTCCACGACGTTCGACTACGCAGGTGGACTGCGTTTCGGCTGGCCTGAAACCGCATATTTGCAGCTCGAGACGGTGGAAAAGGCGTGGGCGGATGCGGGTTTGCAGGTGGATCGATCTGCGGGACGCACGGACTTCTATGTGGCATGGATCATGAATGGGTTCCTTGCGCGCCGCGAGTTCGAGATAGCCGAGGGCGTATTCCCTGCCTACCCTGATGCCGGATGGGGGGGCGTGTTCGATTCGTTCGATATCCCCTCCAGGCAGAACCCGTCAGGAGTCGGTGTCGGGGCACTCGATGACGCGACTCTGCGCCAGCTCTTCGAGCAGGCCAAAGCTGAGTACGATGATGACCGTCGCAAGGAGCTGAGCGCGCAGATCGCCGATAGACTAGTTGAGCTCTCCGCTTTCATGTTCGAACGCGCCGAATACCGCTACTCGGCAAGAGTCGGCGACATTGACGGGTTCGCGCCAGCGCCGTACCCCGCAGGCGATTTCTGGAACATCGAGTCCTGGAGCGTATCCGGACGTGACAGCAAATGAGGAAGAGTGCTCTCGTGCTGTTCACAGTGTTGCTTCTTCTGGCTGCATACCTGTTCGTGGGTCGTCCGTGGCTTCAGGAGCGGAGTGTGAAGCAGGCCATCGTGGAGTACGATCTGGCTCTCACCGATGCGTTCTTGACCGGCGACTCAGGTGAGCTCTCTGCGGTGGCAACACCGAATCAGAGGTCCTCGGTCGCCAGCTATCTGGGACTCTTCGAACTGCAGGGCATTCGGCTCAGAGCTGAGCTCATCTCACTTGAGCTGATCGAGTCCGAAGTGACGCAGGATGGTGCTACTGCAGAGGTACAAGAGTTGTGGAGATACGATGGCCTTAGTGCCGACGGTCTCTCCACGGGAGACCGCAATGTTGAAGCGTCGACACTACGCTACGTGCTTGTCAGGAGCGAGGGACGCTGGATGATCGACGATGTTGTTGTGATCAGTACGGAGAGTCGCGAGGAGGTCGGGCAATGATCCGACCGCCACGTGCTCGTTGGTTCCGATTTATTGCGTCGCCCCGAGTGGCATCCTCCCTGATCGCGGCAATGGCCGGGCTCTCCCTGCTGGGGATACTGATACCTCAGCGTGCCCTTCTGACCACGGACATGATGACCGATTTCGAGAACTCCGCGCCCGTTCTGGCGCGGGTGCTCGATGTGCTCGGGCTCGATGCACTGTTCAGCGGATGGCCTGTCGTCACGATTGCCGGGCTTCTTGCGCTCAGCACCGTCACGTGCACGTGGAACCGAATCGACAGATATGCGCGCGGGATCTCAGCAGCCCCTGCGCCCGTGGTTCGCCGAATCTCCGCAGACACGTCAAGTCACGAAGCTCTTCACGAGGGCATCATGGTGTCTCGTGTGCGGAACGTCATGCACGCTGCTGGATGGGCAACACTGGAGTCGCCAGGCCGCGTCGTGGGGGTGAAGGGGAGGCGTGGATTCCTGGGCTCCATGTTGCTTCACCTGAGTCTTCTCATCATCATGGTCGGCGGTTCGGCCACAGCTCTGAGTGACTTCTCCGGTACTTTGCTGTTGGCCGAGGGTCAGACGGTGATCGATGAACCCTCGGCGTACCTGACTGTGGAGAAGGTGCCGCGCCTTGGAGAGGCTTTCACGGGCGCTCGCTTGACCTTGGACTCTATGCGCTTCACCTATCAGGATGGCCAGATCGTTGAGGCGATAGCCACCATGTCCGGCCTCGACACCTCGGCCAGGCGTTCGACGTTCGAGGCCCGGGTGAACCACCCATTCGAATTGGCGGGCAAGTCGTACCTGGTTCAGAACTCCGGACTGGTTGCGGATCTCACGCTGTCAACGGAAGGAAGATCAGAGGGATTGATCGTCAATCTTGCCGACGTGACACCGTACGGGTGGGCCGATGAGATAGCGTTGTCATCGACAGATGCCTCAACTCCATCGCCGACAACCCTCTCATTACTCGCTTCACCTGTGACACTTGAAGCGGGAGAGACACTGCCTGTCGAGCAGTTTCTCATCGGTCAGCCACAACTCAGTCTTCGCGCAGTCACAGGTGCCGATGTCGGCGAGGTTCAGACTCTGACGGCGGGTTCATCTGTAGAGGTGGCGCCAGATGTGGTGGTCACGTTCAATGGGGTGAGATATTGGACGAGATTCCTGGTCCGACAAGATACGGCGCGGTGGGTGGTGTACCTTGGGTTCTGGTTCGGTGTTCTCGGAATCGTGTGGCGGTTCCTCATGCCGGAGCGCCGTGTTTCCATGAGCCTTATAGCGACTCACGGGGAGTCACCATATGTGAACCTCGGTTACCGGGTGCGACCATGGCGGGGAATCGTCTGGCCCGGTGATCAAGCTCTACTCGATGAACTCGCAGCCTCGGTGAATGCCGAGGAGACACAGGAGGACGCGTCATGAGCCTCGCACAGACTTTGAGTTTCTGGGCCACCACGGGAGCATATCTGCTTGCGACCGTGATGTTCTTCTACGGCTTGGCATGGCGCAAACGTCATCTCATGCGCCGCGCGAGCCGGATCATCGTGCCCGCGGGGCTCGTTGCACACGTCGTAGCACTAGGGATTCGCTGGACGGAGTCGGGGCATTTCCCCTACATCGGCAACTATGAGGGAGCGCTTTTCGGCGCATTCCTCCTCGCACTGGCGTTTGCCGTGCTCGTGTTTGTCTGGGAGGGCGGGGAGTCGACCGGTCTCATCGTTCTGCCGGTTCTCGTGGTCACGCTCGGGTACGGTCTTGTGCAGATGGAGGCCGTAGGCCCGGTAACGCCGGTCTACCAGAGCCCATGGCTTCTCGTACACTTCGTCTTCTCGTGGACGACCTATGCCGTCTATACCGTGGTCGCCGCTCTCGCGGGAGTGCTCCTCCTGAGGCTGCGGGCCGAGCGCCGGGGTAAGACCGATCGCAGCATCGCCGCATGGGCGCCGCCCAATGAGCGTATCGACGAGATCTCAACGCCTCTCGTCGGCTTCGGTTTCCTTATGAATGCACTGCTTCTGGTGACTGGCTCCATCTGGGCGTATCGCCTGTGGGGTCAGTACTGGGGCTGGGATCCGGTCGAGATCTGGTCGCTGCTCACCTGGTTGGGCTACGGCTTCTACCTCCATGCACGGTTGACGCTTGGGTGGAGTGGCAGGAAACTCGCTTGGGTAGCCATAATCTCGCTGCTGGGAATCTCCATGGCCACGTGGGGCGTTCAGTTCCTGCCGACGTCGTACCATCTGTTCCAGGACCTCGGCGCGACCATGTTCCAGTCACGTCCGCAGTAAGGTTCATCCGCGCGGAACATTGAAAGGACTCCCCGAATGGCGCTCGACCTGTTCGTGATCTTCAACAACTACTTCCATGACCTGGCCACAGGCGTGCTGGTGGGTTCGACTGCGCTCATGTATGCGCTGGCGAGGCGTGCGCGCGAGAACCCCGAGCGTCTCGCCGCATTGGCGTCGCTTTATCCGATTGTCACCAAGGTCGCCAAAGTGGCGCTCGCCTGGATCATCATTGGGGGAATCCCGCGCGTCATTTTCTTCACACGCTACGAGTGGGATCCGGCCACCGTGAAAGGGATCGTGCCCGCGCTGGGCATCAAGCATGTGCTGCTATTCAGTGCTGTTGGCGCAGGTCTCGTGCTCTGGAGGCGCGCCAAATCAGCCTTGGGACTTTCTGGGGATGGTTCGGCAACTGAATAAGAAGCGTTCAGTGGCTTGCGTGGTCGACCGATGAGGGGGATCACACAAGCCACCGATTTAGCAACAGCTAGACGCCGTGAGGGACGTGCAGACGCATTGGCACACGGCTGCTCGGTCCCTGTGCGCGGCGCTCGTCGCGCCAGAGAGAAGTACGAGAGTCCCAACGGAATCACGTACATGTCTGTGAGAACAATGACTGCGCTCCAGACCCACACCATGATGCTCGCCCCCTTCGCAGACGTTGACGCCCGATGCGATTTCCCTCGTTTGGGTGCAACCTGAATATCCCCGCTGTGAAAGAATTCACAAGATTTCTGCATACTCGTCAGGTTGGTATAGCCAAGGCGTTGCTTTATAGTCGATAGCCGTGGACTGGACTCCCTCGATCTTCGTCGCAGGCTGGGTCCGGACCAGACTCTCCCGGACCTACGGAAAGGCGTTACACAGCCAATGAATGCACGCGCCCCCAAGGGCACCGCCGACATGCTTCCCGAGGTGGCCCGCGTCTGGGAGTATCTCCAGCGCACCGCTCAGGATCTCTTCGCCCGGTATGGCTATTCGCCCATCTATACGCCCATGTTCGAGCACACAGAGGTGTTCACGCGTGGGATAGGTGAGGCGACCGATATCGTCTCCAAGGAGATGTACACGTTCGAGGATCGCTCGAAACGCTCACTCACCCTGCGCCCTGAGGGAACTGCGAGCGTGGTTCGCTCAGCACTTGAGCACACGCTTGTTCAGCAGGGCTCGTTCGCCAAGGTCTACTACGCGGGACCCATGTTCCGCTACGAGCGGCCCCAGAAGGGTCGCATGCGCCAGTTCTGGCAGATCGGCATCGAGGCGCTCGGCATGTCCGAGCCCAGCGTCGACGCCGAGGTCATCATGGTGCTCATCCGCTTCTTCGAGGCCGTGGGCGTGCCCTCGGCCAACATGCGGCTGCTGCTGAATTCCATGGGCGACGAGAACTGTCGTCCGGCATACCGCGATAAGGTCGCGGGCTTCATCGGCGATCACGGCGACGAGCTCTGCGATGAATGCAACCGACGCGCGACCACGAATCCTCTCCGCGCCTTTGACTGCAAGAATCCAGCGTGTCGCGAGATCATGGCCGACGCGCCCATCATGCGTGACGAACTCTGTGATGAGTGCGCCGAGCACTACGAGGCGGTAAAGAAGAACCTGGACGCGCTCGGAATCGTGTACGAGGAGGATCCCAAGCTCGTTCGCGGACTCGACTACTACACGCGTACCGTGTTCGAGGTTCAGGTGGAAGCGGGTCTCGGGTCGCAGAATGCCATTGGCGGCGGCGGGCGATACGACCGCCTCATGCAAGAGTACGGCGGTCCCGCCACACCCGGTCTGGGCTTCGCTCTTGGTTTCGAGCGCACATTGCTCGCACTGGAGGCTGCCGGAGTCGAGGTGCCGACGCCTTCGCTCGCTGATGTCTATGTCGCGCGCGTCGATGACAGTGTGGCCGCAGATGTCTTCTTGATCACAGCGACACTTCGTGATGCGGGCGTGGCCGCCGAGATGGATCATCAGGGGCGCTCGCTCAAGAGCCAGTTCAAGCAGGCGGATCGCCTTGGGGCATCCGCGGTGGTTGTCGTCGGCCCTGATGAGATCGCTGCTGGCGAGGTTACGGTTCGCGATATGACCACGCGTGAAGAGGTCAGGGTTTCGCTCGCGGACGTTGCGTCCGTGATCGCAAATCGCGAGACAGACAACGACTGATATCCGTACGCGGGTATCGATACAGATAACACTCCCATCCGGGATCGGACGAAAGGGCACGCACTCATGTTGGACGCACGCTACTCGATCAGGACGCACACTTGCGGTTCACTCACCGCTGAGAACATCGGCGAGGAGGTCACACTCGCAGGCTGGGTCCATCGCAGGCGCGATCACGGTGGTCTCATCTTCATCGACGTGCGCGACCGTACCGGTCTCGTGCAGTGCACTTTCGATCCCGATGCGTCCGGTGAGGCGTTCGTCTTTGCCGAGACCGTGCGTCCCGAGTGGGTGCTCAAGCTCTCCGGTGTGGTTCGTCATCGCCCCGAGGGTACCGAGAACACCAACATGCCCACGGGCCAGGTCGAAGTCGTCATCTCGTCGGTCACCGTGCTCAATCAGTCGGTGACGCCGCCGTTCGAGATCGAGGCGGGGATCGAGACCGACGAGGTCACGCGCATGAAGTACCGCTACGTGGACGTTCGCCGTCCCGAGGTATTCGCTGCGTTGCAGCTCCGCGATCGCGTCACGCAGCGCTTCCGCAAGTCGCTTGAGCATCGTGGCTTCATGGAGGTCGAGACACCGATCCTCACCAAGTCCACGCCAGAGGGCGCACGTGACTTCATCGTGCCGAGCCGCATGAACGCAGGCAAGTTCTACGCGCTTCCGCAGTCGCCGCAGCTCTTCAAGCAGTTGCTCATGGTCGGCGGCATTGAACGTTACTACCAGATCGCCCGTTGCTTCCGCGATGAGGATCTCCGTGCCGACCGTCAGCCGGAGTTCACCCAGGTCGATATCGAGATGTCCTTCGCCACGCAGGAGGATATCTTGGCCATGATGGAAGAGATCATGCATGAGGTCATGAAGGAGGCTGGCGTCGATCTTCAGGTCCCGCTGCCGCGTATGACCTGGGCTGATGCCATGGACAACTACGGCTGCGACCGTCCCGACATGCGCTTCGGTATGAAGCTGCACGCGGTCACTGACATCTTCGCGGAGTCCTCGTTCAAGGTATTCGCGAGCGTCGCCAAGTCCGGTGGCAGCATCAAGGGTATCAACGCCAAGGGTGCCGGCGACTGGAGTCGCGGCAAGATCGACGCCCTCAATCAGGTCGCGCTGGACGCGGGCGCCAAGGGCCTCGCGTGGGTCGCGTTCCCGACTGGTGGAGACGTGCGCTCGCCCATAGCCAAGTTCTTCACCGACGAGGAGATGGCCGCGCTTCGTGCGGAGTTCGACGTGGATCCGGGCGACCTCGTACTCATGGTGGCCGATTCGCACGACACCGCGAACGAGGTTCTGGGCGTCGTCAGGCTGCACATGGCCGACGCGCTTGAGATCAAACGTACGGGTTGGGCATCGCTCTGGGTCGTGGACTTCCCCATGTTCAAGTACGACGCCGAGGAAGACCGCTACGCTGCCAACCATCATCCCTTCAGCATGCCGTTTGCCGAGCACCTTGACGCGCTCGAGGAAGAGCCGCTCAAGGCACTTTCGTACAGCTACGACCTGATCATGAACGGCCTTGAGATCGGTGGCGGTACGTTGCGAATCCACAACGCTGACCTGCAGAGGCGTGTCCTAGATATCCTGGGCATCGACTCCGATGAGGCCGATGAGAAATTCGGCTTCTTGCTGGATGCGCTCGCGATGGGTGCGCCCCCACACGGTGGTATCGCGCTGGGCCTTGATCGCCTCATCATGCTGCTGGCCGGTGCGAGTTCGATTCGTGACGTCATCGCGTTCCCTAAGACGTCATCGGGTGGGGATCCACTCACCGGAGCACCGGATGTGGTCTCGCCTCGGCAGCTCAAGGATGTACATCTCAAGACAGACTGAGTCGTCGCGGCACGCGGCGTATTGTGGCTGAAGCCCGACACAGGTTACACTTGTGTCGGGCTTCGCCTTGTTCGTGGCCTCGGCAAAAGTTGGTAGAACCAACACTTCTTGAACGGGAGCTCCAGATCTCTCGGTGTACAGGTATCCCCCTCGCGGGGAAGCTGGAAACCGGGGTGAGGGCACCCACCTGCTGAGGCAGGTTCACCAAGTCGGACCACGGCAGGGCGGGGTTCGAAGTACCGCCGTCATGGAGGTAGCAATATGCGCAGACTAGTCGTAGCACTGATTGTGATAGTGGCCGCGTTCGCACTCGTGGGGTGCGGAGGAGGCGAAGAGGAGGCAGCCGCTCCGGCTGAAACCGCTTCTGCGCCTGCTGCTGCCGTAGCAGCACCAGCAGAAGAGGAAGAGGTGATTTCTGACACGCTGTCCCCACTTGAGGAGCAGGTTTTCGAGCCGTTCCCCACTGATTTCGAGTTCACTCCACCTGAGATTTCGAGCCGTCTTGACTCGGGTGTTCCCATGATCGTGTTCCTGAACGACGGGAAGCAGGATGTCACACTTGAGCAGACCACGATCATTGATGGCGTCATCGACGAGGACTATCGCGGAATCGTCGATCTCGTGAGTTTCGACGTTGGGGAGTACCTGACGACTGAGACGTCGGGGACCATCACGATCGATTCTGCGTTCGATGATGATGAGGTTGCGCGGTGGGCCATCGCTCTCGTTCAGAGACTCGAGGTGGGCTTCACGCCCTATATCGTGGTCGTGGATGAGTACGGCTACATCACGTGGCGCAATAGCGGACTCGTCGACGCCAAGACGCTCAGCTCACAGCTCATACGTGCCACCTCTCCCCACTAGGGAAGCCGCCTGATAGGACCGCATCGGAGGCGACCGGTCGTGGATTCGCTGTTCTCTGATAGCGCCCAAGAGGCGCGACGCGTTGTCGCACCCTTAGCGGCGCGCATGCGCCCGCGAACGCTCGATGAGTACGTGGGTCAGGATTCGGTGATCGGTGCGGGTACAGTCCTGCGTGCGGCGATTGAATCCGATACGCTCTCGTCACTTATTCTGTACGGTCCAGCCGGCACGGGAAAGACGAGTCTCGCGCGAGTTATCGCGAACATGAGCGCGTCTCATTTCGCAGAAGTCTCCGCAGTTTCATCCGGCGTCAAAGACCTTCGCGCGGCCATTGAGGCGGCCGAGGATCGTCTCGCCATGTCGGGGACTCGTACCATTCTGTTCATCGATGAGATCCATCGTTTTTCAAAGTCGCAGCAGGACGCGCTCCTGCACGCGGTCGAGGACCGCCTCGTCGTGCTTGTGGGTGCCACGACGGAGAACCCGTTCTTTGAGGTCAATGCCCCGCTCATCTCCCGTTCGCGCGTCGTGGAACTGGAATCACTCTCCGATGATGACGTGCGCGCCATAGTGCGTTCCGCCCTGGCCGATGAGCGTGGTCTTGCAGGCGCTTTCGTGCTTGAGCCGCAGGCTGAGGATCACATCGTGGTCACGTCGGGGGGAGATGCCCGAGTCGCCCTCACGACGCTTGAACTCGCCGCTCAAGTTCTTGGAGCTGATCCATCGAGCGAGCACATCATCACTGTCGCGGATGTTGAGCGGTCCACATTGGTGCGACCCCTGTCCTACGACAAGGATGGCGACGTGCACTACGATGTCGCCTCAGCATTCATCAAATCCATGCGAGGGAGTGATCCCGACGCGACGGTCTACTGGCTCGCACGGATGATCCATGGTGGCGAGGATCCAAAGTTCATCGCACGACGGATTCTGATATCGGCGGCGGAGGACGTGGGAAACGCGGATCCCAATGCGGTGCTCGTCGCACATGCGGCGGTCAAAGCGACAGAGTTCATCGGCTTGCCGGAGTGTCGCATCAATCTTGCTCAGGCAGCCGTGTACATGGCGCTTGCGCCCAAGTCCAATGCCTCTTACCGTGCGATCAACGAGGCTCTTGAGGAGGTCACGAAAGGCCCTGCGCGTGCTGTGCCCAATCACCTGCGCGATCGCAGTTACCGCGGGGCCAAGCAGCTCGGAAGGGGTGAAGGGTATCGGTACCCGCACTCCTACGATGGGGGTCACGTCGATCAGCAGTACCTGCCCGACGGCCTGGAGGGCAGATGCTTCTTTGATCCGACCGATCGTGGATGGGAAGGGCGCAGGCGACCTTGGAGCGAGTCGTCTGACGAGGGAACTGAGTAATCGCTGCGACCTTGTTCTTGGCCCGCAATCCTCCGTCGCGTTTGCTACACTTACACAGTTGTATCCAGCACCGATGTGAGGGGTGTTCGTGGACGCACGATCCGTGCTCGATACCGTGCTTGCGGTCGTGGCCATTGTTGTCTGTGGTGTCGGCCTCTGGGCACTCGTGGAGATCATCAGGACGTCGCGGTCCGCTCGAGTGCTCTTCGATGACCTCGACGAGCATGCGGTCCCGTTGCTCGAGAAGGCAGATATCACCGTTGACGCGATCAACGCCGAGCTCTTGCGGATCGACGATATCGTTTCTCGTGTCGAGGATGTCTCCGAGAAGGTCTCGGCCACATCGAGTGCGGTCCAGGGTGCGGTCAACGTACCGCTCGAAGCAGTGAATCTCGTCGGCGGAAGGTTCAGGCGCTGGATGCGCGTGGCCAAGGCCGTGCGCAAGTAGTATCCATAAGTATGTCACCGGGACGAGTGGTCCGGTGACAACGGTCAGGTTCTTCGGAGGAGTCATGGCAGAGGATCATGTGAGGTTGGCAGTACCGTCTCGGGCCGAGTTCGCCAAGGCGGTCCGAATGACTGCGTCCGCGCTGGTGAGTCGCATGGGCATGACGTTCGATGAAGTCGATGACGTGCGCATGGCGGCGGAGGAGACGTTCGTGTACGCATGCGATCACTCTCCGGAGTCAGGAATGGTGGAGCTGGAGTTCACCCTGGGTGATGAGTCGTTCGAGATCCGAGTTGGTCTCGGAGATGCGTCCGGCCTTGGTGACGGTGAGGATGCGGAACGCCGCGCCGGATATGCAACGTTCATCCTTGCGTCCGTGTGTGACCACTTCGAGCTCTCATCCGATGAGAACGGTGCCTTCCTGCGTGTGGTCAAGTGTGTGGCCGGGGAGAGTGAACATGCCCTCGGCTAGATCGAGAAAGAAGGGTAGTTCGCGCAAGCTCTCGTGGGACAAGAAGCTCACGAAGGAGCTCTTCCGACGCTACCGTCTGGAGGGCGATGAGGATGCCCGCGATGAGCTGATCACCATGTATCTCAATCTGGTGAAGTATCTCGCTAGTCGTTTCCGTAATCGCGGTGAACCCATCGACGATCTCATTCAGGTCGGGACCATCGGGCTCATCAAGGCCATCGATCGATTCGACATAGAGCGTCAGGTCGAGTTCACGACCTATGCGACTCCCACCATCGTCGGCGAGCTCAAGAGGTACTTCCGCGACAAGGGATGGGCCATCAAGGTCCCTCGCAGATTGCAGGAGCTTTCATTCCGTGTGAATCAGGCGATTGACGCGCTCACGCAAAAACTGCAGCGTTCTCCCAACATTCACGAGATCGCCGATTATCTCGAGGTCACCAATGAGGAAGTGCTCGAGGCCATGGAGACTTCGGAGGCCTACAACTTCGTGTCGCTCGAGGGCGACCGCAGTTCCGACGGCTCGGATTCGTTCAGCATCCTCGAGTACATCGGCAAGGATGACCAGTTCATGGCCATTGTCGAGGATCGCACCACACTTGCGGTCGCTCTCAAGGAGCTGACCCCGCAGGAACAGAGAGTACTGTATCTTCGGTTCTTTCAGGGGCTGACTCAGACGGAGATCGCTCGCAAACTGGACATCTCTCAGATGCAGGTTTCAAGACTGCTGCGCAAGACCCTTCGCATTCTGCGCGAGAACATTGTGAGGGATTAGAGATGGTGACCCAGGCAGTGAAGACCTACGAGCGTTGGCGGCGACTGTTCTTCGCCAGCTGGGCACTCATCGGTCTCACGATACTCATCGTTGCTGGTTTCTGGGCCATCGGCCAGATCTCATCGGCCTTGGGTCCGTTCGTGCTCGCTGCGATCCTCGTCTTCGTCCTGCGAGGGTCAGTGAACTTCATTGAATCTCGGGGCATCCCTCGTGGTGTAGCGGTCATGCTCGCATACTTGGGTACGGCCATTGGCCTCACCATTGCCGGGCTCTTCATCATGCCCCCGTTGGCCGAGCAGATCCGACAGTTCTTCATCGCGCTGCCCGATTACTTCGATAGTGCGCAGGAGTTGTGGCTCGATCTGCAGGCTGGGTACGAGGCTGTCATCCTTCCGGACTGGGTGTTCGAAGCTTCTCGGCAAGCCACCGATGCGATCAGTTCCCATCTGCTCGGTTGGTCGAGCAGCATGGCCAGCTCAGTGTTCTCCACGGGCGGCGCGATCATCAACTTCCTGTTCAATGCTGTTCTCGCCCTCGTGATCGCGTACTACATGCTGCGTGATCTGCCCATCATTCGTGAGGAGCTCCTGTCGCTCTCCGGCCCGGGGCGTCGCGATGAGGCGCGCATGATCTGGACCAAGATATCGACGGTGCTCGGGGGCTACCTTCGCGGTCAGTTCATCATTGCGGGAATCGTTGGGGCGCTCATTGCGCTCGGTCTTTGGATCCTGGGCGTTCCTTATGCCCTGGTCATTGGCCTCATCTCGGGAATCTTCAATATCGTGCCGTATCTGGGGCCTGTCGTGGGCTATGTACTGGGCGGTATATCGGCAGCGTTCGTGGATCCGTGGCTCGCTCTTTGGGCCGTTGTCTGGGCCGTTGTCGTTCAGCAGATCGACAACCTGTTCGTGAGCCCCCGTGTGATGTCAAAACAGGTCGACCTTCATCCGGTGCTCGTGATATTCTCACTCCTTATCGGAGCGTCATTGATGGGTTTTGCGGGCATGCTCGTGGCCATACCAATCGCCGCTGTCGGCAAGGGGTTGTTCGTGTACTACTTCGAGAAGAACACATCCTCGGAACTCTCCAGCAGCAAGGGAGCCTTCTTTAGGAGTATTCGACCTTCGGATAGCGGTCGTGATGCCTCTGGCGAGGTCGCAGCGGAGACGATTCAAGCACCTCCATCGGCCGAAGATCCGACCGATCAGACCATCGATAGCTCGTCCGACATATAGAGCCAACACGAGGAGTCCTGTAGCGTGAAGTCCGCCGAGATCCGAGAGAAGTATCTGTCGTTCTTTGAGAGCAAGGGTGCCAAGCGGCTGCCATCGAGTTCATTGATCCCCGATGACCCCTCACTGCTCCTCACCAGCGCCGGCATGGTGCAGTTCAAGCCGGTGTTCCTGGGCGCCAAGGATCTCGGATTCACGCGCGCCACCACCTGCCAGAAGTGTGTGCGCACCACGGATATCGACATCATCGGCACGACTGGCCGTCACCACAGCTTCTTCGAGATGCTGGGCAACTTCAGTTTCGGCGATTACTTCAAGAGCGAAGCGTGTGCTTGGGCCTACGAGTTCAGTGTCGACGTTCTGGGTCTGGATCCGGATCGCATCTGGTACTCGATCTACGATGACGATGAGGAGTCCGAGGTCATCTGGGCAGACGAGGTCGGCATTCCCCGTGAGCGCATCGTGCGCATGGGCGCCGAGGACAACTTCTGGTCGGCCGGCCCCACGGGTCCGTGCGGGCCCTGTTCTGAGCTCTACTACGACCAGGGCCCTGAGGTCGGATGCGGCTCGGACACCTGTGCCCCAGGTTGCGAATGTGATCGGTTCTTGGAGTACTGGAACTTGGTCTTCATGCAGTACGACCGCCAGGAGGACGGATCCCTGATTCCGCTCCCCAAACAGAATATCGACACAGGTATGGGGCTTGAGCGTATGGCCACCATCTTGCAGGGAGTCACTTCCAACTATGAGACCGATGAGCTGCGTGAGCTAATGGCCACGGCCGAGGAGATCACTGGTGCAACATACGGTGCCTCCGAGAAGACTGATACATCGTTGCGAATATTGGCCGACCATGGCCGCTCCATTCCGTTCCTCATCGCCGACGGAGTGCTTCCCTCCAATGAGGGGCGCGGATACGTGCTGCGTCGAATACTGCGTCGCGCGGTCCGACACGGACGACTTCTGGGTGTGGAGGATCCGTTCCTGACTCGGATCATCGATGTCGTCACCGAGCAGATGAAGCACCAGTACCCTGAGCTTGTGGAGCACGGGGATCTCATCAGAAGGATCGTCATCTCCGAGGAGCAGCGCTTCGGTACCACGCTACGGCAGGGGTTGGTGTTCCTGGAGGAGACTCTCGACAAACTCAAGGCGGAGGGCGGTTCCGTTCTCGACGGAACGCTCGCGTTCACGCTGCATGACACCTTTGGTTTCCCGGTGGAACTCACCGCTGAGATCGCCGCTGAGGCCGATGTTGGCATCGACATGGATGCGTTCGAGGTCGAGATGAGGGCCCAGCGCGAACGAGCCCGCGCGGCCGTGAAGGATGAGTCATGGACAGGCTTCGGCGGCGCGTTCGCCGATGTGGCCAAAGCATCCGGCGGTACTGAGTTCCTTGGATACGAGTCCGATGAATCGGAGTCGACCGTGGTAGGCATCATCGTTGAAGGTTCCTCAGTGGATTCCGCAACCGAAGGCCAGATCGCCGAACTCGTTCTCGACCGCACCCCCTTCTACGGTGAGCAGGGTGGACAGGTCGGAGACAGCGGAGTCATCAGCTCAGAAGGCGTCGTCTTCCGCGTGGACGATACGGTGATCCCTGTTGCTGGGTTGATATCGCATCGGGGCATGGTCGAGAGTGGTGAGATCACTACCGGTATGTCCGTTTCAGCGGCGATCGATGCCGCGCGGCGTGAGCGTATCCGTCGCAACCACACGTGCACGCACCTCCTGCACTGGGCGTTGCGGCTTGTGCTTGGCGATCACGTCAAGCAGTCGGGTTCCTATGTTGCCCCAGAGCGCATGCGCTTCGACTTCACTCATTTCGAAGGCGTCACC
>Ga0209121_10001083_pt1 | contig 28546 bp, 27 predicted proteins | sample Cruoilmetagenom3_FD_187292 | JGI IMG/M metagenome (GOLD analysis project Ga0209121, IMG submission 187292) | Oil polluted marine microbial communities from Coal Oil Point, Santa Barbara, California, USA - Sample 3 (SPAdes) (version 2) | ecosystem: Environmental > Aquatic > Marine > Oil seeps ...
ATTTTCAGGCTAAACATTATCATAAAAACATATATACTATATTCAAGCATGTATAATTTATAACAAGAAAAATAAAAAAAGTCAACTTATAGACACAACATTAATCACTTTTATATTGAATGCTATAATGAAGGTCCTTTTTAAAGCAAAGTTCCCTTCACATGATATCCTTTTATTAAGACTTAAAAAAATCCCGTAAAATAAACTATCCCTCTCCTACCTTAGTTGACAATTATATGAAATTATCATATTATATATGTGGAGGTATTAAATGATAAGAAAAACAATCGCAATAGATGAAGATATAATAAGTGATCTTAATATTCTTGCTAAAAAAGAACAGCGCGATTTTTCCAGTGCCCTACGGTATACCCTGAGAATCGGGCTCCTGGCTGTTGAAAATCCTGAATTAACAGTTCAGGAAATCAAAGATATTATTGAAGCCAGAGTGGATTATGAAATGGGTAATGTTCAAGAGCTGGATATAAATAATATATAGATGCAATTAAAAGAAACATCAAAATTCCAGAAATTAAGAAAAAAACTGAAGGAATTACCAGAAAAAGAGGCTTTAAAAGAAGCAATTTCCGGCATTTTATCGAATCCTGAAGCAGGAAAGAGATTAAAGGGAGAGCTTAGAGATCTTAGATCTTTCCGCTATTCAGTCAAAGGCCAGCAGAGGAGGCTTATTTATAAAATTGCCGGAGATGATTTAATCATGTTTGCTTTTGGTCCAAGAGAAGGAATCTACAAGAAATAAAACAATTCAACAATCAAAACCCAAATCCTACATCCACATGCCCTCTGACCTCTAAACCTCTTACCTTTTTTACTTGTTACTCTTCACTCATCCACCCATCTACTCATCTACCCATTTACCCATTCACTGTTTTTATTTCAAGGCTATTTTTTTTCTGAAGAGAAAGCTCATACCTATTCCAATCTCAAACATATTGAATATTATTAAAACTATTGGTCCAAAAACAGGTAAGAATTTAAGCATTAGATAAAAAACAACACCAATAAAGATATAAAATGCAGGAGTAATGTTTTTTATATTTATAATTTTTGTGATTTTTATTCCTATAAAATAGAACAAAACAGTTCTTCCAAACATTATTAAAACAAAATAAACGATTATAAGGATAAAAAGAAGAGGTATACCAATGATCACAAAACTCAATATTATAAATAGTAAAAATAATAATATAAATGCAAGTAGTGATAAAATCCCTGTTATTCCTATTCTTAACATATTTTTTTCAAATATCTCTTCAGCATGATTTACCTTTTTTGGGATTATTGCAAAGATAATAAGAGCCAGAATAAGCCATAAGATAATTTTAGCAGCTTTAAATAAAGTTATTGACCGAGAATCTGAAATTATTGGAAGAAGGTTTGTCTCAATCTTTTTTAAATCAAATTTAAAACAAGAATATTCACCCTGAATTTTAATTCCAGGATCTTTTTCTAATTTTCCTCCAATTACAATCAGATCACCTTTTATAAAGGCATTTTTATATATTTTTACATTAGATGAAATGCATATTAAATCCTCTTCAACCTGGCCATAAAGTTTTAATTTTCCTCCAATTATAATTATAGACTTATTAACTTTTCCTTTTATATCAATATTTCCGCCTATAGAAATAATATTGTCATTAAAGGTTTCATTCTTTTGAAGAATTAGATTTTTTTTAACCTTAAAATCAGAACTATGTACAAAACTTATTGAGATTATAAAAAGAGAAATTAAAAATATAAAACTCTTTTTCATTAGTTGTGCTCCTTTAATTTCTTATAAACTATCCTTGACACAAAAAAGAGAGTACTTATGAATATAGATAATATTATTAAAACAAATAATTGAGTTCCAATATTTACATTGAATATTATCATAAACAATTTATTCAAGACCTTAAAAATCGCATAAACTGATGAAAAAATATTTGAAATAAATGTAATTATTGAAGTTATCCAATTGAAAGCGGAATTTGATGTTAATTTAAATGCCTGAATAATACTATTATTGTTAAAATCAAAATAAATATATATCCATGAAACAAGTAATATAAAACTCAGAGTAATAAGAGCAAATATTGAAGAATATGTTGGAATTTTAGAGAACAATCTATTCATAACAAATTTTTCAATTTTAGCAGGAGGTTCTTTATAAACAGGATTAATCAATAATTTTTCCATTTTTTTGAATTGTTCATACTTTGCCCTGCATTTTTCACATACTATCAAGTGATCTCTTATAATTGACTGCTCATATCTATTGAGACTCTTATCAATATATTCCTGAATTGTCTTATTTTTCAAGCATTCCATCTTTTTCAATCTCCTTTCTTAATAGATCTTTTGCTTTAAAAATCCTGTTTTTTACAGTTCCAATTGGCAAACTGGTAACTTCTGATATTTCATCATACTTTAGTTCTTGAATATATCTTAATAAAATTAACTCTTTATATTTTACAGGTAGTAAATTTACTGTTTTCCACAAATATGATTTTACCTCTTCCCTTTCAAAAGCATCAGCCCCATCTTCTTTTATTGAATTCTTATTCATATATGCATACTTTTTATATGATCTGTCATCATCAAGAGAGTCCACATATGTCTGATTTTTTCTTATGTAATCAATAACAAGGTTGTAACATATTCTATATGCCCATGTTGAAAATTTATATTCAAAATTATATTTCTGAAGCTTTGTAAATATTTTTATGAAAAAATCCTGTGTCAGCTCAATTGCTACCTGTTCATTTCTAACCATTCTCATGGTAAAGTTAAAAATTCTTTTGTTATACTTTCTCATAATTTCCTCAAATGATCTTTTTTCACCTTTCAGTATCTTCTCTATTAATATCTTATCATCATCAAGAACTATTTTACGATTTTTTGAGGAAAAAGTTTTCATTGCATATTTATTATATCAACATCCTCAGGCAATTTTAACAAGAAATCTTTTTTATTTACTTTAGCTCTTTTCCTATATTTTTTAAAAACATATATATACTTTGCTCCTGTCTGGTCTTTCTGTATTACTTTTACAGGTAACCAATTCTTCCCAATTAAAATTTCAAAATCAAGATCTTCTGATACTTTTTTTATATAAATTTTTCTTTTTTTCTCATCACATTTTATAAAACCCGAGATTTCATCAGAGAATAAAATCTGCCATATCCATTTTTTATTCTCTTCATTGATCCTATTTATGATTACTTGATTATCTTCTCTATCATAAAATTGATATTCATCTTCATTTATTATACAAACCTTATAGTCCGGGCTTGTATAAGTCCATCTTATTTTAGAAACATTTTTAAATAGAATTTCACCCTTCTCTTCAATCTCAAGCTCATTATCTATATAAACCTGTTGAATAAAATCTACTTTAAATGGTTTTGCGTTATTTATTGTTTGTCTGACTTTAGATAAAACAGAATTGTCCTGAGTAAAGCTTAAACTAAAAAAGCTAAAAAAAAAAAGATAAATAAAATTTTAGTTTTCAGCAATTATCACTCCCAATGCAACTGAATTTAATTTATCAATATCACTTTCATTTCTAGATGGTATTAATATTGGAATTTTAGCTCCCATAATAACATGACCAACTGGTATTTTCAGATAATATGTAAAAGATTTTCCAAAAATATTTCCAGCTTCAATATTTGGAACAACCATAATTTGAACATGTCCTGCAACTGGATTTGTTATACCTTTATGCTTTGCAGCTTCCGGAGATACTGCTATATCAAGAGCAATAGGTCCATACACATCACATCCCTTGATTTCTCCCCTTTTATTCATTTCATATAATTCTCTTGCATCAATGGTTGCTGGCATTTTCTCATTGACTGTCTCTTTAGCTGTTAAAATGCCAACTTTAGGTCTTTCATATCCAAGCTTATGAAAAGCCTTCACTGCATTTTCTATCATTTGCTTCTTTTGAATAAGATCAGGTAATATATTTACACCTCCATCAGTCATACCAAGAAGCCCATCATAATTATCTCCTGGATTCTCAACAAAAAGAATGTCTGAAAACAGATTCCCTGTTCTTAATCCTTTTTCTTTATCTAAAGTAGGCTTTAATAATTTTGATGTTGAAAGAAAACCCTTTAATATAACTTGTACCCTTTTTTCTCTTGCAAGTTTAACAATTTTGGATGCAGAATCTTCTTGAGAAAAAGAATTTATTATTTCAAAGTCCTTTTCATTTCCTCCATTTGATTTTATAAGTTTAATGATCTTATCTCTATTTCCACACAAAATAAAGTCAGCAATATTCTCTTTTTTAGATTTGATTATAGTATTTATTGAAATCACATCCTCAGGTGCAGGAACCCCCACAACAACTCCTTTTTTCTCTTTTGCTTTCTTTAATAACTCCTCAAAATCCTTGATCATAGAGCCTCCTTCTCTTTAATTCCATTTTTACATTCCCTGAGACATCATTTTCATAAAATCTGCATTTGTTTTTGTTTTTGATAACTTTTCTATCAGTAATTCCATTGCCTCCACTTCAGTCATCTGAGATAAAACCTTTCTTAATATCCAGATCTTATTCAATTCATCTTTTTCAATGAGTAATTCCTCTTTTCTTGTTCCAGAGCGATGAATATCAATTGAAGGGAATACACGTTTTTCAACAAGTTTTCTATCAAGGTTAATCTCCATATTACCTGTACCTTTAAACTCTTCAAAAATAACATCATCCATTCTACTTCCAGTTTCAACAAGAGCTGTTGCAAGTATTGTCAAACTTCCACCTTCTTCAATATTTCTCGCAGCTCCAAAAAACTTTTTTGGTTTATTCAATGCATTTGCATCAATCCCTCCGGAAAGTACCTTTCCAGAAGAAGGTATTATAGCATTATGTGCTCTAGCAAGACGTGTTATAGAATCAAGCAGAATAACAACATCTTTACCCATCTCAACCAATCTTTTTGCCTTTTCCAGAACAATATCAGCAACCTTTGTATGTCTTATGGGGACTTCATCAAAAGTTGAGGATATTACCTCTCCATTTACATTTCTACTCATATCAGTGACTTCTTCAGGTCTTTCATCTATTAACAAAACTATTAATGTTATTTCAGGATGATTAACTTCAATAGATTTTGCTATACTCTGTAGGATCATTGTTTTCCCTGTTCTTGGAGCAGCAACTATTAAGCCTCTTTGACCCTTACCAATTGGAGTTAATAAATTCATAATCCTACCAGAAATATTCCCAGAAATAGTTTCTAAGTTTATCTTCTCTTCAGGATAAAGTGGGGTTAATTTCTCAAATTTTTTGTTTTTTCTGATTTTCAAAACATGTTCAGGATCTTCTGAATTAACTGCTTCTACACTTAACAAGGCAAAATACTTTTCTCCGCCTTTAGGAGGCCTTACAGAACCTGAGATAGTATCACCTGTTCTTAAATCAAATTTATTCACCTGAGATGGAGAAACGTATATGTCCTCTGAACTCGACAGATAAGAATATTCCTCAAATCTTAAAAAACCATAACCATCATTATGAATTTCGATTACTCCCTCAGCAAACAACTTACCATTAGCACTAGCCTGTGCATTTAATATGCTAAAGTAAAGTGAATTTTTATCATTTACATCAACATTTTTAATGTCATACTCTTTAACAGCTTCTTTTAATTCATTAATCTTCATTTCTTGTAAATCTCTTAGTGAATACATTATTTTCTACTCCTTTAATGCTTTGTCTATATATTTAAGCAACTTGTCTTTACCTTCATCAGATTTTATCGTAAAAGGAATTACATTTAAATCAAACTTCTCTTGAAAGCTGCTTATTTGATTTTTTAAAAAAGAATTATTAACTTTATCACATTTTGTCATGGTTGTCAAGATCTTAAAATTTTTTTCTGTGATTTTTAATAATGTATCAAGGTCAGAATTCATAAACCCCCTCCTTGAATCAATTAAGATCACTATTAATTTAATATTCCCAGTTTTCTCAAAAAAGTCTGTAAGCAATAATTTCACTCTCTCGCTCTCTTTTTTTGATATTTTTGCAAATCCATATCCTGGGAAATCTACAAAGTAAAATTTTTTATTTATAAAATAATAATTTATACTTACTGTTTTACCTGGTTTAGAACTTATCCTTGCTAATTTTTTTCTATTTAAAATTTTATTTATTAATGAGGATTTCCCAACATTAGATCTTCCAATAAATAAAATTTTCGGGAGTTTATCATTAATTATTTCTTTTTTAAAAAAAGATGTTTTAGCTAACTCAATACTCTTAATTTTCATAATATTCTGTTCTAATTGCTTTAAATTAAAGTTCTATTGTATTTTTGAATTCAAAAAGGGTTTTATCGCCCTACTATTTATATTTTTTATTTTTATTGGTTTCTCCAAAACAATATCCAATAACTCATTCATATTATCAACAAAGAACATTTTTATATTTTTTCTAACATCCTCAGGAATATCCTCTTCATAATCTTTTTTGTTTTCAAGAGGAATTAATAAATTTTTTATTCCATACCTGTGAGCAGCTATGATCTTTTCTTTAATACCTCCAACAGGAAGTATCTTCCCTCTCAGAGTAATTTCTCCTGTCATTGCGTAATTTGATTTAACAGGGATACCTGTTAAAAGTGAAATTATTGAAACTGCAAGAGTAACACCAGCTGAAGGTCCCTCTTTTGGTACAGCACCTTCAGGGATATTTAGATGTATGTTATATTTCTCAATTTCATCTATATCTAAATCTAAATCAGAGAGTTTTAACTTTGCATAACTAAATGCAGTTGAAGAAGACTCTCTCATTATTTCTCCCAGTCTGCCTGTTAATATGAGCTCTCCCTTACCTTTTAAAAATCCTGATTCAATTATAATAATGTCTCCACCAACTGCAGTCCATGCAAGACCAGTCGCAACTCCAACCTCATTTTTATTCGATATTTTGAGCATATTGAATTTTGTTATTCCCAGATATTTTCTCAATTGAGCTTCATCAAGCTCAAATTTCTTTTTGTCTTTTTCAGATACTTCATTTTCTACTAGATTACGTGCAAGCTTTCTCATTATAATTGCAATTTGCCTTTCTAAATTTCTTACACCTGATTCTCTTGTATAACCATTGATTATTTTTAAAATCAAATCATCTTCAATAATAATATTATCTGGATTTAACCCGTTTTTCTTTGCCTGCTTTTTTATCAAAAACCTCTTTGCTATTTGAAGTTTCTCTCTCTCACTATAACCTGACATTTCTATTATTTCCATTCTATCTTTTAAAGCTGGAGGAATAGGTTCAATAGTATTAGCAGTTGTTATGAAAAAAACCCGAGATAGATCTATTTCAAGATCAATATAATGGTCAATGAACTCAAAATTCTCTTCAGGATCAAGTACTTCAATTAATGCTGAAGCAGGATCTCCCCTGAAATCTGAACTTAATTTGTCTATTTCATCCAATAAAAAGACAGGGTTCATATATTTAGCTTTTTTCAATCCCTTTATGATCTGACCAGGATAAGAGCCAATGTAAGTCCTTCTGTGACCCCTTATCTCTGCCTCATCCTTTACACCTCCTAGAGAAGTCCTTACAAATGCTTTATTAAGTGCCCTTGCAATTGATTTTGACAAAGAACTCTTTCCAACTCCAGGTGGCCCAATAAAGCAGAGAATTTCACCTCCTGAATCTTTTACAAGGTGCCTTACTGCAAGATAATCAAGAATCCTATCTTTAACCTTGTGAAGTCCATAATGATCTTCATCTAATATTATTGAAGCCTTTTTTATATCTTCATTCTCTTTTTTAAATTTATTCCATGGGATTGCAAGTAACCAATCAAGATAATATCTTGAAACCGTGCTTTCAGCAGAATATGGAGCCATCATTGATAATCTTTCGAGTTCGTCATTTGCCCTTATTTTTACACGTTCCGGAAATTTTGATGTCTCTATTTTTTTTCTATAATTTCCAATATCATTATCCTGGATGTCATTTTTAGCTTTTCTTGTTTTAGGTTCTCCAATAGATCTTAATCTAAACACTTCTTTTTTTAATATGTTGTAAACTCTTAATCCACGTTTATATACATCTAACTCTTCCAATAATGACTGCTTTACTTTTATTGCAATATTCAGAATAGAAATAATAATATCTGTAATTTCAGAAACCTGATTTGTCTCCAGCTTAGCTACAATACTACGAAGTTTTATTCTTTTTAAGTTTATATACTCCTCAAAAATTGTAATCAGATCTTTAGATAACACAAATAGGTTTTTCTCAGTTTCAAATTTCTCTTCAAGTACTGAAATTTCAACAAGAAAATACTCATCCTCCCTAATAAATTTTATTATCTTACCCCTTTTTAAGCCTTGTATTATTACTCTGAAACTTCCATTGTTTTGTTCAGAAGATTTTTCAATCCTTGCAACAACACCCACTCTATATATCTCTGTTGAATCCGGATTTTCACTTAATTGATTCTTTTGAACTGACAAAAATATTAATTTATTATATTTTTCAGCTGAATTTTTAAGAGAATTTATTGATTTTTCTCTTCCAACAAGTATTGGAATAATTGTAGAGGGGAATGTTACCAATTCCCTCAAAGGTATTAAAGGAATGGTTAACTTTTTATCTCTTACGCTATCCATTTTTTATTTTTTAAAAAACTTGAATCAACTATAATTTTATCTATCTTATCCTTTTTTGATGGTGTTTCAAACATTAAATCAAGCATAATTTCTTCAAAAATAGCTCTCAACCCTCTTGCACCAACTCCCCTATTTACTGCTTCTTCAGTTATTTTCCTTAATACTTCTTCTGAAAACTCAATTTTTACTCCATCTAATTCAAATAAAACTTTAAACTGTTTTGTTATTGCATTTTTTGGTTCAGTTAATATTCTATACAAATGCTCTTTATCTAATTCATTTAAAACACCAATAATTGGAAATCTGCCAACAAGTTCTGGAATTAATCCATATTTAATCAAATCCTCTGTTTGAGCATATTTAAAAATATTATCCTCACTTATTCTGAGTGATTTATTTTGCACTTCGAATCCAATTGCATTTTTTTTCATTCTCTTTTTTATTAACTTATCAAGGCCAACAAAAGTTCCACCTGAAACAAAAAGAATATTTTTTGTGTCAATTTTTAGAAATTCCTGATGCGGGTGTTTACGCCCTCCCAAAGGTGGTACATTTGCAATAGTTCCTTCAACTATCTTCAATAAAGCTTGCTGTACCCCTTCTCCTGACACATCTCTTGTAATTGAAGGGTTCTCACTTTTTCTTGATATTTTATCAATTTCATCTATATATATAATTCCACGTTCAGTTAATTCTTTATTTTCTCCCGACGCCTGATATAATTTTAACAAAATATTCTCTACATCCTCTCCCACATATCCTGCTTCAGTCAGAGTGGTTGCATCAGCAATAGCAAAAGGTACATCTAATATCTTTGCTAATGTTTCAGCAAGCAATGTTTTACCTGTACCTGTAGGACCAATTAGTAAAACATTACTTTTCTTTATCTCAATATTTGATACAGATCTGTAATGATCAACCCTCTTATAATGATTGTAAACTGCAACTGATAGCTTCTTCTTTGCTAAATCTTGTGAAATTACATATTGATCTAGTTTTTTTTTAATTTGTTCTGGATATAAAATTTTTTGAGCTTTTTTCTTTTTCAAACTGGAATATTCAATAGTATTATAAACAAGGTTGTATGCAGTTTTAATACATTCATCACAAATAAAAACATTTGGTCCTGCAATCAATTTAAAGGCTTTTGATTGAGGAATCCCACAAAAACTACACTTTGGTTCTTTATTCAATTTTTCCATTTCTCTTACTTTTTAACCTTATCCAATACCTTCTGTTCTATCCTTGAGCTTATTACATTATCTATTATACCATAATCCTTAGCTTCAATAGCATTCATAATATAATCTCTTTCAATATCAACTTCTACCTCTCTCTTTTTTTTACCAGTATGAAGAGATAATATATCTATTGTACTCTGCTTTATCCTTTTTATTTCTTCAGCATGTATTAATATATCTGTTGCCTGACCTTCATAACCTCCTAAAGGTTGATGTATAACAATTCTTGAGTTAGGAAGTGCAAATCTCTTGTTTTTCGCACCTGCAGCAAGAAGAATTGCTGCCATAGAAGCTGCCTGGCCAATACAAATTGTTACAATATCATTCTTTACAAACTGCATTGTATCATAAACTGCCATTCCGGAACTTATTATTCCACCGGGTGAATTTATATAAAGAGAAATATCTTTCTCAGGATCCTCTGCTTCAAGAAATAACAACTGAGCAACTACAACATTTGCTGTATTATCATCAATAGTAGAACCAAGAAATATGATCCCGTCCTTTAATAATCTCGAATAGATATCATAAGATCTTTCAATATTTCCACTCTGTTCTACAACAATTGGTATTAAAGCCATTTTAAACCTCTTTTATCTTTACTTTTTCTTTTAAAAAGTTCACTATTTTAGTATCTAATAAGGAGTCCCTCAATTCATTGACTTTTTTAGATCCAATGTAATATTTTCGTACTTCACTTAAAGGTAATTTGTTTTTTTCAGCAATTAACTTATACTCTTTTTCAACCTCGTCATTATTAATTTCGAATTTAAATTCTTTTATTATAGAGCTAAAGATTAATGAGGATTTAATAGATTCTTCCACATTCTTTCTTATCAATTCTATATACTCTTTTTTCTTTTTCTCATCTTCAATTTGCGATGCCTGCTCAATAGTTGGTTTCATATTCAATAATTCTCGTTCAATTAAAGTTTTGGGAATTGGGAAATCAATAACTTCATATAACTTTTTTATAATTTTATCTATTATTTTTTTCTCTCTTTGATTCTTTGTATGTTTTTCATACTCCTCTTTTAATTGTTTCTTAAAAGTTTCTTTATCTTTTATACCAATTGAATCTAAAAATCCCTTATCTAATGAAGGCTTCTTTAACTCATATATGCCTTCAATTTCCATATAATGTTCTATCTCTCTTCCAGCCCAGACCTTCTTTATATAATCTTTTGGGTATATTCTTTTAAATATGATTTTATCATTCATCTTTTTCCCAATAATCTCATTGTATAAATCTGTTATTTCATATTTTTCCTCTTTATTAACATTAAAGTAATCACTTTTTCTTGGAGACATCTTTTTTGTTTGAAGAATCTTTGACTGATACTTCAATAAAACAATATCATTGTCTTTTGTTGCTTTATCTTTTAAAAGAACCTGCTTCTTATTTGCTTCAAGTACTGCATCTATCTGCTTCTCTTCATTATAATCATCTATTTTTAAATCTTTTTTTGATATTTCAACAACCATTTTCTCAAAATCCGGTAATTTTATTTCAGGAAGAAGTTCAACCAACACATCAGCTTTAATATCTTTGCCTTCTTTATAATCTATATTTTTGATTATTGGCTGAGATGCAATCTGCATTTTTTCATCTTGAATTTTTTTAAAAACATAATTATTAATTAATTTTTCTACAGCCTCGTCAGTAATAACTTTTTTATAATGACTTTTAATCATATCAACAGGTACATTTCCCTTTCTGAAACCTGGTAATTTCACTTTAGAGGAATATTGCTCAACAATTTCATTAATAGTATTAATGGTTTCTTTATTCGGCACTTTTATAGTAAATTCGACAAAAAGATCCTGTTCTTTTTTTTCAGATGTCATTTTAGTATTTGGTCTATTTTTTTTAGCTTCCATTTTAGGTTTCAACTCTTTTAACTTAACTTTGCTATCTTTTTCCACTCAATCACTCCTGATTTAAAATAAATCTATCTTTATCAAAAAACTCTATGTTTGTCAACTTTTAAATTCTTTATATCTTTTTCTATTTGTTTAGCTAAACTCTCTTCTGAATCAAACTTATGTTCATTTCTGATTTTCTTCTCAAAAAAAACTCTAACTGTTTTATCATATATTATTTTATTGAACCCCAAAATATGAGATTCAACTATTTTCTCATCTCCATAAAATGTTGGGCGAAATCCAATATTCGTTATTGAATTATAAATACAATTATCAATCTTTACTTGAGTCTTAAAAACGCCTTCAGGTAATATTGAATTCCTTGGTTTTATGTTTATGGTTGGAAAACCCAGTTCTCTTCCAATTCTTTTACCTTTTATTACAGTACCATCTATATAGTACTCTTTCCCAAGCATTTTATTAACATCTTCAATTTCCCCTTTAAAAAGTTTTTCCCTAATAACTGAGCTTGATATTCCTATTCCATCTATAATTTCATGCTCGACTATTTTAATACCGTATCCAAATTTTAAAGATAGCTTTTTTAAAGAGTTTACATTACACTCCCTATTTTTTCCAAATTTAAAATTTTCTCCAACAACAATGTATTTCATATTGAATTTTTTAATTAAATAATTCTCTACAAATGCTTCACCGGAAAGTTTATATATTTCCTTAAAATTGATAAACAAAACACTATCAACCTTTAAACTCTTTAATATTTCCTCTTTTTGTTCATCTGTGCTAATCAGTCCTGTTTTTTTGTTTAAAAATGACCTTGGGTTTGGAATAAAGGTTAAAATTGTGGAGCAAAATCCCTTTTCTTTAGAAATAAAATTCAACATTTCAACAATCTTCTTATGGCCTAAATGAAACCCATCAAAATTTCCAACAGCAATAACTGATTCTTTTTTTGAATTGTTAATCATTTGTTTTATTTTCAATTGATACATACTTATTGATTAAGTCCTGTTTAAAGATTATATTTTTTTTATTTATAGGCTTTAGAGGATTAAAAAAAGTAATAATAAGAATTAATATAAATGAAATTAATAGTAAACTACTTAATGTAATGATTCTTTTTTCAGAAGATAATTTAAACTCTTTATAAATTTCTTCTTCATTTATTTTTGCATAACTAACTTCTTCTTTTGCTTTAATGAGTGACTTATTAATTAAATTAAAAAGGCTTTTATATAATTTGTAAGTTGTAAGTATGCCAAGTTTAAATAGATCATTTACACTATTTTCTCCATTAATATATTTTAATAGGTCTGTTTCAGCTTTGCTTATATGAATTTTATCATCTTTAATCTCTTCATCCTCATATTCTTCAACAATTTCAATAGTTTTATCATCCACTGAAAGGGGCTCAAAAACTATGTTTTCATCTGGAATCAGTTCATGGATCATAGGCCATTCATCAAGCATCTGAACGCCCTGCATGATTATGCTGTGTGTTGAAAGAGGAGGAATAACACTTTTTATAGAAGTGTCAATATTATACATTGATTTAAAACTATACTCACCTCTTTTCCATTTAAAAAGAGATAATACAATTTCTGTAGCTTGAGTTCTTAAAGCTTCTTTAACAGAATTATTACTGATTACTCCCATACTTAATAAGATCTCTCCAATTTGTTGATTTGTTCTCTTTTGTATTGATAGAGCTCTATAAACCATATCTTTGCTTATCAAATCTTGTTTTTCAAGAACTGCTCCAACTCTCATTTCTAATTTTTTGGGAAATGCATCTACTCCGACAATCGAACCCTTATCAAATACTAATGTAATAAACCCATCAGAGCTTGTAAATGTAAGTATTCCAGTCTTTTTTTGTAAAGAAATAATTTGTAAAACATCAGGCACTTTGAAATCTGTTAGAGTCCCTTTAAATGCCACCTTAATCCTCCTTTAAAGAAAATAAATTTAGAAATAAATAGAAGATTAATGCAATAAATCCCACAAAATGTACAAATATGGGTGAAGTTAAGTATATTTTTTCAAAGATAATTCTGTTAAAAAGATAAAATCCAAACAAAAAACAGAAACATACATTGAATATAAAGAATATCTTATTCTTTTCCTTATAATTCAAACTCAATCCAGGGATAATAACTGACAAAAATAAGTTGAATAAATATTTTTTTCTATATTTTTTATTTAATTCTTTCTCTTTTATAATTTTTGCTTCCAAAAATACAACATCTCTTATTAAAAAGAGTTGATGACATTCATCACACATTTTAGATGATTTATAAGAGTGATCACTTTTAATGATTTTTGAACATTTAATACAATAGGTGCTTTTCCCAATAGATATAAATATTTTTTTAATAAATGAAATATAAACAGCAAATATAATAAGACAATATAATAATGGTAATTTAATAAATTCAATAAACATACTTTTTATAAAACTAATCGGATCGAAATTTTTCTTTGAATTATTGAATAATCTTTTCCAGAGAATTTTTTGACTTAATTTTATATCATTCAGATATAATTTATTCATTTTCAGTTCATTTATTTTAGGATATAGTTTTGCAAAAGATTTAAAGGTTTTGATTTTATTTAATTCATTACTCTTTAGGAGTGCTAATGTAAAATTATTAATAACAATTTTATTGTCACGATCTATAATAAGAGATTTTCTGTAAGATTCAATACTATCAGATATTCTTTTTAACTTAAAATAAACATTCCCTAATAAGTTATATTTAAAATTACTTTTATAACTCTTTCCAGTTGAATCTAAAATACTCAGAGCTACTCTGTATTTACCGTTTTTATAATAAGACAATGCTTGAATAACTTTTAATTCATTATCAAATTTATCATATGCTTTTTTATCAAATAAACTACCTTTATACACATCTCTTGCAACATCAAAACTTTTTTGTCTAAAATTATTTTCAAGTACAAGATTAAAGCTGAATAGAAAAGATGTAATAAAAATAAAAATAAAAATATATAAAGTGGTTTTTCTTTCATATATATCCAGATAAACCCAAAAAAATCCAATAATTAAAAATGGATAAGCTATCCAGCCTGAAAAAATAAAAATAGGCCAGAATAATATGATAAAAACAAAAAATAGTTTTTTTATTGAAATAGTACCTTTTTTATTAATAAGCAAGTCATTTCCAACAAGCTTGAAATACTTAGCAAATAAAATAATAGAAAAAATAAAAAAAACAAAAATAGAAGAAAAAAATAGTACATTGAATAAAGTGTTAATAATTAAAAACAATGAATCAAAATCTCTTAAAATCATTAAAAATTGTTTGAAACCATATTCTAAATTAGATATTACAAAACCGCTCTTTTTATTTATTTTCCCCATCCTGTTATAAACATACCAAAATCCAGGTGATATCTCTAAAACTTTTTTATAAAAACTTTCTGATAATTTGTTTTTGCCTTTTGAAGAATAATAATCACCAAAATTTATTAATTCAAATGCAATTTTTTCAGCCTCTTTTTTATTCAAACCTACAAAACCAATTAATTGCAGATTCTCTAAGACTTTATCGTATCTTTTTATAGAATCATACATGTAAATTTTCTTTAAATTTCCCCATGTATTTGTATTATTTTGAGAAAATGCCATTGAAACAAAACAAAACACTATCGAAAAAAACAAAAACCCTTTTTTCATTTAATATCCTATTTTATTTTTCTTTTTGTAAATACTCTTTAAATTGTTCACAACTTCCGTTATGAATTCTTTTTGTTCCTCTGTTAAATTCCCCTCTGTTTTGAGTTTTAATTCTTCCAATAAATCTATAAAAATTTCAGCTTTTTCTAATTTTACATCTGCTCTCTTTGTAATCGGATCCTCAATTTCTCCCAGATTTATCATACATTGAGTTGCTAATAATAACACGATTGATTTAATATCTCTTTTCATTCTATTTTAACCTTTATAAATTTCATTTCCTTTTTCATCTTGCTATTTTTACCACTTAGCATTATCATTATATTTATACCATTTATTAATAAAAAAAACAATATGAAAAAATTTAATAAATTATTAAAAATATTAAAAAAACTTAGAGATCCAAATCACGGATGTCCATGGGACCTAGAACAAACAGAATCCAATCTAAAAGAATATATAATTGAAGAAAGTTATGAGTTGATAGAAGCTATTGAAAATGGTTCAACGGAAAATAAAATAGAAGAGCTTGGGGATTTATTACTCCAGGTTGTTTTTATATGTCAGATAAATAAGGAAAAAAATAATTTTACAATAAAAGATGTTTTGAATGGAATAAATAACAAACTAATAAAAAGACATCCACATGTGTTTGGTAATATAAAAGCCAAATCTTCTGATGAGGTTAGATCTATATGGGAAAAAGCAAAGAGAAAAGAAAAAAAGAGAAGAAGTGTTATATCAGATTACCCTTCACAAATGCCTTCTCTTTCTGTTTCAAAAAGAATTTCAGAGCAGGCTTCAAGCGTAGGTTTTGATTGGAATAACGCAACAAAAGCTATTGATAAAGTTGAAGAGGAGATAAAGGAATTAAGAGAGGAGCTTTTAAAAGGAAAAGATAATAATGCTGAAGAAGAAATCGGAGATATTTTATTTGCAGTTTCAAATGTATCAAGACTATTAAAAATAAACCCTGAATTTGCCTTAAAAAAAACAAACACCAAGTTTAAAAAAAGATTTGGATTTATTGAAGAGCAACTTAGAAAAGAGGGGAAGAAAATTGATCAGGTTTCTCTAAAAAAAATGGAAGAACTCTGGGAAAAAGCTAAGACTCTTTCTTAAGAATTTCTTTTAATGTTGATCCGATTTCAGCTGGATTCTCAACCACATGAATTCCATTATCCCTCAGTGCTATCATCTTTTCCTTTGCATAACCTTTGCCTCCTGTAATGATTGCACCTGCATGCCCCATCCTTCTTCCTGGAGGAGCAGTCTGTCCTGAAATAAAAGCAACAACTGGTTTATTAAAATATTTTTTTATATAAACCGCTGCTCTTTCCTCCATTGAACCACCTATCTCTCCTATCATAACAACTGCTTCTGTTTCTTCATCCTTTTCAAATAGTTTTAAAATATCTATAAAATCAGACCCGGTTATTGGATCTCCACCAATCCCAACACTTGTTGACTGACCCATCCCCTGAATAGATATCTGATTAACAGTAGTATAAGTGAGAGTCCCTGATCTGGAAATAATCCCAATTCTTCCTTTTTTATGAATTTGAGCTGGCATAATACCGACCTTTGCTTCATTCGGAGTTATAACACCTGGACAATTTGGACCTATTAATCTTGAGTTAGTTGTATTTAAATAGTGTTTTACCTTTATCATATCCTTTATTGGGATACCTTCGCTAATACAAATAATTAATTCAACACCAGCATTTGCTGACTCCAGTATTGCATCAGCTGCAAAAATAGCAGGAACAAATATTATGGAAACATTTGCTCCCTCGCTTATAACAGCTTCTTCAACAGTATTAAAAACAGGTTTTTCAAGATGAGTATGCCCACCTTTTCCAGGAGTTACTCCTCCAACGACATTTGTACCATAATCAATCATCTGTGATGCATGAAAAGATCCTTCTTTACCTGTAAAGCCCTGCACAATTATTCTTGAATCCTTATTTACAAGAATTGACATCTTTATCTCCTCTTGATAGTTCTACGGATTTTAGAGCTGCTTTTTTTAAATCAGTTTCTACAATAAAATCAAGTCCAGATTCCTCTATTATTTTTCTTCCTTGTTTTTCATTTGTTCCTCTAAGAAGTATAACTACAGGAATATTTATATTCATAGATTTTGCTGCATTTACAACACCAACAGCTACAATATCTGTTCTTACAATGCCTCCAAAAATATTAATAAAAACAACTTTTACATTTTTATCAGCAATCAGGATCTTAAACGCTTCCTTTATTCTCTCTTCAGAAGTTCCACCACCCACATCTAAAAAATTCGCTGGCTCCCCTTTGTAATACTTTAATATATCCATTGTTGCCATTGCAAGTCCCGCACCATTTACCATACATCCAATATTTCCATCCAGTTTAATATAATTTAGTTTATATTTTGATGCTTCAACCTCAAAAGGATCTTCTTCATCTGTATCTCTTAATTCCATAATATCTGGATGCTTTACAAGCGCATTGTCATCAAAATTTACCTTTGCATCAAGAGCAATTAATTCTTCTGTATCTGTTATTACTAAAGGATTTATCTCAACAATAGAAGCATCCTTTTCCATAAACAGTTTATAGAGATTAGAAACAAGTTTTGAAAAATGCCTTCGTTCCGTTTTATTTAAACCAAGCTTGAAAGAGAGTCTGCTTATATGAAAATTCGACAGTCCTGTAATTGGATGAACACATTCCTTAAATATATGATCAGGATGCTTTTCCGCAACCCTTTCTATATCCATTCCACCTTCGGAAGATGCAATAATAACAGGCATAGCTTTCTCTCTATCCATGATTATAGCAAGATATAATTCATTAACAATATTTACGCCTTTCTCCACAAGGACCTTTCTTACTTTTTTACCCTGAGCACCTGTTTGAAGGTTTTTTATATGCATACCAATAATTTCTTCACCAAACCTTAAAGCTTCATCTCTATTTCTTGCAAGTTTAACGCCTCCGGCTTTTCCTCTACCTCCTGCATGGACTTGTGCTTTTATAACACAGGGATAACCAATTTTATATGAAACCTCTACTGTACCTTCTTTTGTATAGGCAACCATACCTTCAGGAACTGGAATTGCAAAGTCCTTAAATAGTTGTTTAGCTTGATATTCGTGTATCTTCATTTCTTAAATCGAATCCTCAAGCACTTTTACTTTAAGTCTTGATAGATATTCGGTTATCTTAATATCTTTGGGACATGCCTCCATACAGTTAAATATTGTATGACATCTCCAGATTCCATTTTTATCATTGATAATATCAATTCTTTCATCTTTTCCATCATCTCTGGTATCAAATATAAATCTATAGGCTTTTAAGAGCGCAGCAGGACCAAGATAATCCTCATTAGCCCATAAACTGGGGCATGCTGATGTACAGGCTCCGCATAAGATACATACAGCAGACTCCCTGATAGATTCAAATTCATCCGGCTTTTGAATAAATTCTTTATCAGGTATTGGTTTATTTAAAATAAGATATGGCTTAATTCTCTGCATCTTTTCGAAAAAACCATCCATATCTACAACTAAATCTTTCAGTATTGAAAATCCAGGAAGAGGCTCTATCTTTAATTTATTGCCTTTGAATTTATGCATTGGTGTTTTGCATGCAAGCACATTCTGTCCATTTACTTTCATAGCACAGGATCCACATATAGAACTTCTGCATGATCGCCTGTATGCCAGAGTACCATCGATATTCCAATGAATCTCATTAAGTATATCAAGAATAGTTGAATCATCATCAACTTCTAAATCATACTTTTTCCAAAATGGTTTTTTATCCTTTTCAGGATTGTATCTTAAAATCTTTACTATAATATTTTTTTTTGCCATTGTTGATCTCCTTAATATTTTCTTTCTTGAGGTGGAAACCTGTCCATAAAAATGATTGGCTTTTTTGAATGGTCCAGTTTTATACCATCTTCGGTTTTCCATGCTAAAGTATGTTTTAACCAGTTTTCATCATCCCTCTTTGGGAAACCTGTTCTATAGTGTGCTCCTCTTGATTCTTTTCTGGCTATTGCACCTTCCACAATTATTTCGGAAAAGCTAAGAAGATTTCCAACTTCATATGCTTCGAACAAATCAAGGTTATATACAGAGCCTTTATCATCTATAGTTACATTCTTGTACCTTTCCTGGAGTTGTTTTATTATTTTCAGCAGTTTCAACATATCTTGTTCATTCCTGAATACTCCAACATATTTTGTCATATTTTCCTGTAACTCTTCTCTGATTTTTGAGTGTCTTTCTCCACCTATACCATCAATAAGAGAAGATATCTTTGCTTTGGCAACATCTAAAGGATTTGAAGGTAAAGCTTCATATCCATTTTCTACAAGAAACTTAGATATATTTTTACCAGCAATTCTTCCAAAGGTTGAAGCATCTTGTAGAGAATTTGTTCCAAGTCTGTTTGCACCATGAAGGGAAAGGCAGGATGCTTCTCCAGCAGTATATAGACCTTTAACTACTGTGCCTTTTGCATCTTTTATAACCTCTGTATTTATATTGGCTGGAATTCCACCCATTGAATAGTGTGCTGTGGGTTGTATAGGAACTGGTTCTTTAATACCATTAACCTTTAAATAGTTTAATGCAAGTTCCCAGACCTGTGGTAGCCTCTCCATAATTTTCTTTTCTCCCAAATGTCTCATATCCAGGTATACATAGCCTTCTCCATTAATTCCCCTACCCTCATTGATCTCAGTCTGTTCTGCTCTTGAAACCACATCACGCGGTGCTAATTCCATTTTATCAGAAGCATACTTTTTCATAAAGCGTTCTCCATCAGAATTCAATATGTAAGCACCTTCACCACGTGCTGCTTCAGATAAAAGTATCCCATGCTTATAAAGCCCTGTAGGATGAAACTGAACAAACTCCATATCTTCAAGTGGAAGTCCATTTTCTAAGATAAGTGCGAGGCTGTCACCTGTATTTGCATGAGAATTAGAAGTTATTTTAAATGCCCTACCATAACCTCCTGTAGCAAGTAGAACTGTTTTCGAGTGAAAAATATGCAGACCGCCTTCTCTTATATCCCAGGCAACAACACCTCTTGATACATTGTCTTTTATTAGCAATGAAAAGACCTGAAACTCACTATAAAAATGAACATTATATTTAACACATTGTTCGTAAAGAGTATGTAGCAGCACATGGCCTGTTATATCAGCAGAAAAACATGCTCTTGGAGAACTATGTCCTCCAAAAGGTCTCTGGTTAATTCTTCCATCTTCTGTTCTTGAAAATGGAACCCCCATATGTTCATATTCATAAACGGTTTTTATTGCCTCATTTACAAATAATTCTATCACATTCTGGTCACCAAGGTAATCACTTCCTTTTATTGTATCATACATATGGAGCTCCAAAGAATCTTCAGCACTATTTGCCAGAGCAGCTGCAATACCTCCCTGTGCGCCTCCTGAATGTGACCTGGTCGGATAAACCTTAGTAACAACAGCTACTTGATGTCCGTTTTTTGCTATCTCGAGAGCTGCTCTTAAACCTGCAAGCCCTGCACCAACTACTACAGCATCAATTTTATGGTAATATTTAGCTTCGTCTGGTTTCATTTTATAACTCCTGCTCTAAAAATTTCTACATTAAAATTTGAAACTTTGATTATTGTTAACGCACCAACAAAGAAAAGACTTACTCCTACAACTATAATAAGGCTAAATAAAAATAGCCTTAATCCTTTTATATGAATATAATCCTCAACAATCATCCATACCCCATTTAAACCATGATAAAGTACTGCACAAAGAAGCAGGAACTGCATCAGGTTAAACCATGGGGATTTCATTTTTGATACAACTTTTTCATACTTATATGCTCCTTCACTCAGCATGTGATAAGTTACAAAATGTATCATAACTATAACAAAAATAATGAGTGCGGAAATCCTTTGAAGCAGCCATGGGACCGCTCCTTTTTTTGATGTTTCTCTAAAAGTTTTTCTCATTATTCCTCCTATTGTATCCAATTAATATGAGAAAGTATACGATAACCACCTATGACCCATAGTACAAACGCAATAATAATAAAAATATAAAATATTTTCTTGTGAGACACAGCACCTTCAAAAAAATCAATGATAATAATTCTTATACCATTGAATGCATGAAACAATATAACACCCCATAACCCTACTTCAAGGAATTTAAATAATGGTGAATTCAAAAAATCCATAACATTATTAAATTTATCAGGACCCTTGGTTAATACATTTATCACCCATATGTGTAAGGTAATATAAAAGATCAATGCCAGTCCTGCAAGGCGATGAAGTATCCATGCCCAGGACCCAATAAATTTGTAATAGTTTAAATCGAAAATTTTTGTTCTTTTATACAATTTGATCCTCCTTTAGTTGATAATTATAATAACAGTAGAATAAAATTTCAATAAAAAAATTTTTTTTAATAAAAACCTTGATTATTTTTTTCAAAGTCGTTATTTTTGTTCAGGAGGTAATAATGTCAAAGATAAAAATTTCAATATCAAATTTAGATGAATTATTCCCTGAAAATTTTAGCCAGGAACAAATTTCCAAAGGTAAAACAATTTTTCTCAAAGAGCTTGCTTATTCTACACATAAATTTTATGGGGGAAAAATCGCTACAATGCCAAAAGCAGGAGTATATGGCTTTAATTGGTTCAATGTATGGTATACACCTGGAGTTTCTAAAATTTCCACAACAATAAGGGATGATAATCACGCCTCTTTTGATCTAACAAACAGAGGCAATTTTGTAGCTGTTGTGTCAGATTCAACTCGAGTACTTGGTGATGGAGACTGTACTCCTTCAGGTGGTCTGGGAGTTATGGAGGGAAAAGCCTTTCTTATGAAATATCTTGGGGGCATTGATGCAGTTGCACTCTGTATAAATAGTTATAATAAACAGGGAGAACATGATCCTGATAAGATTATTGATTTTGTAAGAATGCTTGAGCCAAGTTTTGGAGCTGTTAATCTTGAAGATATTTCACAACCAAACTGCTACAAGGTTTTAGATACACTAAGAGAAGAAGCAACTATTCCTGTATGGCATGATGATGCACAGGGAACAGGAAGTGTAACCCTTGCAGGTCTTATTAATGCTCTACGAATTGTTGGAAAAGATATAGATAAAGTTAAAATCGTTCATTTTGGAGCTGGAGCTGCCAATACTACAATAGCCAGGTTATTACTACAGGCTGGAGCAAACCCTGAAAGAATGATCATGTTTGATTCCAGAGGCGGTCTACATAAGGGAAGGGATGATATTAAAGCAGATCCAAGATTTTACAGAAAATTGGAACTGTGTGTAAAGACAAACCCAGATAGAATTAATGATATAGAAACAGCTATGAAAGATGCAGATGTTTTAATAGCACTAAGTACACCTGGCCCAGATGTAATTAAGCATAAGTGGATAAGGAGTATGGGTGAGAAACCAATTGTCTTTGCATGCGCAAACCCGGTACCTGAAATATATCCATATGCTGCAAAAGAAGCAGGTGCTTATATAGTTGCCACAGGAAGAGGGGATTTTCCAAACCAGGTAAATAACTCATTGGGTTTCCCGGGTATTTTAAAAGGGTCTCTAATAGTCAGAGCAAGAAAAGTCACTGATAAAATGGCAATTTCAGCTGCTTATTCAATTGCTAATTTTGCTGAAAAAAATGGTATCAATCCTGATTACATAATGCCAACAATGGATGAAACAGAAGTTTTTGCTAATGAAGCAGCTGATGTAGCAATGGAAGCAATAAAAAATGGAGTTGCAAAAATAAAATTTACAAGGGAAGAAGTTTTTAACAAAACATTAGAGGATATAAATGAGGCAAGAGGTGCTATTGATCTTCTTACGAAAAATGACTTTATCAAAACACCTGATATAAAACTTCTCGAAGATGCTATTCAAAAAGCTATAAAAGCTGTAAAATAATTATTATAAAAGGAGTTTATTGATGGAACTTACACAATCAATTCTTGAACTAATAAGAAAAGCTTCAACAGACCTATCACAAGATGTAGAAAATGCGATTTTGAATGCTTTTAATAAAGAAAAAAAGGGTACACCAGCAAAAAGTGTTTTTAATACAATTATAGAAAATATTCGAATGGCAAGAGAGCAAAGTACACCTATGTGTCAGGATACAGGTTCACTCATATTTTACATTGATTTTCCTGTTGGAGAAACTGAAAAATTTTATACTGAAGCTATACGTGAAGCAACAAAAGAGGCAACCAATTTACAATACCTTAGACCCAATGCTGTTGATTCAATTACATCAAAAAATAGTGGAAATAATATTGGAATTAATGCACCTTATATTCATTTTCACCAATGGAACAAAGATGAAGTACGCATTCAGCTAATGCTTAAGGGTGGAGGTAGTGAAAATGTTGGTACTCAATATAAACTCCCAAATCCAGCATTAAAGGCTGGAAGGGATATTGCAGGTGTTAGAAAGGAGATTATTGATGCTGTATTGAATGCACAGGGGCTTGGATGTGCTCCTGGTATCATTGGTGTTGGTATTGGTGGTGACAGGGTTACTTCATATATACTTTCTAAAGAACAGTTTTTCAGGAAAATAGGTCAAAGAAACCCAGATAAATTGCTGGCTGATTTAGAAATAGAACTTTATAATGATTTAAATAAACTTGGTATTGGTCCTATGGGATTTGGGGGTAAAACAACTGTTCTTGATGTTTTCATTGATGCACAGGCGCGCCATCCCGCATCATTTTTCGTTGCAATTTCATATACATGCTGGGCTTTTAGAAGAAAGAGTATGACGATCAAAAAAGAAGAGGTGATATATGATTAAGCTTAATATACCTATTTCTGAGGAAGATATTCGAAAATTAAGGGTTGGGGATGAAGTTCTTCTTTCAGGTATCATTGTAACAGCAAGGGACCAGGCACATAAATTAATGGTTGAACAAAAGCCTGATTTTATACGTGATTTTTTAAAGGAATCAGTAATATACCACTGTGGTCCGGTTGTAAGAAAAGATAAACATGGCACATGGAGTTTTGTTTCAGCAGGTCCTACTACATCTATTCGTGAAGAACCTTATCAGGCTGATGTGATATGTGAATATAATTTAAGAGGAGTTATTGGGAAAGGCGGTATGGGTGAAAAAACTTCACAGGGATTGCAAAAGTGTGGGGCTGTATACTTTCATGCTGTAGGTGGTGCTGGAACACTTATTGCTAATGCTGTAAAAAAGGTGATAAATGTCTTTAATATGGATGAATTTGGGAGTCCTGAAGCATTCTGGGTTATTGAAGTTAAAGATTTTCCACTTATTGTAACCATGGATTCTCATGGAGCAAGTTTACATAAAGAAATCCTCGAAAAATCAAAAAAAATAGCTAAAGAGATATCCTGACTCCATTTAAATGGACCCTTTTGAATATTTAGGAAAAAAGGAAGATTTTCTCTTTATCTCTATTTCATATGTCAGGTAATATGATATTTCCTGATTTTGACTCTGTGAAACTTTTCACTGAGCTTATAAACAAAAAACGTAATATTGAAAAATTTCCAGACCAATTGATTAAAGCCGGACAGATAAATGCTATGGGTATGATAGATGAAATCTTACACTATGTTATTGAGCTTTACAGAGAAGAAAAAAAACCTGCAATAATGAAAGAAGCTATCAATTGGCTATATAAAAAATTAGGTGTTGAAACCGTTGATAATACTTTGTTTGTTTTTGCAAAAAAATTTCCTCCCTTATCAATCTATAAAGGGAAATACAAAGTGGAAGAATATATTAAAAAAAGTTATAAAGGAGTTTCTAACAAACAGATACTTTTAGAAGAGATGATAATGCTCTGGATCTCAAATGTTAATCCTGCATTTGAACCCTTTAATGAATTCTATGACAATACTTTATTAAAAAAAGAAACAGCTTTTAATTCCATAATTCAACAATTAAATATATTCTTTGATTCACAACCTTTTTTTGGCCCTGATAATGAAAATCTTATATCTATGTTGCGCAGTCCTGCAATTTCTGCTCCAGATTCTCTTTCAGGTCAACTGATCTATATGAAAGAAAAATGGGGTTTACTTATAAGCAAATATTTATCACGCATTTTATCAGGGCTTGACTTAATCAAAGAAGAGGAAAAAATAGGATTTCATGGTCCAGGAGAAACCCCTGTTTATAATTTTACTGATTATCAAGGCATGGATCAAAAAGAGGGGTTTAGCCCTGACAGAGATTGGATGCCGAATCTGGTTTTGATAGCAAAAAATATATATGTATGGATGGATCAACTATCAAAAAAATATGGCAAATCTATTTCAAGGTTGGATCAGATCCCGGAACATGAGCTCCAGATATTGTCAAATCAGGGATTTACAGGATTGTGGCTGATTGGAATCTGGGAACGAAGCCCTGCATCAAAAAAAATCAAACAAATGTGTGGAAACCCGGAAGCAATGGCTTCTGCTTATTCTATTCACAATTACAATATTGCATCAGATCTTGGAGGAAATGAAGCACTACATATTCTGAAAGAAAGGTCACAACACTATGGAATTCGACTTGCATGTGATATGGTACCAAATCATATGGGAATTGATTCCGCATGGATTGCAGAACATCCGGATTGGTTTTTATCTCTTGATAAAAAACCATTTGAATCTTATAGTTTTAATGGTACAAACATCTCTTCAGATAACAGGGTTGAAATATTTCTTGAGGATCATTATTACAACAAAAGCGATGCATCCGTAGTATTTGAAAGAAGGGATAAAAAAAATGGAGAAACTCGTTATATTTATCATGGTAATGACGGAACATCAATGCCCTGGAATGATACAGCCCAGTTAAATTACCTCAATCCTGAAGTTAGAGAAGCAGTGATTCAACAAATAATATCAGTAGCACGTCAATTTCCAATTATACGCTTTGATGCTGCTATGACTTTAACAAAAAAACATTATCAAAGGCTCTGGTTCCCTGAACCTGGTTCAGGTGGAGATATACCCACTCGTTCTGAAAAAGGAAAAACAAGAGAAGAGTTTGATAAAAGAATGCCCACAGAATTCTGGAGGGAAGTTGTTGATCGTATTGCAAAGGATGTTCCAGATACTCTTTTATTAGCAGAAGCATTCTGGTTAATGGAAACCTATTTTGTAAGAAATTTAGGAATGCATAGGGTTTATAATAGTGCTTTTATGAATTTTTTAAAAAATGAAGATAATGAAAAATTCCGTACATCAATAAAAAATGTATTAAAATTCAATCCTGAAATCCTGAAACGTTTTGTAAATTTTATGAATAACCCGGATGAAGAGACTGCAGTTGCTCAATTTGGAAAGAATGATAAGTACTTTGGTATTTGTACTCTGTTGGTAACTTTACCTGGATTGCCAATGTTTGGCCATGGCCAGATACAAGGATTTGAAGAAAAGTATGGAATGGAATATAAAAGAGCTTATAAGGATGAAAATCCAGATAAAGAACTGATCCAGCGCCATGAAAGAGAAATTTTTCCTTTAATTAAAAAACGCTATATTTTTTCAGAAGTATCAAATTTCCATTTTTATGATTTTTTTACTTCAAATGGAGCAGTTAATGAAAATGTTATTGCTTTTTCAAATCGATTTCATAATGAGAGATCAATTGTAATATTTCATAATAAATTTGCTACAACTTCTGGATGGATAAAAAACTCAATATCAAATATAAATCTTGCACAGGGATTAGGCCTTCACACTGATAAAGAATATTTTGTGATTTTTAGAGATCATATAACAAATATGGAATATATAAGAAACTGTAAAGAATTATTTGATACAGGATTATACATTGAACTTCATGCTTTTAAATTTCAGGTTTTTCTTGATTTTTATGAAATCAAAGAGAGAGATAATAGAATTTATTCAAAATTAGCTTCAATGTTAAAGGGAAAAGGTGTTTCTAACATTTCTGAAACTCTGAGGAAAAATTTCTTAAATCCATTAATTGAACCTTTTAAAGATCTTGTTAATATAAATCTTTATCAAGTTCTTGAATTGGATCTAAAAGATTCCAAGCACAAAAACAATAAAAAAATTCTAAATCTGATCACAAAAAAATGCAATATTCTTACAGATATAGTAAGTGATCTGTCAAAAGAGAAAAGGAAACCTGATAAAATTGTTACCTTATATATAAAAAAGTTGAATAATTTCCTTCATTTTCAAGACTTTAAAGGTCATGTCAAAAATAAAATTTCAATACAATCTGCAAATTTAATAGAACAGATGATATCACATATTAATTCTAACAAGTTAAATATATTTATACTATTCTCATGGATTTTTTCAAATTGCTTAAAAACTGATATATCAGAACATAGCATACATCAAAACATAGATTTAATTGAATATTGGTCTATTGATGATCATATTTCAGCTATTTTATTGCAATTTGGAGCATACAAAGAAGATTCTCTTAAATATATAAAGCTTATAAAGGTTTTAACTCGTTATCAGCAGAGATGGGCAAAAGCATTAGACGAAAACAAAGATCTGAATAAGTTAATTGATGTTTTCTTTAAAGATAATGATGTTATGGAACTTACTGGAGTAAATCAATACAAAAATATTGTCTGGTTCAAAAAAGAATCCTTTGAAGAGCTATTAAACTGGATCTTTTTAATACTCTTATTAGATTATCCGATTCTAAAATTCCCCTATTCAAAAAATACAAATAAAATGTTATCAAAATATTCAAAAATATTTAAAAATATACAAATTTCAGCTCAAAAATCAGATTTCAAATTTAATAAATTTTTAGAAATATTAAAAAGAAGTAGTAGTTAGGAGATAGAAGTTAGGAGTCCCTCTGGCCTCTCACCCCTAACCAGGATTTGAGTATAAGCTTAAGTTTGAGTTTAAGTATGAGTTTGGCTTAGGCTTAATCTTAAGCTTATTTGAGCTTTGAGATTCTGCTTTCTCTTACACATACACATGAACTTGCACATGAACTCAAGTAATGGGTGAATGGGTAGATGAGTAGA
>Ga0209121_10001084_pt1 | contig 28546 bp, 22 predicted proteins | sample Cruoilmetagenom3_FD_187292 | JGI IMG/M metagenome (GOLD analysis project Ga0209121, IMG submission 187292) | Oil polluted marine microbial communities from Coal Oil Point, Santa Barbara, California, USA - Sample 3 (SPAdes) (version 2) | ecosystem: Environmental > Aquatic > Marine > Oil seeps ...
TAATGACTGGACATGGTGCCGCAGAGGCAGTATCACCAACTTCAATTACATTTATACTATCATCCATTATTTTTGTAGTGACTTTTGCACTGATCCTTACAGAAAAGGTGCACAGGACGGTCATCGGCATGTTCGGCGCCTGTGTGATGGTGACCGCAGGGATTTTTTTACACTTTTACAGCCCTGGTGAAGCCCTGCGCTGCATTGATTTCAACACAATTGGTTTGCTCCTGGGCATGATGACCATAGTGGCGATCCTGGAAGGAACCGGCGCCTTCCAGTATTTGGCGATCGTCTCAGCCAAGAAGACCAAGGGTGATCCATGGATGCTGGTCGTGGTCCTGGGGACAATTACCACTCTGGTATCCCTGATTCTTGACAATGTAACCACTGTTGTCCTGATAGCCCCTGTCACCATAATCATTGCGAGAATTTTAGAAGTCAGCGCTGCCCCCACCCTGATGGCAGAGGCATTGCTGTCGGACACCGGCGGTGTTGCCACCCTGGTCGGTGACCCGCCGAACATTATGATCGGCAGCGCCGCACCTTTCACATTTAATGACTTTATATTCCATATTGCCCCGATAGTAGTAGTTGCGTGGTTTGTCACCCTGATTTGCCTGAGGTTTTGTTTCAGGAAGGAACTGGCCATAAAGCCGAAAAATATTGACAAACTTATGAAGATGAATGAATGGGATGCCATGAAGGACTGGAAGACCTGCAAGATCATAATGGGTGTCCTGTGTCTGGTCGTGGCAATATTTTTCGTCCACCATGCTATTCACATGCCCCCTTCGATGGTCGCTCTGATCGGTGCTTCCATATGTCTCATAATCATAACCCCTAAACGTGACCCCCAGCCCATTCTGGAAAAGGTCGAGTGGAGCGTTTTGTTGTTCTTTGCCGCCCTGTTTGTCATAGTGGGGGGCTTGGAGCATTCGGGGGTCCTTGGGTATCTGGCCGGCAGCGTCTCCGGCCTGGCTCACGGCAACCTTATAGTGGCGGCCTTGGTCATCATGTGGGTCTCGGCCGTTGCATCCGCTGCTGTTGACAACATCCCCTTTACCATGGCCATGATCCCTGTGATTCAGAACCTGGAAACCCTTGGTGTGCCAGTGAATATCCTGTGGTGGTCCCTGGCACTGGGCGTGGGTTTTGGCGGCAACGGGACGCCTATCGGATCTACTGCCAATGTCGTCGTAGTAGCAAAGAGTGAGCAGACCGACGATCCGATCACCTTTGCACGATGGTTCAAGTCGGGCAGCATCGCAATGTTAGCAACATTAATTGTCGCCACGCTCGCAATTCTCATCTTCCCCACTTGGCTGGAAGGACCCTACAGGTGAGATGGTAAAAAAACATAATATGAAATATCAAATCATGACTGTTTACAGTATAAATTCAGAGGAAATATTGAGATGAATACTAAAATCCAGGACATAATGAGAAAGGCAGTGCTTATTGGTCAGGATGCAGTCTTTATTGATGCCTTGAGAGAGATGATCATTGGCAAGACGAACTCACTTCTTGTTGTCAACAAGGCGGGCAAACTTGTTGGTGAAATACAGTCTTTTGATCTTATCAGACAGGTAGTGCCGGGATATGTGGTGAGCGATGAGATAGCTGCCCACTTCGCAACTGAGGAGATCTTCAAGGATGCCTGCGAAGCAGCTAAAAATATTCCAATAGAGAAATTTATGAACAAGGATCCTAAGACCATAACCCTCAAAAGCAGTCTCGTGGAGGCCACTGTTATTGCCATAGCACACGGACAGTCAAGGATCCCTGTTGTGGATGAGCAGCATCAGCCATTAGGGGTGTTATCACGCACTGAGCTCAAGCAGGTCATTGGGAAATTTATCAATATTGAAGAAAGCTTTACTAAAGAGACCCTGGTGGAACCTCTGATCAGGAAAGCTGTAGCTGTCGAACCGTTGACCAGTTTCCTGTTGCCTGTTGACGGCAGCGAGCCCGGCAAGCGGGCTGTCAGGTTCAGCGGCTGCCTGGCCGCGGCCATGGCTGACAGGGTCCAGACCATTACATTGCTTCGCGTGCTGGCAGGCGGATACCTCAAGCGCCACCTGGCCGACATGGCAAAGGTACGCGTGAAGGGTGAGATTATTGAGAGTGATATCTTTAAGACATCCAGGCAAGAACATATCTCGAAAAACATCAAGCCTATGCTGGAAGAGGCCGAGGCCGAGCTGAAAAAATTTGGCGCCAAGGCCCCTATCAATCAGAAAATAGTCGATGGAGTGCCGGCTGAACAGATCCTTCAGGTGGCCGAGGAGGGAGACTATTCTACGATTATCATGGGCCGGCGAGGTGTCTCCGCCGTAAGAGAGGTCCTGCTTGGAAGTGTTACTGCTTCCCTGCTCCACAAGCCGGTCCATCAGTCAGTCTATGTAATAGGAGCCAAGGTAGAGATACTGAAAGCCGATGCCTGCCCTATCCCGCGAATCCTCGTGCCTTTGGATGGTTCTCCACACGCAGTTGCAGCAGCCCGGGAGGCAGCGATCCTGGCCAAATGTTACGGAAACGCCGTGGCTGAAGTGACGCTGCTGCACGTTATTGACCTTGCTCGCTATGCAAAACGTGAGTACATAAGCAAGTCTCAGGAAGACATACTCAACGAGGCGCAACAGATCTTTACTGATAGCGGGGTAAGCGAATCCAAGATAGCCAGGGTGGTTGAATATGGCAGCCCAGGTGAGGTCATCCTTAACACGGCCAAGAAAAAGCAGACTAACTTGCTCGTTATTGGGCGGCGTGGCCGTTCCGCCTTCCAGGAACTGTTCATGGGCAGCGTCAGCCGCGAGGTGGTACAGCGCTGCACTGATGCCACTGTAGGTGTGGTAAGCGGGGAAAAGCCCTAAAGCGCCTGCCCGGATGGACATCCATAACGAGGATGTGGTCGAGTTCCCCATTGACGGCATCCTCGACCTGCACACCTTCAATGCCCGCGAAGTAAAGGACCTCGTCCCTGACTACTTGGCCGAATGCCGGGACAGAGACATAATCCAGGTACGCATAATCCATGGAAAAGGGACCGGGACACTTCGCCGTACTGTCCATTCCATCCTGAGCCGCCTGCCGGAAGTACGCGATTTCACACTGGCAGGAAACGACAGAAGTGGCTGGGGTGCGACAATAGTGACATTATGGCCAAAAGGGCATATATAGTGTCTGAACGAAAAGGCTGTTCAGACACAATTTTGAATTCTAAATTTTGAATTTTGAATTAAAAAAGGAAATAACCTTAATATGTTAATTGTCCATGGCCTAAAAAATTTAAAGTGAGCTAAAATGCTTAAAGTTAAGGTTGATAAAACCAACTATTTAATGGCACTCAAGATAAATTCTTTAACTTTAGTCACTTTAGGCACTTGCAACTTTAGTCACTTATAATTAATAACATCCAAGACAAATTCCTTAGTGCACAATTCCAAAAATATCAAAGAAACAGGTGGAAATAGAAAATGATCAGACGAATCATGGCAAGAAATCTTTTTAAAACCTTATTGATCCTTTTTTCAGTAGTTGGCCTGATGGCCTGTAACGGCGATTCCGGTAAAAAGTCCGAAAGTCAGGCCCCTGCAGATACAGGCATGGAAGCCCCTGTCAAGATGGATGCACTCTCAGGCAAGGTGGCAGAAACTATGAATAGCGGGGGATACACCTATATCCTGCTGGACAAGGAAGGAGAAAAAACATGGGTGGCAGTGCCTGAGATGCAGGTCTCTGTGGGACAGGAAATTGTTCTCAAGCCCGGCATAGAAATGGTCAATTTTACCAGCAGCACTCTTAATCGCACCTTTGAAAGGGTCATCCTGTCCACTGGTCCTGTGTCTGAAAAAGGCGAACCAGTTGAAAAAAACGTGGAAATGCCCCACGGAGATCTCCCGATGGAGATGATGAAGGCCCCTGCAAGTGGCGGAATGGGCGTCAGCACACCGATTGGGGATGTGAAAGTTGAAAAGGCTACCGGCCGAGACGCATACACTATTGCCGAAGTTTACGAGAAAAAATCCGGTCTCTGCAATAATAAAGTAATTGTGCGGGGCAAGGTCGTGAAAGTCCTGCCCAAAATCATGGGAAAGAACTGGATCCATCTGCAGGATGGATCAGGGGATGGGAAAAAAGGAAATTACGACCTTGTTGTAACATCCCAGGACATGCCTTCGGTTGGAGATGTGATCACTGTCAGCGGCACGGTTTACACCGACAAGGATTTTGGAGCAGGTTACAAGTATAATGTAGTTGTTGAGGAAGCGATCATTACCAAGTGAAACGGGTAAGGCTGAGAGGTTCAGTGGTTCAAAGGTAACCCTGAACGGTTCACCCTGTTAAATAGGGTTCCTTTCGGGAAATTTAACAGGGTTAACCCTGAACCTTTGAACGCTTACGAGGTTTTTTATATGCGCAAAGCAAAAGATATCATGACATCACCTGTAATTACAGTTCATCCTGACACATCAGTGCTTGATCTGGCCAAACTGCTCTCTGAACACCGCATTAACGGCGTGCCTGTGGTAGACGATGACGGAAACCTTGAGGGGATTGTAACAGAAGCGGATCTTATTGACCAAAACAAAAAGCTGCACATTCCCAGTGTGATATTTTTTATGGATTCGGCCATCTTTCTGGAAAATCCGAAAAAACTCGACAAGGAACTCAGGAAGATGGCAGGGAGCACGATGGAGGACATCTGCACACGGGATGTTATGACAGTAGAGGATGAGACTCCCATTGACGAGGTGGCCAGCCTCATGGCGGAAAAACGGGTAAGCACCATCCCTGTCATGCGGGACGGAAAGATCGTGGGAGTGGTCGGCCGAGGGGACCTTGTCCGGTCCATTGTGTCTTAGGAGCTGTCCACAAATAACTTGAACATCTACTTCTCAGATTATAACTTTTTCCAGACGTTCCTTACGCTTTTTCCAGTCCGGCAGAATTCGCCCGAGAAGAAGGTCAAGCGCCTCATCCGGTTTCAGATATTGCCATCCCAGATTCTGAAGCAGGTGCAAGGCGGGGAGCTGGGAGATGGCGTCTTCGCTGTATGTGGGAGCTGTTTTATTATGTGAATCATTCATGAGTTAGCCTCACCATTTGACAAAAATCGTCCGGCTTTAGTAAGCCGATATTTCTGAAAACGGCTTTTTGGCTTTTCGGGTATAGTCATTTCAATCATCCTCGCATCGAGGGCTGGATTTAAGTAGCTTTTGCTGAAATACATCCTGTCTTTCAGGCCAAGCGCGGCCATCAGTTCCTTCCTGGACATCTCTCCGCGACACGCTGCAAGCAATTGTTTGACTTGCGGGGTGACTTGCGGGGTGACTTGCGGGGTGACTTGCGTGACCAGCTCTTGTTTCAGCGCTTCCGCAAAAAACGGATGGATAGATAATTCCACCAGGAAATAAGTCCGCTCGTCATCCGTATGGAATACAGGAGCAGGAGAACCGTTTGTCTGAATAGCCCTTAACATTTTAGGAATGCCGGTTCCACGGCCCTCGGTCATCTCGAGCTCTTTCAAGAATTCACCGACCCGCCGGTTACGGTATCGGCGGGACAGGAAACGGAATTCGCGCATATCCTGCTTGCGGATGGAGCGGTCTGGTCCTGGGAAGCTGGAAATGGTAATACAATCCGGCAAGATACGGACTTCGACGGGCTCTCTGATCTCATAGGAGCGGTGATACACGGCGTTACAAAGGGCCTCTTCAATGGCGGCAAACGGATAGTTGAAAAAACGGTCGGCTTCAGGCCGGTCGGGGTATTTGACGATTTTTTCCTCAATCACCGTCGAGCGGATATGAGCAAGTACATCCTGTAACATAACATGGAGAGGTCCGGTAAAAATCTTTTCAGTGAAAGAATCAGCACCTGGGCCTTGAGGAAAATGCACCACATCTATCTGGGTTTGCGGGAAAAATCCAGCAGGGTTCTCGTTAAAAAACATAAGGCCGACATTGCGCGGGCGAACCGCTTCATCCGGGCCATCCACGATGTTCATCCGGCGGCATAGCTGGACAAAATCCATTTTGGCCGCTTCGGAAAAGAGATTGCTCTTAACCTGTTTCAGGTAGGCGCGTATCAGGCCCAGGTCCAGATCGTCCAGGGTTGAAACATGGTTCATGCGGTCGTCATACGGCACAGTGGCCGCCAGCCCCATCAATTCCACTTCATCCTGATGCTTGGCCCGAACTGTCACCGAACCCTTGCGAATATAATAGGCGAACTCCCTCTCACCTTTTGCCAGAGACACCGGGGCCTTGTAGGGTCTGGTCTGACCGCCCATGGCCCAGAGCACCAGAATGTGTTTGCCGTCTATTTCACATGGAGCCATGATCGGGTGATAATAAGGCACCATCCGGTAGCCAAGCTCCACGATTTCCTTCTGTATGGCGTCAAGCTTCCCGGTCGGTATTCCCTGTGGCGGCAGGACAGGTCTGCCATTTTTTTCGCCTACTCCGATAATGATGTACCCACCACCGAGATTATGAAAGTCATTGGCAAAGGCGCACATGGTATGTAAAACCTTTTGCGGATTCCAACCGGCCTTGAACTCCAGCCGTTCCCATTCCACAGTGCGGGCGGTGAGTAGGTCGTTTATGTTGATTGGAAGGTTCATGTCAGATCATACATAATTCATTTCCATATTGTTCAGGCGATTCGCGGACCACCTGTGCATCATGATGTGGATTTTCCCGATCCAATGCCCATTTCAATGGATTGTCCATGATATATTGCCGGATACGATTCAATTCGTTTTCATTCCGAACGATATGTTCGTAATAATTGCGTTGCCATAATTTACCGTTAAACCGTGGCCATCCGTTTTGTTTCACGCCACGGATATATTCGTTGGTGGTCATTCGTTTGAACCACGATATATATTGTCCCAACCCCCGTATCTGTTTCATCATGTTTTTACCCGGATTTCTCCTGTCAACAGTTTCTGCATCAGACCATTTCTCTGTTCCTTCAATTTTCCCTGTTTTTTCTTGAGCAGCTCAATTTTCAGGTCGAAGGCGGAGAGAACTGTAGCAATAAGGGTTTGTTCTTCTAAAGAAGGCAACGAAACGTATATTTTTTTAATCCACTAGAATAAATACGACATACAGACAGAAACCACACCCTTGAGTCTAAATATTATGGTATCACCACCGGCATAAGCTTCCATACCACGTCGATTTCGGTTCGCCTAAAAGATGCATTATTACCGTATCTTATAATCCTTTTGGAATTCTCGTTCCAGGGTCCTTCGCCTCATGGTCTCCCGCTTGTCATATAATTTCTTACCCTTGGCCAAAGCAAGTTCCACTTTTGCTTTCCCGTCTCTGAAATAGATCCGAAGAGGTATCAGGGTGTATCCGCGTTCCTGAATCTTTCCCATCAACTTTCGTATTTCCCGGCGATTGAGAAGGAGCTTCCTGGCCCTTGTCGGGTCCAGCTTGCCGCTATCGGCTGCATAGGGATATGGGGATATGTGCACGTTGTGTAGCCACGCCTCGCCATACCTGAAGCCCACATATCCATCGCCGAGGCTGACCCTTGCTTCCCTCAGGGACTTGACCTCCGGCCCAAGAAGGACAAGGCCTGCCTCCACAGTACTTTCTATGTGATACAGATGTCTGGCCTTACGATTCTGGCAGACGATCTTTATTCCTTCGCTCTTCATTTTATTCAAATTGAAGTACCTTCGATCCCTCAATCATTCTATCGAATTATTATTCACTTGTTCATATTCTAGCTTTAATCCGGCATAACCCAACAAATCATTCATGCTTCCAGTAAACTCAGGACTTATGCTCACATTATATCCCTCAGGGAGGCTTAGAATTACCCGGCCTCTCTCCTTGAGAATAATAGCCAGTTTCACAGGGTATGATCCATGGTATTTGTTGAAAAGATCCTGCAAGGGCTTGAACACCGCGGGTCCTATCCTATCTCCTTGAAGCTCGACCAGGAATCCTCTTACTCTTTGTTTACAGGCTTTATCCAGCGGTTCTATGGAATTAGCAAGTATCTTGTTGATTTTCTTATCATCTTCCTTTTTGAGGGTCCCTGCAACCCATAACGGCGAATCATCATCAATCAATTCTTTTGCCTTTGCGTATATCTCCGGGAAACAGACCACTTCAATAGAACCATGTAAGTCTTCAAGGGTCAAAAAGGCCATTCGATCTCCCTTTTTGGTGGTGATTTCCTTTTTGGTCCGAATTATCCCCGCAAGACCAATCTGACTCCCATCCATCATCCCGGAAACATTGCCTGTATGTTCACTGGCCATCCTGGAAAGGTCATCCCTGTACGGGTCCAGGGGATGACCACTAATATAGAATCCAAGATAAATTTTTTCATTGGAAAGGCATTCAAGCTCAGGCCATTCCGGTATATCGGGCAGGATCAGCGCGGACTCCTGTGGCTTTTCAGGAGCTGCCTGGGCCATAAAGTCAAAAAGAGACATCTGGCCTGAAAGCCGTTCCTGTTTTTTGGATTGGCCAAGATCCAGGGCTGCATCCAGGACGGCAATCAATTGCGAACGTCGGTGTCCCAGAGAATCAAAGGCCCCGCACTTTATAAGGCTTTCAAGCATCCGCTTGTTAACCTTTCTGAGATCAACCCTGGAGCAGAAGTCCTCAAAGCTGGAATACCGACCATTGTCTTCTCTTTCCTGAACAATGACCTCTATTGCGCCTGATCCAACATTTTTTACGGATGCAAGGCCAAAGCGGATACCCTTACCCTCTATTGTGAAATCTACCTTGCTGTGGTTGATGTCCGGTGGGAGGATTTGGATATCTCTGGCCCGGCACTCGCTTATGAACTTCACTACCCCATCTGTATTTCCCAGTTCGTTGGATAACAGTGAAGCCATAAAGGGCACCAGATAGTGCGTTTTCAACCATGCAGTCTGATAGGCTATCAGGGCATAGGCCGCGGAGTGGCTCTTGTTAAAACCATACCCTGCAAATTTTTCCATCAAATCAAAGATGATCTTGGCCTTGGATTCCTGGATGCCATGCTTTATGGCACCTGATTGAAAACGGTCCCGCTGTGCGGCCATTTCCTTATAATCTTTTTTGCCCATGGCCCTTCTCAGGATATCGCCCTCGCCAAGGCTGTACCCTGCCAGTACCTGGGCTATTTTCATTACCTGTTCCTGGTAGACTATGACCCCATATGTCTCCTTGAGAATGGGCTCAAGCTCCGGCAGGAGATAGGTTACTTCAACCTCTCCGTTTTTGGCCTTTACAGCCTGGTCCACCATGCCGCTTTCCATTGGTCCCGGCCGGTGGAGGGCCACCAGGGCTATTATGTCAGTGAAGCCAGAGGGCCTCATGCGCTGTAAAAGGTCCTTCATGCCCGGGCTTTCAAGCTGAAATACTCCGGTGGTATTCCCGCTTGACAGGAGCTCATAGGTTTCAGGGTCATCCAGGGGAATCTTGGCCAGGTTAATATCCGTCCCAAGGTGCTCTTTGATAAGCTTGAGGGCTGTATCTATTACAGTCAGGGTTCTCAGCCCGAGAAAGTCGAACTTGATGAGCCCTGTCTTTTCCACATACTTCATGGCAAACTGGGTCACAGTCTCGCCGTGTTGACCTTTGGTAAGGGGGAGATATTCCACCATGGGTCTGTCTGAGATAACCACTCCTGCCGCATGAGTTGAGGCGTGGCGTGGAAGACCTTCAAGGGATCGCGCAACGGTAAGGAGTTCTGCTATCTTCGGGTCTTTTTTCTCAAGTTGATCAAGTTTCGGCTCGAGCTTGAGGGCCTTTTCAAGGGTAATATTGAGCTGGTCAGGGACCAGCTTGGCTATGCGGTCCACTTCCTGATAAGGTATTCCAAGGGCCCTGCCGACATCTCTGATTACTGCCTTGGCCTTCATCTGGCCGAATGTGATTATCTGGGCTACAAAGTCCTCACCGCCATACTTTTCTGTAACATAGCGAATTACCTCATCCCTGCGGTTCATGCAGAAATCTATATCTATGTCTGGCAGGGATTCCCGCTCAACATTCAGAAATCTCTCAAAAAATAGGCCGTACCTTACAGGGTCGATGTCTGTAATCCGCATAGCATAGGCCACCAGGGAGCCTGCAGCAGATCCCCTGCCCGGTCCGACCGGTATGGACTGAGACTTTGCCCAGTTAATAAAATCAGCAACTATGAGGAAGTAGGAAGCAAAACCCTTTTCCTTTATGACCGATATCTCTGTCTCAAATCTTTCCCTGTATTGGGCCTGTTCTTCTTCGTGGATTTCATCCTCCTGAAAACGCTCCTTAAGCCCCTTTTGGGCAGTAGCCTCAAAAAGCCCGCTGTAGGTCTCGCCTTTCTTTATCGGATAGAGGGGAAAGTGCCGTTTTCCAAGTTCCAGTTCTACATTGCATTTCTCAGCTATCTCACCCGTCATGGCAACAGCATCAGGATAGTCTTTAAATCTCTCGACCATCTCCTCGGGAGAAGTGAAGTAGAGTTTATCCGTGGAGAATCGCATCCTGTTGGTATCATTTACTGTCTTGTTAGTCTGTATGCACAACAGGACATCGTGGGCCTTGGCATCCTCAGGGGCCAGATAGTGACAATCATTAGTGGCAACCACAGGGAGCCCCAATTCTTTACCAAGATCCACCAGCTCCTGGTTCACTATTGTCTGCTCGGCTATATCATTTTCCTGTATTTCCAGATAAAAACGGTTATCAAATATGCTTGCATAGGTCTCTGCAAGGGCCTTTGCCTTTTTCCTATCCCCATTGAGGATAGCAGCCGGAATCTGACCGTGGAGACAGGCAGAGAGTGCTATAAGACCCTGATTTAAATCTTCCAGGAGTTCAATATCCACCCGTGGCTTGTAGAAAAAGCCCTCAAACTGAGCAGTGCTCACCAGTTTCAGGAGATTCTTGTATCCGGTGTTATTTTGCGCCAGTAAAACAAGGTGATAGGCAGCTTCCCTTGAACTCCGGGCACTCCTGTCCTTACGTCCCTTGGGTGCAACATAGACCTCACACCCGATAATAGGCTTAATGTTATGCTTTAGGGCTTGTTCGTAAAACCTGAGTGTTCCGTACATATTTCCGTGATCTGTCATGGCTACGGCCTTATAGCCATATTTCACGGCCTTGGGAAAAAGGTCCTTCAGCCTGATAGCACCATCAAGGAGACTGTATTCCGTGTGAAGATGGAGGTGAGTGAAGGAATTTGGTGATTTGGTGATTTGGTGATTTGGTGATTGCATAGATTCTATTTGCTCCGTGCTGTCTTCCTCATTCCCACTCAATCGTGGCGGGTGGCTTTGAGCTTATGTCGTAGCATACACGGTTTACCCCCCGCACTTCGTTGATAATCCTGTTTGAGATTTTTGCAAGCAGGTCCGCTGGGAGTCGTGTCCAGTCCGCGGTCATGGCGTCCAAGCTGTCTACAACCCTTATTGCCACCACGTTATCATAGGTGCGCTCATCTCCCATAACACCTACTGTCCTTACTGGAAGGAGCACTGCAAATGCCTGCCAGACCTTTCTGTACCAGCTACTGGATTTCATGATTTCAAGGACAATGGCATCCGCCTCTCTCAGCACTTCCAGACGTTCAGCAGTCACTTCTCCCAGGATTCGTATGGCCAATCCAGGTCCGGGGAAGGGGTGGCGAAAAACAAGATCTTCAGGCATCCCGAGTTCCAAAGCAATTTTTCGAACCTCGTCTTTAAAGAGCTCCCTGAGGGGCTCTATCAGCTCAAGTTGCATGACATCCGGAAGCCCTCCTACGTTGTGGTGGCTCTTTATTGTGGCAGAAGGACCTTTGAAAGACACGCTCTCTATAACATCTGGATATAGGGTGCCTTGGGCGAGGAAGTTGACATCCCCGATGTGCCTTGCCTCCTCCTCAAAGATCCGGATGAATTCTTTTCCTATTATCTTTCGTTTTTTCTCAGGGTCCTCTATTCCTGTAAGTTTGCTGAGAAAGCGATTGCTTTCATCCACATAATGGACCTTGAGGTCAAACTGTTTCAGAAAGGCCAAAACCGTCTCTGCTTCATTTTTTCTTAGAAGCCCATTGTTAACAAAGACGCTTGTTAGTTGATGACCCACTGCCCTGTTTACCAAAAGGGCCGTGACTGTAGAATCCACGCCGCCTGAAAGGGCGCATATTATCCTGCCGGTTCCGACCTTGGCCTTCATGTCATTGGTGGCACTTTCCACAAAGGAGTGCATGTCCCAGGTAGGCCTGCACCCGCAGATCCTGAACAGGAAATTGGCAAGCACATCCTTTCCGATCTCAGTATGGATCACCTCCGGATGGAACTGGACCCCGAAAAAGGGCAATGTCCGGTGCCGCATGGCCGCCACAGGGCAGGATTCACTGTGAGCTATGCCGACAAAATCCTTGGGCAAGGCCTCTATCCTGTCACCATGGCTCATCCATACCTGATAGGTAACAGGATCATGGGCAAGGCCGTGAAATATGTCACATGGATCATCAATTGAGAGCCGGGCAGGACCGTATTCCCTGTGCAGGCTATGTTCCACAGTACCTTTGAGAAGGCATGTGGTAAGCTGCATACCATAGCAAATGCCCAGGATCGGGACCCCAAGTTCAAACAGCTCGGAAGAGACAGCCGGGGCTCCTTTATCATAAACACTTGCAGGTCCCCCTGACAGGATAATTCCCTTCGGGTCTCTTGCCTTTACTTTTTCCAGGGGGATATTATATGGATATATCTCACAGTAGACCTTGGCCTCCCGGACCCGCCTTGCTATGAGCTGGGTAGTCTGAGAACCAAAGTCAAGGATCAACACCTTTTGTTCAAGTATATTTGTCATGGCGCTTCAAGCCTCCAAAATTAATAATAACATCAGCTGGGCCCTGAGCCAAGTTGCCGTGTTGGCTCTGTGGTGAACCAACACCAGTTTAAATACGTCACCGTAATTATGAATTAGAGCACTAAGCTATACATTTAGCCTGCCTGCTTTCCAGAGAGCTATCGCACTATAAGTCCTTGCCCAGAAATTTGCTTTTTCATCTGCTGGATACTTAAAAAAATCCTGCGTCCAATTGAAAGAAGGATTTTGATACATATCTCGCAGAATGTTTGCAATATGTTTTGGTTTCCAGTGACCGTGCATAAGGAAATCATATACGAACCCTATTATTTTTTTTGGACGGAGAGCCGAGGGATTTGGGAAGTAAAGGATACGTCTTGTCGAGTCAGAAATGTTTTTCTCATTTTTTGCATACTTCAGGGCGAATCCGCGAGGAATATCTTCCTGGCTTTCAAAATCATGGTGAAACAGATAAAGATCGGATGACTTGTATTCATGAATAAAATCGATCAAATTTTCGTTAGAACACGGTATGAAGCCACAAAACCTCTGTGCATGATCAGCTGCCTTTTCTAGATCCCACATGCAATCAAGAATAAAATTTATATTAGCTTCTTCGTTTTCAATCTTTCCATCAAAGTAGGTCCCTATTACATCTACATGGGGAGGTTCGTGGTATTTCCCGTATTTTTCCTGATTTTTTTTGTGTAAGCTGAATGGACTTCGAATGCTACGCATAAAAGGAGAACCTTCACACCAGGAATTGTCAAAGTTAATACAACGATCATAAATATCGGAAATGGTAACTGGGAACAGCCCCTTGGACTCGTTATCACTAAAAGCTTTCATGGTAAGGAGGGCGATATATTCCGCAATCTTACCAAGTCCACTAAACACGTGTGCTGCATCAAGTGAAATCCCATACCAGCGTCTGATGTCATTAGGGTCGATATAATTACATGCCCTAATAAGATCTTCTTCCAGAAAACCAATTTTCTTTAACTCTTCTGTAGTCCGATATCCCAAAAGATTTTGAAATAATATATGTCCACCGGAAGGTGTGTAATCCAGAAGATAAGGGATACCTCTTGATCGGAAAAGATTTTCAAGAAAACGAATAACAGGAATTATTTGATCAAACAACTCCGCCTGAGTTTCCTTATTTAAATACAGTTTGTGGTTTTCTTCGGCAAGAAAGATTTCAAAATCTAGCGGCATAAGCACTGACCGGGATCTTTCTCCGATAACAGGAATATGAACCTGAAGACCTCTTTGAAGTGTAAGTTCTTCAAGCTGATTAACTCGTTCTGCTATTGCCGGAAAAATAGGATCATGCGCCTCTGCAGCAAGTTCGTTGCCCACCGCAATGACATAATGACTGAATTGATAACAATTTTTTAATTGATCAATTACACGATGGTAATAGCCTTGAGCATTCATAATTAATCCAGATGAAGACCTTCGTAAATGATACCTTGAAAGTAAAGGCTATTTCGCCAATCTTTCGCCTAATCAGGCCCAATGTTTTCTCAAACAGAGTGCAGAGGAGTTCTTATTTTTTCCCAAGAATGTTCCCTCTAACGCTTCAGTAACATCTTTAGTCTTGCCTGACACCTTATTTGCTTCTTAATAGATGTCATAGTATTTAACATAATCCGATATTTTATCAAAAGGAGAAAACAGTGTCACTGCCAGAGATTATGTCGAGCCTTAACAGTTTTGTCTGGGGTCCTGTAATGCTCGTCTTCCTGGTGGGCACAGGGGTTTTTCTCACTCTGCGCCTGCGCTTTGTGCAGATATTTCACCTCTTCAAGGCCCTAAAACTCGTCTTTTCAAGGCCCAAGGTGGACGATGCAGCAGGGGACATAAGTCCCTTCCAGGCATTGACCACGGCCCTTTCAGCCACCATTGGAACAGGCAATATTGCCGGAGTCGCCACGGCTATCTATCTTGGCGGCCCTGGTGCCATTTTCTGGATGTGGGTCTGCGCCTTCTTCGGCATGGCAACCAAGTATGCCGAGGCGGTGCTGGCAGTGAAATACAGGCGCATGCTCCCTGACGGAACCATGCAAGGCGGTCCCATGCGCTATATAGCAGAAGGCTTGGGACTGAAATGGTTGGGATGGCTCTTTGCGCTGATGGGCAGTCTCTCCGCCTTTGGAATCGGCAGCATGGTCCAGTCCAATTCAGTGGCTGTGGCCCTCGGCGAGACCTGGGGGGTCCCTCCCCTGCTCACTGGAATTGTGCTGGCGTTAATGACCGGGGTCGTAATAATCGGAGGTATCCATCGCATTGGAAAGGTTACTGAGAAGATTGTTCCGGTCATGGGGGTTTCTTATGTATGTGGGGCACTTGTGATACTTGCCTTGAACCTTGACAGGATCCCCGGGGCACTCACCTTGATAATAGAACATGCCTTCAGCCCTGCCTCTGCCGCCGGTGGTTTTACCGGGGCGGCAGTGGCTACCGCCATCCGTTTCGGTGTGGCCCGCGGGGTCTTCTCAAACGAAGCCGGTCTCGGAAGCGCAGCCATCGCACATGCGGCGGCTCAGACCAACAGCTCTGTGCGCCAAGGCCTCATAGCCATGACAGCCGTATTCTTTGACACCATTATTGTCTGTTCCATGACAGCCCTGGTGATCCTTTCCACCGGCGCCTGGACCAGCGGAGAGACCTCCAGCGCGCTGACATACAAAGCCTTTGAAATGGGGCTGCCCGGCCCAGGCGGACTGATTGTAACTATTGGACTTGCTGTATTCGCATACTCTACCATGATAGGTTGGGCCTATTATGGTGAAGAGTGCATTGAATACATACTGGGCCTGAAGGCCAGGACGCCCTATCGCTACTGCTTCTGCCTTGTCATCGCCATTGGTGCATTTCAAAAAGTAAAGTTTGTGTGGGACTTTTCCGATACTATGAATGGGGCCATGGCCATCCCCAACCTCGTCGGCCTGCTGGGGCTCTCGGGGGTAGTATTAAAGATGACCAGGGAGGCCTTGGCCAGACCGGAAATCTGAGTTATTTCCGGAGAAAAAAGTTTTTTGAATAAACTGAATCACTATTCAAAGTCCTTGCAATATGGCACTCATAAATATATACAAATAGAGGCTCACAGATACAAAATCCAAGCTAAGGGACTGAAAAGGAGGTGGGGTGACCTATTATATAGATGTCTTTACCAGTATCCATAGATACTAAAGATACTAACAGAAATAAATTCCTTTCAGATAACAAAAAGGGTAACCGTTCACGGGATTACAACGCCCGTTTTACCGCAACCCACCGAAGGGATAGGAGGATTTGTTAAATGAAGCGCTTTTTTGCCCTTTACCGGGCAGTAATATTTGTTTTGAGCTTAACGCTCATTAGTTTAGCTGGAGGGTTGAGCACATTCGCTTATGGAGAGTCTGTAGAAGATCTGAATCTGCAAATGAAGACCATGCAGGACCAGATGATGCAGATGCAAGAAAATATGCAGACCCTTCAGAATCGTATCAATCAGCTTGAAACGGCTCCGCCGGCCCCCCAGATGGCAGCTCAGCCTGCCCCTGAGGTTCCAGCTCTGACAGCCGAGGAAGTCACGGCTCTGAGAAATCTGAAGGACATGGGCAATGTCTGGTCCAAGTACAACATGCAACTCTATGGAAAGGTCAAGGTCGACTTTAATTACGACACGGCTGAATTCAAAAAATACAATGACTTCGTAGGTGCAGTCGCCCAGGAAAGTGATTACAAAAATGACTCTACCGACTTCAACCCCCGCGACACCAGGATTGGTTTCACTGCCAGTCATAAGTGGGGTGAATGGTCAGCCCTGGGCCGCGTAGAGATGGACTTCTATGGTGACAACAACGGCGACAACCTGATTCCACGCATGCGCCATGGCTATATTGATATCGGCTATGAAAAGACCCACACAAGCATGGTGGTCGGTCAGGACTGGGTCCCGGTCTCACAGCTCAATCCATCGACCATTGACTTCGGTATCCTGACTGCGGCAGGTAACCTGTGGTGGCGTGTCCCCCAGGTTACAGTACGGCAAGAGTTTGGGGATTTCCAGGTATTGGTCTCGGCGATGAAGCACAGGCGAACGAGTACTGAGAATGAGGACCGTATGCCCTGGCTCCTCAGCCGTATTCAATACTCCAATGAAATTCTGGGCAAGGGCGGCCTCGTGGCCCTTGGCGGAGGCTACCGACATGCCGACTATAAACATGATTACTATGATAAAGACAATAATTATATACATCACAGCTCTAATAACACGGACCGCTGGCTGGTATGCGGCGAGCTGAAGTACGTCACCGGACCCTTTACTTTTAAGGGTGAGCTCTGGACCGGTGAGGGCATCGGCCGCAACTTCCTGCGCTATGATCTGGATATGGCTGAGGACGAAGGACCTGCGTCAGCATACGGCGGATGGGCCGATCTCACTTACGCAGTCAATGACAAGACCACGATGACTGCGGGTTACGGCTTTGACAATCCAAACAATGGCGACATAGGCGACCTGGCCGACACCAACGACCGTCGCTTCACGCGCAACGAACAGTACTTCATCAATACTTGGTATTCACTGACCAAACCCCTTAAGGTCGGTGCTGAGTATGTTTACGTCGAGACTGAGCGGCATCAGCAAATTCATTCAGGAAACCGCTTTACGGTCTCCATGCAGTATGTCTTTTAGGTAACCGTTCACGGGTTCAGAGGTTCAGAGGTTCAGGGTTTACTGGGAATCTAAACCGTTGAAAAGTGGTGGGGTGGGCTGGTTAACAGGCTTGCCCCCGCTCCCTATACGCCCGTCTTCTGATGAAGCTTGTCGGATATCCGCTGGACCTTGCCGGATTTTACCATGGACGCGGCCTCGTCTGCAAAGCGCATAGCTCCTGAAATATTGCCATCTTTAAGATAGCCCTTGACCCTCTTTTCAATACGGGCTGTGGCACGATCTTCCTTAATATGGAAGGCCGGTGCTGTTATGAGCTTTTTGGATTCACGGCTCCCGCAATCAGGGCACGGTGAAGGGTCTTCACCCATGCCAACCATTACTTCAAAAATCGCTCCGCAATTGGCGCATTCATAATCATATATCGGCATAGAACTATTCCTGATTTCCTTTACAACTTTCGCAGAAAACACATCTTTTCAAGATCAGCCTTGAATGTATCATCATTTGAAAATTTTTTCAGGAATCCGTCAATTTTTATCCCCAATTATGCAGTTGCCGAAGTCATAATGCTCCCTGATCCAGGTCTGGTACTCTCCGCTCTTGACCCGGCCGATCCATTCCTGATTATCAAGATACCATTTGATAGTTTTATAGATCCCTGTTTCAAGAGACTCCTCAGGAACCCAGCCCAACTCCCTTTTCAATTTAGTGGAATCTATGGCATATCTGCGGTCATGACCAGGCCGATCCCTGACAAATGTTATCAATTCCCTTCTTGACTTGCTGTCTTTCGGTTTCTGAAGGCCATCTAAGATGTCACAAATCATCTCTACAAGGTTGATATTCTCCACCTCGTTGTTGCCACCAATGTTGTACATATTGCCCCTTTTCCCATTTTTAATTAATTCCCAAATGGCAACACAATGATCCCTGACATAGAGCCAATCTCTGACATATCTGCCATCTCCGTAAACCGGCAGGGGTTTTCCTTCCAGGGCATTGAGGATAATTAACGGAATCAGTTTTTCGGGAAATTGATATGGACCATAATTATTTGAACAATTGGAGATGATAATGGGCAAACCATAGGTCTTGTAATAGGCCCTCACCAAATGGTCTGAAGCAGCTTTTGAGGCGGAATAAGGGCTATTGGGTCTGTAGGGGGTCTCCTCTGTGAAAAACCCCTCCTTTCCCAGGCTCCCGAACACCTCGTCAGTGCTGATATGGTAAAAAAGCTGTAGCCGGTCCTGGTTTGATTTCGCCGACTCCAACAAATTGAAGGTGCCTACGATATTGGTCTGGATAAATGCATCAGGGCTGACAATTGACCTGTCAACATGGGATTCTGCAGCAAAATGGCAGACAGTATCTATCTCATAATCATTAAATATTCTTGCAATGCCATCACGGTCGCATATATCGGCTTTTACAAAAATATATCGGTCAGGAAACACTCTCTTAATATCAAACAAGTTCTCAGGATTTCCTGCATATGTCAGCTTGTCCACATTAATCACCCGCCCGGAAAAGTCTGATTCTTTCAACAGATACCTGATAAAATTTGTTCCGATGAAACCGCACCCTCCTGTCACCAACATATTTTTCATGGTCTTGACTTCATTGCCTCGTTTAGCAGTTGTTCCTGAAAATCGGAAACGAATTGATCCACATCATGGGACCAATCTATCATCATATTGATGTCTGCCTTTTTCAGCCGCTTGTTTTCCAGTATTGAATTTCTCGGTCTTATTGCCGGAGTAAGATACTCCTCACTCGTGCACGGGATTAATGAATGCGGCACTCCTATTTTTCCAAGAAAATGACCGGCCAATTCATACCATGTACAATGTCCTTCAGCAGTGGCATGATAGGTTCCCCGACCGTTCTTTTCTATAAGTTCGGCGATCTGAAGTGCCAGCCGGTAAGACCACGTAGGCGAACCAAACTGGTCGTTCACGACCTTCACCTTTTTATCAGGATTTCCAAGGACTATCTTGAGGATAGTCTTAAAAAAGTTCCGGCCATGGATGCCATACAACCAGGCTGTCCGCAATATTATGTATTGGTCGGTTGTCTGCATCACAGCCACCTCACCTTCAAGCTTGGTCCTGCCATAATAGGAAAGAGGATTCGGCTCATCGTCTTCCACATAGGGCTCCGGCGGCTTTTTCCGGCCGTCAAAAACATAATCAGAAGAGATATGGATCAATAGACCGCCAGATTTTGTGACCCGGGATGCCAGATTTTTCGGCCCTTCAACATTGACCTTCCAGGCCGGTTCCCTTTCTGTCTCACAGGCATCCACTGCCGTATATGCAGCGCAGTTGAGTATGATGTCGGGGACGTACTTTCCTATCACCTTATCCACATCTGAGGAACTAGTGATATCCAGTTCATTTAAGGTTAAGGCAAAGACTTCGTGCGCTTCTTGAAGAACCTGTACGCAATCACTGCCCAATTGCCCGTCACCGCCACATATCAGTATTTTCATGTCAAAAACTTTTTGCAGCAGTAAAACTATTATCAAATATTTCAAAAATACGATGTAAGCGGGTAATTTCAAAAATAGATCGCACCGGATCCTGAAGCGACGCTATCTTTATGTCACCACCCCGCTTATTTACTGAACGAAGGGAGGCAACAAGACTACCCAATCCCGAGCTGTCTATAAAATCTATCGCACTCATATCTATAACAAGATTGACTCGCTTTTCTTTGGCCAATGACCCGATTTTCTCTTTAAAATCCTTGGCCGAAGAGACGTCCAGTCTTCCAGTCAGATTTAATACTTCAACACCATCGATCTTTTCCTCCAATATTTCCATTGTAACCCCCTTTGGAATTAATGATTCCGCTGAAAAAACCCAATCTGCGACGCACAATAAATGTTAAATTTTGAATTTTGAATTTTGAATTAAGGTATATGTCTTTTAAATCTTTTTCCACAATTTAGCATTCAGCATTCACAATTCAGCATTGTCTATAATATATGCTTCCTTTTTTCAGCCAGAAAATCCATAAAAAAGACAATTAAGAAGCCGAGAACAGCCAGACAAAGGGCCTGCATCACTTCTGCGCTCCATTGAGACGGCAAAATATTGACCTGGGCTGTAACAATCACATTCCCATGCGTGTCTGTCATGCTCTGTAAGGATTGTTTCCAGGGCCAGACCTTTCTCAATGAACCCAACATAAAGCCGGTTAATATGGCAATAGTAAAATTGTAGTATCTATTTAAAAGCCAGCTAAGAAAACGAACGAATGAAATTAATCCTACCCCGGCTCCGGCAGCCACTATGATAAGTGTTAAAAAATCACGGCTATTTACGGCTTCAAGCACATAATGATATTTACCCAGAAGTACGAGGATAAAGGCCCCGGATATTCCGGGGAGGATCATTGCACATATGGCAATGGCCCCACTCATAAATAAAAACCATGGAGTATTCGGTGTAAATGCGGGTACCATACCAACCAGAAAATAGGTACAGGCCGCTCCCAATCCCACCCAGGCGAAAATGGATGGAGTCCATTTTTCAAGATACTGGCTTACGGTAAATAAAGAGGCAACTATCAGACCAAAAAAAAAGGACCATATGAGTATCGGCCGGTTCTGAAGAAGCCAGCTCAGAATCCTGGCAAGACTGAAAATGGCCATAAAAATACCGATGCCGACTGCCATAAGAAATCGCCATGAGACACGATCCAGGGCATCACTTAATTTCAAAGAAAAAAGCAATTTAAAAAAAACCAGATCAAAAGACCTGATGGACTCGATCAACTCCTTATAAATTCCAAGGATGAATGCCATGGTTCCGCCCGAAACCCCCGGAACCACATCTGAAGCGCCCATGCAAAAGCCCTTTAGTGCTAATCCAAGGTAAGCTTTGAATGAACGATGAGATCGAGTAGGGCCTTTCATAACAGCTTCATTTTTTGAACCGCTAATGGACGCGAATTGACGCGAATAAAGCACATTCACATTAGCGTTTATTAGCGTTTATTCGTGGTTTTTTTTATTGAAAATCAGGAAAAATCCGAACCGATTTCAAATCCAATTTTTTTATCATTGAGAGGCAATTTTCCCCTTGCTTTGACGTATAGGTCACATTGTCCATAATTTTTTTAATAATAGCAAGTCCCCTTCCCTTTTCTGAGATATTCTCAAGATTATCAGCATCAACTGACAAAGGAGGACCTTTTTCTTCCAGCAATTTTGAGTCCATTGGAATTCCGGTATCGCAAATATCAAAAATAAACTTGTCAGAAACAATACTTAACGTTATTTCCACCTGGTGACCTGCTTCAAGTCTATAGGCATGTTTGATGCTATTGGTCACGGCCTCAACAACACAAAGCTCAATCTGAAAAATCTCAAAAGAAGGAAGTCGCATAGATGAACAAATTTCGCGTACTTTCTTACCAACAGAAGGTACTTCTTCCAGCTTGCTATCAATAACGATTTTGATTACTTTTGACCTCATATATCTTGTAATGTTGATTAGAGATCGTAAGGACGAGAGGTTACCTTCTCAATAACCTCAAACAGGTTCTCAGGCTTGACCGGCTTAGGTACATAGTCATCCATTCCAGACGATAGAAATTTTTCACGGTCACCCTTCATGGCGTGCGCTGTCATGGCAACAATGGGGATTTGGGTTACGGGTTGCGAGTTACGGGTTGCGAGTTCTAATTCTTTTTTACGAATTTCTGCAGTTGCCTCAAGGCCGTCCATCTCAGGCATCTGCACATCCATCAGGATGAGGTCAAAATACTCTTTTTCAAAGGCATCCACCGCCTTTTTGCCATCAGGTGCCACAACGACCCGATAACCTCGCTTCTCTAACATCCTCGTAGCCAGCTTCTGATTCACGATATTATCCTCAGCCAGGAGTATGTGTAGTTTCTTGTGGACCTCCCGGATAAGGTGGCGGGTAATCACCGGACCTCTTTCACCAGAGGGATGCCCCAAGGCCATTTTAACGGCATCCAGAAGTTCCGACTGCTTCACTGGCTTGTGCAGATAGCCCAATATCCCTGATTCCTCACAACGCTTTGCGTCTCCTCTTTGACCTGCAGAGGTAAGCAGGATGATTTTCACATCCGCACCAAAAAGACTCTCCTTGATCCTCTCTGCCATCTCAAACCCATCCATAAGCGGAAGCTGGAAATCCAACAAAAGGAGCTTGTAAGGGTCGCCGGCCTCAAACGCCTTTTCCATCTCGGCAAGACCCTCTTTACCATCCACAGCCTCAACAGGCACGAGACCGAAGGATGATGCCATCTCCCTGATCACCAAGCGGTTGGTGGCGTTGTCATCCACAATAAGAACTCGTATCCCCAAAAGGTCCGATTCCTTAATACGCACCATTTCCCCTGTTTCCGCACGGCCCAACCCGAAATGGGCCGTAAAATGAAAGGTGCTTCCCTTGCCCGGCTCGCTCTCCACCCACATGCGCCCGCCCATCATCTCTGCGAATTGTTTGGAGATAGTTAAGCCCAAACCGGTACCTCCGTACTGCCTGGTGGTTGAACCATCTGCCTGGGTAAAACTTTCAAATATCGCATCCGCCTTTTCAGGAGGAATCCCAATGCCCGTGTCCGAGACTGTGAAATGCAAAAGAACGGAAGATTCCTCCTCCTTCTCCGTCTCCACACTGATGACGACCTCTCCCTTGTCTGTAAATTTGATTGCATTTCCCCCCAGATTGATGATGATCTGTCGCAATCGAACAGGATCCCCCACCAGAGCCGCAGCCACGTCCTGCTTGACGTGACAGGCAAGCTCCAGTCCTTTATCATATGCCTTCACTGCCAGTATTTCAGTCGCAGTCTCCATTGTGGTGCGCAGGTCAAATGATATCTCCTCCAACTCGAGACGCCCGGCCTCGATTTTAGAAAGATCCAGGATACAGTTCAATAGGTCTAGAAGGGAATCTGCGGAGAACTTCACCATCTCCAGATATTCCCGCTGCTCTTTGCTAAGATTTGTGCCAAGGGCCAGATCGGTCATCCCGATGATCCCGTTCATGGGAGTCCGGATCTCGTGACTCATATTGGCAAGGAATTCACTCTTTAATCTGCTTGCCCTCAGAGCAGATTTTCTCTCATTTTTAAGCTCCGATTGTCTTTCAACCAGGCTATCAGCCATTTTATTAAAGCCATGGATCAATTTACCGACTTCGTCTTTTTGAACGATTTCTACGCGATGATCCAGCTTCCCTTCACCTATTGCAGCCATGCCGTGGATTACCGCCTTAATTGGATTGGTTATTTTTTTCGACATAAGGATAATGAGAATTATGGCAAGCACAATACCGCCAGCAGATATCAAAAGCATCCTGTCTCTGGTTGCTTTTTTCATGATCTCCATCCTCTTTAAATTAGAGACAACCGCTAACAACCCGACATCTTCGTTGTTGATATCCTTTATTGTTTGAAAATCGAAAATGTACCTATCGCCCAGTATCTCCACATCTTTTATTTCAGATGTGTCTCCTATATCTTTACTTAACTGAAGATATTTCCCCAATAAGGGAACTCCATTCTTGTCTAAAAACGTGGACGATATAATCCTATCTCCCATCAGAATAAAGCATTCTGTTTCGCCACTCGTCTCCTTAATATTCTCAATAAACTTCATATTATTATTTAGCAAATCTCCAACCAATACAACGCCAACAAGTTCATTTCTGAGATAAATAGGCGTTGCTGCCTCAATCATGAGTAAAGAGTTGTCAGATCCATGAAGAGATTCATCATGAAAAATCTTTTTAAGTAGCCCGGGGTCAGACTCTATTTCTGTAGATATCACTGATTCCCCATTAATTACTCTTTTAATAAGATCATGCCCGGAGAGGTCGGATGCAGAAAAACCCACTTCGTTTCCCTGGCATATAATCTGCCCATTTTTATCAGTGATAATTAACATGGTAAGATCATATTCATTAAATATACCTGATATATACGTGGCGAGTTGGGACTTCATATCAAGGTTTAGTGCGATTTTGCAGGTATTATCAAGAGAGACGGCCCGGGCAATAGCCGTTAATCTTTGTTTGTGATTATCATATATAAGTGAAGCAATTGTAAGATTAGATTGAAGTTCGTTTTCTACCTCCTGTTTTATATACCTATCAAAGGATCCAATGGCATAGAAAGTGGCAATGGACATGGGAAGGGCAAGTATTATTAAAGTTGTAAAAATAAGCTTTGATCTTAAGCTGTATAGAAGAGGCCTCTTCATATTAACGCCCTGTTATTTGATACTCAGGATAAACGCTCATGCTGCGATATACCTTAGCTGCTGCTTCCAAAACAGAAACAGGGATGGTTATCCCCAATTGCTCAGCCCTTGCCAGATTTAAGACAATATATTGATCCTTTGGCCTCTCAATTGGAATATCACCAGGCTTTTTCCCGTTAAGTATTTGAACCACCTTCTGCGCCACCTGCTCTCCACACATGGGAAGATCAATGCCTGCAGAGCACAGATATCCCATTGGAACCCAGTCTGCCAGCCAGGTAAAGCCAGGTTTGTTCTGATTTTTGACCATCCATCTAAGGGCTTCCCTTATCGGCACACCCTTTCCATTCTCGTCTTCCAAGGTAGTAAGGATAATATTAAATATGATATCAATATGATCAGCCTTTTCATATTTCTTTATTAGTGATTTATATTCCTTAAATGTGCGTATATACTCCATTTTATCAAGTTTTATTGGATAGTTCTCGGGATGGGCGGTGATCTTCTGTTCAAAGTCCCTGGCCATCAGGGTCAGAAATGGAGCGCCTGTCGATGAGATGGCCACCATCTTTTTGGCATCGGGGACTAACTCTTTCAGCAACTTGATAGTTGCCTCATAGGGGGCTTCTTCCGTCACGCCCGTAATGTTAAATGACGGATGCTCCCTGGTTTTCATAAAATCCTTTATGTTGTCATAGTATTCAGGACGAACATTCATACCTGAAAAAACGATAGGATACTTGCTCTTAGCCAGGGGAAGCATTACGTGTTCACAGGCATTGTCGTCAATAATCAACACAAGGTCAGGATCAACCTCTTTTATTTGCTTCAAGGCAAGCCTGCCCCTCATCTTCACTTCTTCCGATTTTATGTATTCGTGTCTGGTCTCCATATAGAAATGAAAGAGCTTTATATTCTTTCCATCCTCATATCCCAGATTCTTTAACGATTTGAGCACCCCGGCCTCAATCCTTGCCCCGCAAACATTGCCTTTATCATAACTCTGCACACAGAAAATCTTTTTTGGAGAAGAGGCCAATGCTGTACTTACAAAAATGACAACCAGAAAGCCTGTTAAAATAATAAAGGAAGCCCTGTTCATTATCATTATCTCCCATACAGCTATTTTAAAATGATTTCTTCATAGACAAAATCAGCAGCTCCAAGAATTTCAAATGGGATATTGATGCCAAGCTCTTTTGCCCTGCATAGATTAAAGACAATAGCGTATTTGTCGGCATCTTCTATGGGGATATCTCCGGCCCTGGATCCTTTTATAATCTTAACCGCCTTGGTACCTGCCTGATGTCCCATGGCCTTGAAATCTACAGCCGCACCTCCGAAGATCCCGAGTTTGGCGAAAAAATAATTTAATGCCATGCCCGGTTTGTCGCAGTTCTTGATGGTCCATCTGAAAATATCAGGAGCTGCATATGTCTTGCCTTCAGGCGTCTTGAGCGACAAGGCTGCAGGATAGATTGCGCCGATCTCATGGTCCTCATTTACTCGGGAGATCACTTTTTTGTACTCTGCAAAATCTTTTACCCTTACGAGTTCAAAGGCCACTGGAGGATTTTCCTCCTCAATCTCCTTTTTAAATTGATTTGTTATTGCATTACCAGTCGGTGAATAATCAGTGATGCCCAACACTTTCTTGAGATCAGGGAGGACAGCCTTCATTACACCAAGGGACCTTACCAGGTACAATTTCTCATATATACCTGTGACATTGCCCCCTGGTTTCCTGCGGCTGTCCATGAAATGCTTCTTCTTACTGTAGTCTTCGGGCTGACCGTTCATGCCGCAGAAAACCACCTGGATATCGCTGCCTATTAAAGGCATCATAACTGTTTTGACCGCATTATCATCAAGGACAAGAACTACATCCGGCTTGATTTCTTTGACTTTTTCAAGAGCCGATCTAGCCCTTTGTTCAATTTCAGCAGGGGTAGTGTAGGTCTTTTTAGTATCCATGTAGAAATAGTGAAATTCAACATCTTTGCCTATTTCCAGGTCAGATTCTTGAAAGGCCTCGATTATGCCATCTTCCTGAGGCTGACCGCATATGTGTCCGTTTTCATAGCTATGGATAATGAAAACTTTTTTGGGGGTATTCCCAAAAGCGGCATTACAAAACAAAAGAGCAAAGATAACAAACAAACCCTTAAGAAAAATCTTATTCTTCATGAATTTCCCTTTCTCTTTTTTTGTTTTCTTATGATGCACCATTTTTTTCGTTTCCCTTAAACTCCAAACCCAGCAGGGTTATATCGTCCAGTGGTTCATTATTTTCTCCAAAATTCATTACAGACTCTATGATGCCATCCATTATTACTGAGACGGGTTCATCCTTTAATTTTTGCAACTCCATATAAAAGCGATCCTCACCATAGAATAATCCTTTTCTGTCTTGATATTCCACTATTCCATCTGTATAGATAAACAACTTGTCTCCGAGACACAGTTGTCTCTCACCCTCCTCAAAGGGGAGGATGCCGCCCATCCCGATAATCGTCCCGCCTTCCTTCAAAAGCTCCAGTGTGCCGTCCTGATGCAGAAGCACAGGAGGAGGATGGGCGGCGTTGCTGTATTTAAGAATCCCGTTTTTTATATTGAGCACATGATAGCTGATGGTAAAAAACTTCTCGAATCGATCTATGGGATACTCTCTGTCTAATTCGTTAAGAACTTCAGAGGGAGACACGATAGTATAGTAAGGTGGAGGGATTATGGACTTTTTTATTACGTAGCCGGTTTGCGGCCTCAGCATCTGGGAGACAGAGACCGACACCATGGCTGAAGGCACACCGTGGCCGCTGACATCAAGCATGTAAACAGCCCAATGATCCTCATCCAGTCGAAGGAGGTTAAAAAGATCTCCTCCGATTCTTTGACAGGGCATAAATTTCCACGACACGTCTAAGCTTTTTATCCCAGGCAAAGCGTCGGGAAGCAGACTTTTTTGGATTTCAGCCGCGGCCTTTAAATCATTATCAAGGCCCTCCTGTTTTTTTAGCAAATCCTGATTGGCCCGGATCATATTCTTGGTCAGATTTTGAATCTTTAACTGAGCCCTGACCCTCGCCAGGACCTCTCCCTTGTCGAAGGGCTTGCTGACATAATCAGCCCCACCCAACTCCAGGCCCTTTATCTTGTCTTTTGCTTCCGCCTTGGCCGAGAGAAAAATGATGGCGATGTTGGTAGTGCGATTGTCGCTTTTAATTTCGGAACAGGCCTCATAACCGTCTTTGTTCGGCATCATAACATCCAACAGTATAAGATCCGGCAGTTCACGAAGTGCAAGATCTACAGCTTCCTCACCATCCACGGCTTCGATGATTTCATATCCCTCTTTTTTAAGGATATCGCGAAGAAGTCTTAGATTGAAATCATTGTCATCTACTATGAGTATTTTTTCAGCCATTTTTCAGCCTTTTCATTGATTATCGAAAAATATCATATTATCCATGGGATACGCGAATATCTTGCCTGCAGAACTTATGGTATTTCTTCGGTAATTTTGCGTTTTTTCATTAATTGTCAGGAGAAATCATATGCTCCGGAAGGATGAACGAAAAAGTCAAATACCACCAGAGGTAGTGGCTTGTTTTATTGGTCCTGACCGGACAAACAACTGCTGAAATATCCAAAGCTACTTACAAAATACGCATAAATATGGGCATCCTTCATTTTGTAGTTTACACTTTTTGGCCATGATCATCGTTTCGGCTACTTCGGCCCCAGTGTTCTGGCAGGTTCACGAGAAATTATTTAAATTCAGTCTATTATCTGATACTACAGATTGTT
>Ga0209121_10001085_pt1 | contig 28530 bp, 22 predicted proteins | sample Cruoilmetagenom3_FD_187292 | JGI IMG/M metagenome (GOLD analysis project Ga0209121, IMG submission 187292) | Oil polluted marine microbial communities from Coal Oil Point, Santa Barbara, California, USA - Sample 3 (SPAdes) (version 2) | ecosystem: Environmental > Aquatic > Marine > Oil seeps ...
AATTATAAATATCTGGAAACCTTCCATAGGATTTATCATCTTTTAGCTATTAAACGTATCGAGTTAATGATTTAGGATTTCCAGCTATTTGATGTTAAAAGTTTCCGATGGACAAGTGTCTCCATTTGCCTTATTTACAGCATATTTTGTCTCCAACCTAACAGATTTTATCTAAAAATGATGCCCTTAAAACAGAAGTTATAGATCCCTGTGGGATGGAGAGTAAAATTAGTGAAAATTAATCAGTAATTTGATGGAAAATCTTCTTATCCGATTATTTGGGATAACATTGTTAGCTAAAAATATAGTCATAAATGAAAGTAAAGGCAATATTTGTTCTTTAATAAACTTTTCGTCATAGAGCCAAGAAAAAAAGTTGACGAGACAAGTTAATAAAGTGTATCTTAAAAAGGCTTTGTGAATAAAGTAGTTTCTGAAGTTTAATTGTATTAAAGATAAAAAGCCTGTGGCTTTTTCTATGACTCTAAATAGATTAAAAGAATTAATAGGTAAAGAAATAGCGCTGTCAGATTGGATGGAAATAACCCAGGATAGGATAGATGCGTTTGCTGAATGTACGGAAGACAGACAGTGGATCCATATAGATAAAGAAAAAGCTGCTCACTCTCCGTTTGGCAAAACTATTGCTCATGGCTTTCTGATTCTTTCTCTTCTTTCTTATTTTAATTATCAGAATGATTTATTTCCGGAAACACCAAAACTCGCATTTAATTATGGATTAAACAAGGTAAAATTTATAAAGCCTGTAATTACAGGGTCAAAGATAAGGAATCGTGCTGTACTTGAAGATGTAGTTGAGAGGGGGAAAGATAAAATACTCGTAACAATAAAAAATACTATTGAGATAAAGGGTGAAGAAAAGCCTGCTATGGTAGCAGAAAGCTTGATTTTAGTTTTTTTATGAGTTCATATTGTTAAATTCGTTTTACTAAACAGAGGACAAAGTTAGAAATCATATTTTATGATTAAATAATAGGTGTTTCTACAAGGAAAGTTAATATGGATTGGGAAAATGTTTTTACAGTCATAATGGCTGTGCTCGTGAGCATCGGGTTGCCTTTAGCTCTTAGAAGCCGCAAAAAATTGGGTCCAAAAAAGAGGCAAGAATTATATGAACATCTTAAGCAGATAGGGCTGAATGTTGCAATGACTGAGAAAGCAAATGATGCTGGGAAGATCGGTGTAAAAAGCTCATGGATGCAGAAGTCGCAGGGAATAATCAATGTTGGAAACAAAAACATAGAAATTATTAACGTAATTGGAGTATCGAGTGAATACGGTACCCATTATTTTCTTGACTACCTTGTGAGATGCTTTAATTTGCAAGGGATGAAACTAAAAAAAACTAAATTGAGAAAGAAGAAAAAAATCACTTCAGGGGGAAAGGTTTCAGTCGTAGAATGGACAGGAGACAAGCCTCTTTCTCAAAACCTCAATTTTGATGGCTTTCTCAAAAATACACTCACTCGGACTCAATTTACAGGCTCTATTGAAATTGTTCCCGAACCAAAATCTAATTATACTCGTATTAGAACAAATTATTTTTTGCCTTCTTCAGAGTTTTTTGAAGTGCTGGATATTATTGCGGGATATATCAAATCGAGATATTAAAGATATATAGTACCAATCCGTAGATGCCATGACTGCTGATTGGGCAAAACTCCCTTACAGCCTCTTAGAGAGGTTATCAAACAGAATTATAAACGAAGTAAAAGGAGTTAACAGAGTACTCTATGATATTAGCCAGAAACCCCCTTCTACTATTGAATATGAGTAGGGGAAGTATATAATGAACACGGAGAAATATAGGTTTATAAAGGTTTGTTTTGAGTGAGTAATAATGGGAAGCTAAGATTCAGGAAGAAGATAATGGGTGAACTTGGAGTTAAAACCATCGATGTTAAGGGCATGGAAGATTCAACATTACAGGAGTTTATGCAGGAAAGTGGTATTTCCCTGAGGGTCGAAGAAGCAAGAAGAATTGTTAAATTAATTGGAAGAAACCCTTCTTTGACAGAACTTCATATATTCAACATACAATGGAGTGAGCACACAAGTTATAAGAGTAGTAAATCTGTACTGAAAACTTTGCCTACGAATGCACCGAATGTGATACTGGGGCCTGTAGAAGATTCAGGAATTGTAGAACTTGGTGAAATAGAGGGGGAGAGATACGGAATTGTTATGACTCATGAAAGTCATAATCATCCGAGCCAGGTTGTTCCTTTTGAAGGGGCTGCTACAGGAATTGGAGGAGTCCTTAGAGATGTCATATGCATGGGAGCCAAAATCGTTGCTACGGCTGATCCTTTGCGCTTTGGGAATCCCTTTGGCAGGAATAAAAACCGCGTCAGGTACATAGCCAATGAAGTTATTAACGGTATAGCAAGTTATGGAAATGCTGTTGGGATACCGAACCTTGCAGGGGATGTATATTTTAACGAAAGCTTCGATGATAACTGTCTCGTGAACGTTGTTTGTCTTGGTATAATTAAGGAGAAGGATATTATTCATAGTTCTGCACCACCAAATTCAGAGGAATATGATGTTATTGTTGTTGGGAAAGCCACGGACGATTCAGGTTTTGGGGGAGCCTCATTTGCTTCTTTAATTCTGGATGAAGAAGATCAGGATATTAACAAGAGAGCTGTTCAAGTCCCTGATCCTTTCCTGAAAAACATGCTCATTCGAGCAACATACAGGGTATTCGAGGAATCAAGGAAAAATGACGTAATGCTTGGATTCAAAGATATGGGAGCAGGCGGGATAATGTGTGCGATATCCGAGCTGTGCCAGAGTGGAGGATATGGCTGTGATATCGATCTTGACAGGGTTCATGTTTCCATAAAAGATATGCCTCCTTTTGTCATTGTCACTTCTGAGACTCAGGAGCGGTTTGCATGGATTAGCCCTAAAGAATTTACTCCCAAGATCCTTAAGATTTACAACGAAGATTTTGAACTTCCTCATGTTGCAGAAGGAGCAAGAGCCAGTGTCATAGGAAGAGTAACCAGGAGAAAAAAATTTTTACTCAGGTATAATGGTGAAATAGTTTGCAATGTGCCAATTGATGTAGTTACCTCTGGGATTAAGTATGAGCGAGAGAGGAAGAAGAAAAGGAGGAATTTTAAAGAACCAGAAATTCCTGAACCCTCGGATTATAATAGAGCACTATTAGAAGTTTTAAATCATCCAAATATTGCTTCGAAGGCAAGAGTTTATAAACACTATGATACTGAAGTCCTGGGCTGTGCCGTCATTCGTCCTGGAGAAGCGGATGCAGGTGTTATGACCCCTGTTCATCAAAGTTCCTATGGGATTGCTTTGAGTGTCGATTCGAATCCAGCATATTGCAGGATCAATCCTTATATGGGCAGCGTAAATGCAGTCGCTGAAGCCATGAGAAATGTTGCTGCAGTAGGCGCAGTCCCATCAGCATTAACAGATTGTTTATGTTTTGGAAATCCTGAAAACCCGGAAGTTTTCGACGATTTCTGTGAAACAATCCGCGGCATTAAAGAAGCTGCAGAACATCTAAAATATAAAGGGAAAAATCATCCTGTACCAGTAATAAGCGGGAACGTGAGCTTCTATAATGAATCTGCTTCCGGTAAGGCTGTCGATCCCTCTCCCATAATTGCCTGTGTTGGCATATTAAAAGATTATCGCAAGGCTATAGCAATGCAGATAAAAGAAAAAAATTCTTTATTGTTTATGGTAGGTGAGAGGAAAGATGAATTGGGTGGAAGTGTTTATTACGAATTAAATAAAGAGATAGGCAAAAATATCCCTGCAATTAATTTCGAAAAAGAAAGATGTATCATCTACGGAGTTATTGATTGCATTTATAAGGGATTATTCTTGAGCTGTCATGATATAAGTGATGGAGGTATGGCAGTTACTATATCTGAGATGATTCTGGGAGGAGAAGCAGATGGAAAAATAGGAGCAGAAATTTTTATTGATTTCAGCCCATTACCAGGAAGTAAGAGTTTATTTTCTGAGTCGTCTGGTTTTGTTTTTGAAGTAAACAGGAAGAATGCAGGTAAAGTTAAAAAAATATTTGACTCCTACAGGATAGATTTGATTGAGATAGGCAAGACTCTTGATGAACAGATGTTGATAATTAAAGATTCAGGAAAAGAATTGGTAAATTTGTCCATAGATGATTTGAGAAAAGCGTGGGTAACGGGTTATGTTGAGGCGGTAAAGTAGAGATGTTCAAGCCAAGTATTGCAGTTATTTTATTTCCTGGAATAAATTGTCATGAAGAGACTCTTTTGTCTTTAAAATCTGCAGGTATAGAAGGGAAAATATTACGCTGGAATTCTCATGAAGATCTTGGTCTTTATGATGGTTATGTAATTCCTGGTGGTTTTAGTTATGAAGATAGAATCCGTTCGGGAGTAATCTGTGCTCAGGATCCAATAATGCTGAAAATAAAGGAAGAAGCGACAAAAGGGAAGCCTGTTCTCGGTATCTGTAATGGGGCTCAGATTCTGGTTGAGTCGGGTTTGATTCCTGGATTAAAAAATAAAGTTGAAATGGCGCTTGCTCCTAATAATAATCCCTTTGTTTCAGGCTATTACTGCACCTGGGTTTATATAAAAAGCACAGGGAATTCAATTTTTAATAGATTTTACAGGAAGGGAGAAGTTGTCCCGATGCCAATTGCTCATGGGGAAGGAAGGTTTACAACAAAGGATGAAAATTTAATTCCTCTATTAATCGAAAATGGCCAGATTTGCTTCAGATATTGTGATAAGGATGGTAGAATTGTAGGAGACTTTCCTGTAAACCCGAATGGCTCTATGGATAATATCGCTGCGGTTTCGAATAAAGAAGGGAACGTACTGGCTTTAATGCCTCATCCAGAAAGGGCAAATTGGGCAAGGCAGGTGCCCCTTTATAAGGGAAAAAGTGATGGTGATGGCCCCGGTAGAAAGATTTTTTTAGCCTTTAAAGAATCAATTTCAGAAGAAACAGGGAAATGAAGGAATTATAGGATTAAATGAGCAACGTGGAAATTTTTGTGAGTCTTAAACTTCCTGATCCTACTGCAATTACTGCCTTTCATACTCTGGAAAAAATGGGGTATAAAGAATTAAAAAGCTTAAAGAGAAAAGATTATTACTGCTTTGAGATAGAACAGGATGAAGAAGATTTTAAAAAGAAAATAAGCAAAGTTGATGTTATTGTTAATGCCAATAAACATAATGTAGAGTTTGAGCTTAAGAAGGAACGGAAGGATGTTTTTGAAATCAATGTCTTGATAGAAAATAAAGCCGATGATGGATTGGGTTTATTATCTGTGTTAAGGGAAAGGTTGGGTTTTAATGATATTAAGAAAATTTCGAAAGGAACTTTATGGACATTAGGCATTTATGCAGAGAATGAGAGAGATGCAGGAGAGGTAGCAAAGAATATTACGAATGACCTTCTAATGAATGAGCATTATCAAAATTTTTCTGTAAGAATCCCAAGAGAATAGAATTTTTTGGGATAATTAATTTTAATAGATTTGGAGAGTCAAATGAAAAAAATGGCTTCTATTTTTGTTTTCATGTTTTTTCTGTTTTTTACTTCATGTTTTTCGGAATTTCCCTCTGGAGAAAACGAAGAGTTTTTTTCTGAATCTCTTATGAATGAGATAATCAATGTTTCAAAAGAAGCAAGGAGTCTTCTTGAGAAGAATGGTTTTGTTGTTACACCAGGAAAAGAAAAGGAAATTTTTGATATTTATAAAAAATGTAAGGAAAATAATCAGCCGATTTATATTACAACAGATGCTATTCTTCATACGTCTCATATATTTTTTGATTATCTTCTTAGAATCCTTGAGATTGAAAAAACTTATGATCTGTTAAATAAATTAACGGATAGAATGCTCTCTCTCTCCATTCAGCAGTATGATGAAGCCAAAAATGAATTGGTGAAGGAAACTGCGAGGCTGAATATCGGCTTTTTTCTGGTAGCAAAAAAACATTTTTGCCCTGAATGCGAAGTAGGTTATGGTCTGAACGAAATTGTTAGTAAAGAAATTAAGAATATAGAGGATCATGAGGGATTTAAATTTAGAGAATTGTTGCATTTTATTAAAAACCCGAGTTTGAACGAAACACCCTATGCTTTTGAAGATTACAGTCAATTTACTCCTCGTGGTCACTATACAAGGAATGATTTATTCAAGAAATATTTCAGAGTGATGATGTGGTACGGACGAATCGATTTCAAATTAAAACCCGGAGGAACTGAGTATTCTGTTGAACACGGGAAAAAGATGACTCTCCAGGCCATTCTGATGACAGATGCATTGATGTCAGATGAAAAAGCTTACAGATTGTGGAAGCAGATTTATGAGCCAACCGTCTATTTTGTTGGAAAGACTGATGATTTATCCGTTGAGGACTACAGGGAGATTTTAAGTAAAACTTTTCCTTCTAAGGGATCTGTGGATAAATACGGTAATGAAGTTCGTTTATCTGAGTTTATTGAAAGTGCTTTGAGACTATATTCCTCTGAGATTCTCTCAGGAGCTGCCTTTGCTGAGGAAGGAGGACTGAGCACGACAAAGGGATTCCGGTTCATGGGGCAACGTTTTATCCCTGACTCTTATATTTTTCAACAGCTCGTATATGGTATAACGGTAAGAGATAAAGACAAAGAGCGTCTGTTGGAATTCAGATACAAAGGCACCGGGAATCCTTTTACTATGGAAATCATTGAACGTGTAGGTCCGGTAAGGGCTTTCCCGAGGGGATTGGATATACTCGCTGTTCTGGGATCAAAGAGAGCCTTAGAGATTTTAGAGACAATGGGTGATACAGAATACACAGACTACGGAGAGCAAATAAAGAAACTGCAGGAAGAATTTTCCATAAAGAGCGAGGATGAATGGAAACAGAATCTCTACTGGAGCTGGCTCTACTCTCTGATTCCTCTTATTGAAGAAAAAGAAGATAGGAACCAGCCCGAATTTATGAAGAATACAGCCTGGAAAGATAAAAAAATTCATACTGTATTGGGCTCGTGGACAGAATTAAGGCATGATACGATCCTCTATGCCAAGCAGAGTTATACTTTAGTTGCTAGAACAACATTTCAAAGGCCTGAGATGACATATGGATATGTAGAACCTTACCCTGAGGTTTACGATAGAATTGGAGAAATGATGAGAAATTTGAGGCATATTCTTATTTCTCAAAATATTGCTGTTAGTGGTGTACAGGAAAAAATTATTGAATTTGAAGAATTTCTTAAGAAATTGAGCTTAATTTCAGAAAAGGAACTTAAAGGTGAAGAATTAAGTGAGGAGGAGTATCAGCTTATTAGGAATATTGGATTCACGCTCGAATCATTAAAGGAATTTCCCCGATGGATCAAGGAGAAGATTGTATCAGGTACTGATGAAAGGATGGATGTTATTGCAGATGTTCATACAGAGCCGAACACTCATAAAGTTCTTGAAGAGGGAGTGGGGTCTCCCTTTAATATATATGTTGTCATTCATGATGAAAAAGGCAGGAGAGTATGTCGTGGAGCTGTATTCTCTTACTACGAATTTAAACATCCCATGAGAGACAGGCTTACTGATGAGAAATGGCAGGAAATTGGAGAAAAAGATGAGCGTCCTCCTCAGCCCTGCTGGGTCAAGACTTTTATTGCAAAATAGAAAGAAGGAAAAGAAGACTGCACTCATTTTTGTAGCAGTACTTTTTTTCCTATCTCCTTCATTCCTGTTTTCGAATACTTACAAGATAGAGGGAATTTTATCCGGATGGTGCATATTCAATAATAACAGGCAAAGTCAAACTCAGCTTGGCCTTCGCTATATCCCAGCCTTTTCTATAAAGAAACCCCTCTCAAAGAGATTTACTTTTGATTTAGAACTTTCACTGAATGCCTATGGTAGCGGACAGTTTAATTCTCTGGATAATATTCAGACAGATGGTCAGATAAAACCTTATCGGATGTGGTTTCGCTTTTCATCTTCTCAGTTTCAAGCACGAATTGGTCTGCAAAGAATAAGTTTTGGCTCGGCAGCTCTTCTTCGACCATTAATGTGGTTTGATCGCATTGATCCGCGTGATCCCCTTCAGCTAACCGACGGAGTATATGGAATCTTACTGCGTTATTGTTTTTTAAATAACACTAACATCTGGCTTTGGGGACTCTACGGAAATGAGAAAGTTAGAGGATGGGAGATCCATCCTCCAGATAATAAATCACCAGAGATTGGGGGTCGGTTTCAGTTTCCTTTTTTTTCGGGAGAAATAGCCTTGACCTATCACCATCGGAAAGTAAATCTGAGCAAAAGCGCCCTGAACCTATCATTCATCGATTCTTATTTGATACCTGAAGACCGCTATGCCTTAGATTGCAAATGGGATGTCGGAATAGGTTTTTGGTTCGAGGGAAATTTAATTCATAAAGTAAATGATAATCTCTCTTTTCCCTGGCAAAGAAATTTAAATTTTGGTATAGATTATACTCTTGGAGTAGGGAACGGCATATATATTCTTGGAGAATATCTTACTCTTAAAAACTCTAAAGAAGCATTTGATGAAGGAGATGGTATGGATTTCTCGGCTTTTCTTATACGTTATCCGATAGGTATTCTTGATAATGTTTCAGGGATTTTCTATTATGATTGGGACAATAAAGAATTATACAGCTTTGTAAACTGGAAGAGAGAGTATGATCGCTTGAGCTTTCATATAATCGCTTTCTGGAATCCAGAAAAAATTCAGATTTATTCTGGAGACTTCGGAAACAGTTTATTTAGAGGCAAGGGTTTTCAGTTTATGCTGGTTTTTAATCATTAAGAGGGATTATATTGAGTGTAAATGAAAAGAATTTAATGATTCCTGTAGAGGGAAAAAAATGGAAGATTCATTCTTAATTAAAACAGAAAATCTGGTTAAAACGTATCCTATGGGGCAAGGTTGTCTGACTGCTCTGAACAATATTAACCTCAGGGTTTTTAAGGGAGAATTTACAGGGATTGTAGGGCCGAGTGGTTCTGGAAAAACAACACTTCTCAATATTATAGGATCGCTGGATATTCCAACAGAAGGTAGCACAACAGTGATGGGTGAACAAATAGAAAATCTTTCGCATAAGAAGGCAGCATTGCTCCGTAATCATCATATTGGGTTTATTTTTCAGACGTTCAACCTCCTTCCAGTCTACTCAGTTTTTGAAAATGTTGAGTTTCCTCTGCTGCTTCTTGGTACTCCGTCAGATGAACGAAAAAGAAGAGTTATACAGGCACTCGAATGGGTTCAATTAGCCGATAGAGCTAAATCCAGGCCTTCCCAGCTTTCAGGAGGGCAGTGTCAGAGAGTGGCTATTGCTCGTGCTATAGTAAAAAAGCCTACGATTCTTCTTGCTGATGAGCCAACTGCAAATCTTGATGCTGAAAATTCGCACAATATCTTGAAAATAATGCAGACCTTGAATCAGGAACTTGGAATAACTTTTATTTTTGCTACCCATGATGAAAAAGTCATTCAATATCTCGACCGAAAAATAACTCTTGTTGATGGGAAAGTTGTAAAAGATGAAATTATTAAAAAGGAACCATACCCAGGGGGAAGCTAATGATTATTCCAAGATTAGCATTAAGAAATTTAATCGGTGCTGGTCTGCGCACCTGGCTCAATGTTATAGTTCTTTCTTTTGCCTTTGTGGCTATTATCGGGATGCAGGGTCTTTATGAAGGCATGAATGAACAGGCCGCTCAAGCAATGATTGATGCTGAATTAGGTGGTGGTCAATACTGGCATGAGAGTTACGATCCTTATGATGCACTTACACTGGAAGCGGCACACGGTAAGATAACAGAGCCCCTCAAAGGAATGATTGATGAAGGGAAAGCTAGTCCGATTTTAATAATCCAGGGAACAATTTATCCTAAGGGGCGAATACAGTCTGTTTTATTGAAAGGGATTGATCCTGCACAGACAGTGATTGATTTGCCATCTCATTTTCTCCAGGAAAGCGAAGGTGAAGCGATTCCTGCATTGATAGGAAATCGGATGGCGAAGAACTCGGGTTTGATTATTGGTGATTCAGTTACAATTCAGTGGAGAGATACGAGAGGAACTTTTGATGCAATGGATGCAATAATAGTACAGGTAATGGAGACTTCTGTGCAGGATATCGATATTGGCCAGGTGTGGATGCCGCTCAAAAATTTACAGGACATGGCTCTCATGACAGGTGAAGCAACCCTTGTAGTAATGGATAAAAATGTAGAAGAATTTCCAAGGGTTTCGGGATGGTCGTTTAAAGATTTGAATTTTTTACTGAAAGATATTCGAGAGCTTGTCCGGGTAAAGACACTTGGTTCCACAATCCTGTATATAATTCTTCTTTTTCTTGCCATGCTTGCTATTTTTGACACGCAGGTTCTTTCCATTTTTAGGAGACACAAAGAAATGGGAACTCTTATGGCCCTTGGTTTTACACGTGCAAAAGTCATCAAACTTTTTACACTCGAAGGAGCGATGCACGGCGTCCTTGCTGCTATTGTAGCGGCAATCTACGGAATTCCCCTGCTTTCATATTTCGCTTCTAAGGGATGGGCTCTCCCTGATATGACAGACAGTTATGGCTTTGCTCTCGGAGAAAAGCTTTTTCCAAAGTACAGCATAGCGCTGATTATAGGTACAACAGTTCTTGTTCTAATTATGACAACCATAGTGAGTTATTTACCTACAAGAAAGATTGCAAAGATAAAGCCTACGGATGCCTTGAGAGGAAAAGCCTTATGATAAAATTTTTATTTAAAGGCTTGATTCGTGATAAATCGAGAAGCTTTTTTCCGTTTCTTGTCGTAGTTGCGGGCGTAACACTGACTGTTCTTCTCTATTGTTGGATAAATGGCGTAGGTGGCGATATGATCAGGGCAAGCGCAAGTTTTAGTACGGGCCATTTGAAAATCATGTCACGTGCTTATGCAAGAGAGTCTGACCAGAATCCCAATGATCTTGCCTTTATTGAGATTGATAGCTTGCTTGAAGATTTAAGGAAGGATTTTCCTTCGCTTCTCTGGACACCAAGGATTCGGTTTGGAGGTTTACTGGATATTCCTGACGAGCACGGAGAGACAAGAACTCAGGGAGGTGTTGCAGGTTTGGGGGTAGATCTTTTTTCTGTATATACACCAGAGATAGAAATACTAAATCTTAAAAATGCCATTGTGAGAGGGAGATTGCCTGAAAAAAAGGGAGAGATTCTTATAAGTGATGAATTTGCCAGTAGGCTAAACATCCAGATAGGAGAAACAGCCACGCTTATAAGTACTTCTATGTATGGGAGTATGGCTGTAACTAATTTTTATATTGTTGGAACTTTAAAATTTGGACTTTCGGCTGTAGATAGGGGGGCAATGCTTGCAGATATTTCTGATATTCAAAGAGTTTTGGATATGAGTGATACATCAGGAGAGATAGTCGGCTTCTTCAGAGATTTGTTTTACCACGAGGATATGGCAAAAGACATTAAGACTGCATTTAACGCTCGCTATCGAGATATAGATGATGAGTTTACACCGATAATGTTTACCTTGCGAGAGCAGAATGGGTTAGATCAGATACTTAATATGGTATCGTCTATGTTAGGTGTTATCGCTGGAATATTTGTAGTTATTATGTCAATTGTTCTATGGAATACAGGACTTATGGGAGGGCTCAGGAGGTATAGTGAAGTCGGGATAAGGCTGGCAATGGGTGAAGATAAAGGTCATATTTACCGTTCTATGATTGCTGAATCTCTTATGATAGGTATTTTTGGCACAATTCTGGGAACAGTTTTGGGCCTTGGTATCTCTTACTACTTACAGGCCAAAGGGATTAACATTTCATACTTGATGGAAAATTCCTCTGTTATGATTTCTGATATTATGAGAGCCCGTGTAAAACCAGGTGCTTTTTTTATTGGTATTATCCCTGGAATTTTGGCTACTTTTTTAGGGACATCGATTTCAGGTATTGGCATATATAAGCGTCAAACATCACGATTAATGAGAGAATTTGAGAAATGAAAAAGATTTTTTTCATCATGTTTTTCTTTCTGGCTATGAGCGGTATGGCTCAAAATAATTCTGGTGATTGGATATTAATGAAAGTCGATAAAAATATAGGCTCAGATAATAAAATATCTATTGGCAAAATGATTATTCATGGACGAAGAGGAATCCGCACAATAAAAGCAAAATCCTGGGTTAAGGGTGTTAAACAATCTTTTACAGAATACCTTGCTCCAGCCCGGGAGAAAGGAACTAAGATGCTTAAATTGGGTGACCAATTGTGGATGTACACGCCGACGACCGACCGTATTATTAAAATATCGGGACATATGCTCCGTCAATCAGTGATGGGTTCAGATCTTTCTTATGAAGATATGATGGAAGATCCTGAGCTGCATAACATTTACAATGCCATACTTGTAGATGAAGATACATACATTGACCGTTCCTGCTGGGTGCTTAAACTGACAGCAAAGGAAGCTCATATCGCATATCATACACGGAAAATATGGGTTGACAAGGAGCGCTTTGTTGTCTTAAAGGAAAATCGTTATGCCAGAGGAGGTAAGTTGCTGAAGACAGCAGAGATAAAAAAAGTGATAAGAATAGAGAATCGCTGGTTTCCCAGCATAATCGTTTTCAAGAATGTTCTAAAAAGAGGCAGGGGAACAGAGTTTATGATTGAATCCATAGAGTTCAATGCTGATATTCCAGACTATATTTTTTCAAAAGCGGCTCTTAGAAAATAACAGAAGAGAAGGATAGTGGGGATAAAGTTCAATTCTATCTTTATACCCTCGGCCTTTGAGGGGATTTTGAATTTACCTGAAGTCTGAATTACCTGATAAAATATTTGGTGAGACTATAATTTCTTGTACTTCCCCATCAATTTTCCTTCGGCAAGGATATGTCCCTTCATGGCTTTCACCAACTTTGCTTTCTTGATTCCAGGCTCGAGGACTATCTCTGTATCAAGGGCATATAACTTGAATAAATATCTGTGAGTGCCAGATGGGGGGCAGGGGCCTCCGTATCCAAAGTCATGAAAATCATTTTTTCCGTGTTTCGCACCATTTTCAAGTTCCTTTTCAGCCGGGATGTTTTCAGGAAGTTCATGTAATTCGGGAGGTAGATTGAAGAGAACCCAATGAACCCATGTCCCGAAAGGTGCATCGGGATCATCGCAGATTAGAGCAAGGCTCTTTGTCCCTTCTGGAACAGAAATCCATGATAGGGGCGGTGAAACATCTAATCCGTTACATGTATACTTTGAAGGTATCATCTCACCTTCATTGAAGGCTGTGCTCATTAATTTAATTTCCATTTTCTCCCTCCTGTGTTTGATAAATGATTTTTTTTATTACAAATGAAAAAAACCAAAATTTTATTGATTTAAATAATTTCTTCCTTTTTTATAGCACAGGGGAAAAATAGAAGTCAAATGATGGGAACAGGATCAATAGGTTTTTAATTAACGTAGAGAAAAATATAATCAGTCTGGCTGGGAAGCAGGGATTCGAACCCCGATTCCATGATCCAGAGTCATGTGTCCTACCATTGGACGACTTCCCAACGAGAAAGAGATAATAATAAATATCTTATTGTTTTTCAACTTAAACCTGCCTGATGTTACGTTGACAGCCTATATCTAAGGTGATAATATTTTTGGCTTAAAATGAAAAAGAAATCAATTCGAATGACAGTTATTTTATTTCTGACATTTGGATTTCTTTATTTTTTCTTCAGAAGTGTTGAATGGAAAGAAGTATTTAGATATCTTACAGATGTCAACATCACATTTTTTATACTTATCATATGCATTACACCGCTGCATTTAATAACCCGTTCAATAAGGTGGACATATCTTCTGAAACATGAGAAAAAGGGTGTAAAGTTCTATAATCGTTTTTCTGCAAATGCGGTAGGTTTTACCATTAATTACATTTTTCCAGGTAGGCTTGGAGAACTTGCCAAACCATTGTATCTGGCTCAAAAGGAAGGAATGAAGAAAGGATTTGTACTTGGAACTCAAGTTGTAGAAAGAATCTTCGATATATTTACGATGTGTTTTCTGTTGGGGCTTTTTCTTATCTCTAAACCACTTTATTCTTCTTATTTTAATACTGAAGGTGAAGTTTATTCCAATCTATATCTTTGGGGCATAGTTGGAATTGCTCTGGTAGTTGTTCTTTTGATTCTATGCATTTCCCTTTATTTTTTCAAAGAAAAAACACTTTCTATTGTTGCCTTTATTTTAAAGCCATTGTCCAAAAATATATCTCAGAAAATTCTTAATTTAGCCGAGGAATTCATCAAGGGGTTAAAATTTTTCCATTCTTTTGGAAACTTTCTTATGTATCTATTTTTGTCATTTGTTGTCTGGCTTACAATCATTTTTTATTACTGGATTTTCCTTTTTGCTTATAATATAAAGATGCCATATTTTTTTCTATTCCCTTATGTATTTTTAACTATGGTGGGAGCTTCCATTCCAACGCCAGGCATGGTAGGAGGATATCATTATTTTTGTAAACTTGGGTTAACGTCTTTTTATAATATTGACGCAAACTTGGCTGTAGGAATGACCATTGTGATTCATGCTATTCAGTTAATCGTGACTTGTGCTATCGGATATGTTATATTATGGAGAGAAGGGATTTCATTATTTAAACTGGAAAAGATGAGCAAAGAGGCGGAGCAATGAAGTGTCCCTATTGTGATTATCCGGAGAGTAAGGTTATTGATTCTCGAGAAAGCAAGAGCGGTCATATTGTTCGCCGGCGCAGGGAATGTCTTTCCTGTGGAAAGAGGTATACTACATATGAAAAGATCGAAGAAATTCCTTATATGGTTGTCAAAAAAGATGGAAGAAGAGAACAATTTGACGATCAAAAGCTGATGAAGGGATTAATTAAAGCATGCGAGAAAAGGCCTGTTCCTATGAGTGAGTTGGAGGAGATAGTAGAAGAAAGCGAATCTAAACTCCAGGATCGGCCAGAGAAAGAGATAAGTACTTCTGAGATAGGCCAGTTTGTAATGGAAAGATTAAAATTGCTTGATAAGGTTTCCTATGTCAGATTTGCCTCGGTCTATCGGGAATTTAGGGATGTTTTAGAGTTTAAAAAAGAATTAGAAGTACTTCTTAAAGAAAAATAAATTATAAAGAAAATGAAAGATTGTAGAGATTGAAGTTTTTTGAATTTTATAGAAAAATACTATTATTTTGACCTGCCTAATCTAAGGCGAGAAATTATTTTGAAGCTGAAAAGTGGTAAGTGAACATAGAGACAAAAAATGCCCAAAAAAAGTAAAAAAAATCCTGATGAATTTGATGATATTATAGGCGGTTCAGACCGCAAGGTTCAGATTCCAAAAGAGTTGCCTGTGCTAATGTTGAGAGATATCATTGTCTTTCCTTATATGGTGGTTCCTTTATTTGTAGGAAGAGAGAAATCAAAGAACGCCATTGATTATGTACTTTCAACTGACAGAATGATCTTCCTGGTTACACAAAAAAACATGAATATAGAAGAACCCAAAAGCAAAGATATTTATAAAATGGGAACCGTTGCGATTGTCATGAGGATGTTAAAACTTCCTGACGGCAAGGTGAGAATTCTTGCTCAAGGTCTCATAAGAGCCGTGATAAAAGAGCTTATAGAGGATAAATCATTTTATTCGGCAAAAATAAAAGTTGTTCATGAAATTGAAGAAAAAAAGTCGCCTATCGAAAAAGAAGCATTGATAAGAAATGTCCGGGAGGGATTGGAAAAAGCTTCTACATTGGGAAAAAATATTCCCCCAGAGATAATGATTATTGCTGCAAATCTTGAGGATCCAAGCAGATTATCTGACCTTACTGTAGCCAACCTGGACTTAAAGATCAAAGAAGCCCAGGGGCTTCTGGAGATTAGATCTCCTTTTCAGAGGCTAAAAAAAGTTTATGAATATCTAACCAAAGAACTGGAACTTCTGGATGTACAATCTAAAATTAGCAGCGAAGCAAAAGGGGAGATGGATAAACTCCAGAAACAGTATTTTCTCCGTCAGCAGATGAAGGCAATCCAGAAGGAGCTGGGAGAGGGAAGTGAAATTCAGGAAGAAATAAGAGGCTACCAGAAAAAATTAAAAAAGCTCAAGGTTTCTAAAGAAGTAAATGAAGAGTTAGAAAAACAGATTAATCGTCTTTATCAAATGCATCCAGAATCTGCAGAGACAGCAGTCGTGAGAAATTATCTTGACTGGATGTTTGGCCTTCCATGGAATAAAACTACTGTTGATAATCTGGATTTGAAAGAAGCAAAGAGAATTCTTGATGAAGACCATTATGATCTGAATAAAATTAAAGAAAGAATCCTTGAATATCTGGGAGTAAGAAAGCTTTCAAAAAAGGTAAAAGGTCCAATCCTTTGTTTTGTAGGGCCACCGGGGGTAGGTAAGACTTCTCTTGGCCGTTCTATTGCAAGAGCATTAGGAAGAAAATTTATCCGAATTTCTTTAGGTGGTGTAAGAGATGAAGCGGAAATTAGAGGGCATAGAAGAACATATGTGGGGGCATTACCAGGAAGAATCATTCAGGGGATAAGACGTTGTGGATCTAAAAACCCTGTTTTTATGATGGATGAAGTTGACAAAATTGGTGCAGATTTCAGAGGGGATCCTTCTTCTGCTTTGCTTGAAGTTCTCGATCCTGAACAGAATTTTTCTTTCCGAGACAACTATCTGGGTGTACCTTTTGACCTATCTAAAGTTATGTTTATTACTACGGCTAACCTGCTTGACCCTATTCATCCAGCTTTTCGAGACAGGATGGAAACTCTGCATCTTCCAGGGTATACCGAAGGTGAAAAATTGCATATTGCTATGAAGTATCTTGTCCCTAAACAGATAAATGAAAATGCCCTGAATGAAAATTTAATTTCTTTTTCTGATGAAGCGGTAAAAAAAATAATTTCCTATTATACAAGGGAAGCCGGAGTTAGAAATCTGGAGAGAGAGATTGCTTCTATCTGTCGAAAAGTTGCCAGAAAAGTTGCAGAGGGGAAAACCGGACTTACCAGGATAACTTCACAGAATATTGAATCTTATCTTGGGCCTCCTACGATCTTCAGAGATCAACTTCGTAAAGAAAACCGTGTCGGTATAACCACAGGATTAGCATGGACGGCTGCAGGAGGTGAAATTTTATTTGTTGAAGCCACGAGGATGAAGGGGAAAGGGAATCTTTCTTTAACAGGCTCTTTAGGCAATGTCATGAAGGAATCTGCTCAAGCGGCCATGACTTATGCAAAGGTCCATGCGAAGGAACTTGATATTGACGGTCAAATTTTTTCTAAAAACGACTTCCATGTTCATATTCCTGAAGGAGCAATTCCTAAGGATGGCCCTTCTGGAGGAGTCACCATAGCAACTTCGCTGATTTCTGTTTGCACGAATAAGAAAGTAAAATGGGATGTAGCTATGACTGGAGAAATTACTTTGCGGGGATATGTCCTTCCTGTAGGAGGGGTTAAGGAAAAAGTGTTAGCAGCTCAGCGAGCCGGAGTAAAAAAGATGATTTTACCATTAGCAAATAAAAAGGATTTGGTAGATATTCCGAGAAATGTTAAGAAAGAAATGGAATTTGTTTTTGTTGAGGATATTCATGAAGTTTTCGAAAACGCTCTGGAGCATTCCTTGGAGGAAAAATCCTTAAGAAAATGATAAACTAATTGTACTGTGAAACTGAATACTCTCGGAGAAAAAGAACTTATTTCCTTCATAAGAAAAAAATTTTCTGTATCTAAGCCCAATTTAATCATAGGCATAGGGGATGATGCAGCTGTTATAAAAGCAGGAAGAGCCTCTTTTATTCTAACTAAAGATTTACTTATCGAGAATTTCCATTTCAGTTGTGATATTTGCTCGCCTTATCTTCTCGGGCGAAAAAGCCTTAGTGTAAACTTAAGTGACATAGCTTCTGTCGGAGGGAAGCCAGAATATGCTCTTCTTGGACTGGGATTACCCTCTCATCTTGAGGTGAACTGGGTTGAAGAATTTTTTTCTGGTATGAACTCTGTTCTAAAAGAGCAGAGAATGTATTTGATAGGGGGAGATATCTCTCAAGCAGAAAAAATCACAATCTCAATAACTGTAGTTGGAAGGGGCAAAAACATCATAAAGCGGGGAGGCGCAAAACCCGGCCATATTCTATGTGTGTCTGGTACAATAGGAGATGCAGCGCAAGGATTAGTGCTCCTGAAAAAAAAAGTAAAGATGGGAGAAAGCAAGAGAATGGATCCTTTGCTCAGAGCATTTTTAGACCCTTTCCCTCAGATTACACTTGGTAGGAAACTTTCAAGTCTCAATGCTGCTTCAGCAATGATTGATATAAGCGATGGCTTATCAATAGATTTAGCCCATATATGTCAGGAAAGTCGGTGCGGAGCTGAAATATATATTCAAAAGATTCCCATTTCTTCTGAGTTGAGCTATTTTCAGAAGAATCCTTATGAAATGGCTCTCCATGGCGGCGAGGATTATCAGCTACTTTTTTCTATCCCCCCTGAGAATATTGGACTAATTTCTGGATTTAAGAAAAAGTATAGAATTACTCAGATAGGGCGGATGATACAAAGAAAAAGTATTTATATGATCAATGAACAGGGCAGAAGAAAAAAATTAGAACCAAAGGGGTATCAGCATTTTAGCTAACACAAAAATCACCCTCGAAAACAATCTCTGAAGGTCCTGTCTGGTAAACTTTTTCCTTTTCCCACTCTACCGTCAGGGTCCCCATGGATGTTCTAACCTTAACCTGTTTGTTTGTAAGATTTTTTAGTATAGAGGAAACCGCAGCTGCACTGGCACCACTTCCAGAGGAAAGAGTTTCTCCTACACCCCTCTCCCAGAATAGAACTTCGATTTCTTTTCTGTTAAGAACTCTTATAAACTCTATGTTTATTCTATTTGGGAAAAACGGATGGAATTCAATTTCGTATCCAATTTGGTGCCATTCAATCCTTGCAGGGAATCGATCGACAAAAATTCCGCAATGAGGATTACCGAGAGAAACTAACGTTATGTAGTAGTTTTTGTTGTTAATAGAGAGAGGATAATCTATTATTTTTTCATGAGAAGTGCCGTCGTCGAAAGGAATATCTTTTGAGCTCAGACGAGGTATACCCATTTCGATTTTAATTTTAAAGGTATTATTTTTCCTCTCGATGAGTTCACATTCCCTGTTTCCAACAGTTGTAAAAAAGAGAATCTGTGGAGAATCTATTTTCTTCTGATGATAGAGATAGGCTGCAGCGCATCTCAAGCCATTTCCAGAGACCTCGGCTTCGGTTCCATCTGCATTGAATATTCTGAAGTTTACAGAACCTTTTGTTTTGTCTTTTATAGATATTAACAGGAGTCCATCGGCTCCAACACCCGTATGGCGCTCACAGAGGCGGCGTGCTAAACTTCCTTTATCTGGAAGGTCATGATTTTCTCCTTCGTCTATGATTAAAAAGTCATTTCCTAAGGAATGAAACTTCGTAAACTTCATTCAGGAATCCTTAATGTAACTATAAATTCTTTCGCTTCTCTGTTTGTTTCCCTTCTTATACCAAGCATGATGGGGTCTCCAGGCTTAGCATTTTTCAAAACATTTTGCAGATCTCTTATTTTTCTCACCTTATTTGTGTTAATTTCAAGAATAATATCTCCGGCCTTCAGACCCTTTTTTTCTGCCTCACTGTAGCGGCGAACCTCTGTGATGATTACTCCTTGCGTAGTACGATAGCCGTAGCGTCTTGCAATACTCGGAGTTAATTCCCTCACAGAAATTCCGATTCCCTCACCCGGGGTAAATTGCGAAACAGATGTTTCTTCTGATTCTTTTTCTACAACTTTTACCAGGATGCTTTTTTCTTTACCATCCCGGATAATCGTGAGATTAATCTTCTCTCCCGGTGGTGTATCGGCAATCTTGTAGCTAGCATCTTTATAATTTTTGACAGGTTCTCCATTAATTTTTGTGATCACATCGTACCTTTTGAAACCCGCTTTTTCTGCAGGAGTTCCAGGTTCTACTGAATTCACAAGAGCGCCGTTTAAAGATTCCAATTTAAGAAGCTTTCTCGCATCCTCTGTAACAGGAGTGATAGATACACCAAGATAGCCTCTGATGACTCTTCCTTTTTCTTTCAACTGTTTTATGACTTTTTTGGCTAAATTGGAAGGAGTAGCAAAACCTATTCCTATATTTCCTCCAGTGGGAGAAATGATAATTGTATTGATTCCAATTACATTTCCATTCATATTAACCAGAGGACCTCCGCTGTTTCCCCTGTTAATTGAAGCATCAGTCTGAATATAATCCTGGTAACTGGGAACGTTTGAAGCTGAAAGTTCTCTCCCCTTGGCACTTACGATTCCTGCTGTTACTGTGTGAGATAGGCCAAAGGGATTGCCGATGGCTAAAACCCATTCTCCTACTTTAAGTTGAGCTGAGTCTCCCAGGTTTGCAAAGGGTAGATTATCTTTATCGATTTTTAGCAGTGCCAGGTCACTGGCAGGATCAGCTCCTATTATTTTTGCCTTTAATTCTTCTCCCTTACGGGTAAAAATAGTGACTTTTATGGCTTTCTCAACGAGGTGATTATTGGTAAGTATATAACCATCAGGGCTTATGAAAAATCCTGATCCTTGAGCTGTAGAATGGAACTCCTGCTCTCTCCCCTGGGGCGTTCCGAAAAACCTATCCCAGAAATCTTCAAAAGGCCATTCATCACTGAAACCCGTTATTGTTCTCTTTTCAACTCTTTCAGATTCAATCTTAACCACTGCAGGAGCGATTTTTTCTGCTACTTGAACAAAGTTGAGTTTTTCTTTTTGCAAAGTAGAGCTGGATGCATAAAGCGAAGAAGATAAAAAAGTAGATGGATCTTCTGAAAAATTGTCTGATGTATTTTTCTCAGGAGAGTAGAAGAAAATAAATCCTGCTATAAATACTCCTAAGAGAAGACTTATCAGAGCTATCGGAAAATATTTTTTCATTTTTCCTCCTAAAACCTAATTGACAAATTAACATAACAGCGTGAAAATTGCAATCTTGTCATATTTAAAACTCAATAGAAATTAAATAAGTTGCATTATAAAAATGAGAAAAAGAGATTGTTTCTGAGATTTGAACTTTCTGTTTTTCTATTATAATATCGTTCTGTTCGTTAAAATGAAAAAAGATTAATTTTATGAAATTAAAAAGAGGAATTTTGATTGTATTTGAAGGAATAGATGGTGCAGGAAAGTCTACCCAGGCAGAGATTCTTTTTCAGAAATTACGGGCTAAAGGGTTTGATGTGGTATTTTATAGAGAACCTACCGATAGTAAATGGGGACGAATAATTAAAAAGAAGGCATTAGAATCCGATTCTCTCACTCCCGGGCAAGAGCTCGAGCTTTTTCTGAAAGACAGGAAAGAAAATGTTGAGAAAAATATTGTACCTTCATTAGAAGGGAAAAAAATTGTAATCCTTGATAGATATTATTACTCAACCATTGCCTACCAGGGAGCAAAAGGAATCGAGAAGAAGATGATACGCGAATTAAACGAAGAGTTCGCAACAGAGCCGGATCTGGTTTTTATCCTTGATATTGAACCCAGAAAAGGCCTCGAGCGCATTAGAAATCGCAAGAAAAAGGACCTGCTTTTTGAACGTGAGGAATATTTATGTAGAGTAAGAAGAATTTTTAAGAGTTTAAGGGGAGAAAGACTTATTCATATTAAAGGCCAAGGCAAGAGAGAAGAAATTGCAAAGAGAATTGAAAGGATTGTTTATAACCTTATGAATACTATTTCAATAAGCCTCGAGAAATATTAAACTTAGAGGCGATTCCTTTATTGATTTTTAGTATAGCTTGCTCTGTTTTGCTAATCTCTGCTATATTCTTTGCATGGCCATGAAAAAGAAACTGGTTTTTAAGCTAAAAATACCAAAAATAAAGAAGACTAAATTAAAAAAAAACGGCAAGCATAAAGCCTTCAAGAGTGTTATTTTTATTCTTCTTATTTTAGTTTCAATTATTCTTGGAACGATTTTGGGTTCTTATCGAGCGATTCTGCAGAATCTTCCATCAATTTCAGAATTAGAGGAATTCGAACCTAATATTATTACATATATTTATGCGGATAATGGAGAAATTATCGGTGAATATGGTCTTCAAAAGAGAATAGAGATAAGTTATGAAGAAATCCCCGATATTCTCAAAAAAGCGATAATAGCTACAGAAGATCCCCGTTTTTACAATCATAGAGGGATTGATTTTTATGGTGTTCTTCGTGCGATAAAGGAAGACATAAAAATCGGAAGAAAATCCAAAAAGTTGCACGGAGGGAGTACTATAAGTCAGCAATTGGCAAGGGAGCTTTTTCTTTATCGCAAACAAAGGCTTCGTCGGAAATTAAAAGAAATTATTTTGGCACTTCAAATTGAAAAAAATTATTCTAAACAGGAGATAATAACGCTTTATTGTAATCAATTTAATCTGGGACATGGTTGTTATGGTGTAGAATCTGCTTCTCGATTGTTTTTTGATAAGAACGTTTCTGAATTGAATTTAGCTGAGTCAGCTATGATAGCTGGAATCTTTCGAGGTCCTTCAATTTATTCTCCTTATAAAAATCCTGAAATTACTCTACGTAGACGAAACCATGTGATTAATCGTATGGTAGAAGAAAGGATGATAACTAAGGAAGAGGGAGAAGAGACTAAAAAAATGCCTCTCAATGTTCTTCCATTGCATCGGAGTGATTCTGAATTTGCTGCTTATTTTAAGGAAGAAGTCCGAAAATATCTTTACAAAAATTATGGGAAAGATGCTCTCTATAAAGAAGGGTTAAAAGTTTATACAACTTTGAATCCGGATTTTCAAAAATATGCAGAAAAAGCCTTGAAAAAAGGTCTTCATATACTTGATAAAAAGCAGGGATGGAGAAGAAATAAAATAAATCTTCTCAACAAAGTTAAAGAAAACCTTGAAGAAATAGAAAAGCCCGTTAAAGATGAGGAAACTCAGAAAATTTTTCTTTCGTCCTGGCTAAAGCCTACTCTTGAAGTAGGAGAAATCATTGAGGCAGTTGTTTTGGAAGTCGAAACAAGAAAAGCTTTCGTTAAAGTAAAAGAATATAAAGGACACTTAACGAACAAGAATATAGGCTGGACAGGAACAGGAAACCTCAAGAGACTTATAAAAAGGGGAGATATTATTAAAGTCAAGATCAAGAAAATAAACGAGGAGAAAATGGAACTTATTGTTTCACTTGATCAGGAGCCATTGCTTGAGGGAGCTTTTCTTGCCATTGAGCCCCAGACCGGAGAAATAAAAGCAATGGTTGGAGGATATTCTTTTAAAAGAAGCGAATGGAATAATGCAACTCAGGCTTTACGACAATGTGGTTCGGTAATAAAACCTGTAATTTATACAGCAGCCCTTGAAAATGGCTTTACACCTGCCAGTGGCATCGTTGATGAGCCAACAGACTTTATAGATAAATGGTCAGGAGAACTATGGTCTCCGCCTAATTATGATGAAAAATATAAAGGACGTGTCACTCTCCGAACCGGATTAGAGGAATCAAGAAATATTGTAACAGCCAGGCTCCTGGAGTATATCTCTCCGCAAACAGGAGTGGATTATTGCAGAAAATTTGGATTAACTTCACATATATATCCATACCTTTCTCTGGCATTAGGTGCATTCGAGGTAAAAATGATTGAGCTGGTATCGGCATTTTCTACTTTTCCCAACAAGGGAATTCGAATAAAGCCTTATTTTATTAAGATGATAGAGGATAAGGAAGGTAATGTTCTTGAAGAAAGTAAGATTGAATCTGAAGAAGTTATATCGCCTCAAATTGCTTACATGATGACGAACTTACTTCAGGGAGTTGTTCAGAGAGGCACGGCACATAAAGCAAGCTCCTTGGAGAAACCTCTTGCAGGAAAGACAGGAACTACAGATGATTTTTCTGATGCCTGGTTTATTGGATTTTCTCCATCGCTTTGCGCAGGAGTTTGGCTTGGTCATAAAGAAGGAAGGATTTCTATAGGTGAAAGACAATCTGGTGCAGTTGCAGCTCTTCCCATCTGGATTGATTTTTTTAAGGATATAATTGAGGAAGAAAATAGTAAAGATAATAAAGAGGATACTGAATCTCAGGAGGAAGAATTCGAGATACCACCAAATCTCTCTTTTGTAGAAATTGACCGAAAAACAGGTTTACTCGCTACGCCTCTCTGTTTATATACCATGAGAGAAGTTTTTCTCCCTGGTACTGAGCCAAATAGGTTTTGTTCATATGAAGATCATATGATGAGGCTCGATTATTATGAGGCCTTAAAGAAAAAATAAGACTTCTCTTATGATTGAAAATCGATTATGAAATAATTACTTTTTTTTCTTAGTCTTGCTTGACCCTGATGAAGAACGAGATGAAGATCTTCTTGAAGATTGTCGGGTAGAAGATGTTTTCTTTGAGCTTGTATAACTTGAAGTTTTACTTCGAGAGGATGATTTTTTTATAGACGAACTACTTTTTTTCGTAATGATATTAAAAAACCGTCCTAAAAAGGAAGATGTATTACGGTGAACACTAGTCTTTCTTGGATAACGTTTTATAGTAATTTCAGATGATGATGGATATCCGATCTTTTTCCTGATTATCTTTCTTTCTTGTGAAGATGTTATATTTTGAGTGGTGTTCGTATTTGATTTTCTATATTTATTTGAAAGGAAAGTAATGTCTTTTTCCTTTTTTATTTTCGTACGTTTTCCTTCTCTGAATCGAACATTGCTGTTTTTATGCAAAAAAACCTTATTTTTATCAAGTTTTTCAATTGAAATTTTATTTCCAGAGGGTTTTGTTACCGGAGGCTTGCTGGATAGAGTGATCCTTCCCAGGTTTTTGATAGAATCTCGATCGAGGGCAACCTTGGATACGTTTCTTGCTTTGAGCTGATTCTTATGAATTACTGTAAGAGCACGCGAATTATAGGGATAATAGTGTCCCATATGGCGATCATAATAAACATTGTTTATGATAACCCCAGGATAACCATAATAACTTAAAGGAACCCAACCGAAGTAGTCATAGCCATGGTACCAGCTTACCCATCCAGGACCCCAAACAGTGGTAGGAATCCAATACCAGCCTAATCCCAGATTCCAGTGCCATCGCCCGTAGTGGAAAGCCACCCATCCCCACGGCTCATATGGAAGCCATGTCCACCCTGCTAGAGGTATCCATGTCCATCGCCCGTAGTAATAAGGCCTCCAATCCGACCCTACGCCACCTGGAACCCAAACGTAACCATAAGGAGGAACGTATTTCCAATCTCCGTAAGTTGATAATTCATACTCAAAATCATTTAATTCTTCAGGTAAATATCTGTTTGCAAGATGCCTATGAATTTCTGACTCCCTATTTTCATTCCATCTATCAAAACTATCATTGGTTGCTGCAATAAAACGAGATGGACGGGATGTGAAGTTCCCTTCCACAGCTTCGAGTCTCTGAGAAGTCTTAACGAGAACAGACCCTGTTTCTCCCGAAGCTTCTACTAAACCACTAAATACAAATATTTCTGTTTCTCCACCCGGTCGGACGTCAATCCTGTAGGTGCCACTATCCAGTATATAGAAAGATGTATCGGGTGTATGAACTTCGATATTTTTTTCTCTCTTGAGGTAATTTATACTGAAATAAGTATTTCCAGACCAGATTTGAAACTGAGTAAGATCATCTTCTTTATTTGGTAAGCGTAAAAAGTCAATCTTTGTATTATAATCTAATCGTATATAGTTTCCTTTTCCAAGAAAAATTTCTACTCGTCCTTCTGTTGTGCCAAGTCTGTCTCCTTCTGTTATAGGCATATTCACAACCGCTTCTTCATAGCTAAGGTCTGAAGCTTTCTGTAAATAAGAATTTCCTGTTGTATAACTTAAACGTGCAAATGAGTAATCCGTATATTTTTGTTCTTCTGCGCTTAAAGAAAAGAAGAAGAATAACAATATGGCAGACAAGATAATCGTTTTTTTCATTTTTTCTCCTTCTTTTTTACTATTATTCTAATATAGTTAATGCAAATAGTATGCCAAACATCTTCTCTATTATTAGGACATTGCTTCATATTTTTTGTCCTTGAAAAGTGACGGATGACATATTAATGATACATGAAAAAATAGAGAATATTTATTTTTTTTTATTTCTCTCTAATAGATTCTTTATCTTTAACTTGAGATAAACGAATGCCATAATAATATGTCTTCTCAGATCTCCAAAAGAATGAATACTCATGATTATTCCAGGGATTTTATGGCAGATCGAGAATTTTCCTCCACTTAAAGACCAGCGGAAGGTAAGTTTGCTTATCTGTGTCCATGTGAGTTTATCATGAAATAGAGGGACATCTCCCTGGGCTTTTGGTAATGTAATGATTTTCGAATGATATTTTTTTGACCAGGAAAAATCTTCAGGAATGACACCTAATTCTTTTGCTGTTTTTTCTAAGGGAGTTCCAGGATAGACATGCAGAATTGCGATACTCGCTTCTATGCTGTTTTTGTATTGTTCGATTATTTTTATCGTTTCCTGTGCTTCTTCCCAGGTTTCTGTGGGGTGGCTGAAGATAAAGAAAGCATTTGGGATGATATCCAGTTCGTGGCACCAGCGAATGACCTGATGGAAATCTTCAATGTTTATCCTTTTACCTACAATGGTGTTTCGCACTCTCTCTGATCCTGCTTCTAAGCCAAAAGACAGATGAAAAAGGCCTGCCTTTTTCATCTTTGTTAAAAGCGCTTTATTAATAAGATCTAACCTGATATCACATTTCCAGAATATAGGGAGGTTTCTTTCGATAATAAGATCACAGATTTGCTCCAATCTTTTTGGGCTGGCGTTAAAAGTGTCGTCATAGAAAAAGATAACTCTGACTCCATATTTTTGAATCATGAATTCAATTTCGTCGATTACATTTTGCGGGCTTCTCGTCCGAACTCTGCGTCCCCAGTTAATAGGTGTTGCACAAAAATTGCAATTGAAAGGGCAACCCCTGCTTGTCATAATATTTGCTGCAGGAAGACTACCTTTTCCAGGGACATCAAAGAAAAAGTGGTATTTCTTGAAGGGGATAAGATGGAAAGCAGGGAAAGGAAGAGAATCAAGGTCAGTGATAGGAATTCTAGGAGGATTTGATCTGATTTGACCATTAAATTTTATAGAAATTCCGTGAATTTTTGCTATTGAACTTAGTTTTTTCGTCTTATTTAAGACACGACAGAGCTCGAGCATTGTCATTTCTCCCTCACCTCTCACAACAACATCGAGCTCCTTTGTATGGCTAAGACAATCCTCGGCTGCCATGGATGCATGAGGTCCACCTAAAACAGTCAATGCAGAAGGATGAGTTTTTTTGGCAAGTTTTATCAATTTAAAGCTCTGAAAGCGATTCTCTGTTACAGACGTTATTCCTATAATGTCGGGCTTGAAATCCAGAATTTCATTTTCAATCTGTTTCTTGCTTAAATTTAATATATCTGAAGGGACAACCTGCACTTCAAAGCCTTCTTTTTCAAGAACAGAAGCAATATAAAGAATTCCGAGAGGAGGCATTGATGAACCTTTTGACCATCTCTCGGCTGAATAACCTCCTCTGGGAATTAAAAGTTGAACTTTCATTTTTTATCTTTTCTCTTTCTTTTCTAATTTTATGGAGTATAAGCTGGTAACATTGGGCTCCTTCATGGTGGTTCCATAGATGTAGTCGGCAACTTCCATACTTTTAAAGTTATGAGTGATTAATATAAATTGAGTTTTGTTTTTTATTTTTTTCATCAAGCTTAGAAACCTTGTTAGATTTGTTTCATCTAAAGCTGCATCAACTTCATCCAGAATACAAAAAGGAGCGGGTTTGTAACGAAAAAGAGCAAAGAAAAAAGCTAAACTCGTAAGGCTTTTTTCTCCTCCAGACATTAGGCTAAGATGTTGTAGTTTTTTCCCGGGCGGCTGTGCGATAATCTCGATTCCGCTTTCAAGAGGCTGCTCGTTGTTTGTCAGCTTGAGCTCTGTATGCCCTCCCTGGAAAAGGAGTGAAAAAACTTCCTGAAAATTTCTGTTTACTTCCTCGAGAGCCTTTAGAAATTGATTCTTACTTTCCTGATCAATTTTTGTGATTGCTTTTTTTGTTGAATTTATTGATTTACGTAAGTCATCCTTCTGGTCTGTAAGGAAATCATATCGTCTTTTCTGGACATTGTATTCCTGTTCTGCCAGGAGGTTAACAGATTTGAATTTTTGAAATTTTTCTTTTGCTTCAGCAAGGGCTTCTTCTAAGTCTTTTTCTGGTATATTAATGACTTCCGCTTGTTTTTTTACTTCATCTGTCGTCTTTCTAAGCTCCTGCCAGCAGTTTTCTTTAAGATTTAGCATATCTCGCTCTACTTCG